>Ga0256914_1000907_pt1 | contig 28415 bp, 24 predicted proteins | sample HulkmetaG_FD_191571 | JGI IMG/M metagenome (GOLD analysis project Ga0256914, IMG submission 191571) | Hydrothermal chimney microbial communities from Main Endeavour vent field at the Juan de Fuca Ridge, Pacific Ocean - Hulk | ecosystem: Environmental > Aquatic > Marine > Hydrothermal vents ... | reverse complement strand
AGAAGAAAACAACAAAAAGGAATTTTGGACAGAGGAGAAAGTGTATGAAAAAGCAGGAGAAGTAATTAAAAAAACAGAAAAACTTGTTATGGCTGATTTCTCAATAAGGGATATCAACCGATTTATGACTTTTTACAACTTAACAAAAGAAAACAACAGAAAATTTGTTATTACATTAAAAGACGCATATCTGTTAAACGCAATGTATAATGCAGGAATGAATGTTCCACCGCTTACCGATCCTCTAATATATGTGTATCTAAAGAAAAAGAAAACAGGAACATATAATTTAAAGAAAGATTACACCGAAAAGTGGATCAAAAAATTATTCGAATTAAAAATAAAAACAGTCAAAGCATCTGATATTCGCAAAAATGAAGCAGACTATGTTTTTGTAATGCGGTACTGGGATTTACAGGAACTTGTAGATCTACGCCCATCAAAGGGAAGTAAATATATACACTCTTCCTCAGAGGCACACTCAGAGGAACAGCAAATAGACGAATGGAGAATGAATAATTGGCTTAAAAAATTCGGTTTGTACCCAAGGGAGCATATTCACGCTTCAGGGCATGCAAGAAAAGAAGATCTGTTTAAAATTGTTTCAGAGATTGATCCTGAAATTGTAATACCTGTACACACAGAACACCCGGAAGAATACGTAAAACAATTTGGTAGTAAAGTGAATACGGTGGAAGAAGGCCAAACAATTTCGTTTTAGGAGGTGATAGCATGGAAGAAACGAAAACAAGAAGTTGGCTTGTTGCGTTGATTATTGGAATTATCATTGGAGGCATCCTGGGAGGAATTTTCGGAACCTACATTGTCTTCCAGAATCCTAAAATGTTTCCGTGGGCAAACAAAGTTGCAACTGCACCAGTTTCAAACAATAATCAAAACCAACCGATAAATTCAAACAGTGGAAGCCTTACACAACCTGCAATAGAAACAGCAGTTGAAAATGTAGTACAAAAGGTTTCTCCTGCTGTTGTAAGGATCGTGTCAACAAAAGAAGTGCTTGATTACTTCTTCCTTCAAGTAGTACCACAGCAAGGACTTGGATCAGGTGTAATAATAAAGCCTGATGGACTAATTTTAACAAATAATCACGTTATAGAAGATGCAAGCAAAATACAAGTCACACTGAGTAATGGAAAAACTTACAAAGGAAAAGTCGTTGGCGCTGATCCAATAAGCGACGTTGCACTCGTTAAAATCGACGCCAAAAACCTTCCATACGTCCAGCTCGGTGATTCCTCAAAATTAAAAGTGGGACAGTTTGTTGTTGCAATAGGAAATCCTTATGGGCTTGACCATACAGTAACAGTAGGAGTTGTAAGCGCACTTGAAAGAAACATAAACGTAGGCAATAGAACAATGCATGGTGTTATCCAAACAGATGCAGCAATTAACCCTGGAAACAGCGGAGGACCTCTTGTTTCCCTTGATGGAAAAGTTATTGGAATAAACACAATGATTTACCAAAATGCACAGGGGCTTGGATTTGCAGTATCATCTAACACATGCAAAAAGGTTATTGATCAAATTCTTAAAAACGGTAAAGTACAGTGGCCATTCCTTGGCGTAGAAGTTACTACAATGACACCTGAAATAGCCGATCAACTTCATATAAAGTACACACCCGGTGTACTTGTTGCAAGAGTACTAAAAGACTCTGCAGCAGACAAAGCAGGAATAAAACAAGGGGATATTATAGTTGCAATAGATGGCAAAAAGGTAGAAACCTCTGATCAATTAATCAACATTATACGTTCTCACAACGTAGGAGACCAGATAATTGTAGAACTCAAAAGAAAAGGACTTCCCGAAACACTAAGACTGGAAGTTACTTTACAGGCACAGCCATCACCAAAAGAACAGCAGAAAAAACAAACAAATCCTCTTGCTCCGTTCTTTAACTTTAACCCATAAATGATACAAAGCGGGCTCTTGCTTAATCAAGGCCCGCTTTTATTGAAATATAAGGCTCAACAGAGATTTTCACTTCACCAGAGTTGTTCAAAAATTCTAAATATATACCTCTCAATGCAGGATCAATCTGATGAGTTTTAACAGTTACCTCAAAAAAGTAGTAATCACCCCTTTTTTGAACTGCTGAAGGCGATGGCCCAAAGGCTTTTATCTTGCCCTGCAAGGCAAAAATAATTTTTTCTTTAAATAAACTCGCACTTTTCTCTGCTTCCACCTTATTAACAGAGGAAAATTTAAAAACAAGCAAATTACTAAAAGGAGGATAACTTAATTCTTTTCTTAATTCAAGTTCTTCTTTAAAGAATTTTTCAAATTCAATTCTCTTTGCATAATTTAAGACAAAATGCTCAGGAATGTACGTCTGCACATAAACAGGTTTTTCCTTCATCTCAATTGCAACTTCTGAAATCAAGGAAAACGTATCTACCGAAGCATTAAAAGAAAATCTGTTTAAGAAAATATCAGCGCTCACAAATCCAAAGGCAGATATATTGGAAAGATCAAGATGGCTTATCATATATTCAGTTCCAATAAAAATTGTCTTTTCATACTCCTCTGAGTTCACAATAAATTCTGATTTTTCTCCACTAATAAGTTTAACTATTCTTGCATCTGGAAACATTCTAACAAGTTGTTCTTCGAGTTTTTGTATTCCTCCAGAGAAATATTTAATGTTTACGCTACCACATCTTGGACACACATTGGGAGGCTTTTCTTTATATCCACAAATATGACAGTAAAGAACATTTTCGCTTTTATCATAGTACAGCGGCACATCACATTTCGGACAACGCATTACATATCCACATTCTCTGCACATAACAAAAGTGGAATAACTTTTTCTATTAAGAAGAAGTGCGATATTTTTTGAATTTTTCAAAGCATTTCTTATTTCACTTTGAAGAACAGAAGAGATCATTTTGTAATTTCCTTTTTTAAATTCATTCCTCATATCGATTATTTTTATCTGATACTTCTCTTTGTAGCAATCAATTTTTCCCAAAACTCCAGCATCTCTCAGATAAAAAATACTTTCTTCCGGCACAGGAGTTGAGAAGATTAATTTCAGGTTTTCAAGTTTCGCTTTTTTTACAGATGTTATAAGCACATCAAACGGAGTGAAATCTGTTTTCTTAAAATAGCGCGATGAAGCACCTTCTAAAACTATGCAGTCAAGATTTGGGATTTTCACAAACAAAGCGAAAGAAGTTACAAGAAAAATGCTTTTTTCCTTAAAATAAATTGCTTCTATCAATTTTCGTTTATCCTTTCCGTTCCACACAAAAACTTTTTCTCCAAATTCTTTTTTATACACTTTACTTACTCTATTTAAAACAGACAGTTCTGAAAACACAATAAGAGTTTTCCCTTTAGAATGTTTTTTAATATTCTCAATAATCTTGAAAGTTCTTTCAATAAGGGATAATCCACATATTAAAGAGAACTCTGCTGCTTTTAAGTTTGCTTTAGTATTTGAATCTCCAATCCTCTCAGCCCTCAAAACACCCTTTTCTACGAGGAATTCTATAATTCTCCTTCCATATGTTATGCCTTTTTTCAAATCATCTTCACGAAGTGGAGATTTTGCAGATAAAAGCCTTCCAAGAATAGCAGCAGCAGAAGATCTCAACTTTTTATTTTCAAACAGATCAAGCACATTTTCTGTTTTTTCGTATGGAATATTCAAAAAAATATACGGTAAAGTAAATTTTTCGGATACACTCAATCGCTCAACCAAACCTTCCTCTTCAAGGGATTTCACGACTGCTCCGTAATATTTACCAAAACGTTTTTTTAAAACCGAAACGGGCACAGCCTTCCTTTGTATAATAAACTCTGCAATTTCCTTTTTCTTTCCTGAATAAGTTTTTGCAAACTCCCTGAGTTTTTCCTCAGACAAACAAACAACAAACCTTCTGTAAATTTCCGGGGAAAGTCCTTTGATTACTTTGTTTACGAATATATGTAAAGGTATGAAAAAATTTTCAGCGATAAACAGAATAAGATCTCTTGTTTGTCTATCAAATAACGGAGGCGATATTACTGCCTGGATCTCTTTTAAGCCTTCAATGGGACGGTTCTCTTCTAAGGTAAATAAAAATGCCGATGCTTTAATATTCCCTGGCCCAAATGGAACGGAAACCTTTGCACCAATTTCAATTTTATCAACCAAAAATGGGGGGATTTTGTAATAGAATAGGTCTTTCTTTATATTAAGCCCATCAATTACAACTCCCCCCACAAGGGTCAAATTTCTATTATTTCCCAAGCCTGCTTTTCAATTCTTCTGCAAGGTCAGTTCTTTCCCAGGTAAATTCCGGCTCATTCCTTCCAAAATGGCCATAAGATGCTGTTTTCTGATAAATAGGCCTCAAAAGATCAAGATGTTTTATGATACCTGCAGGTGAAAGATCAACAAGATCTTTGAGAGTTTTTTCAATTTCTCTATCGTCCACTTTACCCGTTCCAAATGTATCCACCATAAACGAAACTGGTTGTTTTTCTCCAATTACATAAGCAATTTGTATAAGACACTCATCAGCAATTCCAGATGCAACAACATTTTTTGCAAGATATCTCATCATATAAGTTGCAGATCTATCAACCTTTGTTGGATCTTTTCCAGAGAAAGCACCGCCACCATGAGGAGCAATTCCTCCATATGTATCAACTTCGAGTTTTCTTCCCGTCATTCCCGTATCAGACTGTGGACCACCCACAACAAATTTACCTGTTGGGTTCACATGAAATCTTGTCCTATCAGTTATTAGATAATCAGGAATTATTGGCAATGCAACAGCCTGAATTATTTTCTGTCTTGACTCTTCAGACATATGAGAAGGGTCATTTTTATCTAAAAGTTCCTCGGTATGTTGAGTTGAAATAACAACATCAGTAACCTCTACTGCCTTTCCGCCTTCATATCTAAGGGTAACCTGTGCTTTTCCATCAGGCCCAAGAAATGGTCCAACATCAGAGGGATTACCGCTTTTTCTTACCTTAGCAAGTTGCTCTGTGAGTTTATGAGCAAGAACAATTGGAAGCGGCATCAATTCATCAGTTTCATTTGTTGCGTATCCATACATTACACCCTGATCACCAGCACCACCACGATCTACTCCCTGCGCAATATCAGGAGACTGCCTGCCAACAGCGTTTAAAATAGCACAGGTGTGATAATCAAACCCGTATCTCGGAGAAGTGTAACCTACTTCTTTAACTGTTTCCCTTGCTATGTTTGAAATATCAACCCATGCCTTAGTCGTGATTTCGCCACCTACAATTATTAGCCCATGCGTGACATACGTTTCACACGCAACGCGTCCATGAGGATCCTCTTTTAAAATTTCATCAAGCACTTTGTCTGAAATCTGGTCTGCAAGTTTATCGGGATGCCCTTCTGTTACAGACTCTGAAGTTACATATCTCATTTCTTCATTTCTAACCATCTTTTACCTCCTTATCCAAGTATTCTATCAAAAAATTAACAATTTTATCTGCTATAAAACTTTTTTCCTTTTCTCTTACAACCGCTTTTCTACCGTGTTTGTCTATTATTATAACAGAACCAACAGTTTTTCCCAAATTTCCCTGTGAATTAGCAACAACGATGTCCATATTCTTATCTTTCATTTTTTCCAACGCCTTTTTCTCAACATCTTCAGTTTGCAGAGCAAAGCCCACAATGATTTTATTCTCTTTCTTTGCAGAAATAGTTTTTAAAATATCAGGTGTAGAAATAAACTCTAATGTAAGATTTTTCCTTTTCTTAATCTTTTTAGAACTTATTTTTTTAGGCTTAAAATCAACGGGAGCAGCAGCCATTATTAAGATATCAGACTTAGAAAAATTTTCCTTTGTAAACTTCAACAAATTTTCAGTGGTATCTGCAAAAATTAAATGATCCACAACAGGAGGTTCTGCAGTATGGTGGCCCGTCACCAGGATCACTTCTGCCCCGGCAAGTTTTGATGCTTTTGCGATTTCAAAGCCCATAGTTCCAGAAGAGGCATTAGTTATAAAACGGACAGGATCAAGATATTCCCTTGTTGCACCTGCAGTTATTAGAATTCTTTTTCCTGAAAGTGGTCCATTTTTTGCAAGATAAAAGGCAACTGTTTCTGCAATTTTCTCCGGTTCTTCCATTCTGCCTTTCCCTTCTGTGCAATCTGCAAGTTTTCCAGAGGCAGGGCCAATAAAATTAATACCAAGGCTTTTCAAATATGTTTCATTCTTTTGCGTGATTGGATTTGCATACATCTTTTCATTCATTGCAGGAGCAATAAAAATGTTTCTCTTGTTCTCAAATGCAAGCACAGCAGTGCAGGCAAGACAATCCGCAAAACCAACAGACAGTTTAGCAATAAAATCAGCACTCGCTGGAGCAATAAGAATTCCATCAGCCCACCGGGAAACAGAGAGATGCGCAGAAACACCCTGAGAATCCACGGTAAAAGCATCTTTATCCGTGTAAACAGCAGATGCACCAAGTGCCGAAAAATTTAAAGGGCGAACAAACTGTTCCGCCCCTCTTGTGAGAATAACTCTAACATCTGCATTGAGATTTTTAAGTTTTCTTAAAATCTCTATTGCTTTGTATGCTGCAATGCTACCAGTTACTATCAGTAAAACATTGCTACTTCTCTTTATTTTCGGCCTCCTCCAGCATTCTTGCAGAAACTTTCATAAAACAACTTCCTGCATAGAAAGGAACAAATTCAGGCTCAAGTTTTGAAAGTTCCTCGCCCTTACTTATCAGTTCCTTAATAAGTTTGTATTTGTTCTTTTCAACATTTTTAAGTAATTTCATGTATATTTTACTATCTTCCATTTTATCACCTCACTTGTGAGTTTATTTTACTATAAAACGAAATTTCGTCAAGAAACACAGTTTCTTCATTCAAAATCTCCATAAGTTACACCACGAATATGAATAAACCACATCGATAAGCAAAACCAGTTTATAGATAAAAGCACGGAAAGTAAACAAATCAGACAAACAAATACAATGAGATAGATAAATTCGTGTGCAAAAAGGGAGGTTCAAACGATAAGATTATAATAATAACTCCCGGGCAGGAGTGGGACTCAACGCAAAATGCTGAAAAATATCCTTGATTACAAAACTTTCAAACATCAATAAATGAAAAATATATGTTAAGAATGAGGTTTATGTAATGTGGGGGTAAAGAAATGAGGAGAAAATACCGTCTATTTACACTTGCTTTTAAATTGACAGTTTAATTATTTCAGCAAGACCGCCTTTACAACAGTGTAAACTAAAGAAGACTTTTTAGTTGCGGAATGGCGTTTTTCATTGCTTTCTCGCCTGCTTCAATTACTTTTTTAGGCTTCCAGAAACTATCCCAGCCTACATTTCGCACATCAGGTGAAACAACAACATCAGCATCACGACAGTTTTCCCTTGCCAAATTCATCTCCAGAATACCAATTGCATTAACAGTAAGTTTATAAATTCCAAAGGGCGAACGGACCAAACCATCAGCAAAATAATCCTCCTTATTGTAGGAATTTTCAGCAAGGTTTACAGCAATAATAATATCTGCACCAGCATCTTTAAGTGGCTTCACCGGGACTTGCATTGAAAGTCCTCCGTCAGCAAGTAATTTTTTATGATATGCAACGGGTTGAAAAATAAAAGGAATTGATATACTTGCCCTTATTGTTTCAATAAATCCTCCTCTTGAAAATACAACAGGATTTCCAGTTGAAAAATCAGTTGCCACAGGAAAGAAAGGTATTTTTAAGTTCTCTATTCGCGGATTTCCAAACTTTTCTTGCATAAAATTTGTAACCTTCTCTCCTTTTATTAAACCAAGTTTCATAGTTGGATCAAACAGAATACCAAGAACAGTTTTCATATCTGTTGAAAGTGCCATCTGTTCCACTTTTTTAATGGAGTCCAGCACAACGTAAGCACCTCCAATAAGCGCTCCTATACTTGATCCTGCAATCATATCGGGTTTTATACCGTTATTCTCAAGAACCTTTATAATGCCTATGTGAGACAGGCCTCTTGGTCCACCACTTCCAAGTGCAAGCCCTATTTTCTTTTTCGCCATTTTTTTCTCCTATAAATTTCTTTTAATTTTTCAATTTTATCTCTAATTTTCGCTGCTTCTTCAAATTCTAATGTATCGGCTTTCAGATACATTTCCTCTGTTAACTCTGTAATTAAGGCTTTAAATTGCTCCTCTGTTAAATTGCTGAAATCTGTTTCTTCGATCTCTTCATCTTTTTTCCATGGCAAATCAATTAAATCTGAAATTGCCTTTCTGATCGTTTGGGGCACAATATTATGCTTTTTATTGTACTCCAGCTGTTTTTTTCTTCTTCTCTCGGTTTCTTCTATTGCACGCTTCATAGAATCTGTAATCTCATCTGCATACATTATCACTTTACCAGAAACATTCCTTGCAGCCCGCCCCATCGTCTGAATTAATGAAACTTCAGAACGTAAGAAGCCCTCCTTATCAGCATCAAGAATAGCAACAAGAGATACTTCAGGAAGATCAAGCCCTTCACGTAATAAGTTAACACCAACTAAAACATCAAACTCTCCCCCTCGCAATGCTTTCAAAATTTTGACTCTCTCAAGAGTTTTAATTTCGGAATGTAAATACTTTGCCTTTATGTTATGCTCTGTAAGAAAAATGGCAAGATCTTCGGCAAATTTTTTCGTAAGAGTTGTTACCAATACACGTTCCCCTTTTTCTGCCCGTAGTTTTATTTCTTTCATCAAATCATCAATTTGTCCTTTTACAGGTCTAACCTCTATTTCTGGATCAGTAAGCCCGGTAGGACGGATCAACTGTTCTGCTATTTGAGAACTAACCTTTCTCTCAAAATCTGCAGGAGTTGCCGAAACAAAAATGCATTGATTAACATGCCCAAGAAATTCATTAAATCGCAAAGGCCTGTTATCCAATGCCGATGGAAGCCTGAAACCATATTTTACAAGGGTAAGTTTCCTTTGATGGTCACCATGGTACATTGCTCTTATTTGAGGGATTGTAATATGAGATTCATCAATAAACATCAAAAAATCATCCGGAAAGAAATTGAGTAAAGTAAAAGGTTCTTCTCCTGGTTTCCTTCCTGAAAAATAACGAGAATAATTTTCTATTCCTGGGCAGTACCCTGTTTGTTCCAACATTTCAAGATCGTAATTCGTTCGCTCAGTTAACCGCTGTGCTTCAAGAAGAAGTCCTTTTTTACGGAAAAACTCCACACGTATTGCAAGATCTTTCCTTATTTCTTCCGCATATCTATGAATCCTTTCAGGACTCGTTAAAAACTGCGAGGCAGGAAAAAATGTAAATGAAGAATGCTTTGAAATAATCTGGCCTGTGAGAGGGTCAAACTCATTAATAGAATCAATTTCATCTCCAAATAATTCAATCCTTATTGCAGTTTCAGATTCCTTTGGAAAAACATCAATTACATCTCCTCGCATTCTAAACCTTCCAGGCCTTAAATCAAAATCATTTCTTTCAAATTGCAGCCGCGCAAGTCCTAAAGCAATGGAGGATCTTTTTATTCTTTGTCCCACCTTCACAGTGAGAAGTTGCTCTTTATATTCGTCCGGAGAATCCCAACCATATATACAAGAAACAGATGAAACAACAATAACGTCTCTTCGCTCCAGAAGTGCCCTTACCGTTGCATGTCTCAATCTTGCAATGTCTTCATTTATATCAGCAGTTTTATCAATGTGGAGATCGAGTTGCGGAACATACGCTTCAGGCCTGTAAAAGTCGTAATAACTCACAAAATAGCGAACAGCATTTTCAGGAAAAAACTTTTTGAATTCTGAATAAAGTTGTGCAGCAAGAGTTTTGTTATGTGAGATAATCAACGTGGGTTTTTGAACTCTCTCAATGACATTTGCCATTGTAAATGTTTTCCCTGAGCCAGTAACTCCAAGAAGAGTCTGGAACTTATACCCCTTATTAATCCCTTCAACGAGTTTCTCAATAGCCTCCGGTTGATCTCCGGTAGGTTTAAAATCTGAAACGAGTTTAAATTTTTCCATATTAGAATTTGAGTTTCACAGGAATTTTTGAAAGCAGTGAAGCATAATCTCTAATTTTTTCCACATAAAGCACATCACTAACAGGCACATTCAACTCCTTTGAAATCTCTTCAACAGATTTTCCATTTTCCATACCAAGCAGAATTTTATCGAGAATTGAGTATTTTATTCCTATTGCAACTTCATCTGTAATTCCCGGAATTATGTCCGGTGCAGGGTGTCTATTTAAAACAACTTTCGGAACCTTAACATACTTTGCAAGTTCGTAAACTTCGGTTTTATAAATATCCCCAAGAGGCATTATATCACCCGCCTCTCCATAACGGGCATAATACCCAACCGAGACCTCAGTTTTATTCCCGCTATCCATCACAAGTTTATTTTCTAAATTTGCAAAATAATAAAGTGTTAGTGTAATCGCACGTGCCTTTGTCTCATAATAGGCAATGTCCTTTCTGAAAAGTTCATCACCTTCTCCCAGTAGGTGCTTTAAATAAAGTGGGCCATTTTGAGAGAGTTTCTTCATTCTTCTCTTTGCGTATTCAACTTTTGCCTTTTCAGGCACGATGTACCCAAGAAATGGTTGAAGTGAATAAAGCCCAAAATATTCAAGCATAAGCGTTATAGACTTAAACTTCAAAGGGATACCCACATCTCTTGCAACTTCCTTTGCAGAATGTGTACTCTCTTTTAAAGTATCACGTTCCGTAATATGCACAAGAGTAACTTTATCCTTTCCCAATGCATCCACAGAGAGTTTAACCAAAACTGCACTATCAATTCCACCACTTACACCGATCACAACACCAGTTTTTCTAAATTTTTCTGTGTAATCTTTTATAAAACTTTTTATCTTTTCTGCAACATAAGGAATGTCCTCATCGGAAAAAAATCTATTTCTCATATTTCCCAATGAATCCCTCCACTTCACTTACAAACGGTGCATATGCACCACTTTTTGAAACAGAAATTGCCCCAGCAATATTTGCAAACTTCAAGGAGTCTTCAATAGATACACCAGAAAGATACTGAACTAAAAATGCTGCATCAAAAACATCTCCTGCACCTGTTGTATCCACAACTGAAACTTTTATTCCTCCTATGCGGGAAATTTCTTTTCCATTTTCGAAAACTGCTGCACCTTTTTCTCCTCTCTTTTCTACTACAATTCTGTTTTTAAGAATGCCTCCGTCTATAACTTCCACCTCTTCATCGTTTGCAAAGATTATATCACTCTTTTCAGCAATTCGATTTGATATTTCCACAAAACCCGGAATCCCCTTTCCTATCCTGATTTGTGGATCAAAATAGAGTTTTCCAGACGACTCTTTAATTCTGTCAACAATTCTAAGAATCTCTCCAAAAACTTCTGGTTCAGTGTTTATCCCTCCACTTATGTAAACACCATCAAAATTAGATAAATCTAAATTTGCAAACTCTTTTAGAGATATATCTGTGTAAGATGCATTTTTTATCAAAGCAAATGTTGTTCTCTCACCGCTTTCGTTAACTAATGCAACTATCAACGCTGTGTTGAGTTTTGAAGTGCTTGCACCAATTTTTACTCCGTTTTTGAGAAGAAAATTCTTTATTTCATTGCCAAATGAATCAAAAGAAATTGGAGTAAAATAAACGGCATTTCCGCTTAAACGAGAAAATGAAACTGCAAAGTTTACACCCGTCCCAGCAGGCTTTGAAACATAATATTCAGGCAAGAAATTTCTGTCTTTTTGAAAATCAAACTTCGATTTTATCGTAATATCAAAACAGTTATCACCTATAACAAGTAATTTAACCTTTTTTTTCAATTTCTCTTACCTTCTCAACGAATTTTTTTACCTTTTTTAAGTCCTTCCTTCCATTTCCACCCGGCACGTCAAGAGAAGTTTTTGCATCTACTCCAGCAGGGCGCACCTTTTTTATTGCATCTTGAACATTTTCAGGACTCAAACCACCCCCAAGAATAACAGGTTTATATGAAAGAGAAACTATCTCTGCACTTATATTCCAATCATGAGTCCTCCCTGTTGCACCAACAAAACCCGGCATTTGATTACTTTGAAATGGAGAATCAAGCATAATAAAATCTACATAAGGTTGAACAGAAAGGGCTTCATCAATACTGCTCTTATCCTTCACAGGAACTGCATACATAAGTTGCACACCAAGTTCGTCAAGCATATTATTCATTGTGGATAGTTCAGAAATTGAAAGTTTACTACAAATGTGAACAATATCAGGTTCAAGTTCTTTAACATACTTTCTGACCCCGGCAGTCTCTGTTGTATCTAAAATCACAGTTGCTATTTTCCCATAATCCTTTACAACATCGATAATGCTCTTTGCCTTTTTTACAGAAACAATCCCTTTTTCAGAATCTCCTTTCCAATTTACTACCAATCCTATGTGATCAACACCAAGTTTGCACAATGCTTCTGCATCCTCTTCTGAAACAATTGCGTATATTTGTATAATCATTTTTTACCCCTTTCCAAAAATTTTTCGAATTCTTCAAGATTCATCGTATTTATTATATCATCTTTCGTGAGCCATGCTCTTCTTGCAACTCCTACACCGTACCGCATATTGCTCAATGAATCCACTGAATGAGCATCCGTATCAATAGAAAGTTTTAAATTGTACTCCTCTTTCGCCTTTTTTGCATTCAGATCACTTAAATCCAGTCTCTCAGGTGAAGCATTAATTTCAAAAACCTTTCCGTACTTCCTCGCCTCTTTAAACAATTCATCCACATTAACTTCGTAATTCTGTCTACCGTTTAAAATCCTGCCTGTTGGATGAACAATTATTCTTACAAACCTGTTTGAAATTGCCTTTTTAATTCTCTCTGTAATTTTTTCTTCACTCTGATTCATCGCCGTGTGAATCCCTGCAAGGCAAATATCAAACAGTTCAAGTTCATTATCAGGAAAATCCAGACTCCCATCTGAAAGAATGTTAAGTTCCGTGCCAAGAAATATTTTAAAAGGTTTTAATTTCTTGTTTAGTTGCTCAATCTTTTTCTTCTGCTCTCTATATCTCTCAATAGAAAGGCCGTTTGCTATTCCGAGAGCCTTTGCATGATCAGAAATTACTATGTACTGATAACCAAGTTTCATTGCCTCTTCTGCCATTTCTTCAATAGAATTCATTCCATCGGAATACGTCGTATGCATATGGAGATCTCCCTTTATATCGGAAAGTTCTACAAGTGCAGGAAGATTATGCGATTCAGCAAGTTCTATCTCTCCTCTGTCCTCTCTCATTTCTGGTGGAATCCAATCAAGTCCCAATGCTTCATAAACACTCTCTTCTGTTTCCCCTGCTATCTTTCTGTTCGTGTTTAAGTCAAAAACTCCGTATTCATTGATTTTCAACCCCTTCTTTATGGCAAGTTCCCTGAGATGGATATTGTGCTGCCTTGAGCCCGTAAAATACTGTATTGCAGCACCAAAGGATTCAGGTTCAACTACTCGCAGATCAACCTGTAAATCTTCAAACGTAAGAATGGAAGTTTTTGTATCACCCCTTACTAAAATTTCTTTAACTTCCGGGAGTTTTACAAATGCATCCATCACTTTTTCTGGTTTGTCAGAAGTAACAAGAATATCGATATCTCCAATTGTTTCCTTCATTCTTCGAATACTACCGCAAATCAAAATCCTGTTTACTGGAGAGTTATTTTTAAGTTTTTCAGTAATTCCCTCTGCAAGCGGAAGTGCAATTCCCAGAAGAACCCTGTCAATAGTTTTATCCTTCATCGAATTTAACCCTTCAAGAATCTTTTTCTCTGTTTTTTCTCCAAAACCGGGTAGAGTACGAATTAACCCTTTTTCCGCTGCCTTTTTCAAATCCTCAACGGTTTTTATACCAAGTTTTTCATACAAAATCTTTGCACGCTTTGCTCCCATACCGGGAATTTTTTCTATTTCAAGCAAGGTTTCTGGAATTTTCTTTTTAAGTTCTTCGAGTTTCTCTATTTTTCCCTCTTTAAGGTATTGATTGATCTTTTCTGCAATGCTTGTGCCTATCCCTTTTATCCCGGTAAGTTTTCCTTCTTTTGCCAGATCTTCAATGGGAACTGTAAGGTTTTCAATTCTTCTTGCTGCTTCAAGATAAGCCCTAATTTTAAACGGATTATCCCCTGCAAGTTCTGCCATTTTAGCAAGTTCATAAAATTTTTCCGCAACTTCTTTGTTGCGCATATCCTATGCCTCCCCTTCTACTTCTCTCCTTAATTGCTCAAAAAATTTGTCCATAAATTTAAGACGTTCTTTCGCAATTTTCTTTGCAGTATCCGTAAAAAGCCTCTCTGGAATTTTCTTAAATTTTGTTTCATACTCAATATTAACAGAATGGCGGGATATATCCTTAATTCTACCTGTTAGTTCCCCATCAACAAGATTTTCTTTTTTGTATGTCTCAAGATCGTGAATCTCTCTGTATAGAGGCTCACCCATCTCACCTGCAATCATATATGCACGGGCAATTCCCACGGCACCGATTGCATCTAATTTATCAGCATCAAACAAAATTTTGGCTTCAATAGTTTCTGGAATATTTTTCCCTCTAAACCTGTGTGTCTTTATAGCATCGCAAACCTTTTTCACGGTTTCATCTGGATAACCAAGTTCTTCAAGAATTTCTTTTGACATTTCAGATCCAAGAATTGCATGGTCAATTTTACCAGTGATGTCATTATCCTCCTTAACACGTGCTATATCGTGGAGAATCGCAGCAAGTTCTATAACTTCAATATCTACACCACTTTCGTGCGACGCAATCCTTCTGGCTAATTTGAGAACTCGAAAAGTATGTTCCAGATCATGCGCAGAAGAAGAAAGTTCACTTTTTACTCTGGAAATTACCTTTTGTATATTTTTCTTCATAGTTTATTTTACAAATAAAAACGAGGGCTTACGCCCTCGTTCCAATTGTCAAAATGCGCAAAATTATTCTGAATTTCCGCTATCACCTTTCAAGGTATCAGCAGCATCTTTCAGATCTGATTTAACTTCAGATGCAGTTTCTTTTACATCTTTGGCAACATCTTTTGCCGTTTCTTTTACCTCAGTTGCAGTTTCTTCAGTTTTTTCTTCGACATTTTCAGCAGTTGACTTTACCTCTTCTTTTACTTCTTCCGCTTTTTCATTCATTTCTTCTCTAATCTTTTCGATTTCCTTCTTCTTATCTTCAATCTGCTTTTCTACCTCTTCAATAGGAGCAATCAATTCTTTAAGAAGTTCTTGAACATCTTCCGAGAGTTTTCCCTCTTTATACAGAGAGAAAACTTTCTCTCCTAATTCAACTATCTTCGTTTTTCTCGTGCTTCCAAGTGTTGTTATCTCTGTTTGGATTTTTGCAATTTTTGCAAGTTGTGCAGCCTTTTCACCAGCCTCTTGCGCTCCTTTTTTAATCTTGTCCCAAAAACCTGCCATACTACTTCACCTCCGTAAATTTTTATATATTATACCACACAAGTTGCAAAACCTATAATCCTTTTGTTTTAGCAAGAATTTTTCCTATCTCAACAAAATCCTCACACTTCAAACTTGCTCCACCAACAAGACCTCCATCTATATCTGGCATCTTCGCAAGAGACTCAATGTTTTTTGGTTTTACGCTACCTCCATAAAGCACCGTTGTGTTATTTCCCGTTCCAGAACCAAACATCTCGTCAAGCAATGAACGTATGTACTTGTGAACTTCTTCAGCCTGCTCGGGCTTTGCAGAAACACCGGTTCCAATTGCCCAAATAGGTTCGTATGCGATGATAATACTTTCAAGTTCCTCTCTACTAACCTCACTAAGATCAGCGATGAGTTCACTCTTTATTACTTCCTCAGTTTTTCCCGCTTCCCTTTCTTCAAGTTTTTCACCAACACACAAAACTACCTTTAATCCGTGTGAAAGAGCAGATTTTACCTTTTTATTTATAAAACTGTCAGTTTCTCCAAAAATATTTCTTCTTTCGGAATGCCCAAGTATCACATATTCAGCCCCTGCATCTTTAAGCATAAGTGGTGAAATTTCGCCAGTAAAAGCACCTTTTTCCTCAAAATGCATATTTTGTGCACCTACTTTTACTTTCGAATCAGGGCCAAGTGCATTATAAACAGGGTGGATAGCGGTAAAGGGAGGAAATACAATCACATCTAAAGGTAAATCCTTAACTCCGTTTTCAGTGCATTTTGCAAGTGTAATTCCGTCTTCGATAAGTTTGTGCATTTTCCAGTTGCCCGCAAGAATAATTCTTCTCATTTTTCACCTCCTTTAAGGTCTTCTTTTGTAAATGCATACGGCAAAAGTTCGTCAAGCGTGGTTTCAACAACCTTTCCTTCAAGATTTGCAGCATATATCTTAATGTGCGGAGAAAATTCGGCAAGTACCTGCCTGCACATTCCACAAGGCATAGCGGGTTCTTCAGTATCAGTAACAACTGCTATCTGGAGAAATTCCGTTTCCCCTTCGCTTACTGCTTTGAACACCGCAACACGCTCAGCACACATACTTGCGCCATAACTCGAATTTTCAACATTACAACCAGTAAATATTTTTCCACTTTTTGTAAGCAAAGCAGCACCAACCTTGAAGTTTGAATACGGTGCATATGCCCTGTCTCTTACCTCTTTTGCAAGTTCAATAAGTTTTTCCTTGTTCATTTTTTAGCCTCCTTGTTCTTCAAAATAACTTTTATCTGAACAATCCTCCTATTCCTCACTTTAACCGGGATTAACTTAAACCCATCGATCTCAATTTCTTCACCAGGATTTGGCAGTCTTCCAAGCTTTTCAAGAATGATACCACCAATAGTGTCTGCTTCCTCGTCAGAAAGATTAGACTCAAACTGTTCATTAAAATCATCAATACTCATCATTCCAGAAATAAGATAAACATTCTCTCCGATCTTTTGAAATGTTTTCTCTTCTACCTCATACTCGTCTTGAATTTCTCCAACAATCTCTTCAAGTAAATCCTCCATCGTAACAAGCCCTGAAACTCCACCATATTCATCAAACACTATTGCCATTTGAATTTTTTTCTTTTGCATTTCCCTAAAAAGTTCATCAACACGCTTCGTTTCCGGGACAAAATAAGCAGGCCTCAAAATATCTTTCAACTTGACTTTATCTCTATTTGCAGATTGCATTTTAAATATCTTAAACAGATCTTTTATATACAATATACCTATAATGTTATCTATTTTTCCACTGTACACGGGTATCCTGGAATGATTGCTCTGAATCACAACATTAAGAATCTGGTCAATTGTTGCAGACACAGGAATCGTTACCATATCAACCCTGGGGGTCATCACCTCTCTAACAAGCGTGTCCCCAAATTCAAATATACTGAAAATCATTTTTTCTTCCGACTTTTCAATTATACCTTCTTCTTTTCCAAGATGGAGCATCGTGATAAATTCCTCAGAGTTTTCAAAAACTGTTTTTACATTTTCTTTAACACCAAAAACTATAAGGAAAAACCGGGAAACTTTTGAAAGTACCCATGCAAACGGGAACAGGATAACCCAGAAAAAAAAGAAGAGATAAAAAAATGTATTTGAAAATTTTTCAGGATTGTACGCCGCAACACTTTTGGGGATCATTTCTCCAAAGATTACTATCACTACAGTGAGCGTCACCGTCACCCAGAGAAGAGAAAAAGAAGGAGAAACATGCCTGGATTCACTGATAATTACACTAAAATATGTGGCAAGTACAGATGCAAGAATGTTCACAAAATTGTTTCCAAGAACTATTGGACTTATAAATTTCTCCGGGTTTTTTTTCAATTCCAGAATCCTCTTCGCTACAACAGAACCTCTTGCCGCCATTGATTCAAGTTTAATTCTGGATACGGATAAAAGTGCTGCCTCCATTCCTGAAAAAAAGGCAGAAAATAAAACAAGCAGCACGAAAGCAAAAATCACGTACCCCCAACTCGCAGGGTCACTCATTTTTTGACATCAACCTCCTTAATAAAGTTATCTATATTTAATTTCTTGAAGATCTCTTCTTCTTTGTGCTCCATAATGAGTCTTTCATTTTCTTTAATGTGATCATATCCCAAAAGGTGCAAAAATCCGTGTATAATAAGAAAAGCAACATAATCATTAAACTCGTTTCCCTGTTTTTTTGCCTGTTTTTTCGCAACCTCCGGGCAAATTATGATATCGCCAAGCAAACGTTCCTCTCCTGCAACATCCATAAACGGAAAAGAAATCACATTGGTTGGTGAATCCTTGCCTCTAAAATTTTTGTTGATTTTTCGGATCATTTTTTCTCCAACAAATGAAAGACTTAAAATTCCGTGATTTATACCGGAAAGTTCAGCAATTTCCCTTATAATACGAAATAGTTTTCTATTATTTACTTTGAACTTCCTTGTATGGTTTGAAAACTCAATTTTTAGCATCTTTTTCCCCGGGATACGCCTCTCTCTTATGGTAAAAACTCACCATTGAATTAAACAGAGATTCTTTCACTTTTTTAAGGTCTGCAAGAGTTAATTCACATTCATCAAGTTGTCCGTCTTCTATCCTGTCATTGATGATGTTCTCGACAACCTCGCTTATCTTTGTTTTATCAAGATCTGTCATACTGTGCATCGTTGCCTCAACAGCATCGGCAAGCATAAGTACCCCTTCTTCCTTTGTGTGGGGAAGAGGGCCTGGATATCTAAAATCGTCCTTTCTCACATTTGGATCTTTCTCTTTTGCTTTATGATAAAAATAGGAAACAACGCTTGTTCCATGATGTGTTCTTATGAAATTAATCACTTCTTCGGGAAGTCTGTACCTTCTCGCAATCTGCACTCCGTCTTTTACATGATTTATGATAACAGTTTTGCTAAGATTTGGAGTAATTTCATTGTGAATGTTCGGAATTCCAGTTTGGTTTTCAGTAAAATAGTAAGGATGAAGCATTTTCCCAATATCATGATAATAAGCACCAACTCTAACAAGAAGCGAATTGCCACCTATTGCAGAGACAGCAGCAGAGGCAAGGCTTGCAACATTCATACTATGCTGGTAGGTTCCAGGTGCCTTTAATAAAAGTTCTCTTAAGAGTGGTGTGTTCGTATCACTTAACTCTAAAAGTCTTACGGTTGTAGTTTCATTAAACATATGATCCAATATAAATATGATACCCAACGCAAAAAGTGAAGCCCCAAAGAAATTCGTAAACGCATACGTTAAGTCAAACTCTATTCGTACAATCGGAACCTTTCCTGTAATGTCAATAAACAGACTCAAAATCGCAAAACTAACTGCACCTGCAATTCCTGCATAAATAATAGTAACCATTCTGGAAAAACGTCTCAAAATGAACAGTGAAATAATTGTGGAAGCAAGCATTGCAAACAAAATTGCAGGCTTAATATCAAATGGAAGTGTAATGAGGAGGATAAATGCAATGGAAGTTATAATCGCAGCATCTTTATCAAAGAATGCAAATATTAGAAACGCAAGAAGTGGAACTGGAATAAGGTAAGGAGAAATTGGTTCAAGAAGGAAGAAAATAATAAATACTATGCCGCTTATTATTGCGAATTCAAGACTTTTCTTAATTTTATTGGAGGGCCTTATCTTTCTGCTATCAAGTAAAGATACATACGATATTCCAAGGAAGTAAAGAATGAAAATGATAATACTTAAAATAATTTTCCAGTCATTTTTCGTACGCACAAGCCCAACAGCAACAAGAATATTGTATTCATCCTGGGTAATTTTTTCACCTTTTTTAACAATGATATCACCTTTATTGATTGTAACTTTTACAGGAGGTACAGCACTTACAGCCTTCTGAATTGCCGCCTCTGTGGCTTCCTTGTCGTATATAAGGTTAGGTTCTATCACCTGTCTTAACACATAAACCATAAACTGCTTTTCTTCTTCACTGAAAGACGATTTATCAATTTCGTCAATTCCAATTTGAACTGCTTGATTTATGCTATCACTTTTAACACCCATTATCATAAGTTTATAAAGAACAGTTTCAAGAAATTTACGCATACTTTCAATATTTTTTGTACTTTCTTTTAGCAATAAATCAGCAAACGATTTATTGCCAGACAGCAGAACTTCAAGTTCCGTATGCTTATCCACAACATCTTTATTGGACATCAAAATGGTATCTATTTTGTCAAATATGTTCCCACACCTGTCAAGTACTTCCTTTTCTTTATTTACATCAAGTTTGTAAACAGGAGAAACAGATTCAGCAATTTTCTTCTTGAGTTCAGCAGTTTTTTGACTATCTATATACGTAAATGTTCTGGGCGCAGTGATATTCTCTGGAGCAACTTCACCAACCTTTAAGTTAAGATTTTTGGGAAAGTAAAAATAGAATGTAAGTCCAAAAAGAAAAATGGCAAGTAATAATACAATTATTAACGAGAAAAAGTTTTCCTTAACGTAATCCGATATCCTTTTCCCGGAAAAGAAATCTATTTTCCTTGTGAGAATGCTATAATTATTTTTTCTTGTTTTCATTTTTCTCGTATGCGTTTATGATTTTTTGCACAAGTTCGTGGCGCACCACATCTTTGCTGGATAGATAAATAAATTCAATGCCTTTTATATTTTTTAATATCTTGCTTACCGCAGCAAGTCCATCTTCTCCCTGAGAAGGGAGTAAATCACTCTGAGTAATATCCCCGGTGATCACCATTTTTGAGCCTTCACCTAACCTTGTAAGAAACATCTTCATTTGAGAAAAGGTTGTATTTTGCGCTTCATCAAGAATTATAAAAGCATTGTTTAGAGTTCTTCCCCTCATATACGCAAGAGGAGCGATCTCAATTGTTTTGTTGGCAAGAAGCCTGAACGTTTTTTCCTGACCTAAAAAGTCATAAAGTGCATCATAAATCGGCCTGAAATATGGATCCACTTTTTGCTGTATGTCTCCAGGCAGAAACCCTAACTTTTCACCGGCTTCTATCACAGGGCGCGTTAAAATTATTCTACTGGTTAAACCATTTAAGTAATATCTGACTGCAAGTGCAACAGAAAGATAAGTTTTACCCGTACCAGCAGGACCAATAACAAACGTAATGCTGTTTTTTAAAACAGATTCTACATATTTCCTCTGTCCGACAGTGCGGGGAGCCACCTTTCTCCCTTTTATATCATGTAAAATCACTGTATCAGGAATTTTTCTGAGGAAGTCTTCACTTTTATCATTTTTTACGGAATAAATAAGATCGGAAACAGAAAAGGAAAACTTCCGTGAAGCAAGATACTCCATATCTTTAATAATTTTACTTGCCTTTTTAACATTTGCCTCGTCCCCTGCAATTACAAACTTACCGTTGCGAAGCAAAATATTAACGCTCAATTCCTTTTCTATAGTTTTTACATTTTCATCAAGCACACCCAAAACAAACGGAATGTTTTTAGCATTTTTAATTTCTATCTCTTCCTTCATAGCAATATATATTTTAGCAATGTTTTTGAAATAGTAAAACCCTCAACTTCCCCTACGCAAAATCTCTATGAGTTCCACCGGTAATTTCTTTCTCTTTATCTCCATTGCCACCGCTTCAATATTATATTCTTTCCTTACAATCTCAACGGTTCCACTTTCCGTATCAACCATTGCAAAACTTGTCCTTGGATCTCCATCTCTTGGCTGCCCAACGCTTCCTGGGTTTACAATATAGCCCCCATTCTTTCTTTTAATGATAAGTGGAAAATGTGTGTGCCCGTAAATAATAAAATCAGAATCAACATCTTTAAACTCATTTTCTATTTCATCAAGAGACATTTTTCCAGGTTTTAGATATTTAAATAATGGATCGGAAAAAGATGCGTGCACCATAAAGAATTTCTTTCTATCCAAAACAAATTTCACACTGAGCGGTAAACTTGCAAGGTAATTCAATTTTTCTTCATTTAAAACAGACCTTGTGAACTTTCGAGTTTCAACAGAAAGACTATGCATCGCAGGAGAACAGTTACAATCCACTCCAAGTCCTGCTGCATTATCATGATTCCCTCTCACAGAAAACAGTGCAACTTTTCTGATCTTATCCAGACATTCTTTTGGATCTGGACCATAATCAACAATATCACCTGCAAAAATGACTGCGTCGTGCGGTTCTTTCAATACCTCGTTAAGCGCAACAATATTTCCATGGACATCTGAAATAACAAGTACTCTCATATTTCCCTCCGAATATTTGGCATGTTTTTAAATTGTATATATAATTTTTAATAGTGCAACAGGAGGTGGAAAATGGAGATCAAAGGCAAAGTTGCTGTAATAACAGGAGGGTCGCGTGGTATAGGAAAAGCAACTACACTACTTCTTGCAAAAAAAGGAGCACATGTAGCAATTATTTACAACTCTCACAGAAAAGAGGCTGAAAATGTTAAAAAAGAGGCCGAATCAAACGGAGTAAAAGCAGAAATATACCAGTGTGATGTCTCAAACTTTGAAAATGTAAATAACACAATCTCAAAAATTGCAAAAGACTTTGGTAAAATCAACATAGTGGTAAACAATGCGGGCATTCTGATTAAAAAATCGTTCTTTGAAACAACCGAAGAAGATTGGGATAGGACAATTAATGTAAACCTGAAAGGAGTATTCAATATCTGCAAGTTTTCAATACCATACCTTCTAAAAAATACCCCGGCAAAAATCGTGAATGTTTCTTCAATCGCAGGCAGGAACGGTGGCACAGTAGGAATACCATATGCAGCATCTAAAGCAGGAGTTATTGGAATAACCAATGCACTTGCAGGTGAATTCACCTCGAAAGGAATATACGTAAATGCCATTGCACCCGGACCTGTTGATACAGATCTTTTCAAAGGATTAACGCCTGAACAAAGAAAGAAACTCGAATCCCTTTCTCCAAACGGGAGATTTGCAAAACCAGAGGAAATTGCCCATGCAATTATCTGCTTAATAGAAAATGATTATATCTCTGGAGAAACTTTAAATATAAATGCAGGAAGGTATATGAACTAATGGAGGAACTTTCACCAAAACAGTGGATCATCGCTATAATTCTTGCAAGTCTCATTGCATTTGGAGCAGGGAATATCACAGGCGCAAGAAAAGCACAGAAAGAAAATGCATCTCAACCAGATGAAACACTTAAAATTCAAACACCACTGCAGAGCAGTTTACAGACTCCAACACCTAAAAATATTACGGTTTACATAACAGGCGAGGTAAACAGGCCAGATGTGTATGAACTTCCAGAGGGAAGCATAGTGAAAGATGCAATAAAAAAAGCAGGTGGAGTAACAAAAAATGCTGATCTAATAGCGATAAACCTTGCTCGAAAAATCACAGATGGAGAAGAAATAATCGTTCCCAAGCAGGGCTCTAAAGTTCCAGAAGGCACAGCATCAACAAACTCCGAGGAAAACGGGAAAATAAACATCAACACAGCAAGTCTTTCAACGCTTGAAAAACTACCCGGAATAGGGGAAGTGAAGGCAAATGCAATAATTAAATATAGAGAAGAGCACAACGGTTTTAAAACAATTCATGAAATCACAAGAGTAAGCGGTATTGGGGAAAAGACGTTTGAAAAAATAAAAGATTTAATAACGGTAGGATAATGCCGGGTGTTTATGCTTTTTTAACCGGTCTTTCTGCCGTTTTTACCGCATTTTCAGTATCTGAAAAAAGCATTCTCTTATTCTTGATTTTTACTCTCGCTGGCGCATTTACGGTTTCCCTGCAAAAGGAAAAAGTCTTAAAAATTACAGGAGTGATAATTTTTATAATTGTGTTTCTCAGGGCTTCTGCCGGTTTTTCAATGTTAAATTTGCCATTAATTCCAGATGCAATGAATGGAAAAGAAATAACACTCACAGCAAAAGCAGGAGATTTTTCGAAGCAAACGATCCGCCCAAACAGTTTTCGAATATCACAGATCGAAGTTAACAGTAAAAAATTTTCTGGAAATGCAAAGGTTTATTGCGGAATGAATGAGCCACCTCCCCCATATTCTACTGTCAAAATAAAAGGAAAAATTCGGATATATGAACAGAACGGAATCATAAGAAAACTTAATGGGACATCATACATAATCTATGCAAGTAGCATAGAAATATTGAGGAAAAATTCATTAATGTCAATATTTTCAAAGATGCGATCCAGAATTGCAAGAAATACACTTCTATCTATGAAAAGTAGCGAAGGAATGTTGCTCCTTTCATCAGTATCAGGAATATCAGCAATGAATTACACAGAAAAAATACCTTTTCAAAAGACGGGTACTTCTCACATATTTGCAGTATCAGGACTTCATATGGGAATACTCGGGGAAAGTTCAGAGAAAATACTCTCTTTCGCCGGAAATTTTGGCAGTGTTTCAACAGTTGCAATACTGTTTCTATTTGTTCTACTTGTAGGCTTTAGAGCATCAGCGTTAAGAGCATTCTTAATGTTTACAGTTTCAGAAATAGCAAAACTTTCAGGAAAAGAACAAATCCCAATAAATACACTGGCATTTACAGGGTTAATTCTCCTGCTCATAAACCCTCTTATAACACTGTCTGTTAGTTTTCAACTTTCATTTGCTGCAATATTTGCACTAATAATCTTATCGCCGAAATTGTACGAATTGATGCCCAAAAAATCTATCTTCAAAATGCTATCTCAGGTAATATCTGTTCAACTCATCCTGTACCCAATCATCGCTTACTATTTTCATACATTCTCTCCAGTTTCATTTCTTGCAAATCTCCTCGTAATTCCTTTTATGTACATCGTGCTTCCAATAGGTATAATCCAGATAACGCTCTCACTTGTAAGTTTCAGAATGGCAAAAATTTTCGCTCCTGTTTCAAACTTCATTTTCCATATTTTATATAAAACCACGGTGCTTTTCGCCAGAATTCCATACTCAAACCTTAATATTCGCTTTAACGCAACTTTTATGCTTATTTATTTTGCTGCACTCCTCATTTTTCTTTTAAGCATCCAAAATAAAAACACAAAAATAAAAATAATCAGCACGGTGCTTTTATCCCTTGCAATTTTGCTTCCTATGTTTCCCAAACAAGGATTTTCAATAATACCACTAAAACTAAGCGGTGAAGATGGATTTATAATTGAAAATGGAGGCCAGACAATTTATATTACATCTACTACAACATTAGAAAATGAAGAAGCAGATACTTACAAAATAAAGGAATGCCTTGCAGATAATGGAATAAACAGAATCTCATTAATGATATGCAATACACCTCTAAAAAACAAAGAATCTTCTGCTCTGCAAATCTTACCACATCAGTTCAAAATTCCAGACATAATTATGCCCTCTCCAGAAACTGAACTTTCCGATGCATTCGCAAGAACAAACTATCCTCATTCAAAAGTACACTATTATAGCGAAAAAACCACTGTATCCGTGAAAGACCTGAAAATCAAATTCATAAAAAGCGGGATAAAATATGCCGTTTTTATAGACAAAAACGGTACAACTTTTCTTATAATAGGTAAAGGGTGCAAGAATAACGGAAATTTTCCATATGCTGACTTTGTATTTGCACCTTCAAATTTCAACGCAAGCAATTTACTATTTGGTAAACTGCAACCTTATTAGTATTATTATTTTCAAGGAGAGATAATATGAAAAAACTTGTTTTAATTGACGGAAGCAGTATTCTTTACAGAGCATACTTTGCATTGCCTCACTTTATTACAAAAAAAGGTGAGCCCACAGGTGCATTGTATGGCTTTCTCAGAATGCTACTACACGTATTAAGAGAGGAAAAGCCCGACTACATTATGATTGCTTTTGACAAAAAGGCTCCAACTTTAAGACATGAAATCTTTGCTGAATACAAAGCACAGCGCCCCAAAATGCCAGACGAACTCTCTGTGCAGTTCGAAACAATACATGAAATACTGAGCGCCTTCGGAATACCTGTACTTGAAAAGGAAGGCTACGAGGCTGATGACCTTATAGCAACAGTTGCAAAAAAAGCAGAAGAAAATAACATTGAAACAGTCGTAATAAGCGGTGATATGGATTTAACACAACTCATTAAAGAAAACATTCGAGTAAAACTTACAAGAAAAGGCGTAACAAAACTTGAAGAATACACCCGCGAAAAGTTAAAAAAAGATTTTGGTATATTTCCAGAGCAGATACCTGACTACAAAGCCTTGAGAGGTGATCCCTCTGATAACATTAAAGGAGTTAAGGGAATAGGCCCAAAAACCGCTGCAAAACTATTAGAAAAATATGGTACGGTGGAAAAACTTGTACAGGAAGATAACACATCAAAGATCATAGAAAACAAAGACCTCATTTTAGAGAACAAAAAACTATGCACCTTGTACTACAACGTTCCAGTAGAGATAGATTTTAAAAAAGCCGAATTTGGAAATTTTAACAAAGAAAAAGTTAGAGATATACTTGAAAGGTTTGAATTTAAGAGTTTAATAAGAGAACTTGGGCTAAACAGAGATTCAACAGAGGAGATCAAAGAAGATAATAGAATTGCAGTTATCGTTAAATCAGAAAAAGAGAAAATTCTCGAATTTGCGGTTGCTGATAAGGAAAAATCTGAAAAATTTTCAATCGGAGAAGAACTCTTTCTCAACACAGCAGCACTGGATACATTGAAGAAAGTCCTTGCAAGTGAAAATAAAAAAGAAGTTTTTGACTTAAAAACACTCAATAAAATATCAAAAATATACGATATGCCTCTTAAAAACATTGATCTTGACGTTTCGCTTGCAGCCTACCTAATAGACCCTGATATGAAAAATTTCAAAGTTGAAACAATAGCCGATGAATTCGGTTTAAATTGCAAAACTAACTCTCTTAAAGAAAAAGCAGAATGTATTTTAAAAATTTCTTACATTGAAAACGAAAAACTTTCGGAAAAAAACTTGTTTCCACTGTACGAAGAAATAGAAAAACCTCTTGCAGAAGTTCTTGCAGATATGGAACTTACCGGTATAAAAATAGATGTTCCATACTTCAAAAAACTCAAAGAAGAGATCGAAGAGGAATTAGAGAAATTAGAGGACAAAATTTTTGATCTTGCGGGTATTTCCTTTAATATTCTATCGTCAAGACAACTCTCTTCCATACTATTTGATGGATTAGGTCTTACTCCAACAAAACGTGGAAAAACAGGATTTTCCACAAGCAGTGCAGTATTGAGTGAAATGAAAGACGAGCACCCAATTATTCCACTTGTTTTGCAGTACAGACACCTTGCAAAATTAAAATCTTCTTACATAGAATCACTTCCGAAACTCGTATCAAAAGATGACGCAAAACTTCATACAACCTTCCATCAGTTAGGTACAATTACCGGTAGATTACGGAGTTCAAATCCAAATTTGCAGAACATTCCTGCAAGAACGGAATGGGGAGAAAAAATAAGGGCAGGTTTTGTTGCAAGTGATGAGAATCATATACTGATAAGTTCTGACTATTCTCAAATAGAGTTAAGAGTTCTTGCTCATCTCTCTGGCGACAAAAAACTGATAGACGCATTCCTAAACAATGTTGACATACATACACGAACAGCAGCTCTTGTATTTGGAGTAAAAGAAGAAGATGTAACAAAAGAAATGAGAAGAAGTGCAAAAATACTAAACTTTGGAATAATATATGGAATGTCCCCTTACGGTGCTGCAAAGCAGTTAGGTTGTGGACCAGAGGAAGCAAAAGCCTACATAGATTCGTATTTTGCACAGTTTCCAACAGTGAGAGAATTTATAGAGAGCCTTGTAGAGCAAGCCAGAAAAACCGGTGAAACAAGAACACTTCTTGGAAGAAGAAGGAGAATAACTGGATTTGATTCCGGAAATCAGAGAAAAAGAGAAGAAGCAAGAAGGGTAGCAATAAACACACCAATCCAGGGAAGTGCAGCCGACATAATAAAAATTGCAATGGTAAAACTATACGAAAAGATCAAAGGAACAGAAACACATTTGATATTACAAATTCACGATGAACTTGTAGTGGAAACAAAGAGAGATAAAAAAGATGAAATGACGGAAATTATCAAAAAGGAAATGGAAAATGCTTACAAACTTAGAATACCCTTAAAGGTAAACATTGCATGGGGAAGTAATTTAAAGGAAGCAAAAGCATGAAGGTAATAGGTTTAACAGGAAACATTGCGTCAGGAAAAAGCCTCATCTCTGAATTTCTCAAATCGCTCGGTGCAGAAGTAATTGATATGGACAGCATAGGCAAAGAAATTCAGAATAAAAATATTGGAAACGTGGTTGAAAAGATTAAAAAAACGTTCGGCAGTAAATTCATTAAGAACGGAAAGATAGATAGAAAAAGACTTGGTAACTATGTTTTTTCAAAGCCAGATGCTCTAAAGAAATTAAACGATATTATGATTCCATTAATG
>Ga0256914_1000906_pt1 | contig 28475 bp, 32 predicted proteins | sample HulkmetaG_FD_191571 | JGI IMG/M metagenome (GOLD analysis project Ga0256914, IMG submission 191571) | Hydrothermal chimney microbial communities from Main Endeavour vent field at the Juan de Fuca Ridge, Pacific Ocean - Hulk | ecosystem: Environmental > Aquatic > Marine > Hydrothermal vents ... | reverse complement strand
TTATATCGCAACAAGTTTCGTTTTTTTTGATTTTGCTCATGACTTCCTCCTATCTGTTGAAAGTTCGGTTTATGCAAAATATTAGTAAAAGAGTATGTAGTGTGTGTGGAGTACATAAAAGAGTAAATTTATTTATAGTATTTGGTGGAGCCTACCGGGATCGAACCGGTGACCTCTTCGCTGCCAGCGAAGCGCTCTCCCAGCTGAGCTAAGGCCCCGTTTTCATCTAAAATAGAGATTATACCAAAATAAGTTTATTTTTTCTTTGTTCGGCACCTTTTTGATGAACATTCCCGCTTTAGTATATGGCGACTATACAATCCTTCCGCTATCAGATACAGACAATAAACCCATAATACATCCATAACGATATTTCTATCATAATCCAATTCGATATAAAGCACCGGCAACCCCAATACGAGCGGCCATTTCAGATAGTGAAAAAAAAGTATCCAGCTTCCGTAAAAATCCAGAAAAAAACGCTTCAAAATTTTCTTCTGTTTTTTGACTCTTCTTCTTGAAGCTTCGCTCTTTTAGCTTCGATTTCAGCCCTTTTTTCCGCAGATTTTCTCGAAAAGTGTATTCCGGCATAGACCGTCGCGATCAAAACTATAACCATCACGATCACCGAAAGTATTAAAAATGTCGTCGTACTCAAATCTTCCTCCTCGTTTAATTACTTAACTACAAAAAAACCGTGTGCCGCACTCTTATTTTCAAACGGAACTACGCTTATGCCTTCGTCTCCTATTATTACATTGCTCTCTTTATCTTTGGGCGCTTTGGTATATGTCAAAATCAGCTTCGCAGCCAAAGTTTTATCGGCATCGGTCGCATTTTTGGAGATCAAACATAGCGGGCCGGCTATATCGTTCGCTTTGGCAAAAAGATATTTGTCGTTTCGAATCTTTTTTATCATTTCGTTGTCATCTTGATTTCTGCCTATTACCAATTTCGCACCTTCGGGGAGTCTGAGATGACGCCCGGTTTTCAAAACATTTATGTCCGCAACCGTAAACTTTTCGTCATGGGCTATTACGTCTCTTAGCTTTTGCTCAAACGCCGCCTCGGTCAATAAACATCCGCCGCCCGGACTCTCATACTCCTCAAATCCGTACTCTTTTGCAAGCTTAAGCTGGACTTCTCTATTGCGCCCCGAAATACCGAGCAATTTTTCACGATCGACCCATCCTTTTTTTTCGGGAATCGTCGGCTCCATCAATTTCGCACTCATCGGACGAAGAATCAAACCGCCCTCTTCATCACCGGCAAGCTTTGTTACGCTTTTTATGGCATCGACTCTTTGGCTCATAGGTCTTTGACCTATAACTTCGCCGGTTATTATGAAACTCGCGCCGTATTTAGGAAGTAACTCTTTTGCTATTTTAAACATATTTCCATGACAATCGATACAAGGATTGAAGTTTTTACCGTAACCGTACTTGGGATCGAAAAGTATTTCATTTATAAACTGCTCTTTGATATTTATTATCTCAAAATCGGCACCGACCGTCGCGGCTCTTTTTCTCATGATTTCACTCTTGTCTTTACTTCCACCAAATCCCGTATCTATATACAAAGCGGTTACGTCGATCCCCTGATCGGTTATAAGCTTGATAGAAAGCATACTGTCAAGACCGCCGCTAAATAGTGCCAAAGCTTTCATACTCTACCAACTCTCCCTTTTTTAATTTTTGCAGATTTTCTTTTATTTTTCGTAGTAAAAAGTTTTTCTTCTCCGCGGCAATCGACCTATTTCTGCTTACCCGCCGCAAACTTTCGTTGTAATGTTTTATCAAAAAAAGCCTTAACTGCTTTTTAAGTTCTTCTTCGTTCAACTCTTTTATATCATCACGAATAATTATACCTAAAAGATCGGGATGATCAAACTGTTCCTTCGCCGCAAGTGAAAATTCATACGAATGCACGCGAAAAACTTCCATTCCCACTATATCGAATATCCTATCAAGAACGGCGGGATTGTTCAAAACCGTCTTTATCATCGATAGTTCGGCTATATCCTCTTTCCTTCCCGTTGCATGATTTCGCATCTCTTTTTGTAAAAAATTATTATGGCCGGCACTTACAAGTCGTTCATCGACTCCTAAGATCACGGCGGCATAACCTTTGTACTCCTCTTGTAAAAGCGGCGTCAAAGTTTTAAGATAGCGCGTAACATCTTTCAAGGCTTTCTCTTTTTGCAAAGGATCGCTTAAATCATGAACTCTTATTGTCTCCTCTATGCAGAACTCTATAAGAGGTTTAGGTTTTCGAAAAAGAGAGTTCAACTCTTCCACTTTTCTCGCTTTTACCATATCCGCCGGATCCATACCCTCTTCAAAAAGAACTACACCGCCGCCCATACCTTTCGCACTCAATATCGATGCCGCCTTGAAAGCCGCCGCTCTTCCCGCCTTATCTCCGTCATACGCCAATATCACTTTCGGATTTCCTCTGGCTATAATCGGAACATGATGATCGGTAAGAGCCGTTCCGAGAGTAGCGACGGTTTGCGTAAAACCGGCTTGATGAAGCATGATCACATCCAAATATCCCTCCGTGACGATAACTTCACCTTTTTGCAAAATCGTCGCTTTAGCCTTGTGATAGCCGTAAAGCAGATGCGACTTGTCAAAAATTTTACTTTGAGGAGAATTTATATACTTCGCCGGATGAGAAGTTATAGTTCTTCCTCCGAATCCGACGAGCAAACCGTTTGGAGTAAAAATCGGAAAAGTTATACGCTGAACAAATCTGGCATATGCTCCACCTCTTTCATCCGTCGCTACAAGCCCGAACTCTTTCGCCTCCACAAACTTGATACCCGAAAGCTTCATAAATTCCAAACTTTTTTTCGATTCCGGGGCGTATCCTATCTCGAACTTCTCTATAGAGGATTCGAAAATTCCTCGATCATGAAGATATTTTTTCGCCGTTTGATTCGAGTCGAGATTTTTCCTGAAAAAAAGATTTAAATCTTCAAATATTTTCTTCTGTCGGGAGTACTCCTTTTTCTCTTTCGTATATCTGAGATTTATATTGTATTGTACCGCGAGTTTTTCGATAGCTTCGGGATAGGTCAGCTTTTCATACTCCATAACGAATTTTATGGCATCACCTCCGACACCGCATCCGAAACATTTGTATATCTGTCTTGAGGGACTTACATTAAAAGAAGGGGTTTTTTCACCATGAAAAGGACAGTTGGCTTTAAAACCTGCTCCACTCTTTTTGAGCTCGATATAGCCACCTATGACATCGACGATATCAAGACGGTTTTTAAGGTTTTGAATCGATTCCTGATCTATCATGCGAAAGTATCGTTAAAACTATTCGTCAAAAATTGGTAACGTTTCTAAACTGCGCTATCTCCGTTTCAACCATATCGTCGATCATCTTCGCATAAATTTCCGCTACGAGATTCGGAGATACTCCGAGTGTAAGAGCCCGATGACGAACACGATCCAATACATGATCGATTCTCTCATCCGCTTTTATCTCCTCGACCGAGTGTTTGAAATTCGCAGCCTGTTTAACCATATCTTTTCTCTTGGCTATAAGATCCAAAATTTGATCGTCTATTTTATCTATCTCTTCTCTTACCTCTTCGAGTGAATTACATTTTCTCATAAAAAACGCTCCTGTTTTTTGCTTTTATAATTTTACCATAATAACGGAATAATATCGTCACATTAATCGATTGCTTAAAATTTAATCACTTTATAGTAATAACTTCTTCTTATTTTAGTGTAAAATTGAACCGTTAAAAAAATTTTCTGTAGGAGAAATATATGAAAAACATATTTGCACTTTCGGTACTCTTGCCGATAGCGGCTTTTGCCGAAGATGCGAAACTCGACTCGGGTGATACCGCATGGATGCTTGTTGCAACGGCATTCGTGATGCTGATGACACCCGCGGGACTCGCACTGTTTTACGGCGGTATGACAAGAAGCAAAAATGTTCTCAATACGATGGGAATGAGCCTTATCGCTTTTGCGGTCGGTACTTTGGTATGGGTTATAGCCGGATATAGCATCGCTTTTGGCACGGGCGATTTTATCGGTACGGGTAAGATCTTTCTTTCGGGAATTACGGATCAATCTTTAAGCGGCACTATCCCCGAGTTGTTGTTTGTCGCTTTTCAGGGAACTTTTGCGGCTATTGCGGTTGCAATCGCGAGCGGATCGATGATAGAGAGGGTTAAATTTTCCACTTTCGTCGTATTTTCCGCTCTTTGGATATTGGCGGTTTACGCGCCGATCACCCACTGGGCATGGGGTGGCGGCGAAACTCTCAACTTCGGAGAGATGGACTTTGCCGGCGGTACGGTCGTACATATCAATGCCGGCGTAGCGGGTTTCGTAGTGGCTATGCTACTTGGAAAAAGAAGAGACTACGGAAAAGCCGCGATCAAACCTTTTTCACCCGTTTTAACGGTTCTTGGAGCGGCTCTTTTATGGTTCGGATGGTTCGGATTTAACGCAGGAAGCGAAGTGGCGGCCGACGGCGTAGCCGGTAATGCGTTTTTGATCACTAACGTAGCCGCATCTCTAGGTGTCATCGGTTGGTTGATAGTCGAATATATTTTCTATAAAAAGGCGACTCTTATCGGTGGAGCTTCAGGTGCCGTAGCCGGACTTGTTGCGATCACGCCGGCGTCGGGAAGTGCTGATGTTACAGGTGCGATCATCATAGGTCTTGTCGGTGGAATCGTCGGTTTTCTCGGTGTAACGAAAATTAAAAAGATGTTTAATGTCGATGACTCTTTAGACGCTTTTTGGGTACACGGACTTGTAGGTATCTGGGGATCTATCGCAACCGCTATCTTTATAGCGCCTTATCTTATGCCCGAAGATTTCGCCTTCGGTTCTCAACTTATGGCGCAAATCAAAGCCATCGGTCTTACTATCATATACAGCGGTATAGTCACCGCGATAGTATTTTTCATATCGAGTCTGGTAACCGGCGGAGGAAGAGTTGACGAGGAGACCGAACAAATGGGTCTTGATGAAGCGACTCATGGTGAGAAATCAATAAATCTATAGTAAAATTCATTACGATCTTTTATCCCGAGCTACGGGATGAAAGATTTAGGTGGGCTTTTGCAAAAAAAGGAGAGTGAACAAATGAAAAAGATAGAAGCGATCATAAAACCGTTTAAGTTGGATGATGTGAAAGAGGCTCTGGTAGCGGCGGAAATAGAAGGTATGACGGTTTCCGAAGTTAAAGGCTACGGACGACAACAAGGACATTCCGAATTATATAGGGGGGCTGAATACGTCATAGATTTTTTACCCAAAGTAAAGATAGAGGTAGTCGTCTCGGAAGGTTTTGTCGATGCGGCTTTAAACGCCATCACGACTGCCGCCAAAACAGGTAAAATAGGCGACGGTAAAATCTTCGTATCTTCCATTGAAAAAACCATTCGTATAAGAACCGGGGAAGAGGACGAAGAAGCTTTATAGCATAGTTTTAGTTAAGAAGTGCAAACTTTTTCAATAAACGGCGCTTCTTAACTCTCATGCTCTTTTCGTTATAATTATTTAGAATATTTTCAAGTGTTTTTTTAAGTATTTGAAAATATCCTATACCAAACATTACGGACTATATTTTGGATATTTTTTCTATAGACTACCGCGATCCTATCTACGGAGTTATTTTACTAGTAGCCATAGTTCTTATAGTCTCTTTTTTTAGCTATTCTTGGGGATTTTTCAAAACCAAAGAAGAAGAATCAAGCGTAAACAAATTTTTAAAAAAATTTCACCAATACGACGGTTTTAGCGAATACAAAGAGGTTATCCAAAAAAAGCAACTTCCCATCGAATCGTCCGTTTTGATGGCTTTGACTTTTGAAAAAGGCGGCGAATACCAAAAAGCCATAGAGATATATCAAGCGATCTTAAGAGGAGTCAAAGATACCATTGTTAAAAAAGATATTCTCACTTTGCTAGGAAAGACATATTACAAAGCCGGATTTTTAGAAAGATCAAGAGAAATTTTGCTCGGAGCTTTGAAGATATATCCTAGAAACGAAGAGGCGTTGACATATTTGATCGTCATTTACGACAATTTGCGCCTCTACGATAAAGCTCTCGAAGTCCTTGACACACTTGAAGCGTTCGGAGTCGATACAAAGGAAAAAAAACTTTACTTTCAGACTTTAAGTATCATTAATAACAAATCGCTTAAAGATGACAAAAAGATTCAGAAACTACAAGAGATAGGACTTGAGAACAAAATAGTTCAGAGAAAACTTTATGAATTTTTAAAAAGCCATAATCTTCCTCTCAAAAAAGAGATGCTTCAAAATTTTGATTTTTACAATATCATAGACTTGATTTGGGAAACAAGATACGATCGACTTGACGAGTCGCTTATCGAGTCGAATCCTCTTTTATGTGAAGTATATACGGCGAAAGGAGATATGCGCCTTGCCGACGATAGCGATCATTTCGTTTTAAATATTTTAATAAAGCTATCCTCGCTTCAAGACGATAGTGCCGATATCAGTTTCGAATATACCTGCACCAATTGCAAAAATACGTTTCCGCTCTATTTTTACCGCTGTCCTCAATGCCAACATATCAGTAGTGCGCTAATCAGCACCAAACTTACAAAGAGAGAGTATGAAAAAGATTCACTTGTATAGCGACGGTTCCTCCTTGGGAAATCCGGGTTTCGGAGGCTATTGTGCGATATTGAAATACCGAGATCACCAAAAGATCACCAGCGGAGCACAAAGAGACGCAACCAACAATCAGATGGAACTTTTAGCCGTTATAGAAGGATTGAAACTTTTAAAAGAGCCCTGCGAAATAACAGTCACAAGCGACTCTTCATATGTCGTCAGAGCTATCAACGAGTGGCTTGACAACTGGATAAAAAAAGATTTTAAAAACGTAAAAAATCCCGATCTCTGGAGAGAGTACATAAAAGTGGCGAAACCTCACAAAATAAAAGCGGTATGGGTAAGAGGCCATAACGGTCATGAAGAAAATGAAAAGTGTGATAAAATAGCGAGAGAAGAAGCCCAAAAACTTCAAAACTCCGTCAAGGACAGACTATGAACGATATTTTAAAGCTGCAAGAAGAGCTGGGCTATCACTTTAAAAACCAGAATCTTCTAAGAGAGGCGCTTACGCATAAAAGCAGCAAGTTACCATACAACAACGAACGACTTGAATTTCTTGGCGATGCGGTGCTCGATCTGATCATCGGAGAGTATCTTTATCATAAGTTTCCCGATGTGAGCGAAGGAGATCTCTCCAAGCTAAGAGCCTCTTTGGTAAATGAAAAAGGATTTGAACAACTCGCCCGTTTGGTCGATTTGGGAAGTTACGTATATCTCTCTTTAGCGGAAGAGAATAACAACGGCAGACAAAAACCTTCTATATTATCAAACGCCTTCGAAGCTCTTATCGGCGCCGTATATCTTGAAAGCGGACTTGAAAAAGCCACTGAAGTTTCATTGAAATTACTCGAAAGATCATATCCGAAAATAGATCTTGCCACCGTCTTCAAAGACTACAAAACGACACTTCAAGAGATAACTCAAGCACGCTTAGGCGTTACGCCGGAGTATGTAGTCATAGGTTCAAGCGGCCCGGATCACAAAAAAGAGTTTGAGATCATGGTCAAAATCGATAACAAAGAGATAGCCAAAGCAAAAGGAAAAAGCAAAAAAGAGGCGCAGCAAGAAGCCGCGAAACTTGCTATCCGAAAACTCGACAAGGAGTATGATTGAACAGTTTTGGAAAAAGATTCGTTTTTACGACTTTCGGAGAATCCCATGGAAAAGCGATAGGATGTATAGTTGACGGCGTACCTGCCGGAATCAAAATAGACGAAAGTTTCATACAGGGCGAACTAGACCGCAGAAAACCCGGGCAAAACAGTTACGCAACAGCTAGAAAAGAGTCCGACAAAGTGGAGATATTAAGCGGTATCTTTGAAGGCGAAAGCACCGGAACTCCCGTTGCGATGGTGATATATAACACCGATCAAAAAAGTAAAGATTATTCTAATATAAAAGATCTTTTCAGACCTTCTCATGCCGATTTTACCTATTTTCATAAATACGGCGTTAGGGATTATAGAGGCGGAGGCAGAAGCAGTGCGAGAGAAACCGCGGCCAGAGTCGCCGCCGGCGCGATAGCGAAACTTATATTAAAAGAGTTAAATATAGAAATCTTAAGCGGAATATACGCGATAGGCGACAAAGAGGTAAAAAAAATTGACTTTGAGTATGCCAAGAAGAGCGAGATTTACTCTTTAGACAAAAATATCGAACAAAAACAAAAAAAGATCGTACTAGATGCAAAAAACGCTCATGATTCCGTCGGAGGAATAGCTCTTGTAAAAATAAAAAATTCACCCGTAGGTCTAGGAGAACCGATATACTACAAGATGGACGCCGTCCTTGCGGACGCGATGATGAGCATAAATGCCGCTAAAGCTGTAGAGATAGGAAACGGTATAGAGATAGCGAAACAAAAAGGTTCTCAAAGCAACGATCAAATAGATAAGAATGGATTTTTATCCAACAAAAGCGGGGGAATTCTCGGAGGAATTACAAACGGTGAAGATATAGACATAAAAATTTATTTTAAGCCCACTCCTTCCATTTTCCAAAAACAGATGACCATTGATAAATACGGTAACGAAACTATATGCGAATTAAAAGGCAGACACGATCCTTGTGTGGCGATAAGGGGTTCAGTCGTGGCCGAATCGATGGCGGCGCTCGTAATGGTCGATATGCTCCTTTTAAATATGGGACGAACGATATCCAATCTCAAAAAAACTTACAATAAGTAAATAATTATTTACTAGTTTAATCATTTTATGTTCCTTTTTGAAACAAAGGTTCACTTTTCATTAACTTTTTTACTCTTAATGTATATTTTTATTTACTTCTTAAGAAATAGTTTCCTAAACTTAAAGTGTATATATATTCTACAACCTCATATGTAGATTCGATCGTCTCATATTCGATCGGAGGTATATATAGGTAAGACGGCTGTGCAGATTTTTTCTGTCGGATATTTAAAATTTAAAAGGAGAAAATAATGAAACTTTTTTCAAAAGTTGCTATAGCAACGGTTGCAATGGCGGGAATGTTACAAGCGGATGTCACTTTAATAGGTGTTGACGCGGGTCTTACGGTATTAGGAGCTAGAGTCGGGATAGAAGCCGGTTTAACGGTAGGGAAAGCGCATTCGTACCATACGCACTCATCATGTCCTTCCGCGGTAGCGACAGTCACAACGACTAGAACTTACACTAGCGATCCTTGTTCATACGTATGCGGTCCTTGCGTAGTTGTAGAACCGCCAAAACCAGCTTGCACTCCATGCGATCCTTGTGCAAATTGATTTTACCTTTTTTAGAAGTCCGGTTTTTTAAAATCCGGACTTCCGACTTTTAGCTTTTTTCTACTATTATTACCGGATGGAAAAAGACGACTCCCTATGCCCTCTTTGTAAAAAATACCGAAACTCACTCTTTCATCAAAGCGAAAACAGAATTTATCTTCATTGTTCCAATTGTGATCTGGTATTTGTCCCCGATAATTTTATCTTAAGCGAAGAGGAAGAGAAAAAGAAATATGACAACCATCAAAATAGCCCCCAAAATGGCGGATACGTGGATTTTTTAAATAGATTGTTAATCCCGCTGGAACGATACCTGCCAAAAGGAGCCGAGGGTTTGGATTTTGGATGCGGTCCGGGACCTACGCTTTCAGTAATCATGAAAGAAAAAGGTTTTATGATGGATATATACGATCACTTTTACGCGAAAGAGAGTCAAGTTTTTCAGAAACGATATGACTTCATCACTTTGACCGAAGTGATAGAGCATCTAAAGAATCCCGTATTCGAGATGGAAAGATTATGGAATCTTTTAAAGACGGAGGGTTATCTTGGAATCATGACCGCTTTTAGAGTCGAAAAATTTGATTCTTGGTATTATAAAAGAGATCTGACGCATATACGATTTTTTTCTCAAAACACCTTCAAATGGCTTGCTAAAAAGCTTGATGCCAAAATTTTACTCGCGAATAACGGAGTCGTTATCATGAAAAAAGAGAAAAAATGAAAAAATCGATCTCAAGAGAGAAACTCTTGGACGTTACATTCGAAGAAGTTTATAAGTACGGATACAACGGAGCCAGTACGGCGAATATTCTCAAAATCGCTTCCGTTGCGAAAGGTTCGATGTATCACCACTTCAAATCGAAAAAAGAGTTGGTAATAGCGATGATATACGAACGCCTTATTCCCAAAGTTGAGACTTTTTTTGATTTTGAAGTAAAAAAGAGTTCTTCCGCAAAAGAGATAATCGAACATACGTTTAAAAAAATGTCGGAAAACGAGATGCTTATCAAACATGGCTGCCCTCTTCATAAAATAATGTACGAAATGGGCTCACTTGACGAAGATATAGCAAATATCTGCCATATGGAGTTTCAAAAACTTTCAAAAAATCTGCAAAGGGTTATCGACTACGGATGCAAAAAAAGAGAATTCGAATTTGCCGATACAAAACGGATATCGGAATTCATCATCGTTTCGACTTGGGGAATACTATCTAGAGTGCCGAACGACTCTTCAAAAGAACAATTTTTAAACGATACTTCACTTTTGGTAAAAAGCCTTTAAGAAAAAAGCGGTTATTATTAGACCGACCGGTCTAATAATTCACAAAGGATACTCGCTATGTTTCACTATATCAAAAACGACGACCAAAAAGAAAAACTCGAAAAACTTTTTCAAAGAGCCAAGGCGATTTACAAAACCGTACCGCCGCAAATTGAGTGGCTTGGAAATATAGATGCTCTATATCTCGAAGAGTTTTTAAAAACGGTTCTTAGAGTCGTGAAACATCCAAATATCAACCCCGATCTATTCGGCTTCATTCGTCTATATATAGCATATTCCGAAAATTATGAATATTGTAAGAAATTCAACACCTCCTTACTTTTGTCAAGAGGATATTCACAAAAGCAATTAGATGCCGTCATATCCGATATTTATGCCGTACCTCTTGATAGCAAACATAAACTATTGGCACAAAAAGCCGTAAAAGCAATTTACGAAAGCAGATCTTTCGTTCAAAAAGATTTCGACGAACTTTTCGCGCTCGGCTGGAAACAAAAAGATATATTCGACTCCATAGAACATGCCGGTACTATCTTTAGAAACGGCAGAATCTTAACCGCCTATACTCTTAAAAAACCGCAATAGTATAGATATGATATAATTCCCTTCGGAGAACATTATGCATATATACAAATTTATAGTAACCGGTAAAGTTCAGGGAGTCTTTTACAGAAAAAGCATACAGCAGATGGCTTCAATGGGACAAATAAGCGGATATGTCAAAAATCTGGCGGACGGAACGGTCGAAGTCGTCGCTTTTTTACATGACGACCAACTCGACGACTTTATGACTATACTCAAAAACGGTTCGCCTCTTAGCAGAGTCGATGATATTAAGTTAGAGATACAGGACAAAGACGAACTTGTATATGACGGCTTCGAGATAAGATGAAAAACTCTCCCAAGCCAAATAGGATAAAATATATCCTAACCAATATTTAGGAGTATCTTTTGAAAGAGTTTATCGTAAATACATTTGCCGAATATACACTATACATAATTTTTCTGCATGTAGTCTCAGCCGTTATATGGGTAGGAGGAATGATAGCCGTTCGTCTGGCCGTACATCCGTCTTTGCAAAATATAAAAGGTCCCAAAGAGAGATTAAATACTACGCTTAAAACAATGAAGAATCTTTTTCATCTTGTCGTACCTTTTATAATAATACTCATTGTTACGGCCGTTTTTTTAGCCGTAGGGCTAGGTTTTAAAGAGACATCTTTATATTGGCTGGTTCACTTCAAGGAGGTCATATGGACGATTATGACGCTTAATTTTATCTATATGTATATCAAAAGAAAAAGTGCCGAAAATCTTTTTGCCGCAGGAAACTTAACAGAAGCGAAACAAGCTGTTTCAAAATTACCGAATCTTTTATTGCCTGTCAATATATTTTTGGGAATATGCGCTATCTTTTCGGGAGTCGTATTAAGAGGATTTTAGAGAAACCGACTATGCGGCTTCTCTATCGAGTCTAAAGCGCCGCTTTCGCAGCCTGTACAACCTTGGCAAACGCCGCCGCGTCGTTCATCGCCATATCGGCAAGAATTTTTCTATCCAATTCTATCCCCGCCTTGGTAAGTCCGTGAATAAATTTCGAATAATTAATATCGTTCAATCTACAAGCGGCGTTGATTCTTGTAATCCATAACTTTCTAAAATCTCTTTTTTTCTGTCTTCTATCTCTGTATGCATAAACCAAAGATCTTTCAAGTTGCTCTTTAGCTTTTCTAAAATGTTTTCTTCTACCACTATAGAAACCTCTGGCTTGCTTTAGAAGTTTTTTATGTCTTCTTCTTCTTACTACACCCGTTTTTACTCTCATAATTGTTTTCCTTTACCTTATTTTTACGGTGTCATGCTCGGCATGATCTTGTCCCTTTCGGGAGGAAATTGATTGATCTATATATCAAAAACTATCGTTAACTGTTACCTAAAAGTTCTTTTACTTGAGAGATATCGCTCTTTGCGATAACTTTCGCTGCTCTAAGATTTCTTTTTCTTTTTTGATCTTTTTTGGTCAAAATATGACTTCTAAAAGCCGAACCTCGCTTGATGCTGCCATTTTTTTTAGTTTTAAATCTCTTGGCTGCGCCGCGATGTGTTTTCATCTTTGGCATCTTTTCTCCTTTATAAAGTTTAAAAGCCCCTTTGTTAGCTTTTAAGGATTGCAATTATATCTTTTTTTATTGATAACGGGCTTAAAAGGTGATGAGTGAGCGGAAAATATCTAAATACGAAGCGTAAGAAACTATTTTAGCTCCTTACGCAAAAAAGATTTTATTTATCTTTATCTTTTTTGGGCACTACATACATATTTACATAGCGTCCTTCAAATTTCGGTTCGTTCTCTTTTGTAGCTATATCTTCAACCATAGGCCATACACGGTTTAAGACATCTTTCCCGGCTTGCGGATTAGCCATCTCTCTACCTCTTAAAAAAACTCGAAATTTTACATGCTTACCGGATTGAAGAAACTCTCTTGCATGTTTTACTTTGTAGTTTATATCGTTATCGGCGATTTTTACAGATAACTTGATCTCTTTGACTTCAATCTTTTTCTGTTTTTTCTTCGCCTCTTTTTTCTTTTTCTCTTCCTGATATTTGAACTTGCCATAGTCCATAATTTTTACAACCGGTGGCTTCGCCATCGGTGCGATCAAAACTAAATCAAGTCCTTTCTCATGAGCTATATCAAGAGCTTCGTCAGACGAGATGATGCCATACTGCGTACCGTCATCACCCATACATCTTACTTCAGGAAGTCGGATATCCTCGTTTAACTTTGTTTCGTCTTTTTTGTTTTTGCCTCTATTCAAAAGTGTACCTCATTCATCTTCTCCTTTACTAATTTGTAAAATTCCTCTTTTTTGAGCGTATATCGTTCACGATTTCTCCTGTCGCGAACGGCAACACTCTCATTTTCCACCTCATCGTCACCTACCACTACAATCAATGGAACTCTCTGTTTCTCGGCAATTCTGATCCTTTTGTTAAGACTCTCGTTTTTTGCCGAAACTTCCGCATCTATGCGCATTGCGATCAACTCTTCTTGAAGCTTTTTCGCATACTTAAGATGAACATCCGAAATCGGAACTACAATAACCTGCGTAGGAGCTATGAAAAACGGAAATTCTCCCGCTACATGCTCGGTCAAAATCCCGATAAACCTCTCGAACGAGCCGAGTATGGCGCGATGTATCATTACGGGGCGCGCCTTTTCATTATGCTCGTCGGTATATTCTAACTCAAATCTCTCAGGAAGATTAAAGTCTATCTGAATTGTACCACACTGCCACTTACGCTTAAGTGAATCTTTGATTTTAATATCAATTTTCGGCCCATAAAAAGCGCCTCCGCCTTCATCTATACCGTAAGATATACCGTTTGCGTCAAGCGCATCTTTGAGCCCTTGTATCGAAATATCCCATATTTTATCATCTCCGATCGCTTTTTCCGGCTTCGTAGAAATTTCAAGTTCGTATTCAAATCCGAAGCTTTGCATAATATCATCGACAAACTCAAGCACTTCTATGACATTTTCTTTGATTTGATCGGGAGTGCAGTAAATATGAGCGTCATCTTGCGTAAACTCTCTCACTCTAAAAAGCCCGTGAAGCGCACCGCTCATCTCATGCCTATGCACCACTCCGTATTCGAAAAACTTTAAAGGCAGATCACGATAACTTCTCAATTCGTTCTGATATATCTTTATATGACCGACGCAATTCATAGGCTTTATGCCGTATTCGACTATCTTAGGGTTTTCGTCGTCTCCTTCATTTATACCGGTAAAATACATATTTTCACCGTAATTGTCATAATGACCGCTCTTCTTCCAAGCTTCGCTTTTTAAAAGTTCCGGTCCTCTTACCGGTTCATAACCTCTTTTTCTATGAGCCCCATATAAAAGAGTCTCTAATCTCGATCTCAGTCTCGCTCCGTTTGGAAGCCACAAAGGAAGACCTGCTCCAATACTTTCGTCAAAGGTGAACAACTTCAACTCTCGACCGAGCTTTCTATGGTCTCTTTTTTTTGCCTCTTCTATAAAAAGCAGATACTCTTTTAGCGACTCTTTATCGGCGAATGCGGTTCCATACACTCTTGTCAACATCTCTTTGCTACTATCGCCGCCAAGATAGGCTCCGGCTACTCTGGTGAGTTTGAAATTATGAAGAAATTTAGTATTGGGAACATGAGGGCCACGACATAGATCCTCGAAATCACCTTGAATATAAGTGGTGAGCGTATCATCTTCAATGCGCTTTAAAACTTCTTGTTTTAAATCGTCGTCACCGAATTTTTTTTCTATCTCTTCTCTTGAATAGTGTCTTTTTTCGATCGGATACTTTTTCTTGATCAGATCTTTCATCTTCTTTTCGATCTTTTTCAAATCGGTGTCGTTCAAAGGTTCATTCGTTCTAAAATCGTAGTAAAATCCATCCTCTATAACGGGTCCGACAAAAAATTTCGCTTCAGGATATAGCGATTTGATAGCTTGCGCCATCAAATGTGCCGTCGAATGTCTGATAATTTCAAGAGCTTGAGGAGAATTGTCATAAAATATTTTTTCACCCTCTATATTTTGCTCACCGGCCGTTTGCAGATCGTAAATCTCTTCCCCTTTTTTGATACCGATTAAATTCTCTTCCAAAAGTTCCTCTCGTTATTGATATTTGGTAATAGGTTGTAAATATTCTCTTTTTAGATCAGACAATATAAAGATTTATATTTTGATTTAAAAAAAGAGTATTAAAAAAAATGGTGGCCACGATTGGACTTGAACCAACGACCACTACCATGTCAAGGTAGTGCTCTACCAACTGAGCTACGCGACCGTAAACGAAGCATATTAGCGAAAACATAATTTATGTTTTCTTAGATTTAGCAGTGTTTTATAAGGTTGTTCTAAAAATTTTTGAGAATTCTACACTTTTTTTAATTAAAAATATAGAAAACCAAAATTTTAACAATTTTTTTTATTTTTTACGAAAGGCGGCTATAAGTATAAGTAAAACCCCAAGATCTATCATGACATCGGCAAAATTGAATATCGCAAAATCAAATCCGCAATGCCAATAAACATAATCGACCACACCGCCGTGTAAAAAACGATCGAGCAGATTGCTCACTCCTCCGCCCATCAAAAGCCCAAGAGCCGACGCATACTCGGAAACCTCATTTTTTTTCCAAAAAATATATCCCAACACACCGCCGATGAGCACTACTTGTATAAACTTTAAATACTCTCCCAAAAAAGCGAACATAGAAAATGCGACGCCCTTGTTTAGAGTAAAAACAAGCGATATACAACTCCCTTGCGCTTCATAACCGTTGAGAAAGAAATATTTTATAATCTGATCGACGATAAAAACAAAAATAAAAGCTGTAAAAAACTTCAGATAAAATCTATCCATTCAAAGCCTTAGAGAAAAACTCCAAAACTTCTTCCATTCTCTTTTCGACTAAAAGATCATCTTTCCCTTCAAGCAATATTCTGAGCAAATTTTCGGTACCCGAATAGCGTATCAACGCTCTGATACCTTCGCCCTCAAGAGATGCTATCAAACTTTCGTATCCTTTGATCTCTTCTAACGGGATCTTCTTTTTTATCTTTATATTTTTCAATATTTGAGGATACAATTCAAACGGATTCAAAACTTGACTCGCCTTTTTTCTTTTCGTCAAAATATATGCCGAAACCTGTAACGCGGCCGCCAACGCATCTCCGGTTTTCGCGAAATCACTTAAAATGATATGACCGCTTTGTTCTCCGCCGAAATTCAAGCCCTCCGTCTGCATAGTCTCCAGAACATATTTGTCGCCCACATTGCATCTATATAGTACTATGCCGTTATCGTTCAGATAATCTTCCAGAGCTTGGTTGCTCATTACCGTAGCGACCACACCGTTATTCGAGAGATTGCCCTCCTCTTTGAGATGATTTGCCAAAACTCCTAAAAGCTTATCTCCGTCAACGATCTCACCCGATTCATCGACAACAACTATCCTATCCGCATCACCGTCAAAAGCAAACCCGATATCGGCACGAAGACGCCTCACTTCATCTCCTAGTCTTTGAGGATGGAGAGCGCCGCATCCTTCGTTTATGTTACTTCCGTCGGGATCTTCATTTAAGACGAATACATCCGCCCCAAGCTCTCTAAAAACCGTAGGAGCGACTTTATAAGCCGCACCGTTCGCAACATCCAAAACAACTCGAACATTATGCAAAGTCATAGATCTAGGGAACGAATTTTTCACATGAACGATATACCTTCCGATAACATCTTCGATTCTTTTCGTCTGACCTATATTCATATACTTTGCTTGGTGACGATTTATGATATCGTCGTCGAAATAGATCTTTTCTATTTGTCTTTCTATTTTTTCGTTCAGTTTGTTTCCCCTTTTATCGAAAAACTTGATACCGTTATCTTCATACGGATTATGGCTTGCGGAAATCATAATTCCCGCATCGCATCTAAGATCTTCGGTTAAAAAAGCGATCGCCGGCGTAGGCATCGGACCAATTTGTCGCACGTCGAATCCAACCGCCGTCAATCCTGATATAATCGCATTTTCAATCATATAGCCGCTTTTTCTAGTATCTTTTCCGACAAGAATTTTATTTGTAATGGAGTGTTTTCTAAAATATATTCCCGCCGCCATAGCTAAACGCATAGCAAGCATGGCGGTTATTTTTTCTCCAGCCATTCCTCTGACACCGTCGGTTCCAAAAAGTTTCATATTTTCTCCGCCTTAATTTTCAATAGTTTAATAAAAGTATATATCGACCAAAGTTAATTTTGGATTAACCCTATTTTTTCTCAAAAAACCCTTAAATTAAGCATTTCTTTAGAATCATTTAAATATAATCGCTCACTAAAAAATCAAATATTAAAAAAGGGCAAAATAGATGGCAAACCATAAATCGGCACTAAAAAGAGCCAGACAAACCATAAAAAGAACGGAAAGAAATAGATTTTATAAAACAAGAATAAAAAATATCACCAGAGCGGTTAGAGAAGCCGTTGAAAGCGGTGACGAGCAAAAAGCCGCCGAAGCACTAAAATCGGCGAATCAAAACTTTCATAAATATGTAAGTAAAGGCGTATTGAAAAAAAATACGGCCGCTAGAAAAGTCAGCAGGCTGGCAAAACTCGTAAACGGTATGGGTAGTGCGGAATAATCGCCGCTTTGCCCTCATGATCAATAAATGCTAAAATCAAAACTCCAACCTTTTCTCGACCGATATAACGAAATAAGCGAACTTCTATCTTCACCCGAAATTGTTTCCGATATCAAAAAGATGACCGATCTTTCACGAGAACAAAAAACTCTCGAGCCCATCAAAACAAAAGCCCAAGAGTACTTCAAAGTGTGTCAAGATATCGAAGAAAATAAAGAGATGCTAGAAGACAAGGAGCTTGGAGAACTTGCAAAAGAGGAGTTAAAAGAGCTTGAGCCGAGAAAAGCCGAGATAGAAGAAGAGATAAAAATACTAATGCTCCCGCGTGATCCCAACGACGACAGAAATATCTATCTTGAGATGCGTGCCGGAACCGGCGGCGACGAAGCGGCTTTGTTCGTTGGAGATCTCTTTAAGGCATATGTACGATACGCGGAAAATCAAGGCTGGAAAGTCGAAATCGTATCTTCGAGCGAAGGCACGGTAGATGGATATAAAGAGATCATAGCACTCATAAAAGGTGAAGGTGCTTACAGCAAACTCAAACACGAAGGTGGAACACACCGTGTTCAAAGAGTTCCAGCGACAGAATCGCAAGGACGCGTTCACACTTCCGCCATAACGGTAGCCGTCATGCCGGAAGTTGACGATGTCGAAATAGAGATAAACGAAAACGAACTGAAAATAGATGTGATGAGAAGTTCGGGATGCGGCGGACAGTCGGTAAACACAACCGATAGCGCCGTCAGAATCACCCATATTCCAACAGGAATAGTCGTAACAAACCAAGACCAAAAATCACAGCATAAAAATAAAGACAAAGCTATGAAAGTCCTAAAAGCTAGGCTTTATGAGCAACAGATGCAGAAAAAAAGGGAAGAGGAGGGCGCCGACCGTAAAAGCCAAGTCGGAACGGGTGATCGAAGCGGCCGAATCAGAACATATAACTATCCTCAAAACCGAATTTCGGATCACAGGATAAACCTTACACTTTATAGGTTAGACGCCATTATGGAAGGCGGATTGTTCGACGAAATCATCGATCCGCTGATAGCGCATTATCAATCCGAAATGATGAGAGAAGCGGGACTTTAGTCTATTTGTAGATTCTCAAATCCGTCATATTTAGAAAATGAGAGCAAATAGATGCTTTTTAAAAGACTCTCGGGAGATATCTCTTTTAACTCTTTAAATACACTATTTTTAATACTTTCGCTAGCTTGATCGGAAATCACGTCATCCAGTACTTTCGGTAATACTTCGCATAACTGCTTAAATGCATTCTTTTCACCCGTAACCAGTGCGTAAAATTTATCTATTGAAACTCTACGGATATTTTCATGATTGAATTGTTTAGAATTTATAGTAATTTTCCAAGGTATATTTTGAGATCTTCTAGCAATCACTTCAACAAGCATACAAACTACATCCGAACTCTCCAATATTTTACTTTGCATCGCTATATAAGTCTTTTGAGCCGAAGAGGAATTCATCGTATTGTGTTTATTTTTCATCTCCACAAAAATTTTACTTTTTTTATTGATAAGATCAAACCCGCTTTCAGGCACTATCCAATCCCCGTCAAAATAGCGAAAAATATTCTGATGAAAGTAACCGATATAATTAGTGTTTGATTTATCGATTTGCCTGATAATTTCACTCTCGATGATATCTTCAACTCTTTTGCCGTAAACTTTACTATCAAATGTGAGCTTAATAGGATCTATAAGATTTTTGTTAAATTTCTTTAAATCTATGGAAAACCGATATTTTTTAACCGTCTCTTTAACATGATTGTAAAGATCCTGATCCGATATAAACGATAAATTATAAGAACTTGTCATGATATGCTATCCAGTAGGTCAACAACCGACTTACCGACAGCTTCGGCAAGATTGACAGGTACTGCATTTCCTATCTGCTTATATTGTTGACTGAGCGATCCCTCAAACTTCCACTCGTCGGGAAATGTCTGAATACGTGCATACTCTCTAATTTGAAACGGACGAGTCTCTTCGGGATGACATCGTTCCGTCTGTTTTTGTGCCGGCGAACAAGTAAGAGTCAAACAAGGTTCATCCCAGGAAATCCTTCTTGCTATACCGGTTTTACCTCCACCTAAATAAAATGATTTTTGCATATACTCTTTTTGAATATCAAGCGGTAAGTCACGCCAATAGCCGCCAGCGGGTACCAAAGATAGAACCTTTTCTTTTTTTTGAGGATACCTTTGTCCCTGAGATTTCGGAACATCGCATGAAAACAGATCGCCCTTTTTCAACGCATCTTTGAGTGTATATATTCTATCGCCGGGAGCTGGCCAAACAAGCGTTGCCTTGTCGGCGAACTCTTTTTTGACACCAATAATAAATACCCTCTCCCTTTTTTGAGGAACATTATAATAAATAGCTTTTAAAAGCTTCGGATCATATACATGATATCCAAGTTCTTCAAATACGGAGACGATAGTTTTTATAGTCTTTCCTCTGTCATGAGAGAGGAGTCCTCTTACATTTTCCGCTAAAAACACTCTTGCGTCGCTCTGCTTTAGAGCTCTTGCAAATTCATAAAAAAGTGTTCCCCTCGTATCTTCCAAACCTCTTTTTTTACCCGCATAAGAGAAAGCCTGGCATGGAAAACCGCCTGTTACCAGATCCACACCTTTGAAAGATGTGAAATCTATATTTTTAATATCATCACAAACAACATTCCATAACGGGCGGTTCTTCTTAAGTGTAGCATATGCCCGCTCATCTATTTCATTAAGCAAAACATGTCTTATACCGGCTTTTTCAAGCCCAAGAGCCAAACCGCCGGCACCGGCAAACAATTCGATACCGGTATATGAGTTTACCATATTCGGTGCTTTGCTCAAGAGGACTCCTTTCAAAAATTATAGTCTATTATGACATAAAATTTTCGAATGATATAAAAATATTTCAACTTGAAATATTATAATAAAAAAGAGCTTATCAAACCTATCAATCCTCCGAAAACACCGCCCCAAACCACTAACCAACCCAAATGTTCTCTCATTAGATCTTTCATCATATCTTTTACCGTCTCGGGAGTGAGCTGATCTAGTCTGCTTTGAACTATTTTCTCTATCGAGACGATCAAATCGCCACTTAAAGAGGAGTTTTGTAAATGATGATCAAGTTGTGCTTTAAATGCGTCGGAACTTACAATCTTGACAACCGCTTGTTGAAGCTTCGAAATAAACGGAGCTTTTAGTTTTTCAAGAGCCGCTTCACCGCCTATCATATTTACCATGCCGCCAAACTGAGACTCCATCACCGTTTTTGACAAAGCCGTAAAAGCCGGACTAAAATCGGCATCTTTGACAAGAGGCGCAAGATCGATCTTTTTTTCCTCTTTCGCAAAAAAATCGGATATCTGCTCTTTAGTAAAGAATTGATTCATCAGCATCTCTTTGATCGCTTTTTTAAAATCTTCAAACTTCAACTCAACGATACCTGAACCGTAAAAAAAGGGAACTCTTTCAAAAAGCATATGAATAGCTATTTCATTCGTCAAGGCACCAGAAAGTGCGAAAAGACCGGTATAAAGCAGCGGTTTATGAAAAGGGAGCGGAACTAAAAATGCCGCAAACACTATTAAAACGGCTATTATATTCGTCAGGAACGATTTAGATATTTTCATATAAATATTTTAACACATGATTTTTTAGTTTGAAATTATCCGAGAAATTTTCCGTTTTTATAAAACATCCAACTTTGAAGCAGTGTCCGAAAAACAAAAAACGCCAAGAAACTAAGCCACAACGACCAAATAAAATCTATCTCTTTTGTAGCGTAAAAAAGAGCCAAAAACATTAGTGTGGAGATGACAACGGCATTTCTCATAGATTTTGAAGCGGTCATACCAATAAATACACCATCCCAAATAAACGCCGCAAAACTAAGCAAAGGCATCAATGCGACCCAAAAAATAAAATCCATCGCCCTATCCACAAGCTCTTTTTTATCCGTAAAAATTTCTAAAATCTCTCTTCCTCCAAAATAGTAAACAAAAGAGAATAAAAGTGAAAATCCCCCACCCCAATAAAAACTATATATTACGGATTTATAAAAAAGTTTCCAGTTTCCAGCACCGTAATACTTTCCGACCAAACTCTCCGCCGCGTTTGCGAAGCCGTCTATTGCAAACGCCATCCAAATCATAAACTGCAAAAGAAGTATCATAACCGAAAGCATCAATTCACCGGCTTTCGCCGCTTGAGCATAAAAAAAAGCCAATACGAAAGTAAGTGCCACGGTTCTTACGAATATGTTCTTATTTATATGCAAAAACGATAGAAACGACTCTTTATGAAAAAATTCTTCGTATCTTAAGTTTGTAAACTTCTCTTTATACCTATACAAAAAAATGAACGAAAGCAAAACACCTCCATATTGAGCTATGAGAGTACCCCATGCCGCACCTTCGACCCCCATATGTAGAACTTTCACAAAATATAAACTCAAAAGTAGATTGACCACATTTATAAAAATCGTGATCCACAGAGGATAATAAGCATTTTGCAGACCGAAATACCATCCCATCAATACATAAACCGTAAAAATAGCCGGTGCGGCATAAATGCGAATATAAAAATAGTTCCTAACCATCCCCTCATACGAAGGCGCAACATTCATAAGATAGATACCCGCCTCGATAATAGGGGATTGCAACAAAATCAACAAAACACCCAAAACGGAAGCTAAAAAAAGAGCTCGAAACAACGTATATGTTAAAGCTCCGTCATCACCGCTTCCATACGCTTGGGCGGTTATGCCAGTTGTACCCATGCGAAGAAAATTAAAATTGCCGTATAAAAAAGTAAATATCATAGCGGCAACTCCAAGCGCCGCTAAATGCGAAGGAGAAAGATGCCCCATCAAAATCGTATCCACAGACGAAAGCAGCGGAACCGAGATATTTGATATAATATTCGGAATAGCAAGCCTGAGAATCTCTTTATTCATTAAAGAGTTATACTCGTTTCGAACACCTTGTAAACTCTACCTTTAAAGTAGATATACCCGTCTTTGTACGAAAGCGTCAACTCCTCTTTGCTAAGAGGATAGGCTTTTGTCGTTTCATCGAGATCGTTATTTAGATACGCGGCATAAAAACAAGCCGCTATACCCGTACCGCAAGCTAAAGTTTCATCCTCCACACCCCTTTCGTAAGTTCTGACATGAACGGTTCTATTTTGCGTATCTATCTTTGCAAAATTCACATTGGCGTTATGAGTGTTTCTCATCTCTCTGGCTATATCTTTATCGAACGATTTCAAATCATCGACAAAAGTTACCAAATGAGGAACACCCGTATCTATAAGCTGCCATTTATGACCGCCGCCGACAATCATAGTATCCAAAACTCTAGGTTCGGTCAATTTCACTTCCGCTTCATCACCTTCAACATTCGCTTCTATAACACCAGCAAGAGTTAAAAAGCGCATCCGTTTTTCACACAAACTATTCGATACGGCATAGTGCGCCGCGGCTCTGGAGCCGTTACCGCACATTTGAGCGTCGCTGCCGTCACTATTATAAAACTCCCATTCAAAATCATAACCGCTATGAGGAACCAAAACGATCAAGCCGTCCGCACCTATACTTTTTTGGCGATTACAGAGAGTCTTTGCAAGCTCGTTTCTGGGCTTTTTGACGAATGTATGAAAAATTACAAAATCGTTTCCACTGGCGTTATATTTTGTTACCTGCATAGTTTCTCTTTCTAAACTTTTTACTCTATTGTAACAAAAATTATATTTCGAACTAAAATTTTGTAGCTATCATATACTCCGTCAAATATGGAAAAAAATCACCGTTTTGATTAAAATCACCTACTAACCGTGTAGCACTTGAACCGTCGCTTATCCATAATTCACGGCCGTTTACACCGTCATCCGCGCTAAAATACAAAACTCCGTTCGCACCGGTAAGCCAACTCGGATCGGAACCCAATACTCCCTCTCTTACATCCGCGACCATATTTATAGAACCGCTTGAGAGATTCATCTTCCAAAGTTCACTTCCATGTGCTCCGTCATCCGCCGCAAAATACAAAACTCCGTTAATCTCGTTTAAATACCTCGGCGTGGAGCTTTCAAACCCGGGATTTATATCTTTTATCAATTTTATATTCCTTGTCGAGGCGTCGTATTCCCATAGTTCACGCCCCTTCACACCGTCATCGGCTGAAAAATAGATCTTTTTGCCTACGCTTTTTAATAGTTTCGGATTCGATCCTGTGACTCCGAAATTTATATCTTTTATTAAAAACTGCGTATCGTTCAACAGATCATAACCCCAAAGTTCACTGCCTTTTTTACCGTCATCGGCAGCAAAATATACTATATCGTCTATGCGAGCGAAAAACGCGGCGGGAGTCGAGCTTCCCGAATTAGGATTTACATCGGAAATTCGTTTTAACATATCGTTTCGCACATCGTAACTATAAAGTTCTCGACCGAACCCGTCTCCAGCATCAGCAGAAAAATAGATAAACTCACCCTGTGACATCAAAGACTGAGGATTTGAACCGAAAACACCGGGATTTATATCGACCGCCACTTCGTACGAGTCGCTTTGAGGATCGAATACAAATAGCTCTCTTCCGTTTTCTCCCCCGTCATCCGCACTAAAATACAACTTACCGTCAAGCTCGGTCAACCACATAGGATTCGAACCCCTATTTTGACGCTTATTTATATCGTATAGGGATATCGTTGCCGTCATACCGCTGTATTTATAAAGCTCTTTTCCGTTTTCACCGTCATCCGCTGCAAAAAAAATATCTTCTCCAACCCGAGTCATAAAAACCGGATTGCCGCTTAAAGAACCCTTGCGAATATCGATCTCTTGAACGATTCTATTCGTCTCGCATGAGTATCTGTAAAGTTCCGTACCGGCTCCTTGACCGATATCCGCGGCAAAAAAAAGGCTCTTCTTCGCCTCTGCAACCTCACCGCCTTCATTCGCGCCTTCATCTTCGTCCGTATCGCCGTTTTGAGAAATATTGCCATCATTCTCCCCGCCGCTCAATCCGCTGTTTGGCCCCGTACCGTTTCCGATTAAATTTATTATATCCGTACTGTTACCGCATCCTTGAAATGAAAATAATATCATAACCGCGGTGAGTATCAGAGAATATAAAGTATTATTTTTATTCATGCTCTTCTCCTATTTTCCTGTGAATCGAGGGAAAATCCCTCGATCTTACCAGGTCGTTTTAATCATACCCATATTCGGATTTGCACCGGGGTTCGGGAAAAAGTGACCTGCACCCGGATTGAAATTGTTGATCATGATACTCTGATTTTCTCCATCACTCTTCCAAAGTTCACGTCCATTCAAGGGCGAATTCTCGGCACCGAAATAGAGCATACCGTTTGCTTCGGTAATCCAAAAAGGAGCCGAAGACCTAAATAATCCTACGGCTATATCATCTACAAGCGATGCTTTTGCCGAAGCTATATTGTACTTCCACAACTCCATTCCCTGCTCGCCGACAAGTCTGCCCCAACCGGCAAAATAGAGGTTTCCGTCCATTAACTGAATGTAACTTGGATTCGATCCGAAAACGAGATTTATATTCGCTACCGGTGCTACGTTGTCAATATTCGTATCGTACTTCCACAACTCTCTACCAACCGTTATAGTACCGTCAGTCGCCGCAAAAAATATTACGCCGTTTACTTCGGTTAAAAAGCTCGGATTCGATCCGGCACCGCCCGGATTTATATCTCTGATCTGTTTCGAGGTATTCGTCACACTATCATATACCCACATCTCCCTGCCTGTAACGCCGTCGTTCGCGCTAAAATAGACCTTTGAGCCGATACTCGCCATAAAACGAGGATTCGAACCTCCCGCTCCGGGATTTATATCGGCTACTCTAACCGGTCCGCTATCGGCATTGGCAACAGGATCGTATTTATACAACTCTCGTCCAAATGCGGGACCTTCCGTCGCACTGAAATACAAAACACCGTCTTGTACTTTTAAATCTCTAGGATCTGATCCGGCGGGTCCCGGTCTTAAAGTCGCCAAAAGATGATTTCTCACATATCCGTGTTGATTTGTCGCTATATCGTAATAATACAACTCCCTACCCTCGCCGGTATTGTCATCGGCACTAAAATATAATACTCCGTCCAATTCCGTCATATAACGCGGATTTGAGCCGGCACCGAGCGTAACATTGAGGTTTCTGATAGTCGCGGTATTTGTCGTACCGTCATATACCCAAAGTTCTCTACCGTTTATACCGTCATTCGCACTAAAGTATATTTTACCGTTTACTTCGGTCAAAAACTGCGGATTCGAACCTAAAGCGCCCGCTCGAATGTCCGTATATGTATAACTTTTGGAGACCAAATCGTATCTGTAAAGCTCCGTTCCCGTCAATCCGTTATTTGCGGGAAAGAACAGACTCTTTATCACAGGCGATGTACCTCTTAAAAACTTACCTTGCTCGACACTGACGGGGTCGTTGGTATCATCGGTAGTTTGCGTATCTTCGGGTGGCTCTACTTCAACGGCGACCACTCTTCCCGTGCCTTCCACCACACCTTCGCTCACAGGGGTTTGAACGGCCGGCTTATCCGCAGTAAGCGCCAAAGTATCGTCAGACTGCTGCTTTACAATAGGTGCGTCGGTACTCGAACCGCATCCTCCCAACCATATAAGCGCTGCCGTTATAAGAGATAGTTTTACTAATTTTTTCATGATTTTCTCCTTTAAAACAGTTTTTTTCTTACACAAAAATTATAACTCTCGTTTGTCCCATTATTATTTCATTTTGGTATTTTTATTTTATTTTTTTTCCATTTTGAGAGGAATTGTTAAAATTAATATGACTTTTTAAAAGATATGGTCTTAGATATTTATAAAATATATTTAATTTACTAATAAATAAACTCATATTATTTAATTTAGACTCGACCAAAAATATCTTTTATAAATTAAATTGTCCATTTTTAATCTCTTTTAGAAAAAACCTTATTTTTTTCTATGAAACAAATTTTCAATCTGATTTCGTAACAATTCTTCGATATTTAGCACCAACAAAACCTTAAACCCTTGATTTTTTTAGAGAGTAAAGGTAATATATAATTATCTTTTAAGCAAAACTGTTATTTTTGTTTTTACCTTATATTGAACGGATATGCATATGAACAAGAGCGCCAAAATTATGATAGTCGAAGACGATCTGGTCTCGGCCGAATATTTAAAAGAGATCCTTAAGCAGAAAAATTACGAAGTGGTCGCTACGGTGGATACAGGTGCAAAAGCGATCGCTCAATGTAAAAAATTAAAACCGGATATTATACTTATGGATATAATGCTAAAAGATAACATCAGCGGAAGCGAGGCGGCATTACGGCTATATCATGATCACTGTCCGAGCAAAATTATTTTCGTAACGGCATATGCGGATGATGAAATGCTCGATTATGCCGCGGAATCAAAAGCTTATGGGTATATATTAAAACCGTACAGAGAAGAGGAAATTTTCGCGACTATAAAATTGGCTCTTGCACACTCTTTTGAAGATCACTACGAAAAACCGGGCGGCGATAGTATTATAAAACTGCAAAAAGGATACGAATTCAATCTCGAAACGGGCAGATTATATAAACACGGCGTAGAGATACCTCTGGCGAAGAAGAAACGAAAACTTATCGAAATTCTCGCCAAAAACAAAAGCAACAGCGTCTCAAACGAACAGATATGTCAATTCGTCTGGGGCAACAGTCAAAATTACAGCACTTTGAGATCACTCATATATAGAATCAGAACGGCAATCGGCGAAGATCTCATAAAAAGCGTCAACGGTATGGGATATATGATCTCCTAACCGACTTTAAGCGTAAAATTCTTGCCGTTTTGAGTATAGACTTTTACTACTCCTCTTCCCGTCGCTTTTATCTTAATCGTATTGTAGTCAATCATCCTCTGTTCTACTCTCACACCTGATGTAACGCTATATCTAAATCCGTCGAATTTGTCGTTACAGTTTTTTGGAGGCAAATAGAAATGATACTCTATCCCGCTTTTAACATTAAAAATCTCTCCTTCACCCTCAAGCGTAAAATTCGGCTTTGGAAGCACTTTTGTTCGAAAGCTCCATTCTTTCGTAATCCGACTTTTTTCACCTTGAAGATAAACCGCTTTTACAGTATATAAACTTCCCCATTCCAATCTCTTTTTAGGCATCAACGCAAATTGTTTTTCGGAGAACTTATCGTTTGGATCCGTAGTGGCATCCAAAATATCGGTATCGATAATTTGTCGTTTACTCTCATCGTATAAATTAAAAGACAATAATTTTATATCGTCGCTTTCGTAGGGATTGAATTGAATACTTATGGGATACCCGCTTACACCGCACCAAGGCAAAGGGTCGGGATCTTCTTCATAAAAAAACGGTAAAACATCTTTTTGATTCTCATACGGCCATACGACAATTTTGACGTTTTTGTCTTCATTAGGAGAAAAATCGTCACCGCTCGCAAGTTCATATACATATACCCTTTTATAAGGATATGAAGATAGATGCGAACTTGCGACTCCAGCTTCGTTAGCTTCAAACGATA
>Ga0256914_1000905_pt1 | contig 28480 bp, 18 predicted proteins | sample HulkmetaG_FD_191571 | JGI IMG/M metagenome (GOLD analysis project Ga0256914, IMG submission 191571) | Hydrothermal chimney microbial communities from Main Endeavour vent field at the Juan de Fuca Ridge, Pacific Ocean - Hulk | ecosystem: Environmental > Aquatic > Marine > Hydrothermal vents ... | reverse complement strand
CTCCTTCCGGAAGAGCAGGAGGGCCGCCGCCGTGAGGAGGTCGAAGAAGGTGGCCTCCGGCGAAGCGGGCAGTGCCCGGGCGGCCCGTTCCAGTAGGAGGGCCGCTTCGCCCGCCTCGAGGGGCCGTCCACCCAGGCGGAACCGCTCCTCCAGCCCTGAGAGGTGGGGACTCAGAAACACGCCCGTCCGCAATCCGTCGGCGGAGAAGAGGGCCTCCAGGAAGAGAGCGGTGGTGCCTTTCCCCTTGGAGCCGGCCAGGTGGACCAGGGGAAGCCCCTCCTGGGGCCTGCCCAAGGCCTCCAGGAGCCTCTCCACCCCTTCCAGGCCAAGAGCGGAGGCCCCTTCCCTGTGCTTCTCCAGGTCGGCCAACCCTCCCAGCTTCCCCAGAACGTCTTCGAGCTCCCTCTTTCCTTCACCCCGGGAGGCTATAATCCAACGCCGATCCCAAAGGCTCTGGCCCCCTCGCCCGGGAAGGGCCCTTCCCTCACCAGGAGGAGCTTCGAAATGTCCTGCCACAGCAGTGGTCCTGTCCTCTGGAACCCGGCCCGTCTTCTTCTCCCGGCCCTCGCCCTCTTGTGCGCACCGGGATGCGAAACCCGCCTGCCCACTCCTCCCCCTCCGGAAAACTTCAGCGGCCTGGAGCGGCTGGAGCTGGAGAGGGTCACCAGCCGTTACCTGGACCTGGCCTGGTCTCTCCACCCCTCCCTGGCCCTCTGGACGGGAGGAACAGGAACGGGCGTTCCCCGCCTGAAGGCGGGCAGGCAGGAGATCTTGGCCGCCCGGAGAGAAGCACGCAACCTGCTGGACCAGTGCCTGGCCGTCCGCTCGGGAGGCCTTCCCTCCTCGGCCAGGCTGGACCAGAAGGTCCTGGCCGGCCTCCTTCGAGGCCTCCTGGTGGAACTGGAGAAGGTGGAGCCCTGGAGCCGGGACCCGGGCTACTACCTGGACGAGATCCAGGCTTGCCTGGCCCTGGCCCGGGCCCTTCCCGATCCCTCCGACCAGGGAGAGTCCCTGAGACTCCAACTCCTGGCCCTTCCGGGAATCCTGAGGGATTCCGAAGAGAACCTCCGTTTCTGCCCCCCGGCCTTCATGGAGATGGCGGCCCGCCGGGCCAGGGAGCTCTCCCGGTTCCTGGGAAGGGGGCGCCTCTTCCCGGAAGGCCTGGAGAAAAGCCTGGCCGGGGAGATCCGCTCGGCGGCAGAGAAGGCCCGCCTGGCCCTGGAAGCCTGGGCGGTCCGCCTGGAGGAGAAGAAGTCCCGGGAACCGGGAGGATCCTACGTCCTGGGCGAGGACACCCTGGCGGCCCTCCTGAGGGAGAAGGAAGGCATCTACACCCCGCCGGCCGAGCTGGCCCGGGACCTGGACTCCCAGGCCAGGACACTTTCGGCCCGGCTGGAGAAGGCCCTGGGCGACACGCCCACCGTTTCCGCCCTCCACGCCCTGGCGGAGAAGGCCCTCGATCGTGCCGGAGCCCCCCCTCCTGTGGAGCTCTCCCCCAAGGGAGCCCGGGCCTTCTGCAAAGAACAAGGAATCTTCAAGGGCACCCTTCCCGCCACCGGCCCCCCCCTCGGTTTCCCGTCCCTGGTGGAATCACTCGGCCTCCCCGCCTGGCCCCCGGGGGAGGGGGCCTCCTCCCAGGCCACGCCGGCCCTGCTCTTGGACCTGGCCCGGGCGACCTGGCCCGGATTCCTCGCCCTTCGGGGCAGGCTCGAGGAGAACCCTTCCATCCTCAGGAAGAAGGCCCCGAGCCTCCTCTTCTGCCTGGGATGGCTCTCCTACGCCGAGACACTCTGGGCCGAAAAGGACCCCCATCCTCCGACGAGGACCGTCGAGACCTGGCACCGCCTGGCGGAATGCCTCCAGGCCCGGGCGGCCCTGGGCCTCCACATGGGGGACCTAACCACCTCCCAGGCGGCGCGCCTCCTCGAGGAGAAGGCCTTCCTGACGGAGGAAGAGGCACGAAAGGCCGTCATGGAACTGGCCCGGGCGCCCTTGCGGCATTTCGGATACATCGGGCTCCAGTCCATCCTGGACCTCCGGAGTTCCTGCAGGACCCGGGAAGGAAGAGCCTTCCTGGCCGGGGCCTTCCACGGGAAGCTCCTTTCCTGCGGCGCCCTTCCTGCGGGGGCCATGGAGGCGGAACTCCTCCTCTACTGCGGGGTCCCGGCCGGCCCCAAGTGATCCCCCTCCCGGCCGGCGGGACGAACCCTTACGGAAAAAGGGCGTTTTCTTTATTCTTTCTCCCCGTAGAAAATCCTGGAGGCCCAGATGAAACCGAGACAACCGAGCACGAAGTTGGTCAGCCGGGGGGAGCTCATCCGCTTCCTCATCATGATCCTCCTGGCTGTCGCTCTGTGCGTGGCGGTCTTCACGAACATCCTCTTCATCCCGGGCCCCGAGAGCTCCAAGTACGCCCCCCAAGGAAGGGGCGGGACGGTGGTGGTTCCCAAGATCCACCTGGATCCCAAGATCCTGGCCCAGATCCGTGACGACAAACCCCGCTTCCGGGTCCAGCGCGAACCGAAGGCCTTCGAGTACCTCCTCTCCCAGGCGGCCAAGCTCGTCCCCGGCGCCCTGGAATACATGGGCCTTCCCAAGGAACCCCTGGACTACGACGCCGTCCTGAAGAATCCCGGGGCCTTCCGGGGAAAGCCCGTATGGGTCCGGGCCCGCCTCGTGGAAGATCCATTGGTGATCGACGTGGACACCCTTCCCGGCGTGAAGGACGTCAGGGGCAAGGCCAGGGACGAGAAGGGCAGGCTCTACTTCTTCAGCATGGCCCAGACGGCCCGCAAGCCCCTGCACAAGGGGGACTGGGTGAAGATCAAGGGCTTCTTCTACAAGCTCTGGGATCCCGACGCCCGGGGAAGCAAGGTCCCCTACATCGTGGGTTACAGGCTCTACCGCTCCTGGCCCAGGTGGAAACCGGTGAAGGAGCTGGATCGGACCCTCTTCCCCGAAATCATGGACGGAAGCAGCCTGGACCCGGAGACCACCGAGCCCGAGGCCTTCTACCACTTCCTCTCCTACGTCCTGAACCTGCCGGAAGAGAAGGCGGATCCCGCCAAACTTCCCAGGCTGGACGAAATCGCCCTCACCCGCATGAGGAACGATCCCAACGGGACGAGGGGCAAGCTCTACCATTTCTACGCCAAGATCATCCGTGACCCCTATTTCCTCGCAATGGCGGAAAATCCGCTGGGATTGAAGTGGAAAACCGAGATCTGGGCGGCCACTTCCCGGCCCGCCGCCGTGATCCGCCTCATCCTTCCCGGCAGGAGGGCGGACCTCCGCAGGGAAATGGAGATCGAGGTCATCGGGTGTTTCCTGCGCAACATGGAATACCAGGCCTCGGACCAGAAGGTGGGAATGGCCACGGCCCCCATCTTCGTCTCCGCCTGGGCACGCCCCCACGAAATCCCCCAGGACACCACACTGGACACGGCCAAGTGGATCATCGCCGGGATCCTGATCGCCTTCATCCTGCTTCTCACGGCGGTCTCCCACTTCGACAGGAAGAAACACCTGGAAGCGGAAAAGGCCCTGGCCCGGCGCCGGAGGGAACGACTGGCCAAGAAGGCCGCGGGCAAGGCCGGGCCCGCCGCCGGGGAAGGAAACGATTCTTGATCCCCCGGGGGGAGAGAACCGGATGAATCGGAAGGAGGATTCCGGAGGGGGAGACATCCTCCTGGTGAGTACCGACCGCCTGGGGGACCTGGTCTGGACCCTCCCCGCCCTGGAACACGTCAGGCGGACCTTCCCCCGGGCCCGCCTCTCCTTCCTGGCAAGCGAGTACGCCGGAGGCCTCCTGGAGGGACATCCCGCCGTGGACAGGCTCTTCCGGATCCAGCGGAACACCCACTCCCTGGGAAAGCTCTTCCACTACCTGGTCTTCCTCGCCCGGTGGGGAAGGAAGTCTCCCGACCTCCTGGTGGTCTTCAAGGGCGGGCACCTGGGGAGATCCATCGGGAAACGCTTGGGGGCAAACCAGGTGTATTCCATCCTGGACTATCCCGAGGAGAAGAGGAGGGCCGTCCACCCGGCCAGGCTCCGCCTGGAACTGGTGGAGCGGTTCTGCGGCCCCCTGGAAGGCCCCCCATGGCCGGCCCTACGGGTCCCTGCGCCCTTCAGGGAGAAGGCCCGGAAAATGCTGGAGGAGCTGGGATGGGAACCCCGTTCCTACGTAGTCCTCCACCCGGGAGCGAACAAGCTCGTCCGGTACCGGTCCATCGTCGCCCCCCCCGACGCCAGGAGCACCCTGAGGCTCTGGCCCATGGACCGGTGGAAAGAGCTGGCCCGGGAGCTCTCACTCAGGGGGATCGGAGCCCTCCTCACGGGAAGCCCCCCCGAAGGGGAAGCCTGCCGGGAGATCGCCTCCGCAGGCGGTGAAGGGGTCCGTTCCCTGGCGGGAAACCTCCACGTCCTGGAGCTGGCCGCCCTCCTGGAGTCGGCCCGGGCCGTCGTGGTGTGCGATACGGGCCCGGCGCACCTGGGCGCCGCCGTGGGCACGCCGGTGGTTTCCCTCTTCGGCCCCACCGACCCGGCCCTGACCGCCCCCGTGGCCCCCCCCGAGAGGCTCCGGGTCGTCAAGGCGGACCTCCCTTGCTCGCCCTGCAAGCACAAGCCCGGCGTCCGGTGCCGGGACAACCGGTGCATGCAGGAGATCCAGGCGGCCCGGGTCCTCCGGGCCCTGGAGGACCTGGGAGCCCTCTGATCTACCGGCCGGCGCCCTCGGGGACGATCCGCACCCAGCCGTAGGGATCGGGAAGGCGGCCGTACTGGATCCCCGTGAGCTTCTCGTAGAAGGACTTCCCCGCCTCGCCCACACCGCCGTCGCCGATCACCACCTCCTCGTCCTCCACGAGCAGGGTCCCGATGGGCGTCACCACGGCGGCGGTCCCCACGGCGAACATCTCCTTCAGGCCGCCGGTGCGCACGCCCTCCCGGATCTCGTCCACCGAAATCGGCCGCTCCTCCACCTTGTATCCCATGTCCCGTGCCAGGGTCATGATGGAGTCGCGGGTCACACCGGGGAGGATGCTCCCGTCGAGGGGAGGCGTGGCCAGGGTGTCCCCGAAGAGGCACATCACGTTCATGCCCCCCAGCTCCTCGATGTACTTGAACTCCTTGGCGTCCAGGTAGAGCACCTGGGCGCACCCCTTCTTCTTGGCGATCTGGCCCGGAAGGAGGCTTGCGGCGTAGTTCCCCGCCGTCTTGGCGAAGCCGATCCCCCCCACGGCGGCCCGGATGAACTCCTTCTGGACGTAGATCTTCACCGGCTTGAATCCCGAAGGGAAGTAGGGCCCCACGGGGCCGACGATGATGTAGAAGAGGTAGGAGTTCGAAGCCTTCACGCCCAGGGCGGGTTCGTCCCCGATGATGGTGGGACGAATGTAGAGGCTTCCCTTCCCGTCGGTGGGGATCCAGGCACGCTCCAGGTCCACCAGGGCCTCGATGGCCCTCAGCCAGAGCTCGGGACCGACAGGAGGGATGCAGAGCCGCCGGGCCGAGTTGTCGATCCGCTCGCCGTTCTTCTCCGGGCGGAAGAGGGCGACCCTGCCGTCCTCCCAGGCGTAGGCCTTGAGCCCCTCGAAAACCTCCTGGCCGTAATGGAGGACGTTGGCCGCCGGATCCAGGGAGATCGGGCCGTAGGGCACGATCTCCGCGTCGTGCCAGCCTCGCCCCTCCGTCCAGCGGCAACGGAACATCCTGTCGGAGAAGACCTTCCCGAAACCCGGGTCCTTCTTCTTCTCCTCGATCTCCTCTCGTGGCGTCTCCTGGACGGGGTGGATCTTGATCTCCATGGCAAACTCCTGGGCCGAACCCTCCTTCCCGTCCTCCCAGCTCTTCCAACGCCCCCGGAAGGGCCGTTCTTCCCCCACCATTCCACAGGCTCCCCCTTCCCGGGAAAAGGGAAAGTCCGGGCCTTTCAGACCCTCCGGGGCGCCACCTGGAGGGTCTGGCGGAGTTTCACGATGCTCCTGGGAGGCACGTACCCCCGGACGCTGGCGCAGGCGTAGACCAGGACATCCCGTCCCAGGAGTGTTCCCGGGTTCAGGACGGCGTTGCACCCCGTCTGGGCCCCGTCTCCCAGGACGGCGCCGAACTTCTCCAGGCCCGTGTCGTAGACCCGGTCGTCCACGCGGATCTTCAAGGTGGGCCTCTTCCCCGTGGAGGGGTCCTTCGTGGAGGAGACCGTGAGGTTGGAGAGCTTGGTCCCAGCCCCGAGGTTGGTGCCCTTTCCCAGGACGCTGTCCCCTACGTAGGCGAAGTGGGGCGCCTGGGCCCCGTCCAGGAAGAGGGAGTTCTTCACCTCCGTGGCGTGGCCGATGGTGCAATCCTTCCCTGTGAGGACGTTGCCCCTGAGGTAGGCCCCGTGGGAGATCCGAGTACCCGGCCCGATCCAGGCGGGGCCCTTGATGTAGGCCCCAGGCTCCACCAGGGCTCCCTCGGCCACGTAGATCCCCTCCCCCTCGAGCCAGGCGCCCTCCATGACCTCCCCCCTGAGCTCCCTTCCCCGGGGGGCGTGAGCCTCGAGCCAGGGCCCGATTCTCGGGAGCACCTCCCAAACCATCTCCAGGCCGAGAAACAACTCTTCGTGGGCGAAGCCCTCCAGGTCGAAGAAGGAAGAAGGACTGAGCATGGCGAACCTCCCGGGTCATGGTCCCGGATGGTTATCGGCAAGGCAAGGAACCTTGATTGCCCTCTACTTGGGGGACGACTAGGCTGGAGTTTCCATGGATCGCGCCTTCCCCGACGAAAGAAAGACCCCGATGACCCCACCCTCCGGTTCCCCCGCCCCCGGGGAAGAGTCCCGGCCCTCCTGGAAGATCCACCTGGGCATCTTCCTGGTCTCCATGGCCGTCCTGGCCCTGGAGGTCCTCCAGACCAGGCTCTTCTCCCTCATGCTCTGGCACCACGTGACCTACTTCGTGGTGACCATCACCCTCCTCGGGTTCGCCGCCAGCGGAACGGCCATGGCCATCTTCCCCGTCCTCTACCGGGGCCGGGCCGCCGCCAAGGCCTCCCTCTACGGCCTGCTCTTCGCCGTCACCACCTACCTCTCCCTCCGCCTCCTGGGGGCCCTTCGGCCACAGACCCTGGGAGGCTCCTGGAGCAGCGTGGACGTGGCGGCCCTCTTCTTCTCCTACTTCTACCTGGTGATTCCCTTCTTCTTCGCCGGCCTCTCCATCGGGGTCCTCCTCAAGGAGATGACCTCCAGGGCGGGTATCCTCTACGCCGCCAACCTGGCCGGCTCGGGAGTGGGTTGCTTTCTCTTCGTCCTGGTGATCACCCCCCTGGGAGGAGCGGCCGTCACCCTCCTCACAGCCACCCTGGGCGCCCTGGGGGCCCTGGCCCTGGCCTGGGAGGACCGGGGAAGGGGCATCCGGGCCGCCGCGGCGGGAACGGCCCTCCTCATGGCCGGCCTGACCACGGCGGCCTACTTCTCTCCGGAGAAGGTCCTTCCCGTTCCCGTGGCCAAGAGCAAGCTCCTGGCCAAGGAGCTCTCCCTGGGCAAGAAGATCGAACGCACCCTCTGGAGCCCCCTTTGCAGGATCGACGTCCTCCCAGTGGACTCCGAGGAGAAGCGGGTCTACCAGGACGGTGACGCGCCCACCACGATCTGGAGCGGGAAGAAGGCATCCTCCTTCCCCTACGACTCTTATTTCTATTCCCTGGGATACCAGGCTCTCGAAGGCACGCACCCGGACGTCCTGGTCATCGGTCCGGGCGGCGGAATCGACGTGGAGAACGCTCTCCACTACAAGGCCCGCACGATCTACGCCGTGGAGATCAACGGGGTCACCATGAGGATGGTGAGGCGGGACTACAGGGGGTTCTCCTCACGGGGAAGAAGATGGGCGGTCTTCGACTTCCCCCAGGTCCGCCCGATCGTCTCGGAAGGCCGCTCCTGGGTCAGGCGTTCCCCTCTCCGGTTCGACCTCATCCAGATGACCGGCACCGACACCTACGCCGCCCTGGCCTCGGGCGCCTACGTGTTCTCCGAGTCCTACCTGTATACCGTCCAGGCCTTCCGGGAGTACCTGAGCCACCTGAAGGAGGACGGGCTCGTCACGGTCCTCCGCTTCCGCTTCGAACCTGCCCGGGAAAGCCTGAAACTCGCCTCCATCGCCGCAAAGGCGTTGAAGGACCTGGGAGTGAAAGACCCGGGAAAGCACATCCTGGTGGTGAACATCACCATCCCCCTGACCGCGGCCCAGCAAAGGCTCATCGGCATTCCGGCCATGCTCTACGCCGTAACCATGGTCAAGCGCTCCCCCTGGACGGAGGCCCAGCTCGACACCTACAGGAGCTGGATCGCCCGGGAGAGCGGCAAGGGTTTCCTGGCAAGGATCGGCTGGGCTCCCGCCGCAGGGGGAAAGAAGGCTGAGGGGGACAGGGAATACAGGGATTTCTTCGCCGCCGCCGCGGCCGGCAAGGAGGCCGACTTCTACGCCCGTTACCCCTACGACGTGGCCCCCATCACCGACGACAACCCTTTCTTCTTCAAGTTCCACAAGTGGTCGGCCCTCCTGGAGGGAAAGACCCAGGTCGGTAAGATGGACTACGAGGCCCTTGCCGGGAGAGACCCCATCGGCCTCAAGATCCTCCTCTCCCTGCTGGTCTTCGTAACCCTGGCCGTCCTGGTCCTGGTGATCCTGCCCCTCTTCTTCCTGCCCAAGCGGGGGGGATCCCCCCAGAAGGGGCGAGTCTTCGTCTACTTCTTCGGAATCGGCCTGGGATTCATCTTCGCCGAGGTCTCTTCCCTCCAGAGGTTCGTCCTCTTCCTCGGCCACCCGGTCTACTCCCTCACGGTGGTCCTCTTCTCCTTCCTCCTCTTCATGGGCCTGGGGAGCTTCGTCTCCCAGAGAGGGAAGGCCCGGACGGGAAGCCTCCTCAAGGGAGCCCTGGCTCTCGTCCTGCTCTTCCTGGCCCTCCACGTCTTCCTCCTCCCCCGGCTCTTCCTGGCCTTCCTCCCGGCATCCGAGGGAGTCCGCATGGTCGTGGCCGTCCTGGCCATCGCCCCCCTGGCCTTCTTCATGGGATTCGCCTTCCCCCTTGGTTTGCGGATCACCGGAAGGCTTGGCGGGGGCCTGGTCCCCTGGGCCTGGGGAGTCAACGGGGCGGCTTCGGTGATCGGCTCCGTCCTGGCGGTGATCCTCGCCATGGCCGGGGGATTCACCCTGGTCCTGGGACTTTCCACCCTCTTCTACCTGGCGGCCCTCCTCTTCTCCCCCCGGCCCGGGCAATGGACGTGAAGAAAGGAGGGAGGATGAAGCCCGCCGGAGAGGCCCCCCGTAGGGCATGGATCTTCTGGGGCCTCGCCCTGGCCCTCCTCTTCTTCTCCTCCCTCGAACGCTTCCGGGAATACCACGCCGTGGCCGGCCCGAAGGGATACTGGTTCTGGGACAACGACACGGTCCGGCGTCTCTCCAGACTGGACCTTCTCGACCGTACCGGGAATTACCCCGCAGTCGATCCATGGGACGGATACCCGGACGGGAGCGTCCTCCATTGGACCCTTCCCATGGACTGGGTGATCCGCGCCCTGGAGGGTCCCGCCTCCCTCGTCCTTCCGAAAGGCCGGAAGTGGGAGGCCGGAGCCGCCCTGGCGGGCCCCTTCCTCTCCGCCCTGGCCCTGGTCCTCCTCCTCCTCGGAGTCCGAAGGCTCCGGGGGGACGGAACGGCCCTCGCGGCGGGGCTCTTCTACGCCTTCTCCTATTCCTGCCTGAACGTATCCTGGTTCGGGAACGGAGACCACCAGAACCTCCAGCACCTGCTCCTCCTGGCGTCCCTCCTCCTCGGGCTCCTGGCGGTGGAGAAGAAAGCCCCCCCATGGGCGGCCATCCTCTCGGGGGCCTTCATGGGAGGGGCCGTCTGGGTCTCCACCGAGTCCATGCTCCTCCTCTACGCCGCCGCAGGCCTCCTCTTCCTGGGGGAGATCCGGAAAGGGGAGGAGGGGGAAGAGGGTTCCACCATCCTCCTTCCCTGGAGCCTGGGCCTGGTTCCGGTCCTCCTGTTGGGGCACCTGATGGAACACCCGGGAAACCCGGGTGCCTTCCTCTGGGACCAGATCTCCCTCTTCCAGGTCCTCCAGGGAGGAACGCTCCTTCTCTTCGCCCTCCTCCAGGCCGCCGGATTTCCCGAGAAGAGAAGACCCTGGTCCTCGGCCGGGCTCTCCCTGCTGGCGGGAGGAATCGTCCTCTTCACCTTTTTCGAGAAGGCCCTGGTGGACGAAATGGTCCGGTTCCACCTGGTCCACCCCTGGCTCCAGGAAGAGGTGAGCGAGTACAGGACCCTCTTCACCGACGGGACGGGGTTCACCTTCCTTCCGGCGATCCGCCGGTTCTCCTTCCTCCTCCCGGCCTTCCCTCTCCTGGCCTGGGCGGCCTGGAAGAACCCGGGCCTCTCCCCGAGGGGGCGTAAAGGCCTGGTCCTCCTGGGGATCGGGACCTTGGCCCTGGCCTGCTGGGAAGTGAAGCTGGCCCACCTCTTCTCCCTGGTCTTTCCTCTCCTCGTCGCCCTGGCGGCCTGGGAAGGCCTTCCCCGTCTCACCACCGAGCCTGCGTTGAAGAAGGCCCTGGGAGGAGCGGCCTTCCTCCTCGTCGGCGCGGCGGCCCTCACCTCCCTTCCCGAGCCGCCCCACGAAAGGCCCAGGGTGGCCCAGATGGAGCAGCTCACATCCGAGCTCTGCCGGGACCTGAAGGCCCTCGACGGAGGGGGAAGGCGGGGATCGGTCCTGGCTCCCTGGGACTTGGGGGCAAAGCTCATGTACTACGCCAGGGTGCCCGTGGTCTCATCGGGCTACCACAGGAACATCCGGGGCATCCTGGAGGGTTTCGAGGTCTACATCGCCAGGCCTGGGAAAGAGGAGGAGGGGGCCCGCCGGATCCTCCTGGAAAGGAAGGCGGCCTTCCTGGTGGTCCTCTACGACAGGCTCTTCCTGGCGGACGCCCCGAAGATCCTGGGCCGGAAGGTGATCCTGGCCGAGAGGACTCCCTCCGGCCTGGTCTTCACTCCCGAGGCGGAAAAAACCCTCTACTGGCGCCTCCGGTCGGGAAGAGCCGTCGCCGGGTTCCGGAAGGTGAAGGATTCCGACGCCCTGGTGGTGGTGGACCCGGGCACGCCGCCCGTGCCCTATTACAGGATCTACCGTTTCCTGCCGGAGTGAAGCCGCCCTCGGGGCCGGGCGAGGACCGCCGGGGGGGCCGAAGGGGAGAAGGGGGGCTTTGGAAGGGCCGAAAAAAGAACCGGGGGCCCGCCCCGCTTTGGGACGGGCCCCCGGAAAGGACCTTTCTCGATCTCAGGGGATCAGAAGCTGGTCCCGCTCCAGTTGGTCAGACCGAAGGCACCGGTCTTGGCATCGACGGCCACGCCCTGGGCGTAGAGCCAGGTGCCGAGCAGGAGCTGGCGGACCGCCGTGGGAGGATTGAAGGCCTGGGTGTCGCCTTCACCCTTGGTGGACAGGGTGATCGACTGGCCGCCCAGGATGGTGAACCAAGGATCGGAGGGCAGGAGATACCAGTTCCCGAAGGGCAGGTGCATGGGGACGGGAAGCTGCTTGCTGGCCAGGAAGACCATGCCGATCCCGCTGGGGTAGTTCACCTCGCGGAGCCTCCAGCCGAAGTTGGCCAGGTAGCCGTTCTTCTCCAGGTCCACCAGGTCGGGCCACAGGCCGGCGAAACCGAGATCGGGCTTGCCCTTCTTGGAGGCGCACCGGGCGGCGGGATCGATGGTGTAGGGCTGGACGACGGGGTTCTGGACGAAGATCTTCACCCAGAAGGAGCGATTGATGCTGGGCTCCTGGATCTTGGTGGGATCGGGCTTGCCGTTGGTGTAGGTGATGCACCAGGCCAGCTTGGGCTTGATACCCTGGCGGAAGTGCTCACCACACTTGGCGGCGTTGCTGGTCCCGGAAGGGTTGTACCCGCCGCTCATGTGGCAGGACCCGCCGTCGGCGGTCCACTTGGGGGCCGGGTAGAAGTGCACGCCGTAGAAGAACTCCCCGTCGGGGAGGATCACAGGCTTGCTCAGGGTGAGGGTGAAGATCCAGGCCGCGGCGCCGCCCTGGCCCTTCCCGGAGTAGGACATCTTGCCCGTCTCGTAGATGATGCCCAGGTCCTTGCCGGTCTGGGGATCGATCTTCACCAGGGGCTTGCCGGGATTCTGGGGATCGCCCTTCCTGAAGATGATGGAGTAGTACTCCGGCGTGGCGCTGTTCTGGTCCTGAAGGACGTACTGGACCTTCGTGCAGGGCCTCAAAAAGCCGAAATGCTTGGCCGGGACCCGGTTCAGGACTTCGCCTTCCCCGGTTCCGACGGTCCCGCGGGAGGTGTACTCCGTCGTGCCGTCGTAGATGTGAAAAGCATTGGGCTTGGGGGTCTGGGCGTAGGCCAGGGCGGAAAGCCCCAGGACCGCCGCCGTCAACGTGATCTTTCTCATGGCTGCTCCTTGGTTGAAACGGGAAAAAGGTGAACGAACACTAGACGAATCCAAAATCCCAGGATCCCCGGAACCTGCCGCCGAGTCGGGAGTCAGGCAGGCCGGCCCCGGTTGGACTGGGACCAGGGAAGTATACGACGGTAAGGGGAATTCCTAGGTTCCCCCGGGAAGAAAAGATTCCCCTCGATTTTTTGAAAAGCCCATATTCCCGCCGGAAATGTTTCAGTACAAGCCATTTTCAGCGTTCTCGAAAAGGGCCCTCCTTCCGGAAGGCCCTTTTCGAAGCGTCCCGACTTCCAGGGTCGGCCCCTAGAAACTTGTACCCGTCCAGTTGGAGAGCTGGATCTTCTTTCCTTGGCTGTCGATCATCACGCCCTGGGCGTAGAGATACATACCCAGCATGGCGTACCGAGCTGGGTCAGGCGGATCGAGGGTCACCGTGTCGCCTTCGCCCCAGAAACCCACCCGGACCGAAAACCCGCCGATCACCTGGAACCAACGATCCTGGGGAAGGAGATACCACGGGCCGAAGGCGGTGCTCATGGGGAGGGGGAGTTTCTTGCTGGCGATGAAGACCAGCCCCACCCCGTTGGAGAAGCCCTTGGCCTTCATGCGCCAGCCGAACCGGGCCTTGTAGCCGTACTTCTCCTTGTCCACCAGGTCCGGCCAGAAAGCGGCGAAGCCCAGGTCCTTGATTCCCTTCTTGGCGGTGCACCCCTTGTAGGCCGCCGGGTCGACGGTGAAAGGCTGAACCACCGGGTTCGCCACGAAGAGAGACAACCAGTAGGACCGGATATCCGATGTCTCCGAAGGGGTGGAGGGCTGACCGTTGGAGTAGGGAACCTGCCAGGCCATGTGGGGGTTGACGCCGAGCCGGGGATGCTCGCCGCCGCACTTGGTCTGCTGATTGGGCAGGCTCACGTGAATGGAGAAGCCGTCTTTCCCGTTGGCCCAGCCCGTCGTGGAGGGACACTTGATCCCGTAGAAGAAGGTCTGGTCGGAAGGCAGGACCACGGGTTTCTTGAACAACGTGCGAAGATACCAGGCCTTCACGCCCGTGGCGGAACCTCCGCCCACGGAGTAGGGGCCTTCCTTGTAGATCAGCCCCGACTGGGTGATGTCGGGCTTGCCCGTCTTATCCGCTTTCCGGATGATCAGGTAATACACCTCCTGTGTTGCGGCGTTCTGGTCCTGGACGTGGTATCCCATGCCGAGGATCAGCCTCAAGCCGCCCACGTTCTTGCCGGGCACCTTGTTGAGGATCTCTCCCTCGACTCCGCCGAGGGTGCCCCTGGACGTGTACTCCGTGGAGCCGTCGAAGATGTGGAATTCGTTGACGTTCTGGGCCGAAGCAAGGGAAACGAGGCCGAGAACCGCGGAGAGAATGACCAGTCCACGCATGGTCCCTCCTTGTGGAATGAGAAATGGTTCAGGTGGGAAGAACCGGAATTCTACGAAAAGGGAGGGAAACCCCGCAAGGCCGCGGCCCCGGGGAAAAGCCACGATTTCGTTAGAAAAGGGCCAGGAAGGAGGCGATCTCCTTCTCCAGGCCCCTCCCCCCTTCCCGGACCAGGTCCCCGTGGCCGGCCCGGGGGACCAGGTAGAACCTGGCCTCGCGGATCCGGGCCGCCAGGGCCTTTCCCATGGCGGGCGGGGCCAGGTCGTCCTGGGCGGCGGCCACCACGAGGACGGGCACATGGAGGCTCCCCGCCCGGGAGGCCTGGTCGAACCGGTCCCGGCAAAGGAGCCGGACGGGCGCCCAGGGGTAGAGGGAGGCCCCTACGTCGGGGATGGAGGTGAAGGGGGTCAGGAGGATCAAGGCCTCCACGGCCTTCCTCAGGGCCACCTCCACGGCCACGGCGGACCCCAGGGAACGGCCCGCCACTACGATCCGCCGGGTTTCCAGGCCGGCCTTTGCGGCCAGGGCCTCCAGGGCGGCCGTTCCGTCCAGGTAGAGCCCCTCTTCGGAAGGCACCCCCGGGTTCCCGCCGAACCCCCTCCAGTCCGCCACCAGGAGGGACCGTCCCGAGCTCTCGAAGAGAACCGTGTCTTCCAGGGCGTCCATCCGGTTCCCCGCGTTTCCGTGGAGGTAGAGGAGCCCCCCGGCCCCGGGCCGTCCCGGTTTGAACCACCCTTTCAAGGTAAGGCCGTCGGCCGTGGAGAAGGAGATCTCCTCCCAGCCCCAGGGGGGCGGCCCGGGATCCTCTCCCGGATGGTAGAGGAGGCTCCTCTGGGAAGCCCACAACCAGACCAGGAGGCCCAGGTAGACCAGGAGCACCAGGGCCGCCCCCAAGAGGATCGCCATTCCCGCCCTCCTCACATCCGCCCCGCCAGTTCTTCCAGGAAAGCGTCCATCGCGGCCCTGGCCTCCGCCTGGGGGGCGGAGAAGCCCTGGACGATCCAGGAGAAGACCATCCTGGGTTTCCCCTTCCCGTCCAGGAGATACCCGCTCAAGGCGGAAACCCTTGTGAGGGTCCCGGTCTTCGCCCGGATCCGTCCCTCTCCCCTGGTTCCCTTGAAACGCAACTTCAAGGTCCCCGTCCTTCCGGCCAGGGGGAGGGCCCGGAGGAATTCCTTGCCCCAAGGCCGGCCGAGGGCGCCCTCCAGGAGGCCCGCCACCTGGCGCGGAGTGACCTGGTCCAGGCGGGAGAGGCCCGAACCGTCGGCGGCGACGAAACCCTCCCGGTCCACGCCGAACCTGTCCAGCAGGGCGTCCAGGGCCTTCCGGGCCGCCGCGGCCGAGGCCCTCTTCCCCTCCCGGCCCATCCCGGCGAGGCGGAAGAGATTTTCGGCAAAGAGATTCTGGCTCCTCAGGAACATCTCCTCCACCATCCGGGCCAGGGGGGGAGAGAGGATCCTTCCCAGCAATTCCGACTTCTTCCCGTCGAACCGGAATCCTTCGAGGTCCTTCCCGCAGGCGGGCGGTCCGTCCACCCGGATCCCCGCCTCCCGGAAGGCCCGAGCCAGGGCCCGGGCGGCGAAGAGGCCGGGATCCTCCACGGGGAAGGACCACTTCACGGGGCCCGCCGAAAGAGGCACGGCCCCGAGGATCAAGGCCCCGGGAGGGTCCTCCCGGCGCACCACCCGCAGGCCCGGACCGCCGTTCCTGACGGTGACGGAGCGGTTCCACACCCTCAGGGCCCCCGGGATCGAAGGGACCTCCTCCACCGCCGGCGGCGCCCCGAGGGCCCTCGGTCTCAGGAGCAGGTCCACGACGTTCTCGTGGAAGACCAGGGCCCCGAAAGGAGCGGACCAGGCGTAGGCCCTGTCGTCCCAGGCCCATCCCTCCCCCAAGGGGGGATCGGGGAAGAGATCCGAGAGGGCCACGACCCTGCCGGTGACCCTCCTCAAGCCCCCCTCGAAGAGCCGTGCAGCCAGGTTCCGGAAGACCGCAAGAGGATCCTTCCCCCTCCCCAGGGTGGGGTCCCCTCCCCCCTGGAGGACCAGGTCCCCCTGGAGCACCCCGTTGACCGCCTTCCCCGTGCCGTAGACCCTCGTGGAGGCCTGCCAGGCAGGTCCCAGTCGATCCAGGGCCAGGGCCCCGGTGAAGAGTTTCATGTTGGAAGCGGGAAGGAAGGCCTTCCCGCCGGAGTGGTCGCAAAGGACCCGGCCCGAAGCCAGGTCCTTCACCACCACCCCCAGGTGGGCCGTGCGGAATCCCGGCCGGGAGAGAAGGGCCCGGAGCCTCCCCTCCAGGCCCCCCGCCGCCGGGACATCCCTTCCGGGCCCGGCGGGACCGGCGCAGGAAGCGGCCAGGACGGCCGCCGGGAGAAAGAAAGCCCGTGCCCATCGTCCCGGATCGAATCGGAACCCTGGTGTGCCTCGATCCATGCCGTTTCCCTCCCGCTCCGCCCCCCCTTTGCGTCCCTTCGAAGGGGGGAGGATACTTGAGAAGACAAAGGAAAAGAAAACCCTCCTTCCTTACACCAAGGAGCCCCCCATGGATTTCCTCGCCCTTCCCGCCTTCCTGATCCTGGCAGGCCTTCCCCTTCCCCCCTTGGAGCCGCCCACCCCGCCCTCCGCCACGCCCCCCCGATCCCCCTCGGTGCTCTTCCTGAAGCAGGGGGACCTGGCGGCCCTTCCCGCGGGGACGAGGGACCCGGCCCTCCTCTTCCGGCGCCTCCTCCAGGGTCCCACGCCGGCCCAGGCGGCCGCCGGTCTGACCAGCGCCTTTCCGAGGGGCACCCGCCTCCTGGGATTCCGGTCGAAGGGGGGGGACGTGACTCTCCTGCTCTCCCGGGAAGCCCTGGGGAAGGGGGACCTGGCCGCAAGGGCGGAAGACATGGTCCGCCAGGCCGTGGGCACCCTGGAGACGGTGAACCCGGCCTTCCGCTCCCTCACCATCATGATCCGGACCCCCAAAGGGGACCGGAGACTCTCCGAACTCCTTCCCCCTCCGTCCCCGGCCGGCGGAGGGGCCCAACCGCCCCCCACCCCGGCGGGCCCGGTCTTCCGGGGGGCCCTCACGGGCCGGACCATCGCCGTCTCCCCGGGCCACGGCCTCTACTGGAACAAGAAACTCCGCAAGTGGCTCTTCCAGAGACCTCTCATCGGGGGGCTCATCGAAGATATCCATAACAACGAAATCTGCATGGACTACCTGATCCCCTACCTGGAGAACATGGGGGCCCGGGTGATCTCCTGCAGGGAGAGGACGAGAAATCCGCTGGAGGCCGTCCTGGACAACGACAAGGGGGCCCCCACCTACCGGGAGACAGGCTCCTGGCGGACCAGTTCCTGGGCGGGCTACAGGAACGGAACATATCGCTACGCCGTAACTTCATCCGTGGAGACCGCCACGGCCGCCTGGAGCACGGTCCTCCCCAAGGACGGCGACTACGGGGTCTACGTGTTCTTCCGGGCCGGCTCCAACCGGTGCAGGAAGGCGGTATACCGGGTGGAGCACTCGGGGGGTACCACCGAGGTGGAGGTGGACCAGAGCAGGGACGACCGGCGCTGGGTCTGGATCGGGTCCTTCCACTTCTCCGCTGGAAAACCCGCCCGGATCGTCCTCACGAACCGCTCCACCGACACGGGCAAGGCCGTAATCGCCGACGCCGTCCGTCTCGGAGCCGGCCTGGGTGACATCGACCGGGGAGGCGGGCCGAGCCGGAGGCCCCGCTGGCAGGAGTGCGCCCGCTACTGGGCCCAGACCGCCGGGGCGCCCTCTTCTGTCTACGCGCGGGGAACCGGATCGGACCACTGGGACGACGTCACCACCAGGCCCCGTTACGCCGAGTGGCGCGGCGCCGACGCCTACGTTTCCCACCACACCAACGCCGGAGGCGGCACGGGCACGTCGTCCTACATCTACAACGGCACCCCCTCGCCCGGCTCCTACGCCTTCCAGAAGGCCGTCCACAAGCAACTCATTTCGGATATCCGGAAGTATTGGGATTCCTCCTGGGTGGACCGGGGAATGCACCGGGCCAACTTCGGCGAGGTGCGGGAGCTGAAGACCATGCCCGGCGTCCTCCTGGAAGTGGCCTTCCACGACGATCCCAACAAGAAGGACCACGCCTACCTCCACGACCCCCGGTTCCGCAGGATCGAGGCGAGGGCCGTGGCCAGGGGGATCCTGCGCTACTTCAAACCCGGGGCCCCCTTTCCTCCCGAACCGCCCGGCGCCCCCAGGGCGGTCAACGACGGCAAGGGGGGAATCCGGGTCTCCTGGGAGGCCTCTGCCGGTGCGACGGACTACGTGGTGGAGAAATCCCCCGACGGTAAGGGCTTCGTCCGCGCCGGGACCACGACCGGCCTCTCCTGGTCCACGGGCCCCCTCCCCCTGGACCAGGTTCTTTTCTTCCGCATACGGGCCCGGAACTCCTCCGGGGTCTCCTTTCCCACCGAGGTCGTGGGCGCCAGGCGGAGCCCCTCGGGAAAGGCCCGGCTCCTCCTGGTGAACGGATTCGACCGGCTGGACCGGTACGTGAAGGGCTGGGAGAACACCAGGGACTACCTGGCCCGCCACGGCCTGGCCTTCGCCTCCGTCCCTTTCCGCGAGATCGCCTTCGACTCCTGCGCCAACGAGGCGGTCACCCTGGGGAGGGTGAGACTCGGGAACTACCGGGTCGTGGACTGGGCCCTGGGCGAGGAATCCACCCGTGACGAGACCTTCAGCTCCGCCGAACAGACCCTGGTCACGGCCTTCCTCAGGGCCGGTGGATCCCTCCTGGTCACGGGCTCCGAACTGGCCTGGGACCTGGACCGGAAGGGCTCCGCCGCCGACCGGGCCTTCCTCCACGGAATGCTTGGTATCGCATATGCCGCCGACGACGCCGGAACCTATCTCTTCTCGGGAGTCCCGGGGTCCTGCATGGCCTCCATTCCCCTCTCCTCCTTCGACGACGGAACCCACGGAACCTACGACGTGGACTATCCCGACGTCTTCCGTCCCGCCGGAAGGGGAGCCAGGGCCTGTCTCTTCTACGCCGGGTCCAAGACGGCCGGCGTGCAGTGGGACCAGGGCACCTGGCGGGTCCTGGCGGCGGGCTTCCCCCTGGAGACGGTCACCTCCCGCCCGACCCGGACGGCCCTGGCGGGAGAGGCCCTGGCCTTCCTGGATCCCGATCCTCCGGCCTGGTCGGACCGGGAGGTTCCCCGGGGTTCCACCGGCAGGATCGGGGTCCACCTTCCGGGCCAGGCCGGAAAGGACTGCTTCCTCGCCGCCGCCCTTGCAGCGGAGCCGGGCATCCCTCTCCCGGGAGGAAAGATCCTGCCCCTGGCGCCCGATCCCCTTTTCCGCCTCACCCTGGGAACGGGAGGGGGCCTCTTCCAGGGCTTCTTCGCCCGCCTGGACAGCCGGGGCAGGACCCTGGCCAAGTGGAAAGTTCCCACCCTGCCGGAGCTGGCGGGAGTGGAGGTCTACTTCGCGGCCTTCACCTACGACCCCGCCTCGCCTACCTTCGTGGGCCAGGTCACCACCTGGACCAGGACCCGGGTGAAGTAGCCCCCCCGGTGCGAACCGATAGAACCTGGGCGGGTACTTTCTCCCGCCCAGGCACGCCAAGGAGGCGGAACCCATGGCAGAGAACGGCCGGAGAGACCATCCCCGGGGAGAGGGAACCGCCTCCCCACGGCCCACCCTGGCCTACCTGGCCAGCGAATACCCCGCCATCTCCCACACCTTCATCTTCCGGGAGATCCTCCATCTCCGGGCCAAGGGCTTCCAGGTGCACACCGCCTCCATCAGGAGGCCCCGGAACCTGGAGAAGATGACCCCCGAGGAGAAGGAGGACGCCGCCCGCACACTCTACGTCCTCTCCCGCTCCCTCCCGGCGATCCTCCTGGACAACCTCCTCCTCTTCCTCTCGGGCCCGGCTCGCTACCTGGCCATGGCCGCCGAGGCATGGAAGGCCCACAGGCTCGGCAAGAGGAGCATCTTGAAGTCCCTGGCCTACCTGGTCGAAGCGGGCGTCCTGACCCGGTGGCTCGCCTCCAAGGGAGTGACCCACCTGCACGTCCACTTCGCCAACCCCGCCGCCACGGCCGCCATGATCGGCGCCGCCTCGGGGAGGTTCACCTTCAGCCTCAGCGTCCACGGCCCCACGGTCTTCTTCCGCACCACCGAATTCGTCCTCCCCAGAAAGCTGGAGAAGGCCCATTTCGTCCGGTGCATCAGCCACTTCTGCCGCTCCCAGGTGATGACCTTTCTGCCGCCCTCCCACTGGGAGAAACTGGAGATCGTCCGGTGCGGAGTGAATCCCCAGGTCTTCACCCCGAGGCCCGACCCCGGGGAGGGGAGGAAGGAGATCCTCTGCGTGGCGCGGGTCGTGCCCGTCAAGGGCCAGCACATCCTCCTCCAGGCCTGCCGGATCCTTGCGGAGAAGGGCATAGACTTCCACCTGACCCTCGTGGGAGGGGGGGAAGACATCGAGGCCGTCCGCGAGGAAGCTGAAAGGCTGGGATTGAAGGAACGGGTCACCCTGACGGGCCCCGTGGGCCAGGGGGAAATCCGCCGTTACTTCGACGCCGCCCACCTCTTCGCCCTCCCGAGCTTCGCCGAGGGGGTGCCCGTTGTCTTCATGGAGGCCATGGCCAAGGAGATCCCTTGCGTGGCGTCCCGCATCAACGGTATCCCCGAGCTGATCGAAGACGGCGTGGAGGGATTCCTGGTGACGCCCTCCCACGTGGAGGAGCTTGCCGACCGGCTCGAAAGGCTCCTCGCCGACGGGAACCTGCGCCGGGAGATGGGCCGCAAGGGCAGGGAGAAAGTCCTCCGCCTCTACGACCTGGACAAGAACTGCGAGCAAATGGGCCGAATCTTCACCAGGCGGCTCGCCCCGGGGAGCTAGGCCGGCCCGCCTCCCCGAAGGGATCACCCCCCGGAGGAAAGCCCGGAGGCCAGGAGTTCCAGGACGTCCTTGACCCGGTCCTTGTCCTCCACGCCCTTGTCCTTGAATCCGTCCTTGAGCATCATCCCGCAGAAGGGGCAGGCCGTGGCCACGGGATCCTTTCCGAGAGAGAGGAACTCTTCCACCCTGTCGTGGTTGATCCGCTTCTCCCCTTCCTCCTCGTTGAACACCTGGGCTCCGCCGGCGCCGCAACAAAAGGACCTCTCCCTGGTTCGAGGGGGCTCCAGGCCCTTCACCCCGGCCGCCGCCACGCACTCCCTCAGGTCCCTCCAGCTCCCGCCGTTCTCGTGGCGCGAGAGGTAGCACGGATCGTGGAGAAAGGCCCTCTCCAGGGAGGCCCGACCTTCCAGCTTCAACCGGCCCTCCTTCAAGAGGCCTGCGACGAAACGCACGGCGTGGTCGATCCGGATCTCCGGGTTCAAGGGCGCTTCCAGGCCCTGGTTCTCGCCCAGGTCCTTGTATTCCTCCAGGGCGCGCACGCAGTGGGGGCAGGTGGCGACGATGCGCTTGGCCCCCGAAGCGTTCAAGAGCTCCACGTTGTGGGAGGCCAGCTCGGCGAAGAGGAACTCGTTTCCGGCCCGCCGGGCCGCATCACCGGTGCATTTCTCCCCGGGAAGGACCCCGAAGGAGACCCCGGCGGCCCTCAAGATCCGGGCGAAGGCCTCGACCGCCGCCTCGTAGGAGTCGTCGTACCGCCCCATGCATCCCATCCACCACAGGACCTCCTGTCCCTCGTAGCGGGGAAGCCCGAGGCCCTCGATCCGGTCCTCGGCCTTGGCCCTGGGATAGGACCAGGGGTTGCCCGACCGCTCGAGATTCCGGAACAGTGTTTCCAGGGGATCGGGGAACTCACCCTCCGACACCTGCCCCCTCCTGAGTTCCAGGATGGGGTTGAGCTGCTCCACACCGACGGGGCACTGCCAGGAGCAGGCCCCGCAGGAGGTGCACTGCCAGATCACCTTGGTGTCCAGGTGCTTTCCCAGGACGGGCTCCTCCGGGTCCTCGAGGAAGGCCTTTCTCAGATCCAGGACGACCTGCTTGGGGTTGAGTTCCTTGCCGGTGTTGCGGGCCGGGCAGTTGTCCTGGCACCTGCCGCATTCCACACAGCTGAAGACACCCAGGGCCACGGGCTTGGAGAGGTCGAGGGGCTTTTCCACGCCCGTTTCCTCGGCCTCGAAGTCGAGGGGCCTGAGTCTCCCCATGACGGGGTCCTTGAAGAAGACCGCGAAGGGCCCCAGCACCAGGTGGAGGTGCTTGGACCTGACGATCAGGGGAGGAAAGGCCAGGACGAAGAGGGAGTGAATCCACCAGTTGGCCTCCCAGGCGCCGGTCCCGTGGGGAGGGCCGTAGAGGCCGTACAGGTAGGTCACCATCAAGGCGGCGATGAAGAAGGCCACGACACCGCTGGACCAGGACAGGTGGTCACCCAGGGCGGGAGGCCTGAGGACGAAGCGCCGGAAAGCCAGGTAGAGGATCCCCGCCAGGACGGCCACGGAGAAGACGGCCACGACGTGGCGGAAACCCATGCCGAGGGAACCGGGGGTCCATCCCAGGAAGGACCATCCCGTGAAGCCCTCGAGGAAGTGATCCGTCGTGGCCGCCAGGAAGGCCAGGAAGCCCCAGAAGACCAGGGCGTGGGCCGTCCCGGCCAGGGGCCTCTCCCGGATGACCTTGGACTGGAAGAGGACCTGGGAGATCACCCTTCCCAGCCTCTCCCCGAAGGGCTCGAACTCCAGCTTCCCCTTGGCCCGGCGAATCCGGTCGATCCGAACCAGGAAGGGGGGCAGGAAGCCCGCCAGGGAACCCAGGATCAGGAGGAGTAGGATCACTGCCTGCATCGGTGCGTCTCCATGGATACACGGTGGTCCTTCGCCAAAAGGGCAAGACCTTATCCGGCCGGAGGCCGGGGAGGCAAGGAAACACTCCCTTCCGGGATCCCCCCCATCTCCTCGAGCCCTCCCGGTCCTACGTAGCGGACTTCGGGCTCCAAGCGGATCCCGAGACGCTCCCACACCCTGCGCCGGATCCGGCGGACCAGCTCCAGGATTTCCGAGCTCCGGGCCCCGCCGGTGTTGACCAGGAAGTTGGCGTGCTTGGGCGAGAGGGCCGCCCCCCCCACCCGGGCGCCGGCCATGCCGGCGAGGGTGATCGCCTTCCAGGCGGGCATCTCCGGGGGGTTCTTGAAGAAACTCCCGGCGCAACGGGCCCTGTGGGGATGCTTCTCCAGGCGGGAGGCCAGGTCGGCCCGGACCTTCCGGAGGATCTCTTCCCTCGGGGCCGGATGGAGAGAGAAGACCGCCTCCACCAGGAGGAATCGATCCGACTCCTGGAGGAGGGAACGGCGGTACCGAAAGTCCAGGAAAGACGGCCCCGCCTCGAAGAACTGGAGGGTCTCCGAGTCCAGGAGCCTGGCACCCACCAGGACCTGGGCCACGCTCTTGCCGTAGCAGCCGGCGTTTCCCGCTACGGCCCCCCCCACCGTGCCGGGGATGTTGGCCAGGAATTCGAGCCCTCCCAGGCCCAGTCGGGCCGCCCGGCCCACCACCGAAGAGAGCCTCGCCCCTGCATCGGCCCGGACCACCCTCCCCGCCGGATCGGGGCGGATGCTCCGGAAGGCGGGCCGGATCACCAGGCCCCGAAAGCCCCCGTCGTGGAAGAATAGGTTGCTTCCCCCCCCCAGGAGGAAGGAGGCCACCCCCCTCTCCCGGGCCCAGGCCACGGCAAGGGCCAGCTCCTCCGGGGAGGCCGGACGGAAAAAGAAATCCGCCGGGCCTCCCACTTGGAGACGGCACAAAGGGGCGAGGGGGACGTTTTTTTCCAGTTTCATGGGCCGCTCTTCCTGGAACCCCGTCCCCGCCGGCCCGAGGGGCCGGAGGAAAGGGAGCTCGGAGAACAGAAAGGTAGTACAATAAGGAAGCGCCCGATGCGAAACCTTCCCGGGAGGATCGCTAGGGAAAGGGGAGAAACGACCATGAAGAACCCGATCCTGTCCAGCCTGCTCTGGGCCTTCGCGGCCCTCCTCCTGGTGACCTTCCCCTGCGCCTGCCACCACTCCGGCGGGGGGGACCACGTTCCCGAAGCCCGCCTGGGCCCCCTCCACCCCTCCCCCCGGGCCTCGGCGGAGCTCCCCCTGGTCTCCCTGCCCGGCCAGGTGGCCCTGGGGCCGGAAGGCAAGACCGTCCTGGTGGCCCAACCTCTCCTGGGGCGGGTCCTGGAGGTGGATCCCAAGGACCAGAGCACCCGGGTGGTCACCACCTCTCCCATCTCCCCCTGGGGCCTGAAACCCATGCCCGACGGCCGGACCTACCTGGTGGCCGACTCGGCCGGGGACAGGCTCCTTCTCCTGGACCCCGGGAAAGGGGTGGAGCGGTCCGTCCAGATTCCCTTCCAGGGGACGCCCTTCGCCGCCCTTCCCAGCAAGGACGGCACCTGGGCCGCCGTGGTCTTCGCCGAGGGTTTCCTGGCCCAGGTCCCCTTGAACGGCGGCGCCTCCCGGAAGATCGACGCCGGCCTGCAGGATCCCTGGGGGGCGGCCCTGGAACCGGGAGAGGAGACCTTGCTCGTTGCCGAGCGGGGGCTGGACCAGCTCACCCGGGTGAGGCTCTCCGACGGGGCCGTCCAGAAAGTGGCGGACCGGCTCAAGGAGTGCACCGACGTCTTCCTGGAAAGGGGCAACGGCTCCGCCCTGGTGGCCTCCAACACGGGGGACATCTACAGGGTGATGCTCGCCGGCGGCACGGTCCAGGTCTTCCGGAACCTCCCCGGGGCGGTCACCCTGGCCGGGGGACCCGACCTGGTCACCGTCCTCGTTGGCGATTACGAGAACGGCAAGGTTTACACCTTGGACCGGATCAAAGGAGGGGCGGCCGTCCTCGTGGACGGCCTGGGCGAGCCCACCTGGCTCGGTGTAGCCGGAGATTCCACCCTCGTCGTGGTGGACCAGACCGCAATGGGAGGCCTCTACAGGATCGACTGGACCCAGGGACTGGCCCGGACGACCCTCCTCCTGGAAAACGGCCGGGACATGACCTCGGTGTGCGTCCTTCCCGGCGGGGGGAAGGCGGCCCTCACCACCGGGGACGGGAGACTCTACCTGGTCCCCCTGGACGGAAAAGACCCGGTCCTGCTCTCCAGCAGCCTTGTCGATCCCTCGGGCCTCTCCGCCTCCATCGACGGGAAGACCCTCTACCTCTCAGAGCGCAAACAAGACTCCCTGGGGACCTACTCCCGGCTCACCGCAGTGGACGTCTCCTCGGGAAAAGCGAAGGGCCTCACGGGCTTCAGCCTCACCGAACCCGTCCACGCCACGAAAGAGGTGAAGCGGGGACTCCTGGCCATACGGGACGCCCAGGGAGTGAGGCTCTTCGACCTGGCCTCTGGGCACTTCTCCCCTGCCGGATACATCCACCTGATTCCCTCGACGACGGGCATGGCCGCCGAATGGCCCGATCTCTGGGTAGCCTGGTCCAGCGGCGACCAGAACCTGGATTTCGAGATCGACAGGCTCGATCTCTCCCGGGGGACGGTGGAGATCATAGAAAAGGGGAGCGGCGTCCAGCCCGTGGGCCTGGGCCTCACCCCCCGGGGAGACACCCTTCTCCTCGTGGACCTGGCCGGGGCGGCCATCCTCCGCTTCCTCCCCTGAACTCCCGGACGGGCGAGCCGAGGGCATCCCGGCCCGGCCAGGGAAAGGGTCCTTCTTGCAATCTTCCATCCCGGCCCTACCCTTCCCGGGGATCGAGCCAGGCCTTACTTCCAGGAGGAATATCCATGCCTTCCAACGCCGACCGCCCTTCCCGTGCCGCCATGAAGGACCTTCTCCGGGAAGCCGCCGCCCCCAGAGAGGAGAGCCGGACCTTCCCGGCCGACCCGGTGTGGGAGGGCCTGCGGAGACTGGGGACCAGGCTCTGGCTGGACACGGGGGACCTGGAAGGGGCAAGGGCCCAGTGGACGGCCGAGATGGAGGCGCTCACCACGAACAACACCCTTCTCAACAAGGAGATCCAGAAAGGGATCTACGACGAAGAGATCCCGAAGGTGGCCGAGACCCTGAAGAAGGCCGACCCGGAGATGGAAGAGAAGGAGCTGGTCCGGGAGGTCTCCCTCTATCTGAATGCCCGGCATGGATTGAAGCTCGTGGAGGCCTTCGGCGCCAAGGTGAGCGTGGAGGTCCACACCGACCTGGCCGAGGACCTGGAGGGCACGGTGGAGACGGCCCGGTTCCTCCACTCTGTGGACCCGGAGCACTTCTACGTGAAGATCCCCCTCACCCCGGCGGGGATCCTGGCGGCCCGGAGGCTCTCCCGGGCGGGAGTGCCCGTCAACCACACCCTGGGGTTTTCGGCCCGCCAGAACCTGGTGACGGCCGCCCTGGCGGGGCCGGCCTACGTGAACGTCTTCATGGGAAGGCTCAACTCCTGGGTCGCCGGCAACGGCCTGGGGGACGGGAAGCTCGTAGGGGAGAAGGCCACCCAGGCGAGCCAGAAGGAAATCCTCTTCCTCCGGGAGAAGGGGCTTCCCACCCTGCAGATCGGGGCCAGCATGCGGGAAGGAGAGCAGGTGGGGCTCCTGGCGGGACTGGACGTCTACACCATGCCCCTCAAGGTGGCTCGGGAGTTCCACGATTCTCCTCCGGCGGCCTTGGAATCCTGCCTGGAGAAGGATTTCCGGCCCGAGTTCGCCCCGGGAGTGGATCCCGAGGGCCTGGGAATCACCCGGCTCTGGGAGGTGGAGGACTCCTTCCGGAAGGCCGTCCTGGACCTGGCCGCCCGGGTGGAGGACTCCTGGGGGGCTGAAAGGCTGGAAGAGGCCTTCCGGAAGGCCGGTGCCGCCGATCTCTTCCCATCCTGGACGGCCCGGGAGGAGGAACGCCTCTCCAAGGGAGGCAAACTCCCCTTGCTGGAGGACTGGAAAGAGGAGCTCGAGCAGGGAAAGAAGGGGCTGGACGCCTTGTTCACCAGGGCGGGCCTCCTGGCCTTCTCCAAGGACCAGGCCGCCCTGGACGAGCGGGTCCGGGGCCTCCTCTCCTGACTCGGCCCCCGGGCTCCCGGGGTGAAAGCCTAATCCGGACCGGGCCCCGGCGGGAAAATCCCCCTCCAGGGGCCTGCACCTTTCCCGTCCGGACCGTATCATCGGTTGGAACATTCCCCCCCCCTGGACACTCCGCAACCATTCCAAGGAGGAACCCGATGAAGAAGGCGATCTTGTTCCTGGCCCTTCCCCTGCTCGCAGCGGCCCTGCCGGCCCAGGTCCTGACCCATTACTGGGTGGACGCCGCCAAGGGGAGCGACACCAACCCCGGCACTTCGCCGGCCAAACCCTTCAAGTCCGTCACCAAGGCGGTGAACCTGGCCCAGCTCAACACCGTCATCCACGTGGCCCCCGGCGTCTACAGCCCGACCACCACCAAGGAGAAATGGGGCTGGCACATCGGGACGGGCGCATCCTCCCCCTACAAGAACGTCAAGATCCTCGGCGCGGGGCCCACCAAGTGCATCCTGGACTTCGGAAACGTGCCCCCTTCCGGCGGATACTACATCATGGTATGGCACTACGCCTCGGAGATCGAGATCGCCGGATTCACCTTCAAGAACAGCAGCAACAAGGCCTGGTACTACTTCGCCATCAACATGGAGCACTGCAAGAAGGTGAACATCCACGACTGCATCTTCGACAATCAGACCGGCGCCATGGCGGTCTGGGGCCGCGCCCAGGACGTCTCCATCCATCACAACGTATTCCTCCAGGGCCCCATGCCCTCCCTCCGGCTGAGGCTCTCCGATGCCATGACACCCAAGCCCAAGAACGTTTACGTCTACAACAACATCTTCCTGGGCGTGGGAGGCAACGGGATCGAGATGTCCAACAAGTCCTCGGCGCAATACATCTACAACAACATCATCATGAACTGCTCCGGGGCGGGTATCGCCCTGGGGACGATGGCCCAGGGCGTGAAGCCTCCCGTCGTGGAGAACAATTGCGCCTTCGGCAACAAGGGGGGCAACTTCAAACTCTCCATCAAGGTCTCTCCCACCAACCTCCAGGTGGATCCCATGCTGGTGAACCCCGCCGGCGGCGACTTCCACCTGAAGCCCGGCTCTCCCTGCATCGACAAGGGTTACGGCGGCCTCCTTCCCTTCATGGCGGCGGACTTCTACGGGGACTGCCCCCTCACCGACAGTGACGAAAACGGCCTGGCCGCGGCGGAGATGGGCGTCCACGAGGTCAATTTCACCCATCTCAGCGTATCCAACTGGGGCCAGGGCAAGACGGCCCTCTTCACCAACAATCCCTACAACACCTCCAAGTCCTACCCGGGATTCTTCTTCCTCGGATTCAGGAGCCTCGAGGCCGCCCTTCCCCAGGTGGGCTATTTCGGGGTGGACCCCTCGTCGCTCCTCGTTGTGGGAGTCCTTCCCTCTCCCGGGAAATACCAACTTCCCCTTCCCACCAACCCGGCCCTGAAGGGCCTTCCCGTCTACGTCCAGGCCCTGAACTTCGGGCCGAAACAGGGAGGAGGCTACGCCTTCAAACCCTCGGCAAGGCTCACCCTCTACCTCTGAGCAGATCCCCCTCCGACCCCATCGTCCCCTGGCGTCGGGCATGTTGCGGCCCTCCGGGCCGCACATGCCCGACGGCAGGGGCTGACGAAAAAATCGGGGCTGACGATGAAATTGAATCCC
>Ga0256914_1000904_pt1 | contig 28484 bp, 30 predicted proteins | sample HulkmetaG_FD_191571 | JGI IMG/M metagenome (GOLD analysis project Ga0256914, IMG submission 191571) | Hydrothermal chimney microbial communities from Main Endeavour vent field at the Juan de Fuca Ridge, Pacific Ocean - Hulk | ecosystem: Environmental > Aquatic > Marine > Hydrothermal vents ... | reverse complement strand
AGAGCGGGTGCTTAAGTACTTTCCCAACAGGATCAAGGGCCGTCAAGTGACGGAGGATTTAAAGATAAGACCCGAGGATGAGGATTACCCCTCCTACTATTCTCAGTTTAGGATGGACTATGCCGAGAAGATGGCGAAAGAAGAGGTGCCTGGCGAGGTGCTCTCCAGAATCCGTGATGATCAGGATGCTATTTTAGATCGCTACGATTGGAATGCGATATATATTGCGGATACGGATGGGGAATTGATTGAGGTTTGCGGGGATGTATATCTGGTTCCTCGGGATAAATTGGAGAAGGTATCCCTCTATGCGAGGCTTTGGAATGAACTGATTGATAAGGGAGAAGAACATTTCTATGAGTTTTCCATAGCAACGGATGGTGAGTACCCCAAGGATGAGAATAATCCCTATGGGAGGTACTATGCCTATGTAAAGTTGGAGCTTAAAGGCCTTAGCGATGAGGGGAGGGTAAAGTTTTTAGAGGAAAACCTTTCGGAGGATATAGTTAAGGGGCTGGGAATTGATGAGGTCTCTAGTATTTTCCCTAAGCGGATAGACGGAGACCTTGTTACGCAGCCGTTAACGATTCGTCCCGACGAAGAGGAGTTTCCTTCTCATTTTAATGAGAAAAAGGTAGAGCAGGGTAGAAAGCGAGCTTATAAACAGGTTCTCTTTAATATAAGAGCAGAGATTGTGGAACGACTCAAGAGAATCTTGGGGGAAATTAAAAAGGCAATTATCTTGGAACAAACTGAATAATTAAAACTATTAGGAGGAGGAAAGAGCATGGATATTGATCTCGAAAAAAATGGTGATACTGTAAAAATGATAATTGATGGAAATATTGATACGGATGGTGGGCATCAGCTCTCGGTAAAAATTCAGGAAATAATGGAGATGGATGATGTAATGCATGTTATATGTGATATGACGACGGTTAAGACGATTACTTCATCTGGTATAGGGAAATTGATGAATTTTTATAAATTTATGGATTCTAAAGGTGGAACATTCGAGATAAAGGGAATCTCTGATAACCTTTACAAGCAGTTTATGGAGATCCATCTTGACAGAATCTTTCCCATAAACAAATAAGGAGGAATTCCTTGAATCATATAGTAACGAGTTTTCGAAATCATAAAGGTGAGAAACTCTTTTATCACTATTGGGAAGAGTCCAGTAAGAGTTATAACAAAATAATTGTACTATTACACGGTATCTGCTATCATGCTGGTTCTTACCCGTACCTGATTCCTGCCCTAATATCGAAAGGATTTAAGGTGTACGCCTTTGATTTTCAGGGGTTTGGTAAGAGTCCGGGTGATAGGGGAGATATAGACAATTTTAAGAAGTATGTGGATGATTTGGAGTCTTTTAGGCGGATGATAAAGGGTAGGGAGGGTTACAGAGAAATAATATTCCTCGGACATTCTCTGGGAGCAAACGTTGCCCTTGCATACCCTTTAAGGTATCCTGAAAATCCTGTAAGAACGATTTTTGCCTCATTGCTCCTCTCTTCCCCGCTGATTGATAGTGCTGTGAAAGAGGAGGGTTCTCCCATTGATGTTACTCTGGAAGATTTTGTAACGGATAAGGCACGGGTAGACTCTCTTATGGAGGATGAGCTTGTTGTGAAGCAGATTTCCAAGCGACTTCTTCAGTTTATTGACAGCTCGAATAGAGAGGTTATGGAGAATCTTGATAAATTGAAAGATGGAAAGTTTCTCTTTCTCCATGGGGAGTTTGATAAAATATCCTCTGTGGACGCTGTCGAAAAATTATACGAGAGATTGGAGTGTAAGAGGAAAAAACTTGTAACCTTCCCAAGGATGTTGCATGACATCTTTGCAGAGAAGAGGAGAGAACAGGTGTTTAATGCCATTGCTCTGTGGTTGAGCGAGACGGAATTTGAGCATAAAGCACCTTAACAGTTTGATTAAAACGACTGAGAGGAGAGGGATATGGATCTTGATATTGTAATAGAAGATGATACTGTGTATTTTAAAGTTTCGGGCCCGATAGATACAGAGGGAGGTTCTGAACTGACGAATAAGTTTATGGAAATAGCCAGTGATGAAACGATAAAGAATGCTGAGTTCGATCTGAGTGAGGTACCAACTATTACAAGTGCCGGTATAGGAAAGCTTTTGAGGTTTTTCAAACACTTCGACAAGCTTGGTGGAAAGATGAAGATAAAGGGTATCTCAGATTCACTTAAAGAGCAGTTTGCAGAAATCCATCTTGATCAGATAATCCCCGTAGAGGATAAGTGAATCTGTAGGCAGGTTGGATAGTATAGATTTGATAAATACATAGATTAGCTAAAAAGGGAGTACGAGTTTGTACTCCCTTTTTATTTGTTTCGATATCTGTGAGGCTATTTCAGTGTGACATCTCTACCGTCTTTTATAACATACAGCGGTTTTTCATGCTCTGTTAGTGCCTCCCACACAGTAGTTGCATTTAACACCACCAGATTCGCCGGGTTACCCTCTTCTAGTTTGAAGTTTTTAATTCCCATTGCCTTTGCACCGTTGGTGGTTATTAGATCGTAGAGAATATCCATTTCCTCGAAAGTTGTCATCCACATGAGATGTGCAGCTAAAAATGCTACCTCTAGCATATTGTTTCTGCCGAATGGATAGTAAGCATCCGCTATATCGTCCTGTCCTAAGGCTACACTCACACCCTCGTCGTACAAATCGCGAACCCTTGCGTGTAGTGGACCCGTCTGAGGGTCGCTAACTATACCAATGTTGGCCTTTTTTAGGAGTGCCACGATTTTTCTAAAGTATGGTTCTGGATACAGTGCCATTGCCCTGGCATGATGTACCATCACGCGGCCTTCCCATCCCTCTTTGATTGTCTTCACTGCAAGCATTTCCAGTGTTCTAAGTCCCGGATCCCCTGCGTCGTCTATTAGCATCGAAACATCTCTATCGTATTTTTTTGCAATCTCGAACATCCTGTCTATATGCTCCTGAGCATCGGCGTCGGTGTACTCTATCCATGGAATTCCCCCGACGACATCCGCTCCCAATTCCATTGCCTCTCTAACGTAATCCTCGGCCCCCGGGTCTCGTACAACACCATCCTGTGGAAAGGCAACAACCTGTAGCTCTACAGAATCTTTAAACTCTTCTCTTGCCTTTATGAGGGCCTTTACCCCCTCCAACTTTGCCTTTGTGTCGGTATCCGCAAAAGCCCTTATATGAGTGACACCGTATTTTATCGCCAGTTTTGCCGCTTTTCTTACGTTTTCTATTATCCAGCTCTCATCGTATTTCTCCTTTACCTTGGAGGCGAGTTCGATAGCTGTCATCGCTTTGCCCATCGATCCTCCCTGGTAAGAGGTAAGAGCCTCTTCTCCCACCATAGTAAGGGTGTACACCTTGCATAGATGCAGATGTCCATTTGCAAAGGATTCTGTAACGAGCTTCCCGTCGGCGTTAATTGTCTGAGCTGCATCCTCCGAGATGTTCTCTGCGATTTTTTTGATTTTCCCCTCAGCGATTCCGATATCTACTGTCTTGTTTCCGGAAAATCTTGTCTTGGCATTTTTGATTAGAATATCGTAGCTCATTTTCTCCTCCTAAAAGTAATATTGTTATAAAGGGTTATTAAAGTTATAAATCAAGCCAGGTAGTAAAATTCTTTATCCCCTGGACGGTGATTTTTGCGGCTTTTTGGGCATCGCGCTTTAAGATGCCAACGCCCTTATTGAATATTGAGGTTAAGAACTCGTAAATATTGTCAAAAACGTCCGGTACATTGTAAAAAAGTATGGCAAAATCATTTTTTCTCGGTTTTACTATCGTAAATGACGAGTAAGATATAATTGGTTTTTTACCTATATATACGGTGTCATGCTTTTTTGTTGTCAGAGTGAATAACTCAGAGAACCTGTAGGGAATGCTCTTGCCACTTTCCCGTTGTACTGGTTCTATGTTCTTGAATGGGTAGTTTGCAGGTTCTATTAGAACGTATAATTTGCAACCGGCCGATTTAAAGACCAGTGTGTCCCCCTCTAACCTTATCTCCTGTACGTTGTCGTATCCCGCGATTTCGAAAATAGAGTAGTTTGTATCCGGTTGAAAGTTGGATGATACGATGTAGCCCCCGTATTTGGGTAGTTTCCCCTGCCTATAGGCTTCGAATAGATGAACAGCCTGGAGTTTTTTCTTTCTCTTTGGAGGGGTAATCTTTTCCTTTACTACTTCTTCGGGTTTTTTTCTTTTAGTGGTCTTTTGTGAGGGTTCCTTTTTAGGGGTTTCTTTCTCAACAGGAGGAATTTCAACTGTTGTAGAAATATCGGATTTTTTCTTGGTTTTTCTACTTGGCTTTTTCCCTTTTGGTTGGGCTATGGGGGCAACTTCGAGGTTCTCTGATTTCTCTTTGAGTTCTTCGATTGTTTTTTTCTTTCTCTTTGAGTTTCTACGAAGTTTCTCGAGCGTTTCTATTAGGTCTTCGCATTCCTCTCTTACCCTTTGATCTTTGGAGCTTATACCTCCTCCGTATATTACCTCGTACTGCTGGACAATTTCTATTAGACGTTCTATCTGGTTATCAGAGAGCTCCATAAAAATAATTCTAATCGAAATGGTAAGGTAGGTCAAATCATAAAAATTTTTCCTGATAAATACTTGGGCCTATACCCTTGATAAGGATAAGTTGATTGTAATATAAATATCACATGGAAGTTTATGAATCTGAAAGAGAGTATTTGAGTGAATTGGAAAAGAGAGCTGTTGTTCCCGAGGGTTTCTTGGTATCAACGGAAAGTTTGAAATTCTATCCTGTTGAACGCGAGGTAAAAGAACCTCTCAGTATGAATCTATCTTTGATTGTGACGGAGAATCCAACCCCGCTGTTTGGAGCTATGTTTACCAGAAATGCTTTTCCGGGAGCACCGGTATTGATTGGTAGGGAGAAACTTTCTTCCGAATACTTTAAAGGGGTTATCATAAATAATAAAATAGCAAATGTTAGAGCTCCTGGGGGAGTAGAGGACGCGAAAAAAGTACTTGCTGAGCTTTCGAGGCTCTTACAGGAAAAGGAAGATTACTTTTTCCCTTCTTCCACCGGGATAATAGGTTGGCGAATTCCGGTAGAGCAGATAGTTAAGGTGTTACCCAGGCTTGTTAAAGGGTTAAATAACAATTCCCTGCTTCCTATTGCTAAGGCGATAATGACAACAGATTCTTTTCCCAAACTGAGAAGTGAAAGGTTGGGTGATGGGATAGTAGTGGGGGTTGCGAAGGGAGCGGGTATGATAGAACCCAATATGGGAACCATGCTCTCTTATATATTGACCGATGTGAAGGTGGATAGAGAGTTTTTGAGAGATGCTCTTAAAGAATGTGTTGATAAAAGTTTTAACAGAATATCGATAGATGGTGATCAGAGTACTAGTGATACTGTCATGTTGATATCTTCCGGAAGGAAGAGTAGTGTCCCCGAGGAATTTTTTTATAGAGGGCTCCTTTCGGTGTGTAGAAAACTTGCCGAGGATATAGTGCGTAACGGAGAGGGTGTTGCTCATGTTATAGAGGTTACCGTTAAAGGTGCTGGTAACGAATCTTTGGCAAGAGAAACAGGGAAGGCTATCGTGAACTCTCCCCTTGTTAAAACTGCTGTTTTTGGCAACGATCCCAATGTCGGAAGAATCGTTGCATCTATCGGGGATTTTCTTGGTAACGAAGGAGTTGCAGTTGCCACTGACAGGGTTAGGATACTGGTTGGGGAGGAGGTTGTTTTTGAGAGGGGATACTTTAGCCTTGACGCTAATAAGGAGAAAAGACTTGCGGATTACCTGGAGAGATGCTATATGAATCCCGAGGTTAAGGGGTATCCTGTGCATGGGGAAAAGGTCAGAATAGAGGTCGATCTGGGTATGGGAGAGGGGAAGGCGGTTGTAGTAGGTGCCGATCTCACCTATCAGTATGTCAAGGAAAATGCTGATTATCGTTCGTAATATATAGCAATCTGTAAAACATAGTTTTGGAGAATTTACAAAACTGAGAGTTAATCATACTGGAAATTTGAGAGGATTACGAGGAAGTGTTATGGGAAAGAAAAAACTCGAAGAGAAGATAAGAGATGCAAGCGCAATGTTAAATAGGTGTAGAGTGGAGATAGCCAAACGCGTTGTCGGGCAAAAACAGATGATAGATGGTATGCTTATGGGACTCCTTGCAGGGGGACATGTTCTTATAGAGGGAGTTCCCGGATTGGCTAAAACCCTTGCCGTGCGTACCCTTGCCGAGGTGATAGATGCTGATTTTAAAAGAATCCAGTTCACTCCGGATTTACTTCCCGCTGATTTGATCGGAACTATGATCTATAGACAGCCCACCGGTGAGTTTATCCCTAGAAAGGGGCCGATTTTTTCTAATATTGTGCTGGCCGACGAGATAAACAGAGCGCCGGCTAAGGTGCAATCTGCCCTCTTGGAAGCAATGGAGGAAAGACAGGTTACCATTGGGAATGACACCTTTAAATTGGATTCTCCATTTTTTGTTCTTGCCACTCAGAATCCAATAGAACATGAGGGTACCTACCCTCTTCCAGAGGCACAACTTGATAGATTTTTACTTAAGTTAAAGGTTGAATATCCTAATTTTGACGAGGAATTGGACATATTGAGACTGGCAGGTAGCGGTAAAGAAAAGGATGTAGATAGGGTAATGAAAAAGGAAGATATCAATTCGTTGAAGGAACTGGTAGGTGAGATAAAGATCGAACCCAGCATAAATGAGTATATAGTTTCTATTGTTTCAGCTACCAGGGGTATTGGGGTAAAGAAGGCGGAATTTATTCGCTATATAGAGTTTGGAGCTTCACCTAGAGCATCTATATATCTTCATAGATGCTCTAAAATCAGAGCGCTTTTTGATGGAAGGGAGTTTGTAATTCCAGAGGATGTTAAAGCGGTTGCTCATGATGTGTTGAGACATAGAATAGTTCTTAATTACGAGGCGGAGTCTGATGGTGTTATTCCTGAAAACATTATCAACAGTATTTTGAACTATGTTCAGGTGCCGTAGATGCGTTACTACAGTGATTTGGCCTCTATCAAGAGGATAAGGATAATTGCCTCTAAATTGGTAGAATCTTTTTTTTCCGGTAATTACAGATCTGTTTTTAGGGGACCGGGTATTGAATTTGATGAGTTTCGCTCTTATATGTATGGTGATGATGTTAGGTTGATAGATTGGAATGTTACCTCACGAACCGGTTTCCCCTATGTAAAAGTTTTTAGAGAGGAAAGGGAGCTTTCTCTCTTCTTTCTTCTCGATCTCTCTGCTTCTATGATTTATGGGAGTGGAGAGCGGAGTAAGATAGAAGTTGCAGGTTTAACTTTTGCTATTCTTACCCTATCGGCTGCTATTAATAATGATAAATTTGGCGCTCTGTTCTTTACCGATAGAATAGAGAAATGGGTACCTATGTCTAAAGGGAAAAAGCATGCTCTCAGCCTGATAGATGATATATTTTGGGTAGAGCCACAGGGTCGAGGTTCTGATTTGAAGATGGCGGTAAAATCGGCGAGTCAGCTTTTAAAAAAACGCAGTATCTGTGTGATTATTTCTGATTTTAAAACCGACAACTATTGGCATGAATTATCAATCCTTTCAAAGAAACATGATGTTATCGCTGTAAAGGTATGGGATGATAACGACATTAGTTTCCCTACTGTTGGCTTGATTAGATTACAGGATCCGGAGAGAGGGGAAGAGATGTACGCGTATGGACTCTCCGAAGAGTTCAGGAATAGTTATAGACGTTTCTGGATGGCAAAGCATAGAAAGTGGAAGAGAAATTGTTTTGTTAGGGGTGTAAATATACTGGAGATAAATACCTCTATGGATGTGGGGGCTGAGCTTTTTAAGTTTTTTAGACGACGAAAGAGGGCTTAGGGTGAAGAGGAAATTCTTTCTCTCTGTAGTATTTAGTTTGGTTTCCTTTGGAGTGACCCTATGGGCTCAAGAGTCAGATACAGGTATGGGATATACAATAGAGAAAAAGGTTTTTGTTCCTCCTAGGTTTTATGTGGGCGATCAGGCTGAGCTTAGGCTTGAGATAAATATTAATAAAGATCTAAAGCCAAATGTGCCTACTAGTTTGCCCTCTACCCGTTGGCTTAGGATTGATAGAATTAAGGTGGAGAGATTGGGGGATGGTCGATATAGGGTTAGGTTATTCTTTACCTCCTTTCAGCCAGGTACCCAGTTGCTTCCCACTCTTAGTCTTGGAGGAATAAAGCTTAGGAATATTCAAATCTATACGAGCTCCGTGCTAAAGGATACAGGGGACACTCAATTGGGATTGTTTAAGGGTGAATTATTGCTTCCCGGTACTATCTATAGCATTTTGCTTCTTGTCTTCATAATCATTGGGATGCCTGTGGTTATGATAGTGGCTTATATATATCTGAAAAAATTGGTTAAATATGTGGGGTTTCGGATAAAGAGTAGAAGGCCTTTTTTGTACGCAAGAGTAAATCTATTGAAATTGGAAAGAAACCTTGGAAAGCTTGAGGAAAAGAAATTCTATACAGAGTTAACCCGTGTGTTGAAGCTTTATCTCTCTATGAAGTATAGCAGAAATTTTGACGTGCTTACCACGATGGAAATGAGACGGGAGATTGAGTCTTTGATTGGGGATAGGGCCTTGAATGAAAAAATCGGTGAGCTATTGAGTGATTCGGATAGGGTGAAGTTTCAAGGGCTTACCTCCTCTAGGGCATCGATGATTAAATCTTTAAAGGATACAAGCGACATTATTAAGAGAATAGAGGAGTTTGCACCAATTGTGGAGTTTTGAGCATCCTGTTTATCTATTAATTTTGCTGTTTGTTCCGTTTTTTTGGTATTTTCTCTATACATGGAAAGGTGGGGGAGGAAGGTTAGCTTTTGGGTTTACAGTGTGGGGAGAGCAGAGGAAGGTTGAATGGGATAGAAGGGTAAGAAAATTTGTAGTTCTTAATAGAATTCTTTTCTGGTTGGGATTTTGTTTTCTTGTTATAGGGGCAGCGGATCCTACCTATATACATAGAAAGAAGGTATATCTTTCACGCGCTGCTGATATCATGATAGTTCTCGATGAATCACCCAGTATGTCGGCGAAGGATTTTCAACCTGTAAATAGATTCGAGGCTGCGAAGCAAGTAATAAAAAGGTTTATCAGGGGGAGGGGGAATGATAGAATTGGGCTTGTTGCTTTTAGTAAAAGAGCCGCTCTTGTTCTACCGCCGACCTCCGTATACGGTAGATTTTATAAGGCTCTCGACTCTTTGAGAATTATGGAATTGGGAAATGGAACTGCTATCGGAATGGGATTGGCTGTTGCCTTGAATCATCTGAGAACGAGTGTTGCTACCAAGAGGATAATAATTCTTCTAACGGATGGGGACAACAATGCGGGAGAGATTCTTCCAGAGACAGCTGCTGAGATAGCATATCAGCTTGGGATAAAGATATATACGATTGGGATCGGGAGAAGCGGAGAAACCTTTATAGAGTTTCGAGATCCCAAAACCGGAAGGCTCTACCAGGGCTTGTACAAGGGGAATTTGAATGTCGGGCTTCTAAAACAAATTGCCACGAAAAGTGGTGGTCGATATCTCTTTGCGGGGGATGAAGAGGGCTTGAGGGAGGTTTTTGAGAAGATTGATTCCGAGGAAAAAATTAAGCGAGTTGTAAAGATAAGAATGGAGAATAAGTCTATTCAGGGTTCTTTTATTATTATTGCTTTTGTGTTTATCTTTCTCAATCTCTTTATAAGAAAATTGATTTTCAGGGAAGTCATATAATGGGATTTGGGGAACCAATTTATCTTTTGCTGTTAATTTTAGTAATACCTCTTTTATTATTTTTTTATTACAGTTACAAGAGAGGACTTTCTGATCTTAAGAAACTCGCAGGCACCGATAGATTTGAGACTTTGAAACGTTCTTACTTTGTGAAGAGTTTCTATAGTACCCTTGCCTTTGTGCTATTTTTTATTTTTAGTGTGTTGGCATTGGCCGGTTTAAGGTACGGAGAGAAGTTGGTAAAGGAGGATAGGAAAGGATTAAAGGTTGTATTCTTAATTGATGTCTCTAAGAGTATGATGGCAAAAGATACTTCTCCATCACGGCTGAAAGAGGCTGCCTATATCGTTAAAAGTGTTGTTGATAACGTAAGTGATGGTCTGTTTGGGATTGTTTTGTTTAGTGGAACGGCTTTTACTGCGGTTCCCATTACGGATGACCTTGTTTCTGTTGTGAGCGTGTTGAATCAGCTTGATAAGGGATGGCTTATTGGGGCTGGTAGTAATATAGCCATTGGTCTTGAAAAGGCATACGAAATGTTTTATACGGATGAGAATAGGAAGGGATTGATAGTTCTTATTTCGGATGGAGAAAATAGGAAGGGAAATCCTATATCTGTGGCTAAAAAGCTGGGTGAGGCAGGTATTCCTGTGGTTACGCTTTTGGTGGGAACAGAAAAAGGAGCAAATATTCCTCTCTCCAATGGGAACTTGTTGCGGGATAGGACGGGGAGAGTTGTTGTAACAAAGGCGGATCCGGAATTGATGGAGAGAATAGCAAAGGTAAGTGGTGGATATTTTATAGAGGCTTCTAAGTATGAGAATCCAGAGATTGAGTTGTTGCAAATCTTTAAGAGTAAAGAAAAAGGGTTGATTGCGCTCAACTATAGGATCGAGAAAGAGACAAAGGGCTCTATTTTGGTATTTTTGGGAATAATTTCCCTTTTGGCATCTCTCTTTGTCTGGAAGTTAAGGTGGAAGGGGCCTATATGAGAAAATGTGGTTTGTTGTTGGTAGGTATATTTGCATTTTTCTACCTCTCTTCATGTGGTATAGATTTATCGAGTATTTTGGTGCTTAGGGGTAATTATTTTTATAATAGGGGTAACTATAATAGAGCTTTGATTGATTACTATAAGATTTTTGATAGTAGAAAAATTAAACAGGGAAGTGAGTCTTATAAAAATTACGTTTTGTACAACATTGGTACGGTCTATTTAGCCAATGGAGAGTTTAAATCTGCCATTTTAAAGCTCGAAGATGCGAGGAAATGTGATAGAAGAAGAAACAGGGAGTTATGCTTCAGAAGTAATTTTAACCTGGGCTACATATATTATCAACTGGGTGATTACGATCGAGCGGTTACATATTTTATCGATGCCCTCCTAGTTAAACCATCGAGTTTGGATGCTAAAAAGAATCTCGAACTAGCGTTAAGGAAACTGCATTTAAATAGCGGTATTGGGGAAAAGAGCAGGGAGAAGAAAAAACAGATAACGAGGAATATGACAGGTGCGGCATTGCGGTTGTTAGATTATGTGAAAAACAAGGAGGAGAATCTGTGGCGAGAGACCATAGGCGGACAGTCTTATCTCGAAGAACCAAATTGGTGATGATATTTCTCTTTTTTATTGATTTCCCCCTCTGGATGGTATTCGGACAGATTGGTGAGCTTAACGAGGGAATAAGTGTCTCTATTTCACCAAAGAGGCCCAGCCTTGGAGAAAAATTTAAATACGAGATAATGGTTCGAGGTAATTTTTTTTCTTCTGTCACAGTGATTCCACCTGCTTACCTTGGAGGTTTTAAGATATTGGAAGGTCCCTATATTCGACCCAATGTGGAAGAGAATGGCATTATAATTACTTATATCCTGAAGGCACTAAGAAAAGGCGAGCGAATTCTTAGAAGTTTTACGGTAAAGGTTAATTCGGATGTGTATAAAACCCCTCCCTTAAAAGTTGATATTATAAATATACGTCCCACCGTTTATTGGAGGGTAAAAAAAGGAAAATATTTTGTTGGAGAGGTATTCCCCATAACTTTAGAGCTGATTTTGTGGGATAAATTAGCAATACCGCTTAGGGTTGATACAAGGGCGCCGAGGGATTCCTGGTTTGAGGAGTTTGTTTCCGGTGAGAGCCTTAAGAGGGATAATTTTGAGGGTAAGGAGCGTTTTGTTGTCCCACTTAAGAATTTTCTGGTTACTTTTGGTCGGGCGGGACGTTTTAGAATTCCACCGGCCCGGGTGATTTTGCCCGGGAGGGTTAAATTATATACCCCTCTTAAAATTATAGAGGTAAAGAAACTACCTAAAGGGGTGGAAAGCACCTATGCTGTGGGGAACTTTGATTACAGACATAGGATAGATAGGGAGAGTATAGAGCTGGGTAAAACATTTAGCGTTACTCTCACGGTGACCGGGGTGGGCAATTTTAATTACTTTAAATTCCCTGTCCCGGTTGTTGAGGGGGTGAAAGGAATTATTGTAGAAGATGTTGAAGAGGTAAAACCAACAGTCAAAGGTTATGCTGGGTATAAAAGAAGAATTTATCTGTTTAAACCTGAGAACAGGGGAAAAATTTACTGTACGATACCGGATTTTCCATATTTTGATAGAAAGGACAAGGTAGTTAGGGTGCTCAAAGGGGATAGATATACTATTTCAGTCACCTTGCCAGCCAAGAGTTCTCCCAAAGTATCTGTTTTTTCGATAAAAGGGTATGGGGAGTTTGTAAAGAGTAGTGAGAGATCTCTCTATAATAGCTGGTTTTTGTATCTGGTCTTTTTTCCCGGACCTCTGTTATATTTGATATTTTTACTGGCTAAAAAATATAAAAAGAAAAGGCGGAGCCTTGTGATAATGGGAGTTCTTGCTGTTTCTTTTGTTGTTTTTCAATCCTCGAATGGAGATACTGTAGGGGTAAATGGCTCTAGGCTCTACCCTGAAAGGGTGAAAAATTTGTTCTTTAAAGCCTCCAGCGCGTATAATAATAAAGATTATTCTCTCGCCGGTAGGTTATTTGGAGAATTAGGTAAGATTTATCCCCATAATAAGGTACTTTTGTACAATATGGCCGTGTGCTATTACCGGAGTGAAAATCTTTTGGAGGCAATGCATATACTAAGAACAATTTTAAGACGGTACCCCGAGGAGCGGGAGGTTAGAGATTTCTTAAATCTTCTGGAGACCAAACTCTTGTTGAAGGATCAGATACCGCCCTCACTTGATATTAATCCTGAAAGATTGATAAATCTTCTAATAGTACTTTTTAATTTGCTATTTGTTTTTATTATTGTATATGATTCTAGTAAAAGAATAGGGTTCCTATTTTCTTCCTTTCTTGTCGGAATAGCTTTTCTTGCCGTTTTTGGCTATCTTGTTTATTCTTACTACTATAGTTCGAGGGAGCGGGGGATAGTAGGCACCAATTGGACATACGTTTTGCGGATTCCGGAGAAAACATCTTCGGTTCGGAGTAAGATAAGTGGAGGAACCTCTTTTGATGTACTGGGAAGAGCAAAGGGGTATGTACTTGTAAGGACAGGAAGTGGAAGTGAAGGATGGATTGTAAACGAGGATATTTTACTGGATTGAACCGGAGGAAATTTAATGGATTTCGGTGAAATATTGGCACAGTGGGAGAATTATAAGAGGAGAGAGAGGGAGAGAGAAAAAAATAGGGCACAGGAAGAATTACAGAGATGGCTTGAGTTGCATTCGGATGAGTTGGAGAAGTATAAGAGAGAAAAGGAGAGGGAAGGGGTTAATGAGAGGATCATTGCCGCAAAGAGAAGAGAACAACTTAGGAAGATGCCACCTGAAAGGGTATTGGATCTTCATGGATATAAGGTTAAAGAGGCAGAAGAGGCAGTTCGCACCTTTGTTAGAGACTGTAAGCGAAGTGGTGTAAAAAAAGTACTGATAATACATGGCAAGGGCAAGCACACAAAGGGTGAACCAGTACTAAAAAATACCGTTATCAAGATCCTTGAAAGTGAGCCTTTTGCAGGTGAGTTTGGTACTGCAAGCAGGGAGTATGGTGGAAAAGGTGCTCTCTGGTTGATTATCCGTTGAGTTACCCTAACGTTTTTAGCGTTCTCTGTAAATAATTCTTCCTCTTGTAAGATCGTATGGGGAGAGAGCAACTTTTACACGATCTCCCGGTACTATTCTTATATAGTGTTTTCTCATCTTGCCGGACAGATGTGCTAAAATCACATGCCCGTTTTGTAGTTCCACCCTGAACATAGTGTTGGGTAAAGATTCTTTAACCGTACCTTCTACTTCTATAGCCTCTTCTTTTGCCAAGAAATCCTCCTTTCCTGTCAATTTAAGGAAAAGTGAAATATCTGTCAATACGGGCGTAAGTATCTTGACATTTTTTTGTTTTTAGTTCAAATTGACTTGCCTTTTAAAGATTTACATATATAAATTATTTCAATAAAAAAAATCTTCATGGAGAGTATATGGAAAAAGAATTTGTTTCAAGAATGAAAAAATCTCTATTGTCTATGAAAGAGGAAATCTTGAAACATCTTATTGCGGAGAGTGAAGATTTTAAGAACATTGTAGAGGATATTGACCCAAAAGATTTGGCAGATATTGCTGCCGACGATATAGATAGGAAGACACTCCAGGCTTTGGGTGTTCAGGAGATGAAACGGTTGCAATTGATAGATTCTGCACTTGCGAGAATAGAGAATGGAAGATATGGAATTTGTATGAAGTGTGGCAAGAAAATCCCTAAAGAGAGATTAGAAGCTATTCCCTACGCCCTGCTCTGTGTGGAGTGTAAGACAAAAGAGGAAAAGGGAAAATAAAAAGTGTAATAGTTTTCCTTCTCTTCCGATAATTATATCGGAGAAGGAAAACCATGATTTCCCCTATTGCTACAAGTATAAGTATTACTTTTCCCTCTATTTTAAGAGTACGCTCAACGGATGGGCGTTTTTATTACCCTGTAAAACCCCTTAATTCGGTTGCAGGTATTTTTAAGCATATTTATACGGTACCCTCCGAGAAGGGGGGAGGAAGTCTCTCCCTCTATAAATTGAGGGTGCTGGACAGTGTTATAGACAGACTAATGAAGTATGGTAAGGCATCTGAGGTTAAACAGATGATGCCAGCCAAGGTCACCGCCGGAAACATAGATAAGCTTATAGAACAATTCTCTAATAAATTGAATAGCGTAAAGGAGAGTTATTCCCTCTATCATACGGGTTTAGAGCCGGATGTGGGGAAGATAATTAATCTTCTCGCATAGATCCGATTTGTTTCCTACTCTTTTGGACAAGGTATTTCATGTTGAAGGTTACTTCTTAAGATTCACTTCTTGACATCTGTAGGGAACATTAACATTATTAGTATATGGAAAGAGATAGAAAAATTATTTATCCTGCCAATAAAAGGCTAATAGATAAAGAGGTACTCGTTGATGATCTACCCTCTGTGAAACTTTTTGGAAGACGTGTTAGCGATGGTAAGGAGGGATGGTTTTATTTTTCGCCTATTCTGGGGAGTTATCATAGCATACTTCCTGAGTGGGTAAGGAAGGGAGATGAGGTTGAATTTTTTGAGATTGACGAGGATGGAAAGCTTAGATCTTTAAAACTTCCAGATGTCGAGGTTGCTTCCGGTTCTGTGTCTAGGTTATTTTTGGAGGATGGAAATATACTCATCTTTTCCAATATTGCAGGTGTGCATGAAACTTTTCATCTTATTAAGCCCGAAGATCTAGATAATATTAAGGAAATTGAGGTCGATCTTGTGTATATAGAGGAGCCCTGTCCCCAATGTGGCTCTGTAAATGTATTTCACTACAGTGCAAAGGAGAGATCCTTTTCTAAGTGTCTAAATTGTGGTTATAACTGGAGGGGAAATCTTAAGAGTAACTTGATACTGATTAGGGATAGGGGAGAAGAAGAGGTTAAACTTGAGATTGATAACCACCCGTATCTAAAAGAACTATTGTTAAAGGTTAAAAGAGAAGAAAACTCGCTTTAGACTATATTATTAGGCTATAGCGGTTGATGTATGAATGGATTACCCTGTATCTCTCTCTCTATAGTTGTGTAGGGGCCATGCCCGGGAAATACCCTTGTTTCCATAGGGAGATTTAAAAGTTTTTCCTGAATGCTTTTTATAAGGAGAGTTTCATCTCCACCAGGGAGGTCTGCCCTTCCTATACCCTCAAAAAAGAGAGTGTCACCCGTAAATAGTAGTTTTTTTGATTCAGAGTAGAGACATATGCTGCCCTCGGTGTGTCCGGGGGTTTCTATAACCCTGAGATCGGAGTCAAATGGGTGGTCACCCTCGTGGAGTATAATGTCCGGCTCTGGTAATGAATTGAATATTTGAAAACTAAAATCGGCCATGTCGAACCCCATTGCCCTAAAATCACGTTTGTTTGCCTCCTTTGCGCTCGCTCCCAGATATTTTTTGTCTTTTTCATGGATAGCAAGTTTTACTTCAATTCCCCGTTTATCGTAAAATTCCTTTAATTTTCCTGCCGCAGCGGTGTGATCAAAATGGCCGTGTGTAAAAACCATACCCACCGGTATCATGTTGAGCATTTCGATTTTTCCGATTATTTCTGTTTCGTTTCCACCGGGATCAATTATTATGCATTTATTCTTACCGATGGAGTAGAGATAGCAGTTGGTTTTTAGTGGGTCTATTATTATTCTCTCTACCATGCTATACTAAACTAAAATATTTAGAGATATTTTTCAATATTTATTTTTTGTTTATTCGGATGGTATGGAAAAGATATTGTACTATAGCATTCTGGTATTTATTATTGCTTTTATTTTTTTTGGTGTAATCCCGGGGATAGGAGCCTTTATTGCTCGTTCACGCTGGAGAAGATTTAGAAGACGAATAATTGAGTTGAGTCTTAAACCCTTTATTTCTTATTCGGATATAAGTAAGGGTGAAGAGGGATGTGTGGGAGAGTATAGATTTTTTGGTACCATAGAGGCTATTCAAGGGAATAACAGAATTTGGGTGAGAAGTGGAAATCTGTCGGTGGCGGTGGATATGGAAGAGGTTCTGGTGTACACGCTTCCGTCTTTTACCAGGATAGGAGATTCAGCCTCAGAGCGACTCGACGAGATGATTCCGGAGGAAGAACCAAGAATAATGCCCTGGGATCAGATTTTTTCGCTCCCGGAGGGAACCAGGGTCTTTGTGGGAGGAACTCTCTTTTATGAATCGGGTATAGGTATATTTAAGACAACCCCTGATAGCATGCTTCTTGTTGTAATATACGATGGTGATGAAGAGACAATTATAAAACGAAGTATATGGAGTGGAAGACAGAGAAACGAGTACTTTAATCAATTCACCCTGGGTTCTATAATTGCCGGCTCTTTCTCTCTTTTGCTTGCTGCCTTTATTATGCTTCATAATCCTATTCTAAGAATACCAGCTCTATTCTCCATTACCTTAAGTCTTTTTCCCATAGCTATCCTATTTCCTCCGGGTGTTGTTTTATATTTTCTCTATAGGGGCGCATGGAAAAGGGGACGTGTCTTGCGAGCTACCAGGGATTTGCTGAGATTACCTCTGAGATATTTCGGTCAATCCGTTTCTATCGAGAAAAATGATATGCGTGGCAGGGATTTAATGTGCTTTAAACGATTTGCCGATCTTCCCGATGGTTCTGTTTACGTTGAGTTGTGTGGGGAGGTAAAAACCTTCGAAAGAAGAAAAAGGGGGACCAGATTGGTACTGAAATGTGGTGAGAGTGTATTTGAGGTTGAGGGGAATATAACATTTAGAGAAACAGGGCGCCATACCGGGAATTTTGAGTTTGCCAGAAGGTTATGTGTTTACGGAGTTTATGAGGAAAACGGAGAACGCAAACTCATTACCAGCGGAAAAGATCCCATGTGCGAACTTGTGGCAATTGCCGGCGATCCGGAAATTGAAGCGGAGTTGTGTCAGAAACGTGCAAGGGTGTACGAGCTTGTGTCTGCCGCGTTTATATCTCTGGATTTGTTAGTAAACATGGTTTTAACTATTCTTGTTCTACATAATTATATAGTATAGTGTGAAAGTGTAGCAGGTCTGGTAGTTTTGGTTTGACCTTGGGTGTTTATACTCTTATGGCTGTGAGTGAATGGACCGGTTTTTGTATCGAGATGAACTTTTGCGCATAGATAGAATCGAATACATTCTGGGGTAATTTTTCTTTAGCCAACGTGAAATCAGGATGTTTTACAAATAGAATTTTGGTCTGGAGATAGTAGTCAAAAAAATCGGTTACAAAGTAAATTTTGCCTCCTATGGTTAGGATGCGAGAAAATTTTTCCAGTATAGGGTATCTAAGTAAACGTCGTTTCCTGTGCCTGTTTTTGGGCCACGGGTCGGGGAAGTATATGTGGATTGTTTCTACTGTGCCCGAGGGAATTTTATCTATAAACTCTTCTGCGCGTCCGTGTATTATTTCCACGTTTTGCAGGTTGTTTTTTTCGATTTTTTTTAGAGTCTTTATACATCTCTGTTTCTTTATTTCTACCCCAAGGAAGAGTCTTTCCGGATTGTATCTCGCATACTGAGAGATAAAATGACCATTTCCGCAACCTATCTCAATTTCTATTTTTCTGCGCGGCTTTTCTCTCAAGTTTTTTCTAAAGAGGGCTTCTATATCATTTATCTCCAGGAGGGTCACTTATCCTTTTTCCCTTCTTTCTTCCTTGCATAATTGACCGTTATTTTTCTCCCTTTAAACTCATGACCGTTGAGTTTGGAGATAGCTTCTTCTGCAAACTGGGAAGCTATATCTATGAAGGAATAATTGTCCAGGATTTTTACGTTTCCTATCTGATGTGATTTTATCTTTAAGTTTTTCATGAAAAAATTTTTTAAATCTTTTGGGTAGACCTTCCTGTTTTTTCCGATGCTAACAAATATCTTGGTAAAGCTTTCCTCTTGTTGATTACTGTGACTAAAATGTTCTTTGAATAAAAAAGCGGAGAAATAAGAACGCAGAAAAATAGGAACATTTTTTTTGATGAGACGTTTGTAATAATTTAAAGTATCCGGATCTTCCTCTTCTTTAATTTGTTGCACGATTCTTTTTATACTCATCTTTAATACATCTTCTGTTTTTGGGGTTTCTTCCTTTTTAATGTTCATCTTTGTTGACTCCTGTATTTTCAATAACTCAAAGTAATTATCCTTTGTGACGAAAGTAATTACATGTCTCAGACTTGTGTACTCATCCTTTTCTAATTCCATTCTTTTTATGTAGTTTTCGCTGCTAAGTGGAATATCGTAATTTATAATGTAGTATGGTGTCGCCTCAATAGTTGTAGCGGCAAAGTCGGTTGTTACCAGTATGTCAGTTGTTCCAACTTTGAAGTCACGTATCCTTTTCCTCCTTTGCTCAAATTTTGTATCGGGTAGGATATCCGCACTTTTATAATTTTTCTTTCTTAGAAAAGTGTTTACTCTGGCGGCTTCTTGAGAGGTCTGGCAAAAGACAACCGCGTTGTGGATATCCTTAACAATCAATAATTTATCAAGCACATTTAACTTCTCTTTCTCCTCTACCTCTAGGAAGGTGTGTTCTATCTGATGCTTTTCGTTCTTCCATTTGGACAGAGGTATTATCTGGGGATGCTTTAAAAAGGTAAGCAACTTACCTTCTTCCCTGAGATTTGAGGAGAATAGTATTATTTGTGTTTCCTGCGGAATCTTCGTGAAGATAAAATCTATATCTTCGTCGAAACCATTCTTTTCATTAGAGGCTGGTGATATAATGACTGCCATCTGCAGGCTGTTTAGGTTTAAATTCCCTCTTCTGATATGATCAATTACCCGCGTAGGGGTCCCTATCACAACATCGTAGGTCTTCGATAGGCGTCTTACCTCTTTTCTTATTTCTTCTTCATCACTTAATGAAATGAAAGTAAGCTTATATTTGTCCCCTATTAATCTTTTAAACTCATTTCTGATTTTATGGACCTTATCAGAAAAATGGGTCAGGACTACCGCTTTTATCCCCTTATTGCTCTTGTCAAGTCGTTTAACCATTGGCAGGATGAAGGCGGCAGTCTTGCCTGTTCTCTCGCCTGCCTCTATTGCTATATCGCCTCCCCTTGCTATTAGCGGAATAATCTTTTTCTGTAACAGGGTTGGCCTCGCAAAACCAGCTCCTCTAATAAAATCAACGATTTCCGCATCACTGATTTTGTTTCTATTAAGTAATTTCATAATGTATTTATATTTACAAAGAACAAGTTTTTATAAAATTATAGTTTAACTGGGTGTTTTGTCAAGCAGTATGAGTCGATATAGATAGTGAGGTATGTTTATGAGGTGTCAGTATGATTGGTATTAATCGGCGGTTTGTCATTATTTGGAGTTCTGTGTGCTTAATGTTTTTTGTGATCGGTTCTCTATGGTCGGAAACCTTTCGATTCAAGTATACCAAGGGTGAGAAGTATAGGATTGTTACCAAGGTGAACGAGAATGTCTATGTAAACGGGAAATTCTCCCATAGGGCTGATATTCTAGACAAGATATCCGTTGAGGTTAAAGATGTGAAAAATGGGGCAGGACTCTTGTCCTGTATATTCCAGACCTCTGAGCGTGCCTACGGTAAGGTTTCGGTGTATAAGCTGACCGATTACTATCGTTCTCTGTTTTGGAGAGATGCGAGGGGGGTTTACAATATATCCCCCGATTATTTTATGCCTGTTGTTAGAAATGTTCCTACGTTTCCAGAGGGAGATATTAAACCGGGTGATACATGGGTTGCAAAGGGGGAAGAGGTTCACGATCTTAGGAGGAGTTTTGGGGTAAACAGGGCTTTTCATTTTCCAATAACTGTCAACTATACATACGATACAGATACGGAGGAAAGTGGAATTAAGCTCTCCGTAATAAAGATTGAGTATTCTGTCTTTTATAAGGTAGGTGATGTCTCCGGTTTAACGGGAAATTATCCGCGGATTATAACCGGTTTTTCAAAGCAGGTGTACTACTGGAACAAGCTGGCAGGAAAGCCCTACTCCTACAGTGAGGATTTTGATTTTATCTTTCATCTTGCCTCTGGTGATTATGTGGAATACGAGGGGAGTTCCAGTGGTAAGGTGTATGCTGCAACCTCTTTTAACAGAGACAGGGTTAAGGCTGCGATAGAAAGGGCGATAAAGAGGGAAAAAATAAAGGATACAAGTGTTCAAAAGGTAAAAGAAGGGGTTAGGATAAGGCTGGAAAATATCCACTTTCCCCCCAATTCAGCAATCTTACTTCCGGAGGAAAAAGAAAAATTACGAAAGATTGGTGAGATACTCAAGAGGTATCCTGATAGAGACATTGTAATAACCGGTCATACTGCGAGAATAGGGACAGAGGAGAGTTGTCAGATACTCTCCGAGGAGCGGGCAAGGGCTGTTGGTAACTTTTTGCTTTCCATTGGGGCAAAGAAGGCTAGCCAGATGGTTTTTAGAGGAATGGGTTCAAGGGTTCCTATTGCCGATAACTCTACGCCCGAGGGAAGGGCAAAGAATCGTAGGGTCGAGATAACGATACTGGAAAATTAACTCTTTGGAGTGTGGTGGCGTACCCAATATTTCTTGTTAGATTCTATTGATAAAGTACCTGTGGAATCGGATGTCTTGAGTCAACTCGGGGTGGAATGCGCTAACCAGGATGTTTTTCTCCTCTGCCGCCACAATGGTGCTATCCCTTAATCGTGCGATAACCTTGACATGGGGTCCTGCTTTCTCTATTAATGGGGCTCTTATAAACACTCCGCGCACCGGTTGTTCGCCCAGTACTGGGATGTTCAAGTCTTCCTCAAAGCTTTCAAGTTGTCTTCCGAATGCGTTTCGTCTCACGGTTATGTCTATTAGGCCCATGGGGGATAGAGATGATACGGTATTGTTTCCCTCTATTCTTTTTGAGAGGATAATCATTCCGGCGCAGGTTCCATAGATGGGAAGTCCCTCCCTGGCAAGTGTTTTAATCCCTTCTATAAATTTATAGGTTTTGAGTAGTTTCCATATTGTGGTGCTTTCTCCACCAGGGATTATGAGCGCGTCTATCTTTTCAAGTTGACGTGGCAGTTTTACTAATACGGGTTCAACCTTTAGTTCTTCCTTGAGACGGAGTATTGTCTCGGCATGTTCTCTAAAGGAACCCTGCAGGGCAAGAATTCCGATTCGTTTCTTCATGAGGCTACCATCCTCTTACTGCGAGTCTGTCCTTTTGCTCTATCTCCGATAGCTCTATACCGTACATTGCCTCCCCAAGGTTTTTAGAAACCTCTGCAAGGATTGACGGCTCGTTGTAGTGGGTTGTTGCCTCTACGATTGCTTTGGCTCGCTTGGCCGGGTTTTCGGATTTGAATATACCGGAACCAACAAATATGCCGTCGGCTCCTAGTTGCATCATAAGAGCGGCGTCTGCCGGTGTTGCTATTCCGCCTGCTGCAAAATTTACAACGGGGAGTTTTCCCGTTTTTGCAACCCCCAGGACCAGTTCGTATGGAGCACCCAGGGTTTTTGCCTCTGCCATAAGCTCCTCTTCGCTCATTGAGGTAAGTTTTCTTATCTCGTCCATTACGGTTCGAATGTGCCTAACGGCCTCAACAATGTTTCCCGTCCCGGCTTCCCCCTTGGTTCTTATCATAGAGGCTCCCTCGGCTATTCTTCTAAGTGCCTCTCCAAGATCTCTGGCGCCACATACGAATGGCACCTTAAAAAGGTTTTTGTTTATATGATGTTTTTCATCGGCCGGTGTTAGAACCTCGCTTTCGTCGATATAATCTACACCGAGAGCCTCCAGGATCTGTGCCTCGACAAAATGGCCGATTCTTACCTTTGCCATTACTGGGATAGAAACTGCTTTCATTATTTTTTCAATTAGAGCGGGGTCACTCATTCTGGCTACTCCTCCCTGTGCTCGTATATCGGCTGGGACTCTCTCTAAAGCCATTACCGCCACCGCACCGGCCTCCTCGGCAATCTGCGCCTGTTCCGGTGTTACTACGTCCATGATTACCCCACCCTTTAGCATCTGAGCAAGGCCTATTTTTGTTGTAATTGTAGATTTTTCCATACTACCTCCTCCTGTTTATTTTTGCTTTTCTGGTTTGAGGGTTGAGCCCTTGTTTAATATTTCTCTCATTAAATCCCCGATTGTCTTAATTCCTCTATCGATTTCCTCCTCATTTGCTGTGGAGAAGGAGAGTCGAAATCCATTTCTTTGCCACTCTTCGACGGAGAAAAACCTGTCGGGAGAGAATATAACTCCCCTGTCTCTACTCTTGATAAATAGGGAAAGTGAATCTATGTTGGGCGAGATTTCCACCCACTGATACAGTCCCCCCTTTGGTCGTTTCCACGAGGCTTCCGGTGGAAAGTACTCTTCCATCGCTCTGTGCATTGCTTCACTCCTCTTTTTTAGAGAGAGAACTTTTTTCTTTAGAAGTTTTTTGAAAAAACCTCTCCTTAAATACTCAAGAACGGCGGCTTGAAGAATGGGACTGGTGTAGAGGTCAGAAGATTTTTTAATAAGGATTAATTTTTTTATAATCTCTCTGGGTGCCACGATCCAGCTTAGCCGGATGCCGGAAAAGAGCGTTTCTGAGAAACTTCCCATGTATATTACAATTTCACTCTCATCCCATGCTTTTAAGGGGGGAATCTCCTTCTTCTCGAATCCAAGCTCGTGAGCATAATCATCCTCCACTATAATAGTTTGATTCTCCCTGCATAATTGGAGGAGTGTTAATCTTTTTTCTAGGGGTAAGACATTTCCAAGTGGATTGTGAAATGTGGGGATTGTGTATAAAAGTTTAACCCTTCGTCGTTTTAGGACACTTGCAACGATTTCAAGGTTAAGTCCTTCGTGGTTTACAGGTATACCTATACAGTTTGCCTGCAGAGCCCTGAATATTGTGAGAGCCCCCGGATAGGTTAAATTTTCTAATAGTACGGTGTCTCCCGGATCTATGAATAACCTTCCTACGAGACTAAGTCCCTGCTGTATTCCGTTGACTATAAGGATGTTGGCCTCTTCACATTTTATCCCTCTCATAGAGAGAAACTCCACCAGGTATTGGAGGAGAGGTTTAAATCCCTGGGGAGAGTTTGAGCTTAAGAGAGCACTATTGTATCTGTCAAATGCATAGTTGATAGATTTTTTGAAGTTGTTAATATCGGGGAAAACGGTTTCTGTTGGGTTGGGCTCTTTAAAGTCCGGGTCGAAAGAGATTAACCGGTCATCGGTTTTAAGGTTTTTTAAATTCGTGAGATTTGTAAGTGTCTCGGAGAAATACCTCGACCATCCTGTGGAAAAGAGTCCTTCATAGTTCGTTTTCGCGGAGTTGTCTTTCCCTTCAGGGACTATCTTGTTACTATGCAAGTTTTTGAATGGCGGATTTTGTGTTACAAAGCTCCCCCTGCCAATTTCTGAGCTAATAAATCCCATGGCCTCCAGTTCTTGATATGCTAGGAGTATCACGTTTCTGCTCACACCGAGAGAGAGGGCAAGTTCCCGTGTTGCGGGCAATTTTGAACCCGGTTTGAGTGATCGGTTCTCTATAAGCCGGATGAGTTGGTCCTTTATCTGTACGTATAGAGGGATGCCATTTCCCCTATTTAAAGTTAGTATCATTTTCCTCTCCCCTTTAATATATTGGTTATTGCATTTAAAAAAAGAGCCAATGCCAGAAAATTTGTACTATGCCATTCCAATATTACCCTATACTATTACACTATTGGTACTATTATTAGAGCCAGATTGGAGAGGTGTTTAAAATGCCTGACGGAGAGTGTAGGTTAAAAGGTCTCGTGGAAATTCATGCGGGCGTGTTGCTGTTTGGACTTGTTGGACTGTTTGGTAAATTGATTAGTTTGCCTCCGATGATAATTGTATTTGGTAGGGTCTTATTTGCTTCACTTAGTCTCTTCTTATTGCTTGTTTTTTGGGGAAAGTCCATACGATTAAAACGGAAGAGGCATTATTTGTATATGGGTAGTTTGGGATTTATTCTTGCGGTTCACTGGACTTCTTTCTTTGAATCAATACGGTTGTCCACAGTTGCCATTGGGTTGCTTACCTTTTCCACTTTTCCCGTGTTTGTGGCTTTTTTAGAACCCCTGTTTTTTCATGAGAGGTTGGAGTTTAAAGCGGTTGTTCTTGCTGCTTTTGCATTTGGCGGGATAACTCTTATTATACCTGAGTTTAGAATTGGAGATGCTGTTAGCCGGGGCGTGCTGTGGGGTATGTTTTCCGGTTTGACATTTGCTATTCTTTCTATTCTCAATCGCAGGTTTGTTAGAGATTATTCTGGTTATGTTGTAGCTTTTTACCAGGATGTAGGAGCAATGGTGGTCCTTTCCCCCTTTCTCTTTTTATTCAGATTTAGTCTCGAAGTGAGGGATATTTGGCTTCTTTTTCTATTGGGAGTTGTTTTTACCGGTTTAGCTCATTCATTGTTTATAGGGGGACTTAAATGTGTAAAATCAAGAACGGCCAGTATAATAGGAAGTTTAGAACCGGTGTATGGAATTATTGCTGCTATAGTGATACTGGGTGAAAAACCCGCTTTAAAGGTGGTTTTGGGTGGGGTTATTATTATCGGTGTTGCCCTTTACGAGACTGTTTCTACGCGGAGGAGTGGCTATTGATACATGCTGTGATGAATTACTTCTTTCCTTTTACTTAAGCTCTTTAGAAACTCAGCATCTAAATCTGGCGCCTGGAAGAACACGCGGTACACAAGTAGAGGGATAAAAAGAAAGACAAGGGTTGATGCAATCAAAAATAGGAGAGTATGCATGTCTTCTATTCCAATTGTATTCTTTATCAGGAATATTACTCCAAAGACAGAACCTGCACCGAGAGCGGTAATTTTTATATGTCTGGAGGCCGCTCTTATAAAGATGAGAGAAGAGAGGGTATATATGGATAGGGAATAAATCATTATGCTGTCTAATTGTTCCACCTGAGAGGAGAGTAACCCGAATTGTGCCATTGTTCTTTTTAGTATCAGACTCCAACCCAGAAGAAGGGGAAGTAACATAAGCATCGAGGAAACGGGGAGCCAGTCGTACTTTAAGGTCCTGTACATAGAGTGAATGCTTAAGAGTCCGCCGAGCAAGAGGATAAAAAACAGGATGGTAAGGTACATAAAATTGTGAAAAGGAAGAACCGCCTGGTTTAGGGAGTTAACCCACTGAGAAATATTTACTCTACCGTATAACATCAGGATAGAAGCCTTTGTAACGTTTATGAGAAACTCCCTTGAGAGAATGAAAAGGGGGACGAGACTGGAGAATAAGAAACCGCCCCAGGAGAAGATCCAGTTTCCCATACCCCTGCGGATACTGAGGAAGAGAACTGCCAGGGTGAAGATGAAGGAGACAAGGAGGGGGAAAAAGCTATAACATAGATGAAATGCAAATAGAGCTATAAAGAGTAGGTAAGGCTGTAGATGAAGTGCAACCTCTTCCCAACTTCCCCGGCTGTGAGCCTCGTAGAGTAATCTTGCCACGTCGCGGGGGTTGCCTAATGTTTGGGTTATATCTTTAAAGGGTTCCTTGTAGTAAAGTCCCGTGTTTCGAGATTCTTCCAGAGCGTCCTCCAGGTGGTAGTATATTTCTTTAATTATTTTCTCTTCTGTTGAGGTGTCTAAATGGAGATGAGAGTGAATCTCATTGAGATATGATTGGATTTCTTTATCCATTTTTTTACCTGGAGAATGTCAGGTTGATCCGAAAATGAGCCCTACAGCTCTCGAAAAATCCTCCCACATACCCAGTTTCCTGGCAAGAACCTCTTCTCCCTTCTCGGTTATTTTGTAGTATTTCCTCTCCTGTTCTCCCCTATGCTTTTTCCATATACCCCTAACAAGACCTGCCTGTTCTAATTTGTGGAGTGCAGGGTATACGGTTCCCTCTTTGAAACGAAAGTATCCCTCGCTTCTCTTTTCTACCTCTTTTATCAATTGATAACCATAGGTCTCGGTTAGTTCTCTTATGAGAAAGAGGAGTAATAGGTCGGTATTCCCCCTTAACAGGTCAGCTTTGTATCCGTTATCCATATCTATATTTTAATTACAGTTCTCCCTATATGTCAACAATGTTGGTTTTGTAGAGATAATTCCTTGATATTTAGAGTGCCTATGTATAGACAGCCTATGTATTTTTTCCTAAGATATTGGTAGAATTTAACAGGAATATTTAGCGTCCATTTGGTGTTTTATTTGATTTTTATGGAGGCATAGTCATGGAGAGAGAAAGGGTATATCTGAGATTTTTCGGTAAGAAATTGATTAGTTACGAAATACAAGATGATGGTTCTATTAGAGGTACCGGTTTGTTAAATCCTATTCTCGACCGATGGAGGGTTTTCAGAATCTTACTTATGTTGATCCTCCAGGCCGGATTTTATAGTAAGTATAAAAATCTTGGGAAATGGAAGGGAAAGCGAGTTTCTAATCCCTTCGCCCCACCTGTTGGGAGTAAACCACAGATGCGAGCGCTTAAGGGATTGCTTAGAAAGGAGCTTAGGGGCAGACCCACTCCTCTTGCCATGACTTTTGCGGTTACCTATAGGTGTCAACTCCGTTGCATTCATTGTAGCGCCGCTAACCATATAAGATTTGATGTGCCGGAGCTCTCAACGGAGGAAGCTAAGCGTTTAATTGATGATGCCGAAGATTTGGGGGTAACGGTGATTGCCTTTACAGGTGGTGAACCCCTCTTAAGAAAAGATATATTTGAGCTTGTAGCACATGTTGATGAGAGGAAGGCAGTTCCTATAATGTTTACAAATGCTCTTCTTTTGAGCGAGGAAACGGTTGACAAACTTAGAGATGCTGGTTTGTATACCGTATTTGTTAGTATAGATAGCCCCATTCCAGAGGAACATGATTCTTTTAGAGGAAAACCTGGATTGTTTGAGAGGGCTGTGAAGGCTATAAGAATTGTAAAATCCAGGGGGATTTTCGTGGGAATCTCCTCCTATATTACCCGATCCGGTGCTGCGAAGGGGTTGTACAAACACCTCTACGATTTTGCCAGAGAACTAGGAGTGGATGATGTTATACTCTTTGATGCTGTTCCTACGGGGAGCCTTCTCCATGACACCAGTGAGGTTTTAACCCCTGAACAGAGGGTAGAAATAATGGAATACTCGGAGAAAATATTTGAGAAGAGTATTATTCCACCCCTCTCTTCGCAGTCATGGCAAAACTCTGTAGAGGGGTATCTCTCCGGTATCGGGTGTCTTGCCGCTAATGTTCAGTTTTACGCCAGTGCCTATGGTGATATCGCCCCCTGTGATTTTACTCCTCTTTCCTTTGGTAATGTGCGAAATGAACCCCTTAGAGACATTTGGGATAGAATGACTAATCATCCGGCGTACAATCACAGGGTAAGTTACTGTAGAATGCAAAATCCAAAATTTAGGCGCTGTTATATCGATCCTATACCTGCTGGTGCTACTTTACCTTATCCCATCGATAATTTGCCTGCTGTTGATTATAGGAAGTGTGATTTAGAATCTCCCCATGGGATGAAGGAGAAAGAAAATGTGAAAGAAAAATTGATTTCTTAGATTGATCTATTGAGCTAATGAGGGCTAAATATAGCGTATGGGTGGTGGAAGTAAGATAGTTTTTTCCAAGTACATGGGAATGTT
>Ga0256914_1000903_pt1 | contig 28485 bp, 24 predicted proteins | sample HulkmetaG_FD_191571 | JGI IMG/M metagenome (GOLD analysis project Ga0256914, IMG submission 191571) | Hydrothermal chimney microbial communities from Main Endeavour vent field at the Juan de Fuca Ridge, Pacific Ocean - Hulk | ecosystem: Environmental > Aquatic > Marine > Hydrothermal vents ... | reverse complement strand
CGAGCGGCCTGCAGTTGTTGCAACAGCCGACGGATCACCGCACCTTCGTCCAGCGTCGGCACGATGATGGAGATCCCGGACTTCAGCTCAACGCCCCCGTGCAGCTGCTGCCCTGCCCCGCGGTACAACCGTAGCAATGATTCCCAACCGCCACTATCCGCCCTTCGAGACTCCGGGGGTCGAGGTCATCGACATGGAAAGCATCACCTCCCAAAGGGAGGCCCAACATCTGGTTGAAATCACAATCGTACAGACGACCGCGCCAATCCACGCTCACCAGGGTCCGGCACATGACCGCACGCAAATTTTCCGTCCGGTGGGCGGCCTTGAGCCGCGTCAGGTAATCCCCCAATGTGCCCGCGGCCAACAAGCGGCTGCCGAAGCGTCCTACCGGCATGTTCGTCAAGCTGAGCAGCCGATTGAAACGGATACCGTGGCCCGCCTCCAGGCGGGCCTTGTAATCGGACTCCAACGCACACTGGGGAGGCGGCAGTTCCTCCCCTTGGGGATTGAAAACCAGGTCTAGAACCAAGCCGCTGTCCGGCTCCCCGTAGCCCAAGGCATTGAGACGGCGCAGCGCATCCAGGCTTCGGGCAAAAACTCCATTGCCCCGCTGACGGTCTACGTTCTCCTCCAGATAACAGGGCAAACTGGCCACCAGGTGGACCCGGTGACGGGCGAGAAAGGCGGCCAGCTCTTCCTGTCCCGGCTCCAAGAGCACCGTCAGGTTGCAACGGTCCATCACCGGCACACCCAGAGCGGCGGCGGCCTCCACCAGCCGGCGAAAACCCGGATTGAGTTCCGGCGCCCCACCCGTGATGTCCAGCATTTCGAACCCGCCGCGTTCCAATAGCCGTATCACCCGAGACAAGGTCCGTGCCGACATGACCTCTTTACGCCGTGGGCCGGCGGCTACGTGACAATGGCGACAGCTCTGGTTGCATCGATAGCCCAGATTCACCTGCAACGTGTGCGGCGGCACCTCCCGCACCACGGGGGGGAAATCTCCAGGCACCAGATGGGGAGTCGGATCGCGCATGGAATGTCGATCGGCCTTGAAAAACTTGGGTATGCTACCGCAGCGTTCCACCGTGGTCAGCCCCGGTGGACAGAGGGGCTTTTGTTATAATCAGCCGCCACGCCCTCGTAGCTCAGCAGGATAGAGCAACCGCCTCCTAAGCGGTAGGTCGGACGTTCGAATCGTCTCGAGGGCGCCATTTTTCCGCACGCTCCCACCCATTGCACGATGGGAACACTTCGCGCCTCACACCCTGCGGGAGATGACCCGGAAGGCGAACGTTTGCCAGGAATGAGGCAAAAGCATCCCGTGCACCATTCCCTTCGACTGGGGGCATCCGCCCTCCTCCAAACGACAAAGAGCCCGCCCCCTCGAAGGGCAGCGCCGGCTCGGCCTGCACGTTGCAGCCGAGCCGGTGGCATGACACGACTCGGAAAGGAAACGTGAAAAGCGCGGCCGCCTTTGAAGCGACGAAATACACCCGCCAACCCGAAAGCATCGAGGTGGCATGCTTTGTCGCCATTCGCAGCCGCCCGAAGGTCGAGGTTTCGACGGCGATGCGACCGTGAAAAGACTCACCGATGCATCCCTGAGAGTTCCACGCCTCACCGGCATCCCTTTCGCGACACAGGGCCATACGCCTGTACAACGGGTTCGAATCGGTACGTGGTGCCGGCCCGCTCAGGGCGCGCCGCCAAGGCGGCGGCAGGCGCGACAATGGGCCTCGGCCACCTTTTCACGCAGATCCGCCGGTTCGAGCACCTCCACCGCGTCGCCATAACGCAGCAGATCCATCAGCAATTCTCGATCTCCCGAATAAGGAAGGCGCAGGCAATAGCGGCCTTCATCGTCGAACCACCCCTCCTGTCGGGCATGCCAACGCTCTCGGGAAACCCAACGCGAAGCATCGGGCGCGAACCGCAAAAGGGCATGGCGCACCTGGGCGCCGGAGAAGATCCCATAGCCGGATCGCAACATTTCGTCCAGGATTTCGTCGGGTACTTCGCGGGCCGCCTCATCGAGCGGTTCCGCGACCTCGATGGCATCCACCGCAAAACTCCGCAATCCTTCGCGCAGGTGGCACCATGCATCCAGATACCAGTTGTTACGGTAATGGACCAGCCGCTGGGGCGAGACCTCCCGCGACACCACTTCATCCCTCCCCCGGTGGTGGTGCCTCAATCTGAGCCGCCGCCGTTCGAGTACGGCACTGGAAACGAGGCGGAACACTTCGGGATCCACCGGCCGCTCCGCCTGGCGGGTGATACGGATGCGCCGCGCCACCGCTTCCGCCGAATGTTCTCCCTGAGCCAACAGCGCTCGGATACGACGTTTCAAGGGGCCGATGTGGGAGGCGAGCCACCCCGGCTGCAACCCCTCGAGCAACTGTTCCATGGTGAGCAGCGCGTGGATCTCGGAGGCGTTGAACCACAACCCCGGAAGCGCGAATCGCTCCCCCTCCTCGTAGCGGTAACCTCCGAGTGCCCGACCCCAGACGATGGGGGCGCCGAGGCGGTCGCGCATGTATTCGAGGTCCCGCTTGACGGTGGCCCGGGACACCTCCAACGCCTCCATCATCACCGCGAGAGGCGTGGCGCGCCGGCTGCGCAACAGCCGGTCGATGGTCATGAACCGTTCCGTGCGATCCACGGCGTCAGCGTGCCAGAGCCTCCACCTTGTCCAGATCCAAGGCGTCGAGATAAGCCAGCAACGGCTTTTCGTCCTTCAGGCCTGAACCAGTGAGCTGAAGCAGGATGCGGCCGTTGCCGAGAACGAAACTCAGCTGCCACTCATCCGCGCCGGCGTCGTGCGAAAGAACGCCTCGCCGTCCCCCATGGCGGTACAAACGGGTGGAGGGGTCGGCTTGAAGCATCATGGGGTTGGTCATCATCATGGCGAACATCTGCACCATGGGGGAATCGACGAAGATCTCGATCTCCACCTGCTCCTGCCCTCCTTCCCTTCGGTACAGACGACCAAGCTGATTACCCCCCATTCCCATCATGGCCATGCTCTGCGCTCGCGGCGCTTCGGCCGTCCAACCGGGAAGCGGGTCGGGCAGCACCTTCTTGCGCGCTTCGTCGATACGCTTTTGGATCTCGGCCACCGCGAAATTGAGCTCGGTGACGGCGGTCTGATAGTCGCCTTGCTCATAGGCCCTGAGACCGGCCTGGATCTGTTCGGTCACCTCGTCGGCCACGGTGTTCGAGACCACGAAGAGCAACAGAATTGGGAATGAGATTCGCGCCAACTGCATGTTTCAACGCCGGATGAGAACCTGTGCCTCAAGTATGCCCCTGGAAACGAAAACGGGGCGCGAAGCCCCGTTCCCATCTTCGACCGCAAGCAAGATCACTCGCTCTCGTCCACCGCTTTCATGCTCAGGCGGATGCGGCCCTGTTTGTCCACCTCCAGAACCTTCACTTTGACGGTGTCGCCTTCGGAGAGCTTGTCACTCACCTTCTCCACGCGTTCATCGCTGATCTGGGAGATATGCACCAGCCCATCCTTGCCGGGAAGGATGTTCACGAAGGCGCCGAAATCCATGATCTTGATGACCTTGCCTTCGTATACCTTGCCCACCTCCACGTCGGCGGTGATCAGCTCCACCCGCTTGCGCGCCAACTCTCCGGCCGCCTTGTCCACGGAAAAGATCTTCACCAGGCCGCTGTCGTCCAGATCGATGGTGGTGCCCGTTTCCTCGGTGATGGAACGAATGGTGGCCCCCCCTTTTCCGATGACGTCCCGGATCTTGTCGGGATGGATGCGGAAGGAGATGATGCGCGGGGCATGCTCGGACATCTCTTCGCGAGGCGCCGAAATGGCCTTGTTCATCTCGCCGAGGATGTGGAGCCGCCCTTCGCGGGCTTGTTCCAAAGCGATCTCCATGATCTCCTTGGTGATGCCCTGGATCTTGATGTCCATCTGCAGGGCGTTGACCCCCTTCTCCGTACCGGCCACCTTGAAATCCATGTCCCCCAAGTGATCCTCGTCCCCGAGGATGTCGGTGAGCACCGCAAACCGGTCGCCCTCTTTGATCAGGCCCATGGCCACACCGGCCACCGGCGCTTTGATGGGCACGCCGGCGTCCATCAACGAGAGGCTGGTGCCGCACACCGATGCCATGGAAGAAGAGCCATTGGATTCGGTGATCTCCGAAACCACGCGAATGGAATAGGGAAACTCCTCTTGGCTCGGCATCACCGCGAGGACGCCCCGCTTGGCCAGCCGACCATGCCCGATCTCCCGCCGTTTGGGGCTGCCCACCCGGCCGGTCTCACCCACGCAGAAGGGCGGAAAGTTGTAGTGGAGCATGAAGTTCTCACGATACGAGCGGTCCAGCGCATCCACGATCTGGGCGTCGCGCTCGGTGCCCAAGGTGGTGACCACCAGCGCCTGGGTTTCGCCGCGGGTGAACAGAGCCGAACCATGGGTGCGCGGCAACAAGCCGGTCTTGATGGTGATGGGACGCACCGTTTTGGTGTCGCGCCCGTCGATGCGGGGCTCACCGGCCAGGATGCGGCTGCGCACCACCTTTTTCTTGAGCTTTTCGAAAGCGCCTTTCACCGCTTCGGGATCGTGGGCCGGATCTTCCCCACCCGCCAGACGTTCCACCAACTGCGCCTTGATCTCGTCGAGGCGGGCATAGCGGGCCAGCTTGTCGGCGATCTTGTAGGCCTCGACCACTTCGGCCTCCGCCGCCTCGGCCACGGCAGCGGCCAGGACTTCGTCCTCCACCGGCGGTTCGAAAGGCCAGGGCGCCTTGCCGGCCTCGGCCGCCAAAGCCTCGATGGCCTCGATGGCCACCTGCATCTGCTCATGGCCAAAGAGCACGGCACCCAGCATGACCTCTTCGGGCAGCTCCCGGGCCTCGGACTCCACCATGAGCACGGCGTCGGCGGTGCCGGCGACCACCAGATCGAGATCGGTCACTTCGCTCAGACCCGTTCCCGGAGGATTGAGCAGGTACTCCCCGTTCTTGTACCCGACGCGCGCTGCCCCGATGGGCCCTTGGAACGGCAAGCCGGAAATGGCCAGGGCGGCGGAAGTGCCGAGTAACGAAGGAATCTCGGGGTCCACATAAGGATTGTGGGACATGACGGTGCAGATCACCTGCACTTCGTTGGTGAAGCCCTTGGGAAACAGGGGACGAATGGGGCGGTCGATGAGGCGCGCGGTGAGCACCTCTTTCTCCGAAGGCCGCCCCTCACGACGGAAAAAGCCGCCGGGAATCTTGCCGGCGGCATAGGTCTTCTCTTGGTAGTCCACGGTGAGAGGGAAGAAATCGCGCCCTTCCACCGCTTCGCGCGAACCCACCACGGTGCACAACACCACGGTGTCCCCCATATTGATCATCACCGCACCGTCGGCCTGCCGGGCGATCTCGCCCGTCTCCAACGTCACTTTGTATTCGCCGTACTGAAACTCTTTCTTGATCGCTGTCACTTGCTGGTCCCGCTTTCTCGTGGTGGATGTCAACGACGTAGGCCAAGGCGCTCGATGAGTGCCCGGTAACGCTCCACGTCTTTGCGCTTGAGGTAGTCGAGCAACTTACGGCGCGCGTTGACCATGCGGATCAATCCTTGGCGCGAATGGTGATCCTTCTTGTGCGTCTTGAAATGGGGCGTCAAATCGTTGATGCGCCAGGTGAGCAGCGCCACCTGCACCTCGGTGGAACCCGTGTCGTTGGGGTTCTTGCCGAATTCGGCGATGATCTGTTTTTTGACCTCTGCGCTCATTGCCATGATTTCGTCTCCTTAGATATCAGGAATCTCGTCGCCTGGTATGGCGCCATCCGACAATGAGCTCAGACGGCGCCGGCGGAACAGAAAAGGCCGGGAATCATCCCAGCCGCGGCGGTGAATTATCCAACAACCGGCCGGGTTTGGCCACAGAAAATCCAGGATGGTCAACTCTGGCCCAGCAGCCGGCGCGGCGCCACCCGGCCGTCGTCATCGATCTCACCGACACCGATGAACTCGCCGTCGGCGCCGTAGATCCGCACCCAACCCTCGGTGGGCGCCTTCGGCACCAGCACCGGTTGGCCCTGGCGAAGATAGTAGGCCGAATCCGGCCCCAGGCGCACTTCGGGCCACTGGGCCAGACCGGTGTCGATGGGCAACAGCAGCGCATCCAACGCCTCTGGCCCGCCCTTCTCCGCCAGCTCGTGGATCCGATCCAGACCCACCATGCCCTCCTCGCCGTACGGGCCGACGCGGGTGCGCCGAAGTCCCGCCACGTGGGCACCCACGCCGAGGGCGCGACCGATGTCTTCGGCCAAGGTGCGCACATAGGTGCCTTTGGAGCAGTGGACACGGATTTCGAACTCGGGGTTGTCGAACCCCATCAGTTCCAAGGCGTGGATGGTGATGGTCCGCGGCTTGCGCGCCACTTCCACACCCTCCCGGGCCAGCTTGTAGAGCCGTTCCCCCTTGTGTTTGACCGCCGAATACATGGGGGGAAGCTGTTCGATGCGCCCACGGAAACGGGGAAGAACCGCCGCCACCGCCTCTCGCGTGACGCCGGATGGGTCATGGCGCTCCACCACCTCTCCTTCGGCATCCGCCGTCGTGGTCACTTCGCCCAGCCGCACCCGCACCACATACTCCTTGTCCGCGTCCAGAAGAAAAGCGGAGATCCGGGTGGCATTGCCCAGACAGATGGGGAGCAAGCCGGTGGCAAGGGGATCCAGACTGCCGGTATGTCCCGCCTTGCGCGCCCGATAGAGCCGTTTCACCTCCTGCAAAGCGGCGTTGGAAGTGATACCGGCGGGCTTGTCCAGCAGCAAGATGCCGCTCACGTCCCGGCCGGAATGCCTGCGCCTACGCCTGGCCATCGTCTTTGTCTCCACGGTCGCGCGCCACGGCCTCCTCGATGAGAGCGGACAACCGTTGTCCCTCTTCGATGGAACGGTCGTAGACGAAATGAAGTTCGGGCACGGTGCGCACCTTCATGATGCGCCCCAGCTCACGCCGCAGGAAGCCCGCCGCCCGCTGCAGAATCGTGGTGAACGCTTCCGCCCGAGTGGAGTCGAGCACGGTGAAATAGACCTTGGCATGGGCCAGATCCCGTGTGACGCGCACCTCCTGCACCGTGACCTCGGCCAGCCTCGGATCTTTCGCATCGCGCAGCAACAACGCCAGCTCACGCTGCATCTGGGCACCGACGCGGTCGGCTCGGCTGAACTCCTTCATGGATCACAGCTCCCGCTGCACCTCGGTGCGCTCGTACACCTCGATCTGGTCGCCGGGCTTGATGTCGTTGTAACCCTTGACCGCGATACCGCATTCGGTGCCCGCCTTGACCTCCATCACATCGTCCTTGTGACGACGCAGGGATTCCAACTCGCCCTCGAAGATGACCACGTTGTCACGCAGCACCCGAATGGGATTGTTGCGCTTGACCACGCCGTCCACCACCATGCAACCGGCCACCGCGCCATACTTGGAAGAGCGGAACACTTCGCGCACCTCGGCCAGACCGATGATCTCCTCGCGCACCTCGGGCGAGAGCAGACCGGCCACCGCCTGCTTCACGTCATCGATCACCTCGTAGATGATGCTGTAGTAGCGCACGTCGATGCCGTGCTCTTCGATGACCTTGCGCGCGGCGGCGTCGGCACGCACGTTGAAGCCGATGATGACGGCGTCCGAAGTGAGGGCCAGGTTGGCGTCCGACTCGTTGATGCCGCCCACACCGGCGGCCACGATGCGCACCTTGGCTTCGTCGGTCTCGATCTTCTGCAACGCCTCCTTGAGCGCCTCCACCGAGCCTTGAACGTCCGCCTTGACGATGAGGTTCACATAAGTGACCTCACCCTGGCCCATCCGCGAGAAGAGTTGGTCCAGCTTGGCGGCCTTCTGTTCCGCCAGCCGCTTGTGGCGCTGCTGCTCGCGGCGCATTTCGGCCACTTCGCGCGCCTTGCGCTCGTTGGGCAACGCCACCAGGTCGTCGCCGGCGGCGGGCACGCCCGACAGCCCCAAAACCTGCACCGGAGTGGAAGGGCCGGCCTCTTTCATGGCCTTGCCATTTTCATCGAACATGGCGCGCACACGACCGTATTCGGTGCCTGCAACCACGGCATCGCCCTTCTTGAGCGTCCCCGACTGCACCAGAACGGTGGCCACGGGCCCCCGTCCTTTGTCCAGACTGGATTCGATGATGGTACCCTGAGCCGGCCCCTCGACGGGCGCCTTGAGCTCGAGGATCTCCGACTGGAGAAGGATGGCATCGAGCAGCTCGTCGACGCCCTCTCCGGTCTTGGCCGAAACCTTGACGAACTGGGTGTCGCCACCCCACTCTTCGGGCACCACCTCCTCGGCCGCCAGCTCCTGCATCACGCGATCGGGATTGGCATCGGGCTTGTCGATCTTGTTCACCGCCACCACCAGGGGCACGCCGGCCGCCTTGGCGTGCTGGATCGCCTCCTTCGTCTGGGGCATGACGCCGTCGTCCGCCGCCACCACCAGGATGATGATGTCGGTGACCTTGGCGCCACGGGCGCGCATGGCGGAGAAGGCGGCATGGCCCGGCGTATCCAGGAAAGTGATGTCCCCGTGTCCGGTATGCACCCTGTAGGCCCCGATGTGCTGGGTGATGCCGCCGGCCTCGCCTTCGGCCACTTGCGTCTTGCGGATGTAATCCAGCAAGGAGGTCTTGCCGTGATCCACATGACCCATGATGGTGACCACGGGCGCACGCGGAACCAGCTCGCCTTTGGGCTCCTCGGCGATGGTGGCCAGGATCACGTCCTCGGCGTCCTCAGGCTCCTCGAAGATGACGTTGTGGCCCATCTCCTCCACCACCAGAGCCGCGGTGTCCTGGTCCAAGACCTGATTGATGGTGACCATCATGCCCATCTTCATGAGTTCTTTGATCACTTCGCTGGCCTTCACCGACATACGCTGGGCCAGCTCGGAGACGGTGATGCTCTCGGGCACCTTCACATCACGCACCACCGGCGCCGTGGGCTTCTGGAAACCGTGATCCTGTTCGATGGGCACCGCTTCCCGCCGCGCCTTCTTGCCGGCCTTGCGGCGCCCCCCCTTGCCCGGGGCCACGTGCAGCTCTTTGCGACGGCCCGCTTCGGCGCGCCGCTTGGCTTTCTCCTTGCGCTCGCGCGCCTCCTGCTGACTCTTACGCTGCTCCTGAGCACGCAGGGCCAATTCCAGGTCCCGCTTGCGCTGAGCCTCTTCTTCCTCGGCGCGACGGCGTGCCTCCTCCTCGGCCTTCTTGCGCGCCTCTTCCTGGCGGCGACGCTCCTCTTCCTTGCTGCGCAACAGCTGTTCCTGGGCCTCCCGACGGGCCCGCTCCAGCTCCTCGGCGCGACGGCGTGCCTCCTCCTGCTCTTGCAGCTTGCGGCGCGCCTCCTCGGCTTCGCGCAACAACCGTTCCTTTTCTTCTTCACTCTTGTCCGCACCGGCGACGTAAGTGCGCTTGCGCTTCACCTCCACGTTCACGGTCTTGGCGGTGCGGGCGGTGCGCGCCGCACGGCCTCCGGAGGCCGGCGACTTGATGGTGGTGGTGGTCTTGCGCTTGAGCGTGACCTTGGCCGGTCGCTCCGGTTTGTCCGTGCTCTTCTTGCCGTGCCGCTGGCGCAGGTGGTTGAGCAGAGCCAACTTCTCTTCGGTGGTGATCAGGTCGTCCCCACCCTGTTTCTCTACGCCGGCCTGGGCCAGTTGCTCGAGCAGCCGATCCACGGGAATGCCCACGTCGGCGGCCATCTGACTGACGGTGATCTCGCTCATGCCGCTTCCCCTCCCTTATTGCTTCGACCCGGTTGCGGTCGGTTCACGCCCGCTTTGTGCCTCCGGCGCCTCCGCCGTCTTCTCGGCTTCCTCGAACCAGGGGGCGCGCGCGGTCATGATCAGTTCGGCCGCCCGCTGTTCATCCATACCCTCCAGCTCCATGAGTTCGTCCACCGACTGTTCCGCGAGCGCCTCCATGGTGGTGATCCCGGCAGCGGCGAGCCGACGGGCGGTGGCCTCGTCCATGCCTTCCATGTTGAGCAGATCCTCGGCCGGTTCCACGTCCGAAAGGCTCTCTTCTTCGGAAATGGCGCGGGTGAGCAAGGCGTCACTGGCGCGATCACGCAGCTCGCGCACGATCTCTTCATCGAATTCCTCGATGGCGAGCAGCTCCTCCTCGGGCACGTAGGCGATCTCCTCCACGTTGGTGAACCCCTCCTGCGCGAGGATGGCGGCAACCTCTTCGTCCACGTCCAACTCTTTCATGAAGTTTTCGACGTAGCCTTGGATTTCGGCCTCCGCCTTCTCCGCCAGCTCGTCTTCGCTCATGACGTTGAGCTCCCAGCCGGTGAGTTGGCTGGCCAGCCGCACGTTCTGGCCGCCGGTGCCGATGGCCTGGGAAAGATTTTCCTCTTTTACCGCGATGTCCATGGCATGCGCCTCTTCGTCCACCACGATGGAGACCACGTCGGCCGGGGACATGGCGCTGATGATGTACTGGGCGGGATCCTCGTTCCAGAGGATGATGTCCACCCGTTCACCCGCCAGCTCGTTGGAAACGGCCTGCACGCGGGAACCACGCATGCCCACGCAGGCGCCCACGGGATCGATGCGTGGATCGTGGCTGCGCACGGCGATCTTCGCCCGTTTTCCGGGATCCCGAGCGGCGCTCACGATCTCGATGAGCCCATCACCCACCTCCGGCACTTCGAGCTTGAAGAGTTCGATGAGCAGTTCGGGACGGGTGCGGGAGACGAACAACTGGGGCCCGCGCACGTCGGTGCGGATGTCATAGAGATAGCCCCGCACCCGATCGCCCATGCGCAGAGGCTCCCGGGGGATCATTTCGTTGCGCGGGATGATGGCTTCGGCATTGCCCCCCAGGTCGAGAATGGCGGCACCACGGTCGAGGCGTTTGACGATGCCGGTGACCAACGATCCCACCTTATCCTTGTAGGCTTCGACCACTTTGGCCCGTTCCGCTTCACGCACCTTTTGGACGATGACCTGCTTGGCGGTCTGAGCGGCGATGCGGCCGAATTCTATGGACTCGATGGGCTCTTCCACATAGTCGCCGGGCTGGATGTCCGGATTGGTTTCACGCGCCGCCGACAGGGTGATCTCGGCCTTGGGGTTCTCCAACACCGGGTTCTCGCTGTCGTCCACCACGAGCCAACGGCGGAAAGTCTTGTACTCCCCCGTCTCCCGGTCGATCTCCACCCGCACGTCGATGTCACCACCGTGTTTCTTACGCGTGGCGGAGGCCAATGCGGCCTCGATGGCCTGAAAAATCACCTCCTTGTCGACGTCTTTCTCGTTGGAAACCACCTCGACGACATCCAAGATCTCTTTGTTCATCGCGCTTGCAATCCTCTGTCTGTCAAAATTCCGGCACCAGCCGCGCCTCCCGGATCTCTTCCGGATCCAGCGCGTGGATCTCGCCATCCACCTCCACCAGTACACGGCCCGCTTCATAGCCTCGCAACAGGCCCTGGTAGCGGCGTCGGCCCGGCACCGACGACTCCAGTCTCACCTTCACCCGACGCCCGGCGAACCGGCGGAAATGCTCGGGCTCGAACAGCGGCCGATCCAACCCCGGAGACGACACCTCCAGGTTGTAGTTCCCGGGAATGGGATCCTCCACGTCCAACACGCCGCTGAGCTGTTCGCTCACGACCACACAATCATCGAGCGTGATCCCCGCCTCGCTATCGATATAGACCCGTAACAAGGCCCCGCCGGGCCGGCCGGTGAGATATTCCACCCCCACCAGCTCGTAACCCATGGGTTCCACTACCTTTCTGACCAGTTCGCGCAACGCGCCGGAATCGCTGTGCATCTCTCCGCCAACAAAAAAATGGGCGCAAGGCCCATTTCCTCTTTGACCAACAAAAAAACCCCGATCTCGGGGCTCTTGGAAACTTCCTCCTGCCTCTGCGCCGAACCTTGCCCGGGCAACCGCCGGGGCGCCAGCCCCGTAACGATGCGCGGATGATAGAGATTTTCCCCGGGTTCGTCAAGGACGTGTCCCGGTTCAATACACTCTTGAGACACCGAGACGCCAGGAACCTCATGCCCGGCGGCGCGAAGACGATCTTGCGGGCATTCTTCTTCAAGCGCCTCAGGCGTGTTTGAAGAGAATCAGCGGAGAAGAACAAAGGATATCGCCTTGCACCGGCGACGAAAAAAGCGCAGGATTCGACGGGTCTTCTGTTTCGATCGGCCGGCATGGTTTCGTGTGCCGGCGCCATTCTTCATCTTCGGCAAGGAAAATCCGGCAACACCGCCCATGACTCCCCAGGCACTCGAACCTTTGCGCAAACACATCCGTTCCCGCGTCATCGGCCAGCAGAATCTCATCGACGGCATGCTCATCTGCCTTCTGGCGGACGGCCATCTGCTGGTGGAGGGGATGCCGGGACTGGCCAAGACCACGGCGGTGAACGCCTTGTCCGAGGGCATCGAAGGCGATTTCCACCGGGTACAGTTCACGCCGGACCTGTTGCCTTCCGACCTGGTGGGCACCGACATTTATCGTCACGAGAAGGCGGAATTCGAGTTCCGTCCGGGGCCCTTGTTCCACAACATCCTGCTCGCCGACGAAGTGAACCGGGCGCCGGCGAAGGTGCAAGCGGCGCTGCTCGAGGCCATGGGCGAACGCCAGGTCACCGTGGGCCAGAAGACCTATCGGTTACCGGAGCTGTTCATGGTGCTGGCCACCCAGAATCCGGTGGAACAGGAGGGCACCTATCAACTGCCCGAGGCCCAGCTCGACCGTTTCCTCATGCAGGTGGTGGTGGGTTATCCCACCCATGCCGAAGAGTTGGAGATCCTGGAACTGGACCACGGTCGCCAGCAGGCGGTCCAATCCGACCCCCCCACCCCCCTCCCTCAGGCCACGATCTTCTCCATGCGCCGGGCGGTGGCCGAGGTCTATGTAGACCCCAAGCTGAACCGCTACATCGTGGACCTGGTGCAAGCGACCCGCAACCCCGGCCTCTACGACGAAGAGATGGCGCGTTGGATCCGTTTCGGCGCCTCGCCCCGGGCCACCCTCGCCCTGGCCCGCTGCGCCCGCGCCCGGGCCTGGCTGGACGGCGAAACCTTCGTCTCCCCCGGCCACATTCAGCGCATCGCTCCCGACATCCTGCGCCACCGGGTGCTGCTCAGTTTCGAGGCCGAGGCCGAAGGCATCACCGCCGACGACGTCATCGAGCGGCTGCTGGCCCTGGTGGCCATTCCCTGAGGGCCATGCGGCGGCATCGCGGGGGTTGGTCATGAGCCTGCAGCCCGTCCTCGACGACCTGCTGGAACTGCGCCACCAGGCGCACGCCCTGGGCATGGCCTCGCACCATCTGGTCAACTCTTCTTTCGCCGGCCTCTATGCATCCGTGTTCCGCGGCCAGGGGCTCGATTTCGAAGAGGTGCGCGAGTACCACGAGGGCGACGACATCCGCAACATGGACTGGAAGGTGACCGCCCGCACGGGGGAACCCCACCTCAAGGTGTTCCGCGAGGAGCGCGAGCGCAGTGTCATGCTTTGCGTGGACAAGGGGCCGCACATGGATTTCGGCACGCGGGGCACGTTCAAATCCATCCAGGCGGCGAAGGCGGCCGCGCTGCTGGGCTGGGCCGCCAACCATCTCCACGACCGGGTGGGAGGGGTCCTCTTCGGCGATCCCCGCTGCGACGACCGCTATTTCCGGGCCACCAAGGACCGGCGTGCATTGTGGCGCCTGCTCCATGCCTTGACCACGGCGCCCGAGCGGTGCGAAGCCGTTCGCGGTCCGGGCACGCTGCCCCAGATCCTGCGCAAGGCGAGCCAGGGCATCGGCACCGGTGGGCTCGTCTTCGTCATCGCCGACTTCAACCTGGATCCCGCCGAGCTCAAGGCACCCCTTTCCCAACTTTGTCAGCACCACACCGTGGTGCTGGTGCCCGTGGACGACCCCGCTGAACGGGTCCTGCCGGACATGGGACAAGTGGTGTTCCATGCCGCCGACGGGCGCCTGCTGGAGGTGGACACCGGCGATGCCGAAGCCCGAGCGGCCTATCGAAAGGCGTGGCACGATCGGCGCAACCGCCTCGTCCGGTTGGCGCACAGCCTGGGGGTCGCGGTGATTCCCGTGGCGACCGACGAGGACGTCCACACGGCGCTCATGCGTGGATTGCGCCTGCGGCTCCGGACGAGGGTTTCGGTATGAACGGAGAGCTGGCCGCCCGGCTGCGCGACATCCACGAGCTGCCGCCCCCCTCGTGGTGGCCTCCGGCGCCCGGCTGGTGGCTGATCGCCGCGCTTCTGGCGGCGGCGCTCCTGGCGTCGTGGCTGTTGATCCGCAGCCTGCGTCGCTATCCGCCCGGAAGCTGGCACCGGGACGCGCGGGACCAGCTTCTGGCCTTGCGCCGCCTCAGCGGCCAGCTCACGCCGGAACAGGGGATCCGAGAGCTCTCCGAACTGATGCGCCGCATCGCCGTGGCCCGAGCCGGACGAAAAGAGACCGCCGGGCTCACGGGCGAGGCGTGGCTGGCCTGGCTCGAGGCCCAGGATCCGGAAGGTTTTCCCTGGACCCGCGAAGGGCGCCCGCTCATCACGTCGGCCTACGCGCCGCCCGGCAAGTGCCCGTTGAGCCGGGAACGACTGGAACGGCTCATCGAAGCGGCCCTGGTCTGGTCCAGGAGGCACCCCGGATGATCCGTTTCCACTGGCCCTGGATGGCGCTGCTGCTCCTGCTGCCCATGGCGCAATGGCTGTTGGCGCGCCGTCGGGACGACCGGCTGGAGGAGTACCGCCAAAGGCGCACCACCCTCCTCCATCCCCATCTCGAGCTGCTCGAAGCCGCGTTTCGGGCGCGCCGCCCCGGCCGCGGCGGGGGTGCGCTGGCACAACGACTGCTGGTGGCGCTCTTCTGGATCGGCCTGGTGCTGGCCTTGATGCGTCCGCAATGGCTCGAACCCCACACCCAGGCGCAGATCGAAGGATACGACCTGATGCTGGCGGTCGACGCCTCCCACTCCATGGAGGCGCTCGATTTCACCGTCAACGGAAGACAGGTAAGCCGGATGCAGGTGGTCAAAGGGGTGATGGGGCGGTTCATCGAACAGCGTGAAGGAGACCGGGTGGGCCTCGTCATCTTCGGCAACCAGGCCTTCGTGCTCTCCCCCCTCACCCTGGACCGCCGCATGGTGCGCCATCTACTCGACAACCTGGTGCCACGCATCGCCGGTGACGGCACCGCCATGGGGGACGCCATCGCCCTGGGGGTGAAGAAGCTCAGGGAGCGGCCGCCCGGCTCCCGCGTGTTGGTGCTGGTGGCCGACGGCGAGAACACCGCGGGCACCGTGCCGCCGCTGGAGGCGGCTCGGCTGGCACGCGACGAAGGGGTGCGGATCTATGCCATCGGCGTGGGGAGCCATCAGGCGTCGGTGCCCATCATCGAGGAGGGTCGGCTGGTGTACCGTTCCGATCTGGGCTTCGACGAGGCCATCATGAAGAAGATCGCCGCCCTCACCGGCGGAGTCTATTTTCGCGCCAGCGACGCCAACGCCCTGGAAGAGGTCTCGCGCCACATCAACGAACTGGAAAAGAGCAAGGCGGAAGCACGCACCTTGTGGCTGCCCCATCCTCTCTATCGTTGGCCTCTGGCGTTGGCGCTGGCGGCACTGTTGTCGTTGGGGTTGTTCCCCGGTGCACGTCCGCGGCATCTGGTGGGAGGCCGACATGGCTGACGGCGGTTTTCATTTCGCACAACCCCACTGGTTTTGGCTGCTCGCGGTGGTGCCGGCGGTCTTCGCCTGGCTCCGTTTCAGTCGGCCGGTCCAGCGTCGCGGCAAGGAATATCTCTATGCCGACGCCGAGCTGCTGCCCCACCTCACGGGTCGGACCCGGGCAGCGGGCCGACGGGACATCCGAGTGTTGACCGCCTGGGGGCTGGCCTGGACTCTGGTAGTGACCGCCATGGCCGGTCCCCGCTGGGACGCCGAACGCATCCCCGCTTTTCAGCCGGCCGCGGAACTCGTGGTGCTGCTCGATCTCTCCGCCTCCATGCGCATCCGCGACGTGCGCCCCTCTCGCCTGGAGCGGGCCAAGCAGGAGATCCAGGATCTGTTGCGCCTCGACCCCGGCATCCGCATCGGACTGGTGGCCTTCGCCACCGTGGCCCATGTGGTGGCGCCGCTCACCGAGGACATGGCGGCTCTGAAGCGGTTGCTGCCGGGACTCTCCACCGACCTGGTCCGGCTACCTGGAAGCCGGGTGGGCAACGCCTTGGAGAAAGCAGCCTTGCTGTTCAGCGCGGACGACGACCGGACCCGCGTCAGCCGCCACCTTCTGCTCGTGACCGACGGCGACTTCCAGGAGCCAGGGTTGGAGCCCCGGGTGGAGGCCCTGGCGGCGCGAGGCATCCACCTGCATGTCCTGGGCGTCGGCACCGAGGGCGGCGGTCCAGTCCCGAATCTCACCGGCCCGGACGGCCGCGCCGTCTTTTCCCGTCTCGATGCCGTCGCCCTTGAACGGCTGGCCCGCCTGGGCGACGGCCTGTTCGAGCGCGCCCGTTACGACGATTCCGACGTGCGCGCCGTGGTGGCGCGCATCCTGTCCGACGCCGACCGGATCGAGGTGGAGGGACGTCCCACGCGGATCTGGAAAGAACGCTTCTATCTGTTTCTGTTCCCCGTGGTGCTGATCGGCCTGTGGCTGTTCGGCCCCGAAGACCGTTTTGGGCGAGGCGCCTCGTGAGCCGATTCCTCATGCGCGTGTTGTTCTTGAGCTGGGCGCTGATCCCCACCGCCCGAGGCGAGCTCTTTCTCACCGCGGACCAGGCGGGCTGGAAGCTCTACCAGGCCGGCCGTTACGAGGCGGCCGCCCGCCGTTTCGAAGACCCTTTCCGCAAGGGCATGGCCTGGTACCGGGCCGGCGACTTCGGCCGGGCCGCCGAAGCCTTCGCCAAGGTGAAGAAGGAGGCGCAGTTGGCAGACGCCCTCTACAACTTGGGCAACAGCCAGTTCCGCATGGGAGACCTCGAGGCGGCCGCCGAAAGCTACCGTCAGGCCCTGGCACGCCAGCCCGATCACGAAGACGCGCGCTACAACCTCTCCCTGGTGAATGCCCTCCTCGCCCGCTTGGAGGAAAAGCGGAAAGAAGAGGAGAAAAAGAGGCCGCAGGAAGAACAGCAACGGGAGGAGCAGAAGCAACAGGACAAGAGCCGGGAGCAACGCCAAGAACATCAGTCCCGGGAACCGGAGCAGCAGGAAAAACCATCCGGGCAACCACAGGAAGAAGAGCCGCAGCAATCTGGAGAGCAACAGCAGCAGGAGCAGTCCGAGCAGCAGCAACAGGAGTCGGAACAGCAACAGCAATCGGGGCAGCAGGACTCGGAACCGCAGCAGTCCGGAGAACAGCAGCAGGAGCAAGAGCAGTCGGGCGACCAGCAGTCCGAGCGACAACAGGAGGGAGAACGGCAGTCCGAGCAGTCCGCCGGTGGCCAGCAGAACGAAGAACAGCAGGCGGGCGAAGCCTCCGGGGAAACCTCCGGCGGCAGCGAGGAGGAGAGCAGCGAACAGGCCACGGGCGGCGAGTCGTCCGACCGGGAGCAAGCGGGCGGCGAAGGGAGCGACGAGGAGCAGCAGCAAGGGGGCGATGGCAACGAAGCGCAACAGTCCCCTTCGCAGGGTGGCGAGGAAGAGCAGAAGGACGAAGCCGCCGGCGCCCGCAAGGAACAGAAAAAGGAAGAAGGCGGCGGCGGAGAAAAGCAGCAGGAAACCGACACCGGCGGCTCACAGGAAACGCAAGAGGAGCCATCCCGTTCCGGTGAAGAGCCTCAAGAACAGGAGAAAGAAGAGACAGGGAAAGAGGAAGGCGATGGCGCAGGCGAGATCCCCTCGGCGGCGGAGGAACAGGGCCACAAGGGCGAGGAGACGCCCCCGCCCGAGGGCAGGCCGGAAGAGGCCGGCGGCAGTGAAACCGACCTGGAGCGCCCACGCCCGCCGGAGGAACGCCCGCCCCTGGATCGCCGCCGCGGAGCTGCCGGTGAGACCGAGACCTTCGACGCGGAAGAGGCCAGCAGGGACCAGGGCGCGGTGGAGCGGTTCGATCAGCTGGGCGCCCAGAGCTCCGAGGAAAGCGAACGGGAGGGCCAAGCCGAGAGCCTCTCCGACGTGCAGACCGAGCGCACCGGCCGCGGCGCCACAGCGCTCATGGAACGGTGGCTCGATCAGGCGGAAGGCAATCCGGCCTACCTCTTGCGCAACCAATTTCTTCTCGAAGAGCAACGCGCCGTGAGCACCCGCAGCGCGCCGTTGCGTGAACCCCGGCCCTGGTGACCCTTACCCTCCTTGGTATGAGGAAATAGGCGGTTGTGCTATAACAAGGCGACATGCGCACGGGTGTTCGAGGTGAGCCATGTCCGTCAAGCACCCCATCATCGCCTTCACCGGCTCCTCGGGGGCCGGTACCACCACCTTCAGGCGGGTGTTCGACCGCCTGTTCAAGGAGGAGGGCATCACCCGCTACCGGGTGGACGGCAACGCCTTCCGGCGTTACGACCGCAAGGCCATGCGCCACATGGTGGAGCGGTACCGCGCGCAGGGAAAAGACCTGAGCCATTTTTCGCCGGAGGCAAACCACCTGGAGCGACTCGAGGGGCTCTTCCGCGAATACTCCCGCACCGGAACCGGATTGTGCCGGCGTTACGTGGAGAACGAAGAACTGGCCGAAATGTACGGTCAGCCGGTGGGCTCGTTCACACCCTGGGAGGAGATCCCACGCGGCACCGACCTACTGGTCTATGATGGGCTGCACGGAGGCTATTCCGAAAAACCCTGGAGTCAGCGCCGCACCTCCCCCTCCCACAACCCCGAGGTGATCCGGCGCCGCCTCCAGCTCAAACTGTGTGAGGTGCCCGAGCTGGACATCGCCCGCTGGGTGGACCTGCTCATCGGCGTGGTGCCGGTCATCAACCTGGAGTGGATCCAGAAGATCCACCGGGACGTCCACGACAAGAACAAGGCGCCTGAAAACGCCGTGCAGACCATCGAGCGGCGGATGGCCGATTACGTGCGCTACATCGTGCCCCAGTTCTCGCTCACCGACATCAATTTCCAGCGGGTTCCCCTCACTGACACCTCCAACCCTTTCGTCCTGCGCGACATCCCCACCCTGGACGAAAGCATCGTCGTGATCCGCTTCCGGGACCCCAAGGGTTACGACTTTCCTCAGTTTCTCAAAAGGATCCGCGGATCATGGATGTCGCGGCGCAACACCCTGGTGATTCCCGGCGGCCAGCTCGAACACGCCATCCGCGTCATTTGCGCGCCCTTGGTGCACGAGCTGGTGCGGCGGTACCGGGAGGCTGTCTGAGCGGCGCTCTCAAACGACCACCTCGACCGCATCCACCTTCTGGAACCCGCGGGGCAGCTTACGACCCCGCTTGCCCCGCTCGCCCTCGTACCCGTTGAGGTCGGCGGCCTTGAGGGTGAGATGGCGTTTGCCGGAGTGGATGCGCAGGCGCCCCCCCTCGGGCACCACGGCTACGGCCGCCATGTAGGCTTCGCGCGCCTCCACTTTCTTCCCGGGAATGGCCATGATGCGATGGCCCTTCCCACGGGCCATCTCCGGCAGATCGCTCAGGGGAATGACCAGCAGATGGCCCTCGTTGCTCACCGCAGCCACCCGGTCCGTGGCGGGATCGGTCACCGCCTGGGCCGGAAGCACGCGAGCTCCCTTGGGCAGCTTCAGCACCGCCTTGCCCCCTTTTTTCGACGAAACCAGGTCCGCCACCCGGGCGACGAACCCGTAACCCGCGTCCGACGCCAGCAGCCAAAGGTCTTCCGGCGCGCCCCCCAGCAAGGTGACGAAAGCGGCGCCCGAAGGGGGGGTGAACCGGCCGGTGAGCGGCTCGCCCTGGCCGCGCGCCGATGGCAGGGTGTGGGCCTGAAGGCTGTAGGCCCGCCCGGTGGCGTCCAGGAAGATCACGGCCTGATTGGAACGCAGACGCACCGATCCGAGGTGGGCGTCGCCCGCCTTGTAGCTGAGACCAGCCGGATCGATCTCGTGCCCCTTGGCGGCCCGCACCCAGCCTTTCTCCGAAAGCACGACGGTGACCGGCTCGCTGGGGGCCAACTCGCTCTCGTCCATGGCTCGGGCCGGCGGGCGGACCACCAGGGGCGAACGCCGCGCATCGCCGAACTCCTCGGCATCGGCCTGGATCTCCTTGCGCACCAGGGTCTTGAGGCGACGCTCGGAGCCGAGGATCTTCTCCAGCTCGGCCCGCTCCTTCTCCAATGCCTCTTGCTCGGCGCGGATCTTCATCTCCTCCAGCCTCGCCAGATGGCGCAGGCGGGTGTCCAGGATATAGTCGGCCTGCACCTCGGTGAGGTCGAAACGCGCCATGAGCACCGGCTTGGGCTCGTCTTCATTGCGGATGATGCGGATCACTTCGTCCAGGTTGAGATAGACCACCATCAACCCTGCCAGCAGGTGGAGCCGATCCAGCACCTGGTTCAAGCGGTGCTGCAGTCGGCGACGCACCGTGGCCAACCGGAACGTCAACCACTCCTGGAGGATCTGCTTGAGATTCTTCACCCGTGGACGGCCGTCCAAGCCGATGAGATTGAGATTCACCCGGTAGCTGCGTTCGAGATCCGTGGTGGCGAACAGGTGGGACATGAGCCGCTCCCGGTCCACCCGGCGGGACTTGGGCACGATCACCAGTCGGGTGGGATTCTCATGGTCCGACTCGTCGCGCAGATCCTCGATCCAGGGCAGTTTCCTGGCCCGCATCTGGGTGGCGATCTGTTCCAGGACGCGGGCGCCGGACACCTGATAGGGCAACGCCGTGATCACGATGTTGCCCTCCTCCTCCTCCCACCGCGCGCGGGCGCGCAAACTGCCCCGCCCTTCGGCGTAGATCTTCAGTATCTCCTCCCGGGGCGTGACGATCTCCGCCTCGGTGGGAAAGTCCGGTCCCTGGATGTGCTCACAGAGCGCCTCCAGCGGCGTGCGCTCGGACTCCAACAGACGCACGCAGGCGGCCGCCACCTCGCGCAGATTGTGCGGCGGAATGTCGGTGGCCATGCCCACCGCGATGCCGGTGGCGCCGTTGAGCAGCACATTGGGCAGACGCGCCGGCAGCACGGCCGGTTCCTTCAAGGTGCCGTCGAAGTTGGGCACCCACTCCACGGTGCCCTGCCCCAGCTCGCGCAGCAGCACCCTGGCGTAGGGGGTGAGGCGCGCCTCGGTATAGCGCATGGCGGCGAAGGACTTGGGGTCGTCGGGCGAGCCCCAGTTGCCCTGACCGTCGATGAGCGGATAACGGTAGGAGAAATCCTGGGCCATGAGCACCATGGCCTCATAGCAGGCGGTGTCGCCGTGGGGGTGGAACTTGCCCAGCACATCGCCCACGGTGCGCGCCGACTTCTTGTATTTGGCGGCGGCCGACAATCCTAACTCCGACATGGCATAGACGATCCGCCGCTGCACCGGCTTGAGACCGTCGCCGATGTGCGGCAAGGCACGGTCCAGGATGACGTACATGGAGTAGTCCAGATACGCCCGTTCGGTGAATCGCGACAAGGGCACCCGTTCGATGCCCTCGGCCGTATAGGGGTCCGTCGTGGACATGGCTGTTTCTCGGCTCGTGGTGGAAAGGACGAGAAGGACCGCAGGGGCGGCCTTTTTCGGATCGGATCGAGTGCTCAGGGACGCCCGCGTTCCGCGTGGCGCCGCAGCTCCTCCATCATGGAATGGATGTCGTTGTGCCAGCGCGCGAATTGCACTTGGAGCACCGGATCGTGCCCGAACAGGTGCCCCAGGGCCTTGGGATCCAGGGCGGCGAGCACCGTCTGATCCTCTTCCGCGATCACGGCGATCTTGAGCGGCACGAAAGGCGCCATCTCGGGGTAGTGCCGAAGGATGCCGCGCACTTCTTGATACTTTCCGAAGAAGACCACGCGGTAGAAATCGGTCTTGTAATCGAACTCGGCCATGCCCCCGTCGCAACGCTGTACATGGGCCACCTCGTAGCCGTATTCGCGGATGGTCTCCTTGAGGATCTCCATGGTGTCGGTCGCTTTCATGTCCACCCGCGCCATGAGCAAGGTCTGCTCGGCGGCCGCCGGCATCGCCGCCGAGAACCACAGAAGAAGGAACAGCAGGCGTTTCATAGGGTGGCCTCCTCCATCACGCCGAGGATGATCTCTTCCATCACTACGGCGACCTCCAGCAGTTCGCGGTTGTTGAACAACTTGGCCACCTCCACGATGTTGGGCGAGACCAGCAACACCTTGCCCTCGTATTCCAACACGTTGATGCGGCAAGGCAGCACCGTGCCCAACCGCGGATCGATGTTCAACAAATGATAAAGCTCTTTGAAGTTACAGAAGCGGATACCGATCTGCCGGGTGTTGACGCTGAACTCGTCGGTCAACCCCTGCTCCAGATAACGGGCCGGGAAGATGCGGAAGTTGGCGCCGGCCAGGGCCTGCTTGAGGGCCTCCACCGTCTCCTCGAAGCCATAGGGCGACTCCATCACATAGGCCGGCTTCCCCGCCCATTCACGGGCGCCGCGGACGGGGGGCGGGCTTTTGAGCGTGCGCACATAAGCGACCACGTCGCTGATCTGCTCGTCGGTGAGCTTCTTGCGGAAGGCGGGCATGCCCCCCACCCGCCGCCCCCGACGGATGATGTCGGCGATCATGGCGTCCGACGCCGAGCGCTGAAAGCCCGGATTATTGAGGGCCGCCGGCATCACCATGAACTCCCGCTCCCGGGAGAGGGTGACCCCCGTGCCGGTCCCTTCACCGCTGCCGTCGGCGCCGTGACAACGCTGGCAATGGGCCTCATAGAGCGCCTTGCCCCGCCGGGGATCGCCTTTGAAGGCCAGCTTGGGATAGACCGGCGCCGGCCGGTCGCTCCAACTGCGGATGTACTGGAGGATGGCGGCCACCTGCGCGTCGCTCAAGGCGACGAAAGGGGGCATGATACGCCCCGGCCGCCCATTGCGAATGGTCTTGGCGATGTAGTCGTCGCTGAGCTGGGCCAGAATCTCGCCCGTGAGCGGCAAGCCGATGCCGCCCTTGCCCTCGCTCTGGTGACAGGCGCTGCAATGGGTCTCGTAGAGCGCCTTACCGTCCGGGGCGGCGCCGGCGACGAGCGGCAACACGGCCAGAATGGCAAACAACATCTTGTTCATCAGGCGTTCACTCCCGCGATCAGTTCCTGGGCCGCCTCGGCCCGGTCTCCGTGCTCTTCCAGCCACCGCCGGCGGTCGGCGGCCCGCTTGCGGGCAAGCAGCATGTCCATCACCCGGTGGGTGTCGTCACCGGGCTCCATGGCCAGCTGGACCAATCGGCGGGTGTCCGGGTGGATGGTGGTCTCTCTCAACTGCATGGGATTCATCTCGCCCAGCCCCTTGAAGCGCTGGACATTGACCTTTCCCTTGACTCCCTCCGCTTCGATGCGATCGAGAATACCCTCTTTCTCGGCATCGTCCAGGGCATAGAAGACCCTTTTGCCCACGTCGATGCGATAGAGCGGGGGCATCGCCACATAGACATGCCCCTCCTGCACCAGCCGGGGAAAATGGCGCACGAACAAGGCGCAGAGCAAGGTGGCGATGTGCAGCCCGTCGGAATCGGCGTCGGCGAGAATGCAAATCTTGCCGAAACGGAGCTTGGACAGATCGTCGCTTCCCGGCTCCACGCCGATGGCCACCGATATGTCGTGCACCTCCTGAGAAGCGAGGATCTCCGTCGACTCCACCTCCCAGGTGTTGAGAATCTTCCCCCGCAGCGGCATGACCGCCTGGAACGTCTTGTCCCGCGCCTGCTTGGCCGAACCACCGGCGGAATCGCCCTCCACCAGGAACAACTCGGTGCGGGCCACGTCGTCCGAAGTGCAGTCGGCCAGCTTGCCGGGCAGGGCCGGTCCTTGGGCCACCTTCTTGCGCGCCACCTTGCGCCCCGCCCGCATGCGGCTCTGGGCCGCGGAGACGGCCAGCGCAGCGATACGCTCGCCCTCGTCCACATGCTGGTTCAACCACAGGCTGAAAGCGTCCTTCACCACCCCCGAAACGAAGGCGGCGCATTCGCGGGACGACAGCCGCTCCTTGGTCTGGCCGGAGAACTGAGGATCGGCCAGCTTCACCGACAGCACGTAACTGATCCGCCCCCAGACGTCCTCGGGCGCGATCTTCACCCCACGCGGCAGGAGATTTCGAAACTCGCAGAACTCCCGCACCGCCTCGGTGAGGCCGGTGCGCAACCCGTTGACATGGGTGCCTCCCTGGGGCGTCGGAATGAGGTTGACATAACTTTCGGTGACCGGATCGCCCCCCTCGGGAAGCCAGACCACGGCCCAATCGGCCGCCTCGTCGCCCCCGGCCAGGCTTCCGGTGAAAGGTGATTCGGGCAACAACGTCCAGCCGTCCAGGGCCTCGAGCAGATAGTCGCGCAGACCGCCCTCATAGCGCCAGCGCACCTCCTCGCCGCCGATTCGGTCGTCGAGGATCATCTCCAGACCGGGACAGAGCACCGCCTTGGCCCGCAACAGATGACGCAACCGGCGGATGTCGAAACGGGGGGTGTCGAAATAGCGGGCGTCGGGCCAGAACCGCACGCGGGTGCCCGTGTTGCGCCGTCCCACCTTGCCCACCACCTCCAGGTCGGAAACCTTTTCTCCGCCCGCGAACGCCATGTGGTACTCGACACCTTCCCGCCTGATCCAGACCTCCAAGCGCCGTGACAGGGCGTTGACCACGGACACGCCCACCCCGTGCAGCCCCCCGGAAAAACGGTAGGAACGGTTGGAAAACTTGCCGCCGGCGTGCAACCGGGTGAGGATCACCTCCACACCGGGCACCCCCTCTTTCGGATGGAGGTCCACCGGCATGCCGCGACCATCGTCCTCGACCTCGATGGAGCCGTCGGTGTGCACCGTCACCCGAATGCGGCGGGCATGGCCGGCCAGCGCCTCGTCCACCGCATTGTCCACCACCTCTTGAACGAGATGGTTGGGGCGGGCGGTGTCGGTGTACATGCCGGGCCGCTTGCGCACCGGCTCCAGGCCGCTGAGCACCTCGATGGCGGAGGCGTCGTAGGCGTCAGTCATCGTTGGTCCAGTTGTCGAATGGGTTGGCCTGCTCATAACGCCCCTGAGCCGCCTGGCGGATTTGACGCAGGGTACGAGGCACCTCTCCCGAACAGAACACGTCCTCGGCCAGTTCCAGCCGATAGCGCAAGCCGTGCACCGCCTCCAGCGGCTTCCACCAAGGATGCCGTGCCTTTCGCACCGGCGGCTTCCTTCCCGGCCGGCCATAGGCATAGACGATGAAACCGCGCCGGCCGCAATGGATGCCCTCATAAGTGGTCATCTCCCCGCCCCCTTCCGAACGGATGGAGAGCCAGTAACGCACCACCTGGTCCTTTTCACCGACGGTCACTCCGTCCAACGCCAGATAGGCGTGCTGACGGGGCGGCAAGCTGTCGAGCTGCACCTCGGTCCAGCCCGATTCGGGCAGCGGGGGCACGGCCCCGCGCTCCTCCTGCCATGGCTTTTCCTCCACGTCGAAATCGTCGTGTTCTCCGGTGAGCTCCTCGTAACGGTCGGTCGGGGCCGCCCACGCCAGGGAAACGGCCAGAAGCATGGGAGCAAGGCGCAAGCACTTCATCGATCGAAATCAAAAGCGGCAACGGGGCTGAAGTTTACCCCGCCCGGGCGGCATTGAACACAGCAGCCCGCCTTCGAATCCACGGCCCAGGCGCGTGGGTGCCTGCCACCGATATCGATGCCAACCAAGTGTCCGTGCTCCCGGTGGTTCCAGGCGGGCCAGGGCGTCGAATACGAACACCACCAGGTCGCCTTCCTCGCGGATCTACAATCGGGATCGGGAAAAGAATCGCCAGCCGACCTCGTGGGGTCGGAACCGACGAAAAGGTTTCTTCGTGGTAGCCGCTTTTCCCACTCGAACGCGCCGAACTGGGCACCGCCTGACCGTGCTGCATGAGGTAGAGTCTCATCTGAACATACGAGATCGCCCGATTTCATTTTCACGTCTAGATCCACCTCGGAGATGGCCAAAGCCGCAAATACACGCGTTGGCCCGTGCGGTTTCGTCGAGCGCCAGGCACGGCTGTTCGCCGAATTCGATCTGCTGGAAGTGCAGCAAACCTTTTATCAGCCGCCGCAACTCAACACCGCCCGTCGGTGGCGGGAAGCCGCCCCCGCGGATTTCATCTTCACCATCAAAGCCTGGCAGCTCATCACCCATGAAGCTTCCAGCCCCACCTACCGCCGACTGCGTGAGTCGCTGACGCCAAGACAACGGGCTCTGGCGGGCGCATTTCGTGACAACGAAGTCACCCGCATGGCGTGGGCGCGGACTCGGGACTTCGCCCTGGCACTGGGTGCCAAAGTGGTCCTTTTCCAGACACCGGCTCGTTTTCGCCCTACACAAGACCACCTGGAAAACCTGCGCGCTTTTTTTCATCGCCTCGATCGAGCCGGCCTGCGTCTAGCATTCGAACCCCGCGGCCCCGAATGGCTCGATGACCTGTTGCGCCCCCTGTTACGGGAACTGCGATTGGTCCATGCCGTGGACCCTCTTCTTCGCCGGCCCCTCGGCAAGGGTTTGCGCTATTTCCGACTGCACGGAGTGCCCGCTTACAACTATCGGCACCGATATACCGATGCCGAACTGCTCCGTATCAGGAAGTGCTTGAGCCGTGCCTGGCCCAACCTGGTGCTGTTCAACAATGTGCACATGGCCGAAGATGCCCGCCGTTTCCGTCGTCTGGTGGAGAAAAATCGCTGAGTTTCCGGCTCCGTTTTCTTTCTATCGGCTTTCCGGTATGCTTGCCTGCGCTTGGAGAGGTGGCAGAGCGGTTGAATGCAACGGTCTTGAAAACCGTCGAGGGTTGACGCCCTCCGTGGGTTCGAATCCCACCCTCTCCGCCATGCCGACCTTTCCCCGGCACGCCGTCCGGTTTACCGAAGAACGGCGCCGCCAAGGTTCGAATTCTCGAAGGGCGAAAGGCCCACGACCCACGAACCGATCTTTCCTGGAGAGGTGCCGGAGCTGGCCGAACGGGCTTGACTCGAAATCAAGTGATCCCTCACGGGATCCGTGGGTTCGAATCCCACCCTCTCCGCCATTTTCACCATGAAGCTACATCTGCCTCCCGGCCTCGATCCGGGCCGATTTCTCGAAGAGTACTGGCAACGGCGCCCGCTGCTCATGCGCGGCGCGCTGCGCGAGTACGACTTTCCCCTCTCCCCCGAAGAGCTGGCGGGGCTGGCCTGCGAGACGGAGTTGGAATCCCGGTTGGTGCTCGACCATGGAAACGACCGGTGGAAGCTGCGCCACGGCCCCTTCGACGAGGAGACCTTCCTGAGCCTGCCCGAGGAGAACTGGACCCTACTGGTGCAGGACGTGGACAAGTTCCTGCCCGAAGTGGCACGGTTGCTGGAGCCCTTCCGCTTCATTCCCGCCTGGCGCTTCGACGACGTGATGATCAGCTACGCCGCGCCCGGTGGTTCCGTGGGGCCGCACATCGACACCTACGACGTCTTCCTGGTGCAGGGCATGGGCCGGCGTCGCTGGCGGATCCAGCGGCACCCGAGGTCCGAGGCCCTGCTGCCCGACCTGCCGGTGCGCATCCTGGCCGAATTCGAACCCGACGAGGAGTGGGTGCTGGAAGCGGGCGACGTGCTCTACCTGCCGCCGGGCGTGGCTCACTGGGGCGTTGCCGAGACCCCCACCATGAACTGGTCGGTGGGCCTGCGCGCCCCCGCCCTGCAGGAGATGCTCGACAGCTTCGCCCAGTTCCTGCTGGAGCGGATGCCCGAAGAGGATCACTATCGCGATCCCCCCATGAAACCGGCACGGGAACCGGGCCGCATCCCCGGTCCCGCCGTCACCCGCACCTTCGGCGAGCTGGACCGCTGGCTGGGGGACGAGGCGCTGCGGCAGCAGTGGTTCGGCGCCTTCATGACCGAGGTGAAGCCCCACCTGGCCATCGAGCCGCCCGATGCCCCGCTCACGCCGGAGGCCCTGGACGAACGGATGACAGGGGGCGCGCGTCTGCGCCGCCACCCCTTCGCCCGCTTCGCCTGGAGCGAAAGGGAGGGAGGGGGCAACTGGCTCTTCGCCAGCGGCGAGGCGTACGCGGTGACGCTGCCCGGGGCCTTCCTGGAGCACCTGTGCAGCGCACCCTTCCTGGCTGCAGACGACCTGCCGGCCGCGGAACAAGAGGCCCTCACCCTCCTCGCCGGGCTGGTCAACCTCGGCCAGCTGGAGCTGGAGAGCGCCTGAATCCTTCCGCCTGTACCGGGCGTGGGAGACTACCCCTGAAGCCTGGGATCGAAGCGGAAGGGCTCCACGCTCACCGACGCCTTCAGCGCCTCGAAGCCGGGATGTTCCGGGTTGACGAGAAAATTGGACTGCTGCGGCACCAGGGTGCTGGGCACCGCCAGCGCCAGGGAGGCGCCCTGCTGCAGCCACTCATCGC
>Ga0256914_1000902_pt1 | contig 28495 bp, 27 predicted proteins | sample HulkmetaG_FD_191571 | JGI IMG/M metagenome (GOLD analysis project Ga0256914, IMG submission 191571) | Hydrothermal chimney microbial communities from Main Endeavour vent field at the Juan de Fuca Ridge, Pacific Ocean - Hulk | ecosystem: Environmental > Aquatic > Marine > Hydrothermal vents ... | reverse complement strand
TTTCAACGCACCTTCTGAGATTTTGCAATAATGGCTGCCGGTCGGGTATCCCTTTCGACATAGAGAGAGCACTACCCGGGAAACAGAGATGCGATAGACAAGGGAATTTTTGATTATACCATGGTTACTGTTGCGCCAGTATTGGACTCATTCCAACCGGCTTCACGCGCCCACTCCAAAAAGAAAAAAACGGACCTTTGCTAGACTCCGATACATTCTGAAAAGAAAGCGTAAAGAGGTGATGCTCCCAGAAAGGGAGGAATAAAGAGAAAAAACCTTAATACCAACATCAACCCGATACATCAAAGCCATCGGGCTAGCGATAAGCAAAAAGGGGAAGAAATCCCCTTTTGCCGTCAACTACTTTTATATATACAGACAATATACTCCGACAAACTAGTCTTCAGAGTGAGTGGTGTTAATCTGCTTGAGTATTCTCGCTCCAATGACAATCAACACCACGATAGAACCCACTACAGTAAAGATTGCACCGATAACTACCGCGTCCATAGTCTATCCCCTCTCTTCAGATTTATTGACCGCCGGAGCCTGTCGCACACCGCTCCGGCGGTCTTCTCAAGAACAGATATCAGAGCTTTTCCGATATCTTACTGGCCGCCGCCGAGCTTATAGACATAGACCGCCAGTTTATTAATGTCGGTCTCACTCATCTTGCCACCGAACTTGGGCATCACTGCATTTCTCGTCTTGGGATCTTTCGGATCATTTACCCCGTGACGGATAGTATAAGCAATGGATTCCTCAGTACCAGGAGCAAAACGCCAGATGCCATCCGTCAGGTTCGCAGACCCCATCGCTGGTATCCCCTTGCCATCCTGTCCGTGACAAGCAAAGCAGGCTCCCTTGCCCATGAAGATCTCCTTACCCGGGGCATATTCACCTCCTTCACTCATCGCCTTGACATGTTTAGCCAGATCGGTGATCTCCTGGTCACTGAGCTTGCCTTCATGAGCGGGCATGTTGCCACGACGACCATTGGCAATGCTCTTTACGATATCTTCGATCTTGCCTCCATACAGCCAGTCGTCATCAACCAATACCGGGAAATTGGGGTTACCCGCCCCACCGGTACCGTGACACGCTGCACAGTTATCACCAAATAATACCTTGGCTGAGCGAACCACATACTCCGTCAATTCATCATCCGCCAGAATAGCAGCAGCCGACATGCCAGGTAACCGATTTTCGTATTTGGCACGGACCTGCTCAATGGCTTGCAAATCTTCCTTGTACTCCTTGATCGCAGTCCACCCGGTGATTCCCTTGAAATGACTGTTCACCAGCGGAATGGATGGATATATCAAGAAATAGATCACCACCATCGCAATACTGGCCCAGAAGCCAATCATCCACCACTTGGGTGGCTCATTCAACAGCTCGGCAAGATTATCGTCCCATACGTGCCCAGTCGTGGGAACTTTGTACGGATTGCTCTTATCACTCATCTCTTTTCCTCCGTCTCAAAACGGTCTTCATCGTCTAGCGGGATATATTTACGGGTCTCCAGATACTCCCGGTTGGCCGGGTGGAAGACGTAAACATAGGCAACCACCATCAGGATAGCGACGACGACCGTTACTATCAGACCAATCCAGTCATTCAGGGTCAACGCCGCCCAATCCGTATGGAAGTGCTCCGCAAGACTACTCACGATAGTCCACCCCTTCTTCGAAGGTCACCATGGTTCCCAACACCTGCAGATAGGCAACCACAGCATCCAGCTCGGTCTTACCTTTCACCTCATCTGCAGCGCGACTGAAATCGGCACCATAGTCATCTTCAGTATAGGGCACGCCTAGGGTGGCCATCGCCTTCACCATGCTCACCACCGAGGCCCCGTCCAGCATGTTCTCGGCAAGCCACGGATAGTTTGGCATCACCGACTCCGGCACCAACGAACGTGGTGCGATCAGATGCTGACGATGCCACTCATCGGAATACTTGCCTCCAACGCGGGCCAAGTCAGGCCCGGTACGCTTGGAACCCCATTGAAAGGGATGGTCGTACATGGACTCGGAGGCCAAAGAGTAATGTCCATAGCGCTCCTTCTCGTCACGGAACGGCCGAATCATCTGTGAATGACAGAGATAGCATCCTTCGCGAATATAGATGTCTCTACCCGCCAGTTCGAGAGCAGTGTATGGACGGATACCATCACCCGGTTTCCAGTCCGCCAGCGTCTGCCCGGCCTGCCGCTGCCAGACGATCTCGGGATGCTTATTATGCTCCATGGTCCCCTTCAAATAGAAAAGGGGAACGATCTCGACCAGACCACCGACCGAGAGCAGGACCGCCAGCATGATGAACATGACGAATACATTGCTCTCGACCTTGTCCTGAAGTTTGGTTGAATGGATTTCGTTTGACATTGATTTCTACTCCTCTTCGCCATCAGGCCCTGGCAGGTGCGCCAACGCTACGGGTTGCACTGGCCATACGAATGGTCATGATGATGTTGTAGAGCATCACCACGCCACCAAGCCAGTAGATGGCACCGCCGACGGCACGCATCACATAATAGGGATGCATGGCAGCGACAGATTCGGCGAAGGTGTAGCTCAGGGTACCGAAAGCATCGTAGTCACGCCACATCAAGCCCTGCATGATACCGGACACCCACATGGCGACGATGTAGATCACCGCACCGATGGTTGCCAGCCAGAAGTGCAGATTGACCAGCTTGGCGGAATACATCTCGGTGTTCCACAACTTCATGACCATGTGATAGATGGCTCCAGCAGCCACCATCACCACCCAGCCTAACGCGCCGGAATGCACGTGGCCGATGGTCCAGTCGGTGTAGTGAGAGAGTGCATTAACGGTCTTGGAAGACATGACCGGCCCCTCGAAGGTGGACATGGCGTAGAAAGCCAGGGACATGATCAAGAAGCGAAGCACATAGTCGGTACGCAGCTTGTCCCAGGCACCGGAGAGAGTCATCATCCCGTTTACCGCGCCACCCCAGGAAGGAATGATCATGGCCAGAGAAACCGCAGCACCCAAGGAGCCTGTCCAGTCAGGAAGCGCGGTGTACTGAAGGTGGTGAGCACCCAGCCAGACATAACCGAACATCAGCGCCCAGAAGTGAATCACCGACAGCCGGTAGGAGAAGACCGGACGGTTGGCCTGCTTGGGAACAAAGTAGTACATGATGCCCAGGAAGCCAGCAGTCAGATAGTAACCCACCGCATTGTGGCCCCACCACCACTGAATCATAGCGTCCTGTACACCGGAGAAGATGGAATAGGAGTTGAACAGGCTAACCGGGATCGCCAGACTGTTGACCACGTGCAGGTAGGTGATCATCACCATCATGCCCAGGAAAAACCAGTTGGAAACGTAGATATGGGAGGTCTTGCGTTTGGCGATGGTCATTACGAAGTTGAAGGAATAGGCCAGCCAGGCGACAGCAATCAGGATATCAAGCGGCCACTCCAGTTCCGCGTACTCCTTGCCTTGGGTGAGACCCAGTGGAAGGGTGATCACCGCAGAGACGATAATGAAGTTCCACAGGAAAAAGGTAAACCACGCCAGCTTGTTGCTCCACAGCGGTACCCCACAGGTGCGTTGCACACTGTAGAAAGCCGTTGCCATCAGAGCACAGCCACCGAACGCAAAGATCACCGCATTGGTATGCAGGGGACGCAAGCGACCGAAACTCAACTCGGCCATATCGAAGTTAAGAACCGGCCATGCCAGTTGTGAAGCAATAAGGACACCCACCAAGGTGCCCACGACTAAATAGACGACCGCCATGATGGTAAACCATCTGACGACATCGAAATGATATTTCTCCGTCGCTTCCACGAGTAGTCTCCTCCGTTTCAAAAATGGTGCCGATCGCCTGAAAATAATACCACCTGCGGCAAAAAATGCGCTGGATGGGGGAACTTTTTCGGGCGCCAGCTATCTATTTGGTGATACGCCCGCTATGTTAGTGAATGTCTTATGCCATGACAAGTGGGGTATTTGACATAACACAAAAAAACTGGAAATCGGTGATAGCAACAACGTTTGCTTATCAGCTTTTGCTTAACAACTTCCTGTTCTAAAAATCCGCTTTCTTAACAGATCAATATTCAAAAGTTCAGCCACTTTTTCAGAGGCAGCCTCCGGCTGAAATCCCACTACCCCCAGCAACTCTGCAGGCATCCGGGAGCGGAGGGTTTCGATATTGGATTCGATACGAGGCATGGCCGGTTCCACCTGATTGGCCACCCAACCAAGCAGAGGCACACCGCGGGACAAAATATTCTCAGCGGTTAGCAAGGCATGATTGAGACAACCGAGCCGCATTCCTACTACTAGAACCACAGGTAATCCAAGATTGATTACCAGATCTGCGAAGGTTTCGGTTTCATTGAGAGGGACCAGCCACCCGCCGGCTCCTTCCACTACGCAAATATCCGCCCCCAAAGCGGAGATCTGTTGATACGAGGTAACAATCCGAGCGATTTCAATGCAGCTCCCCGTCTCTTGCGCAGCGATATGAGGCGCAATCGCAGGCTGGAAAACATAAGGATTGAGCATCTCATACGCCAATTTGCAATCTGCATGGGCGGCCAGCTGCAAGGCATCCTCATTGCGCAGCCCTGCTGGGGTCGGCTCACTGCCGCTCGCTACCGGTTTCATGGCGACGGTACGCAGTCCAGTCCGTCTAAAACCCGCCAACAGGGCACAACCGATATAACTCTTGCCGACCCCGGTATCGGTACCGGTGACAAATATGCCCTTCACTCCGACCTCCTCCGTGGTATCATCTGCAGCTCATCCAAAGAGACTGTGTGCTCCTGTCCCCCTTTCAATTCCGATTTCCTTTCAGGAGCCCAAGCATGCCCATATATCACTTCATAGGTAGCAGGAAGCATCCCCTCTTGACGGTACCGTTCATACGCCTTGAGCATCCGGGCAAACCTGCCCTTTCCGGTTAACCCACGCGGGCGACCAAACGTGGCATTGCGGGCACCAAGGATCTTCAAATCAGCCATCAATCCGCCCACCTCCCGGTATGTCAGCGTGAAGTATTCGACATCCACCACCGGATCGGAAAATCGCTCTGCCAACATCAAGTCTCCAACGTCGTGCATATCTGGAAAGACGCTTACATGGGTGTGATCATCCACGCTCCCCCAGCTCTCCCGTAACTCTTTTAGGGTATCCGGACCAAAGGTGCTGAACATGAGCAATCCTCCAGGGCGCAGGACCCGGCAAAACTCGCGCAATGTCTGCGCCAAGTCACCACACCACTGCAGTGTGAGATTGGAGAACACCAGATCGAGAGAGGCATCAGCCAAAGGGAGCTGTTCCACATCTGCAACCAGAAACCGCTGCTTGCGCCGTAAACGTTGCCAAAGCGAACAGCGGGCACTCGCCTGACGGACCATCTGCTCGGAAAGATCGGCGGAAAACAGGTTTGCATCTCGATAACGCTGCAGCAACGCTTGGCTGCAATACCCGGTACCGGCACCGATATCGAGGATTCGCTGAGGCAAAAAACGGATCAATTCCATGCGTTCCAACATGCGATCCGCCACTTCGCGCTGCAGCACGGCTGCCTCGTCATAGTGAGCAGCCGCCCGGTCGAAAAAGTACCGGACACGCTGCTTATCCAACCGGTATTCATCCATCAACAAAGGATTCCAACACTTTGCAAAAACGCTTTGGAGAGGAAAGAAAAGGTGCATGACCCGCCCCTGCCAGCACTTCCAGTCTGGCTTCAGGCAAGCGTTCGGCCATCTCCGCAACAGCTCTCGGAGGAACCAGGAGATCCCTTTCCCCCGCCACCAACAGTGTTGGTTGCTCGACTGAAGAAAGCTTTTGGCGTAAATCACACTGTTTCAGCAGCGTCAAGCCAAGATCCAGCGCAATGGGATCGGGTTCTCCATGCAAAAACAACCTTTCACGCATGACCCGAAGCTGTCGACGGGCTGCATCGCTACCCCGTACCTGCAAGGCAAGAAAACGCAGCAATACTTCCCGATGGTCCCGACGTAAATCGGTGGCAAATCCCTCCAGGATCTCTTCTCCCTGCGCCCATGGCCAATCAGGACGGCTGACGAAACAAGGATTGGTCGCCACCAACACCAGTTTTGTCACTCGTTCCGAAAACTCCAGCGCCGCATACAGGGCCACTAGACCTCCCAACGACCAACCAACCCAGATCGCCCGCGGAGGAACCGCTTCGGCAACGGCCGCAGTCAATGAAGAAATGGGTTCCTGTCCTCCCAATAGGGTGGGACTGCGACCGTGACCTGGCAGGTCCACAAGCGTAATCCGATAGCACTCCATCAACCGTTCGAGACACTCCCCCCAGATGGCGGAATGCATCCCCCAGCCATGCAACATCACCAGATCGACACCCTTACCATGGGTTTCGGTATACAGTCTCATGTCAATTCACCCAGGGCATCAAGCAGCCGGTCGATATCCGGTTCAGTATGGAGTGCAGACAAAGTAATGCGCAGCCTGGCCTTCCCTTGAGGCACTGTAGGAGGTCGTATGATCCCCACCAAAATCCCTTTTTTCCGCAATCCCTCTCCCAGTTCAAGTACCCGCCTCGTCTCCTCGACCAGCAAAGGTTGTATGGGCGTACCTGAGGGCAGCATCGGCAACCCCAATTGTCGGGCCCCTAGGCGAAACCTGTGGATCAAGGCTTGCAACCGCTCGCGCCTCCATCCCTCCCCTTGAATCAGCCGCAGACTGGCCCGCGCTGCTTCCGCCACTGCGGGCGGCAATGCCGTGGTATAGATATAGCTGCGGGCCCGTTGGACAAGCAGTTCGATCAACGATTTGCTTCCAGCCACAAAGGCACCAAACACCCCGAATGCCTTTCCCATAGTGCCCACCAGCACTGGCACCTGCAGTTGCGACAGGGCAAACTGCTCCAAAGTCCCCTTGCCCCCCGCACCGAGCACCCCGATACCATGGGCATCATCCACCATTAGCCAAGCTCCATAATGCGCGGCCAACTCCGCCAGCTCTGGCAATGGGGCCAGATCTCCATCCATGCTGAACAGGCCATCGCTAACCACCAGCGCACGCTCCCCCTGCATGCCTGCGAGCCGCTGCTCCAGCATCCTGGTATCCCGATGGAGATAGCGTCGAAGCCGTGCTCCGGAGAGCCGAGCCGCATCCAATAGCGAGGCATGATTGAGACGATCCTCCAGCACAGTGTCATGCCGTCCGCAGAGAGCGGTGACCACGCCAAGATTAGCCATGTAGCCAGTGGAAAAAAGCAGCGCCCGCTCCCGGCCAAGAAACTCTGCCAACTCTTCCTCCAAGGCCTGGTGTGCAGCGGTATGCCCTGCTATAAGATGAGAAGCACCACTGCCCACCCCCCAACGTTCGGCACCACGCTGAAAGGCCGCCACCACCTCAGGATGATTGGCCAGACCGAGATAGTCATTACTGCAAAATAGGAGATACTCCCGACCATCGAACGTCGCGATCCTGCCCGGAGGCGTCTCCGCTACCCGGCGACAACGACGAAGGTTCGCCTGCTCAATGCCTCGGAGCGCAGCTTCAACCGCTCTGCCCCAAGGCGCCGCCTTATCCATATCGACCGTCGATCCGGGGCTTGACGAGAATAGGGGTATAAACGAAAACGAACAGCGCAAAGGCAGCTATCCACAATAGCTGGGAAAGCATTATCCAGGATGCGTAATACTGGAAGCTGATCAATGGCAGCAGTACCCGAGTCACTCCCGCCACACCGAGCAAAAGGAACATCCACCCAACGATCTTCGGCGGAGAAAAAACGTTTCTTCCGGTATGACCCAGTGCCACTCGTGCCATCATGCCCAGGGTCATCATTCCGATACCCCCGACGGTAAGAGCATGCAGCCCAAGGGCAGGCGAAAGTCCCAGCCAGGGGCCCACCGACTTAAACAGGAATCCGATGACGATCCAGAGATAAGCCACATAGAGCACCCACAACAGCGGCTTGCGCCAGAGTCCCGGCGTATGCCAATCTCGAAGGCGGATGAGGTTGAGAATCACTAATGCGGCTGCCAGTAATGAAGAGAGGAGTTCAAACGGGGCAAACACCTCCGTCAATGCAAACAACAGATAAAAGAGCACGATGGCCACGTCCAGCCAGTTTCTATAGGTCAGCTGTACCGGGTGGTCACAACCGCGCTCGATGAAAAAAGGAATCACCCTTCGTCCTACTACCAGGATTAGAGCGATGACGAGATAGAGCCCTGCGTACAAGCCCTGACGTATCCCACCGGGAACCAACTCAAGCAAACCCAAATAAAACAGTACGTTGCTGCACGCCAGCAGCAACACGACAGCAACAATACCAAGCTGATTCCAGCTCCGGGCTTTGACCACAGGATGCAGCACCGCCGCCGACAAGGCAAACAGGAACAGTACATCAAACAAGAACGCCACCTCTGGCAACCCGGTGAAAGGGGCCACCCGCGCCGCCACCCAGAGCAGAAACAGGCCCATAAGCGCCGAACCATGGGCCGTCTGCACATTGGTCCAGTTCTTCACCGCAGTGAGAAGGAATCCGGCGATCACTGCGACGGCATAACCGAAGATCATCTCGTGGGCATGCCATACGGGCGCGGCATAACCTTCGGGAACAATATTCCAGCCAAGGAGGAAAATGGCCATCCACAAGGCCATCACCAGCACCGCCAGTAATCCGGCCCCCAGGAAAAAGGGCCGAAAACCGAGCCGCCAGAGCCCGAGTCCCTGACTAAAGTTCCGCTCCTCGATCTGTAGCAGACTCATACGTGGTGGCAACCGCGATAATGAATACCGGAGGCTGTAGTCGTCTCCGTCGGATCGTTCTCCAGTACCATACGCCGCAAGCCAAGACGCTGGAACAGCTTCTCATCGGCGCCGGTCTCCGTGTTGGGAGTAGTTAACAGCTTGTCTCCATAGAATATGGAGTTGGCACCCGCCAGAAAGCAGAGCGCTTGCAACTCGTCACTCATACTCTCCCTGCCTGCAGAGAGACGGACCAATGAAGCGGGCATTAGGATCCGGGCTGCCGCTACGGTTCGCACGAACTCCAAAGGATCCAGGCGTTCAATCCCTTCCAGCGGAGTCCCCTCCACCTGCACCAGCAAATTCACTGGGACGCTTTCCGGATGGGGCTTCATCGTGGCTAATTGCAACAGGAGGCCTACGCGGTCCTTACGCTCTTCTCCCATGCCGAGGATTCCACCACAACACACCTTGATACCTGCCTCCCGAACATGGCGAAGGGTCTCCAATCGATCCTGATAGGTACGGGTGGTAATCACCGTTCCATAAAACTCCGGTGAGGTGTCCAGATTATGATTGTAGTAGTCCAGACCTGCTGCTTGCAGGCGCTTGGCCTGCTCCGCATCGAGCATACCTAGCGTCATGCAGGTCTCCATACCCAGCGCCTTCACGCCGCGTATTATCGCCTCAATACGTTCCAGATCCTCATCACCCGGGCTGCGCCATGCGGCTCCCATACAGAAACGGTCAACACCCGATGCCTTTGCCGCCTTGGCTGCCTCTACCACCTGTTCCACCTCCATCAGTGCCTCTTCCTGCAGCCCGGTGTCATGGTAAGCGCTTTGCGGACAGTAGGCACAATCCTCCGGGCAGGAACCAGTCTTGATATTCAATAAGCTACTGACCTGGATGGAGGTGGGATCAAAAAACAATCGGTGAACCGCCTGGGCACGGTACAGCAACTCGGTGAACGGCAGAAGAAACAGCGCCTCCACCTCTTGCCGTGTCCAGTCGTGACGTAATGTTTCCCGTCTGGAATAATTCATCTAGAGTTGAACTCGCAAGGTAATTGTCTTGCCCGGCATGGTAACCACTAAACGGCACTTGTCAACTTTGCCTCATTGACATGGTTAACGATTGGCCAAACAAGATCCAATCACTATGCTATCCCGGCTGCTGTGTTCTGTGCGGAGAGCGGGGGGTTGGAGTGCGCGATCTTTGTAACGACTGCCTGGCGGAGTTCCCCAAGAATGACAGCGCTTGCAAGCGCTGTGCCCTTCCATTACCTCAATCGGCTGCTGGTCAACTCTGCGGCGGATGCCAGAAACAACCACCCGTTTTTGACCGCTGCTTTGCACCATTACACTACCGCCATCCGGTGGATCACCTTCTAATCCGGCTCAAGTTCCACCAAAAACTGGCCAATGCCCGACTGCTCGGCAGTTTACTGGCCCAATGGCTCAGACCGGATGAGCTCCCCCAATGGATTATCCCGGTACCACTCCATTCGGCCCGACTCCGCGAACGGGGCTACAACCAAGCGCTGGAATTGGCCCGTCCTGTCGCACGCCATTGGAACATCCCCATAGACATTCGCAGCTGCCGAAGAGATACGCCCACCGCCCCCCAAACAGGCCTGAATGCAAAACAGCGCCGCGCCAACCTGCGTGGCGCCTTCTCACTGAATCGGAGAATGGACGCGAGTCACGTCGCCATCGTCGATGACGTGATTACCACCGGCCATACCGTTAATGAGCTGGCCCGAACCTTGCGCAAAGCCGGAGTTGAGCGTATCGATGTCTGGGCGTGCGCCCGCGCGCCTCTCCTTCGCTGATCATTCCCGTTAAGCGCTCACGATCCGAGCAGCGTTCAAAACAGGGAATAACCAAATTCCTTCTCAAACCGTTCACCGAATTCATCCAAGCCAAAATGGTGATTCTGAGTCCCATGGTGCTCAATCTTCACCGCACCCATCAACGCCGCCACCCTGCCGGTAGTGGGCCAATCCAGATCATTCATCAGACCATACAACAGCCCCGCACGATAGGCGTCACCGCAACCGGTGGGATCCACCGGCTCAGTGACCCTGGCGGAAGGGATCTCCGTACAGGTGCCGTCGGCATAGATTCGCGAACCCTCCGCTCCACGAGTCACAACCACCGCCCGCACCATCGCCGCCAATTGCTCCAGACTCTTTCCGGTCCGCTCCTGGAGCAGCTGGGACTCATAATCGTTCAGCGCTACCCAGGTGGCCTGTTCCACGAAACGCAACAACTCTTCACCATTAAACATAGGCATCCCCTGACCCGGATCGAAGATGAAAGGAATCCCCGCCTCCGCAAACTGCGCAGCATGCTCTATCATCCCCTCACGCCCATCCGGCGAAACGATACCGATGCTCACCCCTTGAGCATCAGTTACCCGGTTTTCATGGGCGCAGCTCATGGCCCCCGGGTGGAAGGCGGTAATCTGATTGTCATCCATATCAGTGGTGATAAATGCTTGGCCAGTGAAACTTCCGGAAATCACCTTGATATGTTTCTGCTCGATACCACAACGCTCAAACCACCGGGCGTAAGGTTCAAAGTCGTCCCCCACGGTGGCCATCGGCAAGGGCTCACCTCCCAGCAGTTTCAGATTGTAGGCGATGTTACCTGCGCACCCACCAAATTCACGGCGCATATCGGGAACCAGAAATGAAACGTTCAGGATATGCACCTGTTCCGGAAGGATATGATTCTTGAACCGATCGTGAAACACCATGATAGTATCGTAGGCGAACGAACCACAAATTAAGGCAGACATGCTGTTTTTCCTTGTTGTTGGCACCTGAAAATGTGGCACACTACTCGCTGGACAGGGAAAATTCAATAGCCAAGATTCGAGCCCCGACATGAATATTCTGCGCGTCATCGCCGCTTTCATCGTGATCTGGTTACTGGTTCGCATGGTAAGGAGCTACCGTGACCGGGCACGGCTTGCCGCCTCACGACGCAGCAACGATCGGGGCGCCATGGTACCCTGCGCCCATTGCGGCCTACACGTGCCGAAAGAGGAGGCGTTCAGGAAAGGCGAACGCTACTACTGCAGCAAGGAGCACTCTGCTAAAAGCTAAAGGCCCCGACCGGAGCCGTCGATAAGAAAAAGGGATAGGATGGTCTTCAAAAAACCATCCGGAAGAACCGACTTCATCATGACAACGACGGCTACCATGAACAGACCTGAGCAACAAAAAGGCTTCACCCTCATCGAGCTGATGATCGTAGTCGCTATCCTGGCGATCATCACAACCATCGCCGTTCCCGCTTATACTGGTTATATCAAGACAGCAGAAAACACCGAAGGGTGGAACAACCTCAACAGCCTGCAGCTGGCACTTGAAGAGTATTACATGGAAAACGGCCAATACACCACGGACACCTCCGCCAGTGGCCTTAACTGGACCCCAAAACCGGGCTCGGGAGGCAGCTATCGCTTCGACTATGCCATCGCGGCAGGTGATACTGGTGACATCAAGACCAGCTACAAACTGACAGCGACAAAAAAATCGGACAACAGCATCAAGCTTACCTTGAAAGGACCTTGAATCAACTGGGAATTCTCTGGTTTCCGCTCCTCTTTGGTCTGGAATCCTTCGGCCAAGCTACCGGTCCCTCATCCATCCCGGTCACCGCCGGTCATCAACAGCCCAGTGGTTCAAGTTTTTTTTACGTCAACCGACATAAAGGGACATGAACGCAGCAATGGAAAATGAATCCATCACCCTCAGCGGTCTGGCACGCCGGCTGGTGGCCAATGGAGTATTGGATGAAGAGAGAGCACGGAATTCCTACCTTGAGTCCGTGGAAAACGGTGTTTCATACATTTCTCATCTGCTGACCGACAAAACACTCGATGGGTACGGCATTGCCGTGGCGGCCTCCCAAGAGTTTGGAGTCCCGCTGTTCAATATCACAACCATTGAGCTGGAGAATGAGGTTGTCAGCCTGGTAAGCCCAGAGCTAATCCAGCGTCACAATGTCCTGCCGCTGTATAAACGCGGTGGGCGACTTTTCGTGGCCGTTTCTGACCCCACCAATCTGCAGGCACTGGATGAAATCAAATTCCATACCGGCCTGAATATTGAACCGGTGCTGGCCCCGCACGACATTCTACAGGTAATTATCGGCAAGACGCTGGATAGCGCCGAAGAAAGCCTGGGCGATCTGGATGATGACGACCTGGCTGAGCTGGAAACCGAGGCCGAACCTGATCAAGGCACCGCTGACACCGAAGCAGATATCAATGACACCCCCGTGGTGCGCTTCGTCAACAAGATCATGCTGGATGCCATCAAGCGCGGAGCGTCAGATATCCACTTTGAACCTTACGAGACCAGCTACCGGGTACGGGTCCGTTTGGACGGTATCTTGCAGGAAGTGGCCCATCCTCCGGTAAAACTGGGCAACCGGCTGGCGGCACGTATCAAGGTTATGGCCCAGCTCGACGTCTCCGAGAGGCGCATCCCCCAGGATGGCCGCATCAAACTCAAACTCTCCAAAAAGCGAGCGGTGGATTTCCGTGTCAGCACCTGTCCCACTCTGTTCGGCGAAAAGGTGGTGATGCGTGTACTGGATCCCATGGCCTCCCACCTTGGAATTGATTCACTGGGCTTCGATGAAGAGCAGAAAACACTGTTTAACCATGCTATCCGTCAGCCTAATGGCATGGTGCTGGTCACCGGTCCCACCGGAAGCGGCAAAACCGCGACGCTCTACACCGCATTGAACATCCTAAACACAGAGGATACCAATATTTGTACCGCCGAGGATCCGGCTGAAATCAACATGCCGGGGATCAACCAGGTCAATATCAATACCAAGACCGGGCTCACCTTTGCCAGTGCGCTGCGCGCTTTTCTGCGCCAGGATCCGGATGTCATCATGGTGGGCGAGATCCGGGACCTGGAGACCGCTGAGATCGCTATCAAGGCAGCCCAGACCGGACACTTGGTACTCTCCACCCTGCACACCAACGACGCTCCAAAGACCCTTACCCGCCTGTTGAACATGGGAGTGGCGGCATACAACATCGCCTCCACCATCAATCTGATCATTGCCCAGCGACTGGTTCGGCGGCTTTGTGAGCACTGCAAACAACCGGAGGATCTGCCAAAGGAGGCGCTGCTCAAAGAAGGCTTTTCCGAGGAACAGATCGAGGAGATCACCGTCTATCGCCCAGTGGGCTGCGGCAAATGCAACGGAGGTTATAAAGGCCGCTTGGGTATTTTCCAGATGATGCCGATATCAGAAGCGATGGGGCGCCTGATCATGAGTGGCGCCGACGCCATGGCTATCGCCGATCAGGCACAAAAAGAAAACATCCCCGATCTGCGTGGGGCCGGCCTGAAAAAGGTCATACTGGGTGAAACCAGCCTCGAAGAGGTCAATCGGGTAACCAAAGAGTAACAACGATGGCAGAACAAACCGCAAAGTTGGAATACTTTATCTGGCAGGGGAAGGACAAAGACGGCAACAAGAGAAACGGCATCATCGAGGCTGAAAACAGTGCCGTAGTAAAAGCCGAGCTGCGGCGGCAAGGGATCATTCCACTCAAGATAAAGAAAAAACCCAACTCCACCTTGGATAAGCTGTTCAACAAACCCAATGCCGCTGACATCGCGGTATTCAGCCGCCAGCTGGCAACCATGATCAACTCTGGCGTCCCGCTGGTAAATGCCCTGGACATCATTGCCGGCGGTGTAGAAAAACCGGTCCTGCGAGAGATGATCGTCGCTATCAAAAATGACGTGGGTGGTGGCACCCCACTGGCCACCGCACTTGGGAAGTATCCGGAATATTTCGATGAACTGTTCTGCAACCTCGTCAACGTAGGTGAACAGTCCGGTTCCCTGGACATCTTGCTCAAGAACATTGCCGAATATAAGGAACGGATGGAAAGCATCAAATCCAAGATCAAAAAGGCAATGTTCTACCCGATTGCCGTCATCTCTATCGCTGTGATCATCACGGTAATCCTGATGATTTGGGTGGTTCCCGCATTTGCCGAGCTGTTTGGCAGTTTCGGTGCAGAGCTCCCGGCCCCCACCCGTTTCGTCATCAACATGTCAGAGTTCCTGCAAGCCTGGGGATGGGCTATCCTGGCGGGGCTCGTCATCGGTACCTGGCTGTTTATTCGCGTCTACAAAAAGTCTCCTGCTTTACGTGCTACCATAAGCAAATTGTCGCTCAGGTTGCCCGTTTTTGGCCCCATATTCACGAAAGGGGCCATGGCCCGATTTGCCCGTACCCTTTCCACCATGTTCGGAGCCGGCGTACCGCTGGTAGAGGCGATGTCATCGGTGGCAGGTGCAGTGGGCAACGTGGTCTATGCCAAGGCAGTGCTAGAGATGCGAGACCAAGTGGCCACGGGTCAACCTCTACACACTGCCATGCGGGAGACCGAACTGTTTCCTAACATGGTAATCCAGATGACTGCTATCGGCGAGGAAGCCGGTTCCCTGGACGGTATGCTGGCCAAGGTGGCGGACTTCTTCGAGGAGCAGGTCAACGACGCCATCGACGCCTTGAGCAGCCTGATGGAACCCATCATCATGGCCGTTCTTGGAGTACTAATCGGTGGATTGGTAGTGGCCATGTACATGCCCATCTTCCAGATGGGAAGCGTGGTTGGAGGGACTTAGAAAGGAGCTCATGGCAATCGTGGAGTTTCTGGCAGGGAGCCCACTGCTACAGGTATTCACGGCTTCCATCTTGGGGCTAATCGTCGGCAGCTTCCTCAATGTGGTCATTCACCGGCTACCCGAAATGATGATGAGGGAATGGCGCATGCAGTGCCGCGAGCTTCAGGAGAGCGTAACCGATGAAGGGGACTACGAACCCTTCAATCTAAGTACGCCGCGCTCCCGATGCCCACATTGCAGCCGTCCTATCACCCCTTGGGAAAACATCCCTATTCTCAGCTATTTGCTGTTGAAAGGACGATGTGCCGGATGCAAAACATCCATTCCCCTACGCTATCCCATGGTGGAAGCCCTCACCGCCCTGCTTTCCGCGCTGGTGGTCTGGCATTTTGGTTTTCATTGGCAGGCCGCTGCCGCACTGTTGTTGACCTGGGGACTGATCCCATTGATTTTTATCGATCTGGACCACCAGCTACTACCTGACGATATCACCCTACCACTACTGTGGGTGGGACTGGGCCTAAGCCTGTTCGGGATCTTTACCGACCCGCGCAGCGCTATCTTGGGTGCCATGATTGGCTATCTCTCCCTGTGGAGTGTTTACATGCTGTTCAAGCTGCTCACCGGAAAGGAGGGAATGGGTTATGGCGATTTCAAGTTGCTCGCACTGTTTGGCGCCTGGTTGGGGTGGCAGGCGATCCCGCTGATCGTCCTCCTCTCCTCCCTGGTCGGAGCCACAACCGGCATCTTGCTGATCCTGTTGCGTCGTCATGAACGTAGCACACCCATCCCTTTTGGCCCCTATCTGGCGAGCGCCGGCTGGATTGCTCTTATGTGGGGTGATTCCATCACCCAAACCTATCTGCATTGGCTTGGCTGAAACCGATGAAACGAATATACGGCAAACAACGACAGACAGGGATGGCAACAGCCCGTCAGCCATTGCGCATCGGCCTCACGGGCGGGATCGGCAGCGGCAAGAGCACTGCGGCCAGGCTGTTTTCAGAGCTCGGTATTCCGGTGATCGATACCGATATCATCGCTCGCGAGCTGGTAGAGCCAGACCAGCCAGCCCTGCAACAGATTGTGACCCATTTCGGAAGCGAACTGCTCCAAGCAGACGGCTCACTGGATCGAGCCAGGCTGCGCATGCTGATTTTCAGCAATCCCCAAGCACGCCACGATTTGGAGCGGATCCTTCATCCCCTAATTCGTGCTGAAATGCGAGAAAGGCTTCGAAAAACAGCTGCCCCTTATTGCATTTTGGAGATCCCGCTGTTGCTGGAAAGCGGATGGAGAGAAGAGGTGGATCGAGTTCTGGTGGTGGATACACCACCGGCGCTACAACGCGAGCGCATTCAGAGCCGTGGCCAGCTTACCGAAAAGGAAGCAGAACAAATCATTGCCGCCCAAGTGGACCGGGAGCAGCGCCTTGCTGCCGCCGACGATCTGCTCTTCAATGAGGGCGATCTTCATGAGCTCAGGGAACAGGTGAAGCAACTGCACACCCGCTACCTGGAGATGCTGAGATGACCAAAACCGTTAAATGCCCCACCTGCGGCAAACTGGTGCGCTGGGACAAGGACTCCCGTTGGCGCCCGTTCTGCAGCGAGCGTTGCAAACTGATCGATCTCGGTGAATGGGCCAGCGAATCTCATCGCATCCCCGGCCAGCCTGTACCACCTGGCAATGATGAGTCCGGGCATCACCACTGAATCTGGCGCGAAACTCTCTTCCGCAGGGAGCTTTCCAACACGGGCCAACCAACGGCTGCAGGGGTTGCTCGACCGCTACCGGATCTCACTCGCTGCCCTGTTGCTGCTGTTACTGCTGCTGGGTACCGACTACGTTCCCTACGGCCACCACGACCCCCGACTGGCCCTCCTGATCACCATGGCCTGGCTGCTGTTTGGTGCATACCGCGGATTGTTGCACTACGAACTACCCTTCCCCGCACAGCTGCTAGTAGATATCACGCTTGTCACCCTACTCATTCATGCCAGTGGTGGCGTCTCCAGCGGTCTCGGCATGCTGTTGGTTCTCCCGTTGGCACTGGCGGGTATTCTGCTTCCCCCGCGGATAGCGGCCCTGTTTGCCGCCATTGCCGCCCTGGCATTGTTGGGCGAGGAACTTCATGCCCACCTCAACAATCGGTTTGCTCCAAACTATTTCCAGGCGGGCCTATCTGGCGCCATCTATTTCGCGACCGTGCTGCTTGCCGCTTTGCTGGCCCAGCGTTTGAGAGAGAGCGAACGGCACATCGAGCAGCAGAGCAGCGAGCTCGCCGATCTCACCCAGCTCAACACCCACATCATCGAACAGATGCAGACCGGAATCGTGGTGGCAGATGGGGACGGCCGCTTGCACCGTATGAACCGTGCCGCTGCCAGGGCCCTCCAGGCCCCTGCAGAGCCGATGCCCGACACCCTTACCGAACTCTCTCCCGAGCTGGCACAGACGGTGAAACGATGGCAGGAACATGGGCAATCGACGGAACCCGTGGCGATCGACAATGGACGGCTCACCTTGCGTCTGATTCCACTGTATAGCAGCCAGCGCAGCGGCTGTATCATCCTTCACTTGGAGGAGAGCGCCGCCTTGGCCCAGCAGGCACAGCAGATGAAGCTGGCTGCCCTCGGTCGCCTCACTGCCAGCATCGCCCATGAAATCCGTAACCCTGTCGGTGCCATCAGCCATGCTGCCCAGCTGCTAGCCGAATCTCCACGTCTGAACGGCGTGGATCGCCGCCTCACGGAGATCGTTCACAAACAGACGGAAAGGGTAAACACCATCATCGAGAATGTCATGCAGCTAGGTCGAGGCCAACCTGCTGACATGCACCGGATCCCGCTAAAACCGTGGCTGGATTCACTGGCCCAGGAGTTGCGGGAAACCGAACAGGAGAACGGCGTCTCCATTCAGGTGGAAGTTACCCCACCACATCTGGAGATCCTCTTTGACCCAGAACACCTACACCAGGTGGTCGAAAATCTTTACCGTAACGCCCGTAACGCCGCCGGCGGCGATCTCACATTGCGGCTGCGTGCGGCCACAACGGAAAGCCACACTCCCTTCCTCCTGGTGTGTGATAACGGCCCTGGCATTGAACCAGAGTTAGAGGGACGAATCTTCGAGCCCTTTTTCACCACCGGCACCAAGCACACCGGGTTAGGCCTCTACATCGTCCGTGAGCTGTGCAGCGCAAATCAGGCTGCAATCCGCCTCATTCCTCGCCATGGCAGCGGCGCCTGCTTCCGTATCGATTTTGCAACACCTCACACGGAATTTCCGAGGTAACACCATGACCCAGCCTTTGGCCTTGATCATCGATGACGAGCCGGATATCTGTGAACTGCTGGAGCTCACTCTCTCAGGGATGGGAATCGAGACCCGCACCGCAGCTACGCTGACAGAGGCACGTGCTTTTCTGGGACAGTACCAGTTCGACCTTTGCCTTACCGACATGAAGCTGCCGGATGGTAACGGCCTAGACCTGCTACGGGAGCTGCGTGAAAGCCATCCTGGTCTTCCGGTAGCGGTGATCACGGCGCATGGAAACATGGAGCTGGCCATCGAAGCGCTCAAAGCGGGGGCATTCGATTTTCTCTCCAAACCAGTGGATCTGCAGCTGTTGCGCAACCAGATCAGCAGCGCGCTGCGCATCTCTCCTCGCATTCCCCGGGAAAGGCGCACCCGCCATATCCTGCTAGGCGAATCCAAGGCAATGCAATCCCTGCGAGGCGCCGTGGAAAAGGTGTCACGAAGCCAGGCACCGGTCTTCATCAGCGGTGAGTCGGGTACTGGCAAGGAGCTGGTTGCGCGCATGATCCACAAACAGGGGCCACGAAGCGAAGGACCTTTCGTTCCGGTCAACTGTGGCGCCATCCCGGCAGAGCTGATGGAGAGCGAGTTCTTCGGCCACACCAAAGGAAGCTTCACCGGGGCTACCCGAGACAAGGAGGGACTATTTCAAGCAGCCGACGGAGGCACTCTCTTCCTGGACGAGGTAGCGGATCTCCCACTTGCGATGCAGGTAAAACTGCTGCGCGCTATCCAGGAAAAAAGTATCCGACCGATCGGTAGCGCCCAGGAGCTCCCGGTGGATGTACGAATCCTCAGCGCCAGTCACAAAGATCTTGCTTGCCTGGTTGAGGCAGGCGAGTTTCGACAGGACCTCTATTACCGGGTCAACGTAATCGAAATTCCGGTCCCTGCTTTGCGTGAACGGCTGGAAGATATACCACTGCTGGTAGAGCACATCATGGAAAAGCTGGCCAGGCAGAACGGTTTGCCGATACCCCGTATTGCACCTGCCGCACTAGACCGGCTTCGCCATTACCACTTTCCCGGCAACGTCCGGGAACTGGAAAATATCCTCGAGCGGGCCTTCGCCCTGTGCGAAGATAGCGTGATCCAGCCAGCTGATCTGGGAATCCTCACCATTCCGGAACCGGTGCAGGAAACGATCTCATCAAAGTCTGATGACCTGCCGCTGGAGCAACGGCTTGCCAACATCGAGAAAGCGGCAATTCTCGAGGCATTGGAAGAGAATGGCCACAACAAGACTGCTGCTGCCCGCCAACTGGGAATGAGCTTCCGTTCCCTGCGTTACCGTCTCAAAAAGCTGGGGCTGGAATAGTCCGCTACTGAAACAGTAGTTGGATCCCAGCCGCCTCCAGGTAGGCGGCTTCCTGTTCCAGATCGCTCACAGTAAGCGGGTGCTGCGCCAACCATCCCTCCGGAAAACGCAGCAGCAACTGCTCTTTCCGCGCCTTGACCTTGATTTTCGGCAAGGCGTCGTTGTTCCGACTGCGATGGAATAGAACAGCAAGTCGCAACAAGACCGCCAGCCGCCGCACAAGGCACTGCTGAGACTTTGGTAATGTCTGGAATTCAGCCATTGGAAACTTACGCCGGTGAGCCCTTACCAGAATGGCCAGTATCCTTTGCTCCTGCCGGGAAAAACCGGCCAGATCACTATATTCCGCAATGTAGGCCCCGTGTTTGTGATACTGACTATGGGCGATGGAAAGACCCAGCTCGTGGATCTGCGCTGCCCACCCTAGCACTCTTTTCCAAGGCTCCCCTTCCAGCTCCCATGCATCTTCCAGCCTAGAAAAAAGCCGGAGCGCTGCTCGCTTCACCCGGTTTGCTTGCTCACCATCCACCCCATAGCGCCGGGCCAGCTCTTCGATACTACGGCTGCGAACATCCTCATCGCGGATCCGTCCCACCAGCTCATACAGCAATCCCTCTCGAAGCGCCCCGTCAGAAACCTCCAGTTGTTCGATCCCCAAGGCTTCGCAGGTACCCAGCAGTACCATCACCCCTCCCACGAACACCGGTGCACGCTCCGGACTCAAGCCGGGCAACTGTTCCAAGTACTCCACCCGTCCAATGGACACCAACCGGTCTTTTAGCCTGTGAAGGGAGCGCAACGTAATCCCGTCCTGCTCCCAGCCCAACATACGGATTACCCGCGCTACGGCACGGATGGTACCAGACGCTCCTATCGGTCTGTCCCAACCTACTTTACGAAAACGGCTGACCACCGGCTCCAGCTCCATCTGCACATCCAGCAAAGCGCGCTTGATCGCCTTGCGGCTAATCTTTCCCTCACCGAAACGAGTCTGGGTCACGGAGACACACCCCATATACAGGCTTTCCATATAGCGTGGCTCAAAACCGCGGCCAACAATCAATTCAGTACTTCCTCCACCAATATCCATCACCAAGCGACGCCGGCCATCCGACGCCAGACTATGAGCCACTCCCAAATAGATGAGACGCGCTTCTTCCACCCCGGAGATGATGGAGATAGGATGGCCCAACGCCTGCTCCATCTCCGTTATCAACGGTTCAGCATCATGGGCGCTGCGCAAGGTATTGGTCCCGACTGCCCGCACGCAGCCGCCCGGCAAACCAGACAATCGTTGCCCGAAACGGGTCAGACAGGCAAGTGCTCTTTCGCGGGCCTGGGAAGTAATCCGGCGCCGTTTATCGAATCCCCCTCCCAGACGAACCATCTCCCGCATGCGATCTACCACGCGTACTTCACCATTCTCCAGTCGCGCAACGATCATATGAAAGCTGTTAGAACCCAGATCGACTGCGGCGACAATCGGTTGGGCGGATTTCGTGGCAGGCAATTCGCTCGAGGTCATTTTCCGTCGATATAACGTTCGTCTCGGAAAGTCCGCACCCACTCCGGCCGGTAGGCAATGAGCAGGGTAGTCAGCATGCCGTTGAATGCCCCCTCTGGAACCATAAGCAATGGCAAAAAGGGTAGATAGTTGTCTGAGAGATAATCGAAAGAGTAAACCCCACTACTCCACAGCACGCCAGCCCCAGCCATTCCTGCCAGGAAGACGGAAATCCCCCCGCCAAGAAAACCGCAGGCCAACACATAAACGAAAAAGTTGGGGGCATGGCGATCCACTTGTAGAAAAATCCGATAGATCACCAGCACAGGCAATGCCACCATGATTAGCGCATTGAGAGCATAGGTTTCCCAAGCCGGCTGTCCGAACCAGGTAGTAGCCGCCAGTGCAACACTCATGACAATGATCGCAAACTCCCAGCTGAACATCAGCGTCAGCAGCGCCGCACCAAGCAAATGAAAACTGAGCCCCGGGGTCACCCCTGCCTTCACATTCCATAGAAAAAAAGTGAATACACAGGCACCCAGCAACAAATGCTGTCCCTCTCGACTGCGCAAGCGCCACCAGGGAGCGCGATAAAGGGCGTATGCCAAAAGGGGGAAAAACAGCAGATTGGTTGCCCACAGCCAAGGCGTGACAATCAATCCTTCCGGTATATCCATGATATCGGTACCAAACTTACAGACCCTTGTGCCGCAACGATACTTGCATCGCTTGGTGTCATATTGACCCGTCGGCCCGGCAACAATATATATCATTTCCGGGACCCAAGACACGTGCTGGAACAAGAGGAACCCGTGAGCAACGATACCTTTACAGCCCGATATCAAAAGGATGGATGACTTTGTTCTCCATTCAGATACAGCATGGAGGAAAATCAGGCGCCATTCATTCGGGATACAAAAGGGACTTTGTCAGCACCCGACCTGGCATTAGAATATTACTGGATACAAGAGACATCCGACCTGCCGGCAAATAACAATCACGCCGAACGGGTAATAACCAAAAAGAGTCCCACGGAGGCGGAACTATTTCCCTCCTCCCCGGGTCTTTACAGCCGTCCGGATCACCGGATCGCTCAGGTCGCATTCTGTGGCATGGGTTGCTCCCATAAACAGCACATCAAGAATAACAGGAGGCAAGATGATCACTGTTGATGGGTTGATACGCACTTATGGAGACTTTACCGCTGTCGATAACGTCTCCTTCCAAATCGGGCAAGGAGAAATTGTCGGCCTGTTGGGACACAATGGGGCAGGGAAGACCACCATCATGAAAATGCTGACCGGATTCCTCGAGCCCACCGACGGTACCATCACCATTGATGGGCTCGACATCGGTGAGGACCGGGAGGAAATCCAGAAAAAGATTGGTTACCTCCCCGAAAACTGTCCGGTCTACCCTGAAATGACGGTCATCGATTACCTCGGCTATGCCGCAACCCTGCACGGAGTCCCGGAGGGAGAACAACTTGCCCGCGTCCGGGAAGCAATCACAAAAACCGAGCTGACCGAGAAGGCAACCCAACTCATCAGCACATTGTCCCGGGGCTATCGGCAACGGGTAGGGGTAGCACAGGCTTTACTGCACCACCCCGACATCTTGATCCTGGACGAACCCACGAACGGTCTTGATCCGTCTCAGGTGCAACACATGCGCGACCTGATCACGGAGGCGGCACGTGAGGCCACAGTGATCCTTTCCACCCACATCCTCCAAGAGGTCCAGGCGGTTTGTGACCGGGTCATTATTATCCGGGCAGGAAAGAAAGTGCTGGATGCCACCATGGAGGAACTTCGTAGCGCCCACCGCCTACTGGTTACCGTGGATGGTGATCCCCAAAAAGTTGATGTGGTATTACAAGGAATTGCAGGAATTCAATCGGTGGAACGACTGACAGAAACGGGCAAACACCAAAGCTACGCCCTCGCTTTCCAGGATCGAGAAGGGGTGGAACGCTCCGCCCCAGAGGTAGCATCAGCACTCATAGAACAGGGCTGCGCCCTCTATGCCATGCAACCAGAGCAGCGGTCTCTGGAATCCATCTTCCTGGAAGCCGCCAATCGATAAGCAAGGGAGGACCTGACCGGTGAAACAAATGTTGCAGATTGCCCGTAAGGAGTTCGGCACTTTTTTTTCCTCACCCATTGCATTTATATTCTTCGGTGCCTTCCTGGCAGTAACCCTGTTCATTTTCTTCTGGGTGGAAACCTTCTTTGCCCGCAACATCGCCGATGTTCGTCCCCTTTTCTCCTGGATGCCGGTGTTACTGATCTTTCTTGCCGCCGCCATCACCATGCGAATGTGGTCAGAAGAACGACGCACTGGCACCCTTGAGTTTCTGCTCACCTCACCTGTCCCCCCGTGGCAGCTGGTTCTCGGAAAGTTTCTCGCCTGTTTGGCGCTGGTAGGAGTAGCCCTGCTGCTCACATTGCCACTACCCCTGAGTGTCGCCTTCATCGGCGAGCTAGACTGGGGGCCCGTGTTCGGAGGCTATCTGGCCACCTTGTTCCTGGCCGGCGCCTACATCGCTATTGGACTGTTCGTCAGTGCCCGCTCTGATAATCAGATCATCAGTCTCATCGTCACTTCCCTGCTTTGCGGCATTTTTTACCTGATTGGCTCCGAGGCCCTAACCGGACTGGTTGGCAACCGTGGAACGGAACTGCTGCATCTGTTGGGAACCGGTTCGCGCTTCGATTCCATCACCCGAGGAGTCATCGACCTGCGCGATCTCTATTACTACCTCTCGTTAATGGGGATATTCCTCTCTCTCAACGTTTTCAGTCTGGAACGGTTGCGTTGGGCCAGTAACCCATCAAACAGCCATCACCGCCGATGGGCAGTGCTTTCCACCCTGCTGGTGGCAAATTTCATGGCCGGGAACCTCTGGCTGCAGCCGGTGGACTGGGTCCGTGCCGATATCACAGAAGGGAAGATATATTCCATCTCCGATTCCACTCGGAGCTATCTGTCACAACTTCGTGAACCTCTGCTGATACGGGGTTACTTCAGCGCACAGACCCATCCACTGCTGGCCCCCCTTGTTCCCCGGTTGCGCGATCTGCTGGAAGAGTACGCCATTGCCGGAGAGGGTAAGGTAAGAGTAGAGTTCGTGGATCCCATGGAGCACCCCGAGTTGGAACAGGAGGCGGGTCAGAAATATGGTATCCGGCCAGTGCCGTTCCAGACCGCCAGCAAATACCAGGCGTCAGTGGTCAACTCTTACTTTGACATTCTGGTGAAATACGGCGATCAGTATGAAACCCTCGGTTTCCGCGATCTCATCGAGGTAAAGGCGCAAAGTGAGGCGGATCTCAAGGTGGATCTGCGTAATCCTGAATACGATATCACCCGTGCCATCAAGAAAGTACTGCTAACCTACCAAGGTGCCGGACAATTGTTCGAGAACATCACCCAGCCGGTTATCTTTAAGGGCTACATCTCTCCTGATAGTAAACTTCCCCAGCAGCTGGTTGAGCTGAAAAAATCCTTGAACAAGACCCTGGGAGAGCTGGAAAAGGAGTCAGGTGGGCGTTTCAAGATAGAAATCTCTGATCCCGATGCGAATAACGGCGCCCTGGCACAGAAAATCGAAAGTGAATATGGCTTCCGACCAATGGCAACCGGACTGTTCGATCCCAACACCTTCTGGTTCTATATGGTCCTGGAGAGCGGTGACCAGACAGTACCAATCCCTCTGCCTGAAAACCTGGACGAGGGTGGTTTAAAAAGAAGTATCGACGCCGCCTTGAAGCGCTTCTCAAAAGGATTCCTGAAAACGGTGGCACTCTACACGCCGCCAGCAGGCACACCTCCAATGCCTCAATTCGGGATCCCAGGTAGCGGCAAACGGTTCAGTTGGCTTCAGGAAAGGCTCCGGGAGGAGCACTCCCTCCAACCCACCGACCTGAAATCAGGCCGCGTACCGGCCGATGCCGATCTGCTACTGGTGGTGGCACCGGAATCACTGGATAAAAAACAGCTCTTCGCTGTGGATCAATTTCTGATGGAGGGCGGAACAGTGATCCTTTCCACTTCCCCATTCAACATCACCATGCAAAGGGGACTCTCTGCCAACAGCCAGGATTCCGGGCTCGATAGCTGGCTGGAGCATCACGGAATCACTGTGAAGAAAGAGATGGTGCTAGACCCCCAGAACAGTGCTTTTCCAATCCCGATACAACGCAATGTTGGTGGATTCATTGTCCAGGAGACCCGGTTGGTCTCCTACCCCTATTTCATCGATATTCGTGAAGCCGGGATGGCATCGGAGAGCGGCATTACCGCCGGGCTGAATCAAGTGACGATGAATTGGGCGGCTCCCGTCATCATTGACGAAGAGAAAAACAGTGGCAGGAATGTCATCCCGTTACTGTACAGCTCTGAGGGATCTTGGACCTCCGCCAGCACCAACATTCAGCCGGACTTCCGCACTTATGGCCAGCTCGGCTTCGCCCAGGAGGGTGAAATCGGCAAACGGCTGCTGGGAGTGGTAATAGAAGGCCAATTTAACTCCTTTTTCAAGGGCAAACCATCTCCCTTGCTAGAGGAAGAAAAGGAGGCGAAAGAAGCAGACAAATCATCTGAGACCAGTCAAAACGAAGAGACCGCCAACAAAGAAGAGGAGGACGCAGCCACCATTGCACGGGTGATCGACCGATCCACCGACTCAGCGCGGATAATTCTTTTCTCGTCGGCCGATTTCCTGAGTGACGAAACCCTGGAGCTGGTTTCCGCCGCGCTGCGTACCCGCTACTTCAATCCCATTCAGCTGGTGGAAAACGCCATCGACTGGTCACTGGAGGATCGGGGGCTGCTCTCGATTCGCGGACGTGGCCAGTTCTCCCGCACCCTGGAGCCGCTGGATCGAGAAGAGCAGCAGTTCTGGGAATTCCTCAACTACGCCATGGCACTTCTAGGTCTGGCAGTAGTATGGACAATCCGCCGTACCACACGCCGCCGGGCCCAACACTACTATCGAAGCGTATTGAAGGAAGGGAGGGTTTGATCGATGAACAGATGGATTACCGCTCTAGGAGGCCTGCTCGTCGTGCAAATCGTTCTTGCGCTTTGGCTCAACACCGGGGAGGATCCCTATGCGGCCTTCACCCCGGAAGAAAAACTGGCGACGTTCGAGACTGCATTGGTGGACACCATTCGCATCGAGGCCCCGGACAAAAGCATGGTGTTGAAACGAGTCGAGGGTAAGTGGAAACTGCCGGAGCTGGCTGACTTCCCTGCCGATCAGCAGCGAGTTGCAAATTTTCTCAACTCCCTGGCAAACCTGAAAAGGGGATGGCCTGTCGCTACCACCGCTGGAGCAGCAAAACGCTTCAAAGTGGCAGAAGAGGAGTTCGAGCGCCATCTCACCCTCAATCAGGGCGACAAGCAGCTTGCCAACCTTTATTTCGGAACCTCCCCCGGGTTCAGAAAAGTTCATGCACGGGTGGCAGGAGAGAAGGAAATCATAAGCGTCCCTTTTTCCTTATTTGACGCAGAAGCCGAGCCGGACCGTTGGATCGATCGCAAGGTTCTCGGTCTGGACAAGAAGAGAATGACTCGTATCAAACTTCCCGGGTTTACCCTGGAGCATAAAGAAAAGGGATGGGAACTTGCCAGGCTAAATCCGGGCGAACAGACCGTGACCAGCGAGGCAGACAAACTTGCCGACAAGCTGGCGGGACTCACTATCGAATCAGTGTTCGGTGCCGATGAAAAACCGGAGAAAGAGGAAAAGACAAAGCCGCTACAGATTGAGGTAACTTTGGAAGGAGACGAAAAACTGGAATACACCTTTCAGAAATTGAAAGACGGGAGTTATCTGCTACGGCGCTCCGATCAACCCCGGCGGCGTTTCAAGGTGGCCGAATGGGAAGTCCGCCCCATCCGGGAGGCGGAACGCAACAAGCTGGTGGAAAAGAAGCCCGCTCCCGGGGAGGAGCGGGAAACAAAACCTGATCCTTCCAAAGGTGAACCAGATGGCGCGGACAGGAACATCAAAGAAACTCCGCCACACAATAACCCCCCTCCGGAAGAGTCCCTTGAAAAGTGATCGGCCATGTTCAACCTGCCCCGGCTCACCACCGGGGCTTTTTATTGGCGAAGAGTTCACCCTCTTTCTCTACCTCCCTACCCTTCACATTTTCTGCCCTTCACGTTCTACTGTTAGCAACAAATAGATCTGTCCGGTTTTGTAGCACATAAACTGTCCGCTTTTGGGTTGAGGGTTCAGGGGTGGCAGCGGACGTTGGCCATGTCCTGAACGACGGGTTCGAAGGGCAATCCCTCCGAGGTATAGCTGGCCAGTTTTCTGGGGCCATGGAAAAGGGCCAGCGTCCCGTCCGGGTAACGGTAGACGCGGACCCGGGCTTTCACATAGTGACGTCGGTATTGATCGGCCGGGATCTGGAGGGTCCTGCCCTCGAAGGCGACACAGTTGTCCTTGTTGACCGTACGCTCATACTGCTCACAGAGAATGTCATCCAGAGCCGGACCGATGAAGGGCACGAAGGCGGAACCCTCGACGGCCGGTTTCACGGCAAATTCCCGGTTGAAAGCCGGCAGGTAGTGCTCCTTCAGATACTGGTTGGCCGCTGCCAGGGTCGTGATGCCCCTGGCGGCCAGCTCCCTGGGCAGACGGGTCTGGTGGGTGGCAAACTGGCGTTCACAGCGCCCCCGGGCCTGTGGGGAATAGGCCGGGATCATTTCGATGCCGAGCTGGGCCATGGCCCGCCCGAACTGGGTGAGGTTGTGCTTGTCCACCTTGCCGCCGGCCTTTGGGGTATGCCAGTAGTGGCTGCCTCGGTCGGTGTAGAGGCTCGAGGGCAGCCCATGGGTGGAAATCACCTCCTGCATGGCCCGGAAGCTGGAGGCGGTGCCTTCCTCCTCGATGAAGAACATCGAGTAG
>Ga0256914_1000901_pt1 | contig 28498 bp, 32 predicted proteins | sample HulkmetaG_FD_191571 | JGI IMG/M metagenome (GOLD analysis project Ga0256914, IMG submission 191571) | Hydrothermal chimney microbial communities from Main Endeavour vent field at the Juan de Fuca Ridge, Pacific Ocean - Hulk | ecosystem: Environmental > Aquatic > Marine > Hydrothermal vents ... | reverse complement strand
ACACCGCCGCGACCCCGGCGCCTGGCTCCAGGCCCGTGTGCCTTTCCTGCAGGGGCCCATCCCTACCGCCCCTTACCTCCTCCGCCTACGCCACATGATTGCACCTACTAAACTGAAATAGACTCAACGCCCCTTTCATCCTCCACGCCCAACCCTGCCTTCGGGTATAATTCCCACCATGACGCGCACCCAGCCTTTGGTCATTGGCATTGCCGGCGGCAGCGGCTCGGGCAAGACCACCGTCGCCCAAGCCTTGGTAGAACGCGTCGGCCCTCAACACGTGGCCCTGCTGCCCCACGACGCGTATTATCGAGACTTCAGCCACTTACCCCCTGAAGAACGGGCCCAGGTCAATTACGACCATCCCGACTCGCTGGAGACCTCCCTGTTGGTCGAGCACATCCGCCAGTTGCGGGCCGGGCGGACGATTGAGCGCCCAGTGTACGACTTCACCCGCCACGCGCGGCGCGCCGAAACCGTGCGGGTCGAGCCGCGGCCCATTATTCTGGTGGAGGGCATTCTCATCTTCGCAGAGCCCGAACTCCGTCGCTTGCTGGACATCAAAATCTATGTCGACACTGACGCGGACTTACGCTTCATTCGTCGCCTGTTGCGCGATGTCGAAGAGCGCGGCCGCACTGTGGAATCGGTCATTCGGCAATATTTGACCACCGTGCGGCCCATGCACTTGGAATTTGTCGAGCCCTCGAAGCGCTACGCAGACATCATCGTGCCCGAAGGGGGCTTCAACACCGTCGCCTTAGATATGCTCACCGCGCGGCTGCAAGCCCTGCTGCAGCCTTTGGTCTCGGCAGACAAAGCATGAACGCCACGACACCTTCTCCCTCCGTGGCACCCTCAGGGGCCGAACGCCGGCAGCGAGCCTGGCGCGTGGCCGCGCTGGTATTGGTGCTGGCGTTGAGCGTGGCCATTGTCATCTTCCAAGATTGGTGGGTTCGCTTTCGGGCTTATGGCTATTTGGGGCTCTTTCTGATCACCCTGCTCTCCAACGCGACGGTGATCTTTCCCGCGCCGGGGCTGGTGTTGCCTTTCAGTCTGGGCGCGGTGCTGCACCCTTTTTGGGTCGCCGTGGTCGCGGCCGCGGGCGCCACCGCGGGAGAACTGTCGGGCTACTTGGCCGGATTCAGCGGCCAAGCGTTCGTGGAAGATTATCGGGCTTACCGCCGCGTGCGGGCCCTCATGCGTCAATACGGCGACGGTGTCATCTTCGCCCTCGCGGTGTTGCCAACCCCCTTGTTTGACCTGGCTGGCATCGTCGCGGGAGCCACGCGCATCCCATTGCAGCGCTTCGTGCTGTGGACTTTCGCCGGAAAGTTGGTCAAAATGCTGGCCGTGACCTACGCGGGGGACTGGTTCGTAGCCTGGCTGCGCCCCTAACACGGCGGCCGGCCACCGCGGAGCCCGTCCCCCACACGCCCACCTGCTCGCGGAGGGATCGCCATGAAGTTCGTCTTGGTCGTTTTGGAAGACGCCGAGGCCGCGGAAGTCACCCGCGCCTTGGTCGACGCGGGGTTACGGGTGACCCGTCTGGTCTCGGGGGGCGGGCTGCTACGCCGCGGGCACACGGTGTTTTTCACCGCCGTGGACGACGAACGGGTCGACGAAGCCATCACGCGGATACGACAGCATTTGCCCAAGGCCGAACAGGCCGGCGCGCGGCGGGGGATGTTGTTCGTACTGCCGGTAGAGGAATATATTCAGGCCTGAGGAGCGAGCCATGTTGTATACCCGCGAACGCCTGGAGGAACTCGAGATTCAGACCTTGGCCCCCTACGCCCACAAGAGCCGCTTCTCCAAAGGTCGTCAATACCCCGAACCCGAACACGAATATCGCACCGCGTTCCAGCGGGATCGGGATCGCATCTTGCACACCACCGCGTTCCGACGGCTGGAGTACAAGACCCAAGTCTTCATCACATACGAGGGGGACTATTACCGCACCCGCCTGACCCATACGTTGGAGGTGGCGCAAATCGGGCGCACTGTGGCGCGCGCGTTGGGGGCCAACGAAGTGCTCACCGAGGCCATCATTTTGGCCCACGATTTAGGACATCCTCCGTTTGGGCACTCGGGTGAAGCCGTGCTGCACCGGCTGATGAAAGATCACGGCGGTTTTGAGCACAACCGCCAGTCCTTTCGCATCGTCACCGAGTTGGAACGCCGCTATCCGGACTTTCACGGCCTCAACCTGACTTGGGAAACCCTGGAGGGCATTGTCAAGCACGAAACCGAGTATGACATCGCCGACGCGCGCGAATTCGACCCTCACCTGCGGGCGCATCTGGAGGCACAGATCGCCAATGTGGCCGACGAGTTGGCCTACACCGCGCACGATTTGGACGATGGCCTGCGCTCGGGCATGATCACCCCGCGCATGTTGCGCGGCATCGAAATCTGGGAGATTTTGCGCGAACACCTGAATTGGCACGACGAACACCTGGACGAACTCACCCGGCACCGCCTGGTGCGCCGCCTCATCGGCCTGGAGGTGACCGACTTGGTCCACACCACGGACCAGCGCTTGCGCGAAAGTGGCGTCCGTTCGGTTGAAGAATTGCAACGCTTGCCGTATAATGTGGTCTCCCATAGCGAGGCCATGCGTCGCCGCAACCGGGAACTCAAGGACTTTCTGTATAAGTTTCTCTACAATCATCCGCGCGTGGTGCGCATGGCCCAAAAGGCCGAACGTATCATCACCGACCTCTTCATGGCTTACACGCGGCGTCCCGACATCTTGCCGCGACACATCCAAGCCCGCATTGAGGAGTATGGCCTCCAGCGAGCGGTGTGCGACTACATCGCGGGCATGACCGACCGCTTTGCCATCGAGGAACATCGCAAACTTTTCGATCCCCTGGTGCGCCCTTGAGCGCGCCGCAACTTAACCAGCCTTTGGAGGCGTGCCATGGCCAAGTCCCGAAGCCAGGCCCAAAAACCCGTGTATTACCTCACGCCCGAAGGCGCGCGCAAATTGCGAGAAGAGTTGGAATATCTCAAGACCGAGAAGCGCGCCGAACTCTCGGCCCGCTTACGCGCGGCCATCCAAATGGGCGACTTGTCGGAAAACGCGGACTACATCGCCACCAAAGAAGAGCAGGGCTTCGTGGAAGGCCGCATCCAGCAACTGGAGCACATTTTGCGGCACGCGGTCTTCATCGAAAGCAACGGCCGCCAGGATGTGGTCGAATTGGGCGCGCGCGTCACAGTACAAGAAGAAGGCTACGACGAAGAAGAGACGTATCACATCGTGGGAGCGACCGAGGCCGACCCGCTGCGCGGGATGATCTCCAACGAGTCGCCCATGGGCAAGGCCTTGTTGGGCAAGCGGGTTGGCGATGTGGTCGAGGTCCAAACCCCGGCCGGTCGCATGCGGGTCAAAATTTTGCGCATCGAGTATGACGCTTGAGGCCTCGTCCTAACCCATCGCCCAGGGAGGAGGACATCATGCGACGTTCACGACTCTTCGGGCTACTCATCGCCGGGTGGTGGCTTGTCGTGGGCACGGGCTGTCGTGCGACCTTGGGCCCCTTGACCAGGCTGCTGTCGACACCGACGCCCACGCCGACCCCGACCTTTACGCCGACGCCCACGCCGACCTCAACGCCTACCCCTACGCCCACGCCCTCACCCACACCTACGCCCACGCCAACGCTAACGCCTACGCCTCATCCTATCACGCAAGTGACCTTGCACTTGAACGACTTGCCCCCTGGCTTTCAACAAGGCGACGTTTTGACGCTTGACACCCAAACATTCGCCGAACTACAAGGCCCCTCGGTGGAGTTCGAGTTCTTCAATGAAGACACGGGGGAATATATCCAGGGTGCGAGTGCTTGGATCGACTCCCCAATGGAGATGGCCGTCGTGCGGAGCATCATTGAAGACGAGCAATGGACCCAGTCGTTGCTCGCGACGCTCAAGGCGGCCCTTTTCGCCAACGAAGAGATCCAAGAGAGAGACACAACGGTCCGGCCCAGCGAAGTTGGGGATACAGGCGCGCACATCACCTTGAACATCGTTATCTCCTCACTCGACCTCCCGGCCACGTTCGATGTCTTCTTGTTCACGCGCGGCAACATCATGGTGCAACTCGTTCACTTCGCGCCCGATTGGGAGAGTGTCGGCCTGCCTGTACCGACGATGTCGGCGGCCGACTTGGCTCACTTGTTGGATCTACGGGCGCAAAAGGCCCAAGGCTTGCTGTCCGACGAATGAACCGCTCGCGGCGGGGCCATCCCCGCCGCGACGGCTTTCTGAGGAGCAACCATCATGCGCATTTGGTTTCACGGCGCGGCCCAAACGGTCACGGGCTCGCAACACCTGCTGGAAGTCAACGGCAAGCGCCTGCTGCTCGAGGCTGGCCTCTACCAAGGCCGCCGCAAGGATTTCTATCGCATCAACCGCAATTTTCCCTTTGACCCGCGGCACCTCGATGCCGTGCTCCTCTCCCACGCGCACATTGACCACAGCGGCAACCTGCCCAACTTGGTCAAACAAGGCTACCCAGGGCCCATCTATGCCACGCCGGCCACGGTCCACTTGGCCAATGTCATGCTGCTCGACTCGGGCCACATCCACGAAGAGGACGCGCGTTACCTCAACAAACGTCGGCGGCGGCGAGGAGAACCACCCATCGAGCCCCTCTATACCGTCGAAGACGCGGCCGCGGTGGCCGACCAGTTCGTCCCCGTGCCCTACGACCGGGCCTTCGAAGTCGTGCCCGGCGTGATCGCGCGCTTTGTCGAAGCCGGCCACATCTTGGGCTCCGCGGCCATCGTGCTCGACATCCACGAGCCCGGCCGCAAGCCCTTCCGCCTGTGGTTCTCGGGTGACATTGGCCGCCGGCATTTGCCCATCCTGCGCGATCCGGTGTTGCCCCAAAACCCCACCTACCTCCTCATGGAAAGCACCTACGGCGACAAACCCCACCGGGACCCCCGCTACGCGCGCGATGAACTGCGGGAGGTGGTCGGCCAAACCCTGCGCCGTGGGGGCAAGGTCATCGTGCCCGCGTTCGCGGTGGGCCGCACCCAAACATTGGTCTATTGGCTGCACCGCATGATGCGCGACGGCGAAATCCCCGACGCTCCCATCATCGTCGACAGCCCTTTGGCCGTCAACGCGAGTGAGGTCTACCGGGCCCATCCCGAATGCTATGACCGCGAAGCCCGCCGGCTGTTGCGCGAGGGCGGGCTGGAAGCGGTGCTGGGCTTCGGGCGAGTGCAATACATCCGCTCAGTCGACGCGTCCAAAGCCCTCAACGACCGCCGCGACCCCATGATCATCATCTCCGCGTCGGGCATGGCCGAAACCGGCCGCATTTTGCACCACCTCAAGCACAACATCGGCGATTCCCGCAACACCATCCTCATTGTGGGCTGGGCCGCGCCCCACACCTTGGCCCGCCGCCTGGCCGACCGCGAGCCGCGCGTGCGCATCTTCGGCGAGGTGTACGAAGTGCGGGCCCACATCGCGACCATCGGCGACCTCTCGGCCCACGCGGGGCAGGACCTGTTGCTGGAATACGCGCTTGCCGGCCAGGACTCCTTGCGGGGCATCTTCTTGGTCCACGGTGAGCCCAAAGGCGCAGAGCCGCTGATGGCTTTGCTGCGCGAGCGGGGCTTCACCGCGGTGCACTACCCTGCTCGACACGAGCGGGTGGATCTGTAGTTTCGGGCCCGCGCGGCAGGGGAATTCAAAGGCGCGGTGGCCGGGGCGCGCGACGCCCAACCCACCACGCGGCCAGCCAAATGCCTGCCACACCAGCGCCCAAATCGGTCCAAGCGAAAGTGCGATTGGGTAAGCCGATTTGCACGGCTTCGTCCACCATTGCGGCCAAAGTGAGCAAGAAGGCCCATTCCCGCCAGCGCGCGGGCCCCAGGCCCCAAGTGACCACCCCGGCCAACGCCGCGAAGACGAAAAAGTGCCCCACGACATCCCCTGTGGGCACGCGAAGCAACCCCGCCAAGACGCCCATGTCATCGCCCCGGCTGGCGCGGAAAGCCATACCCGCGACCACCGCGAAAGCCAGCAGCGCGAGCGTGTGACGCTGTCGGCGGGTCATGGGGAAAGCCTCCGGCCGCGGCTATGGCGCGCGGCGATGGCCTTGCTCCGCGGCCGCATCGCCACGCAGCAATTGCACCGCGTGGGGCAAGACAGCCGCGACGACCGCGAAGTTCTCCACCGCGGCTTTAGGGCTGCCGGGGAGGTTGATGATCAATGTGTGTCCGCGTAGGCCCGCGATGCCTCGCGAGAGCATCGCGTGCGGGGTGATGCGCAGGCTGGCCGCGCGCATGGCCTCGGCCAACCCTGGGGCTTCGCGTTCGATCACCGCGCGCGTGGCCTCAGGAGTGACATCGCGCGGGGCAAAACCCGTGCCGCCAGTGGTGAGGATGATGTCGATGTCAGGCCGCGCGCACCAAGCCAGCAACGCGGCCCGAATGGCTTCCTGGTCGTCGGGCACCAGCCCGGTTTCGACAACGGTCCAGCCCCGCTCGCTCACCGCGTGCGCCAAGGCCGGGCCCGAGCGGTCTTCGCGTTGGCCTTGAAAGGAGCGATCCGACACGGTCAAAATGGCAAAGCGCAACATCGCGTGATCTCCTTGAGCGGGGGCGGGGTGGTCGCCCCCAAGCGGTCAGCGGGCCAAAGCCTCCTTGGCCGCAGCCAAGACCTCGTCGTAATTGGGCTCCAGGCCCAATTCAGGCATGTAGTCCGCGTACACGATTTTGCCGTCCCGGTCCACCACGAACACGGCCCGGCGCAGCAAGCGTACTTCCTTCATCAAGCAGCCGTACTTGACGCCGAAGTCCATGTCTTTGTGGTCCGAGACCACCATGACCTGGTCGACGCCAGCCGCGCCGCACCAGCGTTTTTGCGCGAAAGGCAAATCCGCGCTGATGACCACGATGGCGATGTCCTCGCTGAGGGCCGCAGCGGCTTCGTTGAAACGCCGGGTTTCGCGGTCGCACACGGGCGTGTCCAGCGAGGGCACCGCAGCGATGATGCGCACCTTGCCCGTGGTGCTGGCCAAGACCGCGATGTCTTGCCAGTCTTGGGTCGTGGCGGTGAACTCGGGCGCGTCGTCGCCCGGCTGCAGATCCGGGCCAACGACGGTGACATCCCGAGCGCCAAATTTGATGAGACCGCGTCGTTCGAGCATGACACACTCCTTGGGGGGAGAGATGCGAAAAAAGGCCAACGCGAAAAGCAGCGCCCCAGGCAGGACTCGAACCTGCAACCGACGGCTTAGAAGGCCGCTGCTCTGTCCTTTGAGCTACTGGGGCGCGCGGTGCACACTAAGTATACCGAAGCCCTCCCAGCGCGCCAAGGGCCGTTGGGGGCTGTTCGAAAAGCAGAGTGCGGACGCGTACCACCAGGGCCCGCGCGTCGGCCGCCACACCGGACAGTCTCGCGCGTCTTGACCTGGGCCGGGGCGCGCGTATAATTGGGGCAAGCCCAAACACGCAAACCGTGCCGGGAGGAGTAGGCATCGACCGGCCGCCAGAGAGGGCCCGTCAACGGCTGAAAGCGGGCCTCGGTGCAGGGGTGCTGAAGGTCGCCCGGCGAAAGGGGCCGCAGAACGCCGCCACGCGCGGTCAGTAGAGCGGCACGGGTGGGCCCGTTACCGCCCCAGCCCTGCGCGAGCGCGCTTCGGAGCGCGTCGCGGTGGGTGGTGAGTGCGTTGGTGCCGCAAGGCCCAACGAAACGAGGTGGTACCGCGGAAGGCAGCCCCCGCCTTTCGTCCTCGGTGAAGAGGTTCGAAAGCGGGGGTTTGGTGTTTTAACCTCCGGCCCCTGCTGTGCCACCACACCCTCATTGGGAGGAAGAACGCATGACCGTCACCCATTTGACCGTTCCACAGCCGCTGATTCGGCCCCGCCATCGCGCGATGGCCATCGTGTGGGTGGTTTTGGGCAGCGCGCTGCTGGCCCTGGCCGCGCAGGTACGCATTCCCCTGCCCTTTACGCCGGTGCCCGTGACCGCGCAAACCTTCGCGGTGTTGATCCTGGCGGCTGCGCTGGGGGCCCGTCTGGGCACGCTGACCGTGCTCCTCTATTTGGTGGAAGGCGCGCTGGGCCTGCCGGTGTTCAGCGGCGGCGGTGGTCTGACGCACCTCCTGGGCCCCACGGGCGGCTATCTGCTGGGCTTTGTCGGCATGGCCGCGGTTGTGGGCGGCCTGGCCGAACGCACACCGCCCACGACATGGCGCTTTTGGGCCGCGTTCGGCCTGGGCGAGTTGGTACTCTACGCCGCTGGGTTAGCGTGGCTGAGCCTGTTCGTTGGCTTCGAGCGTGCGTTGGCGTTGGGCTTGTGGCCCTTCCTCCTCCCTGACGCGCTCAAAGGGCTGGCCGCGGCCGGGGTGGCCGCGGGACTGTACCGGTGGCGCGACCGATAAGCCATCCGCGGAGGTTCCCATGACGGCACAATCCTTCCCCAAAACCTTCGACTTTCGAGCCGAAGAGGAACGCCTCTACCAACGCTGGGCCGAAAAGGGCTATTTCAAACCCTGGAACGACCCCACCAAGCCCGACTTCGACCCCAGCATCCCGCCTTTCGTCATCTCGATGCCACCGCCCAATGTGACCGGAGAACTGCATCTTGGCCACGCGATGATGGTGGCCTTGGAAGACCTCATGATTCGCCAAAAGCGCATGGAAGGCGTGCCCACCCTCTGGGTTCCGGGCACAGACCACGCGGGCATCGCGACCCAACTCATGGTCGAAAAAGCCCTGGCCAAAGAGGGCAAAACCCGCTACGACTTGGGGCGCCACGCGTTCGAAGACCGGGTTTGGGCCTGGAAGCGCAAATATGGCGGCATCATCACCACCCAAATCCGCCGTTTGGGCGCCTCGTGCGACTGGGATCGAGAGAAGTTCACCCTTGACCCAGACCTCTACCGCGCGGTCCTCGAAGCCTTCGTGCGCCTGTGGGAAAAAGGCCTGATCTACCGCGGCTATCGCGTGATCAACTGGTCCCCTGGGTTGCAAACCGCGGTCTCTGATTTAGAAGTGGAATACCAAGAGGTCCAAGGCAAGTTGTACTACTTCAAGTACATGCTCGCGGACGGCGATGGGGAATACATTCCAGTGGCCACGACGCGCCCCGAGACCATTTTGGGCGACACCGCGGTGGCCGTGCATCCTGAGGACCCGCGCTATCAACGCTTCATCGGCCGTGAAGTGGTGGTGCCCATCCTGGGACGGCGCATCCCCGTGATTGCGGACGAGCGGGTCGACCGAGAATTTGGCACGGGCGCGCTCAAGATCACCCCCGGCCACGACCCCACGGACTTCGAGATCGGCCAAGATCATGGTCTGCCCGTGCGCATCGTGATGGACGAACGGGGGCATATGAACGCGCTGGCTGGGCCGTATGCGGGGCTCGAGCGGTTCGAGGCGCGCGCCAAACTATGGGCCGACATGAAGGCCGCAGGGCTGGTCCTCAAAGAAGAGCCGTACACCCACCGCATTCCCATTGCCCAGCGCGGCGGCGAGCCTATCGAGCCGATGGCTTCGGTGCAGTGGTTCGTGCGCATCCAGCCTTTGGCCACGCGCGCGTTAGAAGCCGTGCGCGCGGGCCGCATTCGCATCATCCCCGAACGCTTCACCAAGGTGTATTATCACTGGCTGGAGAACATCCGCGACTGGACCATCTCACGCCAACTGTGGTGGGGGCACCGCATCCCGGCGTGGTATTGCATGGACTGCCCGGCCGAAGACGGCCGCCGTCAGGCCGAACATGTGCGCTTCATCTTCAACCCGCCGCTCGAAGTCGACGGTCGCACGTTGGAGGTGGCGACCTACGCGGATCTGGAGGCCCAAGGCCTGGCCCAACCGGAGGTCCTCGAAAAAGCCGCGCACATGAAAGTGGATCTGGCCGTCAAACCCATCGTGGCTCGCGAGGCCCCGGAGCGGTGTCCGGTGTGCGGCAGTAGCCGCTTGGTGCAAGAGGCCGATGTGCTCGACACTTGGTTCTCGTCGGGGCTGTGGCCCTTCTCGACCTTGGGTTGGCCCGACGAGACGCCTGATTATCGCTACTTCTACCCCACTACCGTGATGGAAACGGGCTACGACATTCTGTTCTTCTGGGTAGCCCGCATGATTATGATGGGTTTAGAATTCACCGACCAAGAGCCCTTCCGCGTTGTCTATCTGCATGGCCTGGTGCGCGACGAGTTCGGGCGCAAGATGAGCAAAACACTGGGCAATGTGATCGACCCGCTGGAAGTCATTGCCAAATATGGGGCCGACGCCCTGCGCTTTACCCTCTTGGTGGGCAGCGCGCCGGGCAATGACATTAACTTGAGTTGGAAGAAGATTGAGGCCAACCGCAACTTCGCCAACAAGGTGTGGAACTTGGGCCGTTTCGTGCTGCGCGCGGTGGAACAAGCCCCGGCCGAGCCCCAGGCCGAGCCCGACTGGACCTTGGCCGACTCGTGGATCTGGGCCCGACTGCAGGCGGTCATTCGGCAAGTGAACGGCCTGAACGAGCGCTATTTGTTCGGCGAAGCAGGCAAGATCATCTACGAGTTCGTCTGGGACGAGTTCGCGGACTGGTATGTCGAAATGGCCAAGCCTCAACTCAAGGAAGGCGGCGACCGGGCCTATTACACCGCGCTGGCGCTGAGCAAAGTGCTCGACGCCGCGCTGCGGCTGTTGCACCCCTACACGCCTTTTGTGACCGAAGCCCTCTGGGGGCATCTCAAACGCGCGGTGCACGAACATTTTGGCCCGCGCGCGGCCGAGTTCAGTTTCGATGGCCAATGGGCCGATATGCTCATCGTCGCGGCCTGGCCGCGCGGCCGTGCTCCCGAAGGCTGGGAAGAGGCGAAAGTCAAGACCTTCTCCCAATTGCAGGCCTTGGTGCGGGCCATCCGCCGCTACCGCGCGGAGCAAGGCCTGGAGCCCAAAGTCAAATTGCCCGCGCGCATTGTGGCCGGCGACGATGCCCCGGTCTTGCAGAGCGTGCGCGCAGGGCTGGCGCTGGTGGCCCGCTTGGATCCGCAAGCGCTGGAGATCGTGGCCCAGGCCGAGCCCCCCGCCCACGCCACGGCCATCGTCACGGGCTCGTGGACCGCATATTTGAGCCTGCCCACCGCGGACCCGGCGGTTCGGGCCCGCTTGGAGAAGAAGTTGGCCGAGGTGCAACAGCACATCGCGCGGTTGGAGCGCCTGCTGGCTGGGCCGTTTGCGCAAAAGGCGCCGGCCCCGGTCGTGCAGCGCGAGCGGGAAAAACTGGCCCGCTATCGCGAAGAGGCCGAGGCCCTGCGGCGCCAACTGTCGTGAGAAGCCCGCGGGCCGCTTCCCGGCAGGCATCCCTTGAAACGCGCGAGACGCGCGGCGGTCGGCTCATGCCGGCTGCCGCGCGTGGCTTCCAAATCGGGCCACCCCCGCGGCATCTCGCCCGGTCGGCGACGAGTGCTTCGCGCGTGGCCGGGCATCTCGTGTATAATGAATTTGCGATTTCGCTGTTCAGGAGTAAGGCCTATGCCCTCACGGGATCCAGAGTGCATTTTCTGCCAAATCATCGCCCATGAATTGCCCAGCAAGATCGAATACCAAGACGAGTGGGTGACCGCGTTTCACGATATCCATCCCATCGCGCCGGTGCACCTGCTGATCGTGCCCAACAAACACATCGCGTCGGTCAACGCGGTCACGCCCGACGACGAGGCCATGTTGGGGCACATGTTCACCGTGGCGCGCGAATTGGCGGCCAAAATGGGCGTGGCCGAACGGGGGTACCGACTGCTCGTCAACACGGGTGAACACGCGGGCCAAGTGATCTTCCACTTGCACATGCACCTGGTTGGCGGACGGGCCTTGGGCCCCATGCTGTCTCGTTGAGGGCACGCGGTCGATGCGCTTCAATCCCACTCCCCGGGCGGTGGTGCTGGCCGGGGGCGTCGGGGGCGCCCGCTTCGCTGCGGGGTTGGTTCAAGTGCTCCCCCCCGAGCAAGTCACCATCGTCGTCAATGTGGGGGACGATTTCACCCACTTTGGGCTGCACATCAGCCCCGACTTGGACACGGTCTGCTACACCTTAGCCGGCCGTGAAAATCCGGTCACCGGCTGGGGGCGGGCCGACGACACATGGCACGCGCTGGAGGCCATCGCCGAGTTGGGCGGCCCGACCTGGTTTCGCTTAGGCGATCGGGATCTGGGCCTGCATTTGGAACGCACCCGCCGCCTGCAGGCCGGTCAACCCCTGAGCGCGATCACGCGCGCGGTGTGCCAAGCCTGGGGCGTACGCGCCACAGTGTTGCCGGTGACCGACGATCCTGTCCCAACCGTGGTGCACACCGCGGAACATGGCACCTTGGAATTCCAAGAGTACTTTGTGCGTCGGCACTGCCAGCCGCGCGTGCAGGGGTTCGAGTTCGTGGGGGCCGCGCAGGCTCGCGCGGCGCCGGGTGTGTTGGAAGCCATCGCCGCGGCCGAGGCCGTACTCATCGCGCCGTCCAACCCGTGGGTGAGCATCGACCCGATCTTGGCCATCCCCGGCGTGCGAGAGGCGCTGACGGGCCAAACCGTGGTCGCGGTGTCGCCCCTCATCGGTGGCCGCGCGGTCAAAGGGCCGGCCGCCAAGATGTTCGCCGAACTGGGCATCGAGCCCTCGGCCTTGGCCGTGGCTCGCCACTACCAAGGCCTAATTCAAGGCCTGGTCATCGATGAAAGCGACGCGGCCTTGGCCCCGCGCATCACCGCCGCGACCGGCCAAGCCGTGTTCATCACCGACGCCTGGATGCCCACCCCGGCCCGCCGCCGCGCCTTGGCCCAGTCCACTTGGGACTTTGCCCAAGCCCTGCGCTTGCACGCGTCCCTTGGATAGCGGAAGGAGGAGAGGCTCGCCTTGCCGCTATCCCACCTGGTGGGGTTCGCCATCAGGTTTTGGAGGAATACCTGTGACCCTGTGGGCCATCATTCCGGTCAAACCCTTGCGCGAGGGGAAGTCGCGGCTCGCGCAGGTGTTTCAGCCCGATGAGCGAGAACGCATCAATCGTTGGCTGCTGCAAAACACCCTGAACATCGTGGGCCGCACCCCGGGCATCGACCAGGTCTTGGTCGTCAGCCGCGACACGGCCGCGTTGAGTTTGGCGCGCTCGTGGGGCGCGCGCGTGCTCCAAGAAGCCGGCGACGCGGATCTCAACAGCACGCTGACCCGCACCGCGGCGTTGCTGCATGAGTGGCGCGTGCCCTTTATGTTGGTGCTGGCCGTAGATCTGCCCCATCTTCGCGCCGATGACCTGGAGGCAGTGATTCGCCCCCTGCGGGCCGACCCCGTGCCCGAAGCCGGTCGCTTGGTCATCGCCCCGGACCGTGAGCGTCAGGGGACCAACGCGTTGGGCCTGGCGCCACCGGCTGGACATACGTTCTCGTACGGCCCAGGGTCGTTTTTGCGCCATCTGCGCGCTGCGCACCGCCAAGGCCGCGAGGTGCACGTGGTCCAACGCGAAGGCCTGGCGCGCGATCTGGACTGGCCCCAAGACATTCCCCTGCTGCGTCACGCCTTCCCTGAACTGGTGCAGAAGGCAATGCTGGAACTCGTCCGTCAAAGTCCATCCCCCTGGCCGGGTTGAGCCCCGGCCCATCCTTGGCAAGGAGGCCGCAAATGAAACGAGCCGCTTTGTACCTCCAAGACGCGCACGATTTGCGCGCAGGCTTGGATTATGTGCGCTACGCGGAAAAAATGGGCTTCGAAGCCGTGTGGCAAGCCGAGTCGCGCTTGGTGCGTGACGCGATCGTGCCCATGGCCGCCTATGCCGCGGTGACCGAACGCATCAAAATCGGCTCAGGCGTCATCAACAACTGGACCCGCAACATCGGCCTGCTGGCCGCCACTTTTTTGACCTTAGACGACCTGGCCCCGGGGCGCATCATCGCGGGGCTGGGCGCGTGGTGGGATCCTCTGGCCCGCAACGTGGGCATCATTCGCCGTAAGCCGCTGACGGCCATGCGCGAGACGGTGATCGTGCTGCGTCGTTTGCTCAACATGGAACGGGTGACCTTCCACGGCGAATTCGTGCATGTCGACGGCATCGAGTTGGATGTGGTGCACGGCCGTCGCGAGCCGCGCCATGTGCCCATCTACATCGGCGCCACAGGGCCCAAGATGCTGGCTTTGGCCGGCGAAATCGCGGACGGCGTGCTGCTCAATTACTGCGTGCCGCCGGAATACAACGATTGGGCCCTGGAGCAAATCGAAAAGGGCGCGCGCAAGGCCGGCCGCTCGCTGGACGACATCGACCGGCCGCAACTCATCGTCGCCTCGGTGGATGAGGACCGCGAAGTGGCCATCGACCGCACCCGGGAACTGCTGGTGCAATACTTGGCCCAACAGCCCCACATCGCCAAGGCGTCGGGTGTGTCTGAAGACGTGGTGCGCGAGATCCAATCGATTTTGGGCTGGCCGGCCACCCACGAGCAGATCCAACGGGCCAAGCACTTGGTGCCCGAAGACCTGATCCACCGCATCACCGCGTCGGGCACCCCCGACGAAGCCCGGGCCAAGGTCAAGGAATACATGGACCGGGGCGCGACCTCGCCGGTGTTGTATTCGGTGGGCGGTGATGTCAAACTGCTGATCGACACGTTTTCGCCTTTGCTGCACCCCGAAGACGACTAAACGCACACGGAGCCCGCGCAGAACCCCGGTTTCGTGGTATGATAGAGGCACTCAGGTTTTGGTGAGAAGAACGATGAACGAGGAACGGAAAATCACCATCATCGAAGGGCCCACGCCAGAGTTCGAAGCGGTGCAAGAAGAAGCCGCGGACTTCTTGGCCGGGGTCCTGGAAGGGCCGTCGCCCCAATCGTACATCGCGCTCACGCGCGTGCGTGCGCTGAACGGCCCAGCGTTGGTGGAACGCTGCCATCGGGCTTGGCGCGAGCGAGAATCCATCTATCTGGAATTCCGCACGCCAGTGGGTCTGGTGCAGCAAGTGCCTATTGTGGCGGTGCGTTACATCCCCACCGAAGAGGGGGATGTGCTCATGCTGTGGGTGATGCTGCCGTTGGAGGTGATCGAGCACTTGGCCGACGGTACCAGCGAAGACGAAGACGACTTGGACGAATTGCCGCCCTTCTAAAGGGGGTCGCGCCGCGGCCCCTGGCGTCATCGGCCTCGCGCGCCGCGCCACGCGTTGACCGCGTCGCGCGGCGCTTTTTTGTGGCGCGCGGAGGCGCGTGGTAAGATTAGCCCGGCCGCGCTTGCGCGGCCTCATCATTTGCATTCCGATGGTGGGAGGTTCCCATGAGTGACAAGAAAGTTCGCGTCGCCATCATTGGCGTGGGCAATGTGGCCGCGTCCTTAGTCCAAGGCGTGTTTTATTATCAAAACGCCAACGACGATGACTTTGTCCCCGGCCTTATGCATGTCAATTTAGGCGGTTATCACGTGCGCGACATCGAATTCACCGCGGCTTTCGACATCGACGCGGACAAAGTGGGCAAAGACCTTTCAGAAGCCATTTGGGCCGGCCAAAACAACACCATCAAGTTCGCGGACGTGCCCCACCTGGGCGTGCCCGTCTACCGGGGCATGACCCACGACAGCCTGGGCAAATATCTCTCTGAGAAGATCCGCAAGGCCCCCGGCCCCACGGCCAACATCATCCAAATCCTCAAAGACACCAAGACCGACGTGGTCATCAACTTGCTGCCCGTTGGCAGCGAGATGGCCACCAAGTGGTATGTCGAGCAAGTGCTGGATGCCGGTTGCGCCTTCGTCAACGGCATCCCTGTGTTCATCGCACGGGAGGCGTATTGGCAGCAACGCTTCGCGGAGCGCGGGCTGCCCATCATCGGCGACGACATCAAAAGCCAAGTCGGCGCGACCATCGTGCATCGCGCCTTGGTGTGGCTGTTCCAAAAGCGCGGGGTGCGCCTGGAGCGCACCAGCCAACTCAACGTCGGCGGCAATATGGACTTTTACAACATGCTCGAGCGGGCCCGCCTGCAAAGCAAGAAGATCTCGAAGACGCGCGCGGTGACCTCGCTGTTGGACTACGAATTGGATCCTGAAAACGTTTACATTGGCCCCTCGGATTATGTACCGTGGCTCAAGGACCGCAAATGGGCCTACATTCGGCTGGAAGGCCGCGCGTTCGGCGACGTGCCGTTGAACATCGAACTCAAACTCGAGGTATGGGACAGCCCCAACGCGGCCGGCGTGCTCATCGACGCGGTGCGCATGGCCAAATTGGCCCTGGACCGGGGGCTGAAAGGCGCGCTGGTGGCGCCGTCGGCCTACTTCATGAAATCGCCGCCGGTGCCCATCCCCGACGACGAGGCCGTCGAGCGGGCCGAGGCCTTCATTCGAGGGGAGGACAACGCCACGTTGCCGCCCATGTGAGGGTGGCGGCACGCGCGCATCCCAAGGCCGGGGCCGACGGGCTCCGGCCTTGGCGCGTTTTCAGGCCTCAGTGGTACAATGAGCGCGCGCCACGCGCCATCCCAAGGCCCTGCCGGAGGCGTTCCCCATGACCTCAGAAACCCGGCCCCGGGTGCGGCCGCTGCGCATCACCCCTTATACGCACCAAGGCGTGCCCGGCTTTGTGCTGCAAGACCCCCTGGGCTTGAGCGACAAACTGCTCTTCTTGCCCGCGGACCTGGGCCCAGTGCTGGCCCTGCTCGACGGGACGCGCGATTTGCAACAAGTGCGCAGCGAGTTCTTGGTGCGCTATGGCAAGCCCTTGCCGCCCGAGGTGCTGCAAACGTTGGTGCGTGACCTGGACACAGCCTTCATGCTCGACAACGCCCGCTTTGCCGAGTTCGTGCAGGCCCGGCTGGACGCGTACCGGCGTGGGCCATACCGGCCGCCGCGGTTGGCCGGGCAGGTGTATCCGGCCGGGGCGGAAGAACTGCGGGCCGCGCTGGACAAATATTTGGCCGACGCGCCCAACACCCTGCCGCGACCGACCCGCCCCATCGTGGGCGTGGTCAGCCCCCACATCGACTATCCCCGAGGATGGCGGGTGTATGCCCGCGCGTGGTCCTACGCGCGCGAGGCCGTGCGCGCGGCCGAGCAGGTCATTGTGCTGGGCACCGACCACAACGGCCCGCCCGGAAGCCTAACCCTCACCCGCCAAAATTACGCCACCCCCTACGGTGTGCTGCCGACGAACACCACAGCCGTGGAGGAACTGGCCGCGGTCTGGGGCGCGGACGAGGCCTTTCGCTATGAACTGCACCACATCGGCGAGCACTCGGTGGAATTGGCCTTGGTCTGGCTGCACCACATGCGGGAGGGCCAGCCGGTGGAGGTGATTCCCGTACTGGTGGGCGCGTTTGACCATTATGTGCAACAACGGCAAGATCCGGCCACCGATGCCCGCCTGAACGCGCTGATCACCGCGCTACGCGCGCAAACGGCCCAAAAGCCCACGTTGCTGGTCGCCGCGGTGGATTTGGCCCATGTGGGGCCCGCGTTCGGCGACCCGCGGCCGTATCGCGACGCGGACAAGCAGCGCTTGCGCCGCGCGGACGAGGAACTGCTCAACGCGCTGCGGGTAGGGGACCCCGCGGCTTGGTTCTGGCGCATTGCCGGTGTTGACGACCGCTACCGCATTTGCGGCTTTTCGGCGCTGTATCTCTACTTGCGGGTGCTGGAAGGCCTTACAGGTGTGGTCACGGGCTATGAGCACTGCCCTGCGGACCAAGACTTTGGCTCGGTGGTATCGGTGGCCGGCGCGGTAACCCTGGCCCGCTGAGGGAGTGCGATGCCACGGGTGTTCACGGTGGGGCACTCCAATCGCTCGCTGGCCGCGTTGGTGGAACTTTTGCAGCAGGCCGGCGTGCAGGTGGTGGCCGATGTGCGCCGGTGGCCCCGCTCCCGGCGCTGGCCGTGGTTCGACCAGGCCGCGCTGGAAGCCGAACTGCCCCGCCACGGTTTGGCGTATCGCTGGCTGGGCGACGCTTTGGGGGGCTACACCGACCCGCCCTATCCGGATTACATGCACACGCCCGATTTCGCTCGCGGCCTGGCTCGCCTGGAAGCCCTGGCCCAAGGCCAACCGACGGCCATCTTATGCGCGGAGCGCGATTGGCGGCACTGCCACCGCCGCTTCATTGCCGACGCACTGTGCGCTCGCGGCTGGCAAGTGGTGCATCTCCTGGCCCCAGGCCACGCCGAAAACCACCCCTGCCCCTTGCCGGGGGTGTGAACCGCGAGAACGCAACTTCCCCCCACCGGCTGGGTTGTCATTAAGCCAGGCCTTGGCCTGCCCGGAGGCGTTCCCCATGACTCAAGCCGCGTTGGAGGTCCGCGACCTCACCTTTACGTATCGCAACCGCACCGAACCCGCACTGCAAGGCGTGTCGTTCCAGGTGGACCGGGGCGAGTTGGTGCTGGTCGCGGGCGCGTCGGGCAGCGGCAAGACCACCTTACTCCGCATCCTCAACGGCCTCATCCCCCATTCGTATCGGGGCACGCTGCACGGCACCTTGCGCATCTTGGGCCACGACCCCACGGGCGTTAGCCTGGCCCAACGCAGCCAGTGGGTGGGCACGGTGTTGCAAGACCCCGAACGCCAGATCATTGGCGCGTATGTGCTCAATGACGTGGCCTTTGGCTTGGAAAACCTGGCCGTCCCGCGGCCGGAGATGTTGCGTCGTGTCGCCGCGGTGCTGGACGCGTTGGGCATCGCCCACCTGCGCGACCGCGAAACCTACGCGCTCAGCGGGGGCGAAAAACAAAAAGTCGCGGTGGCCGGCAGCCTGGTCATGGAGCCCGACGTGCTGCTCTTGGACGAGCCCCTGGCCAATTTGGACCCCGCGGGCGTGGACGAAGCCTTGGCCCTCATTCGCCGCCTGGTGGACGCGGGCAAAACGGTGCTCCTCATCGAACATCGGGTCGAGGATGTGCTGCGCATCGCGCCCGACAAAGTGCTCTTTCTCGAAGCCGGACGGCAGCGCTATTTCGGCCCGGTTGAGGGCTTCCTACGCGTCGCGCACCCCCAAGAAGTCAAGTTGCCCGCGGAGGTGGCCGTGCGCCGCTTGCAGGCGTTGGGCCTCGCCCCTGCGCCACCACCGCGCCGCGAACGTCAGCCCGACGCACCGCCCCTCATCACCGTCGAAGACCTCACCTTTGGCTACACCGAAGGGCGTCCGGTGCTGCGTGGGGTGAGCACCGCGGTGCACCCCGGCGATGTCATCGCGCTGTTGGGCCCCAACGGCGCGGGCAAAACCACGTTGGTGCGTCACCTCATTGGGCTGGAAAAGCCCTGGCAAGGCCGAGTACGAGTTCGCGGCACCGACACCCGGGACGCGTCGGTCGCACAAATGGCCCGCACCGTTGGCTTCGTGTTCCAAAACCCGCGCCACATGCTCTTCGCGCCCACCGTGTGGGAGGAATTCGCGTTCGGCCCGCGCAACTTGGGCTTCGACGAAGCCCGCATCCACGCCAATGTGGCGCGTAGCCTGCGCATCGTCGACCTGACCGAATACGCCCAAGTCTCCCCCTTGGCCCTCAGTTTCGGGCAGCAACGCCGCGCGGCCATCGGCGCGGTGCTCAGCATGGAAACCCAAGTGCTGGTGTTGGACGAGCCCACTGCGGGCCAAGACTATCGCCATTACATCGGCTTCATGGACGCGATCGTCCAAATGCCCTTCGCGGCCATCCTCTTCATCACCCACGACCTCGACCTGGCCGTGCGGTATGCCAATCGGGTCTGGCTCATGCACCAAGGCCGTCTGATCGCCGATGGTCCCCCCGAAGAGGTTTTGGTGGACGAGGAGGTGCTGCGGCAATGCCGCCTGCGGCCCACCAGCCTTCTGCAACTCAACCGCCAACGCGTGACCGCGACGGGCCGCTTTCTTTCGCTGGAGGAGTTGGCCCGCCAAGGCGCCTAACTCCTCATCGTCCGTTTTTCATCTCTCCAAGGAGGTCGCTTATGGCCGGTCGTCCCATGCTCAAGCAAGTGCTCGGTGCCATCATTGCCGCGACCATCGTCATGTGGTTGGCCAACCTGCTCACCCAGGGGGACAAAGCCACTGGGGCTGGGTGGGTTTGGTACTTCATCGGCGCGGTGCTCGTCATGGCCATCTATCTGTTCTTCGCCACCAAGCCCATTTGGCAGGTCGGCACCCGTGAAGTAGTCATGATGGCCATCGGCGCGGTGCTCTATGGTGTGTTCTCTTGGGCCACCAATGTGTTCCAATTGCCCTCGGTGAGTTTCGTCTCCCTGCGCCCCGCGGTGGCCATCCCCATCTTTATGGGGTTGGCCTTCGGGCCGGTCGTGGGTTTCTTCAGCGGCCTGGTGGGCAACATCTTGGGCGACGCGCTCACCGGCTGGGGGGTCTACCCCGTGTGGGATCTGGGCAATGGCCTGATGGGGCTCATCCCTGGGCTGATTCACGCCTGGCCCAACACCGACGAGCGGGTGCAAATGACCAAAAGGGTGCTCATGTGGGTCGCGGGGTTGATGGTGGTCTTCGTCGTACTCACCGCGCTCTTCCCTGGGGTAGAACACCCCTGGGCCGGCACCACCGCGGGCCAATGGACCCCCGTGCTGCTCATCTTGCTGGTGGCCATGCTGGTGGTGGCTTGGTGGGCTTTACGGTCCAAGCCAGATGTCGCGACCGCGGTGGTGTGGGGCGCGTTGGGCGTCATCGTCGGCATGGGCTTCGCGTCCATCGCGGACATTTGGGTCAACGGCTACTCGGTTGCCACGGCCATCATCGGCGAGTTCCTGCCCGCGGCCGGCACCAACTTGGTCTTCGACATCATCTTGGTGCCCATCTTGTACGCCGCGTATCAAAACGCGCGTCTTCGCAGCGGGCGCTGAGCGCCCATCCTCGGCCGGGGGAGGCGCGGGGCCGTCCGGCTTCCCCCGGCCGTTCACGGAGTTGTCCCCATGCTGGTCACCTGGGCCTACAAAGAACGCCCCACCCTCATTCAGCGTTTGGACCCGCGCGCCCGCCTCATCTTCACCCTGTGCGCCATGCTCGCCATTATTCTGGTGTGGGACCTACGCTGGCTGGCCGGCTGGTTGGCCTTTGCCTTGCTGGTCTATCGCGCGGCCAGGCTCACCTGGAAGGAAACCCGCCGCTTTTGGATGGTGGTGCTGCCGCTCATCACCTTTCTGGTGCTCATTACCGCGCTCACGGGCCGCGGCGGCGAAGAGGCCTACCAAACCGTGCATCCTTGGGTCACGCTGCAAATAGGCACCTGGGCGTGGCAAATCAGCGTCGAACAGGTCGTCTTCGCCCTCAGCCAGTTCACACGGATGCTCACCTTGGCCATCCTGGGGTTGCTGATTCCCTTTACCATTCACCCCGCGCAATATGGCGTGACGTTCCGCGGCTTGGGGCTCAGCGACAAGTTCGCGGTGGCCACCGATTTGGCCTTTCGGTTGGTGCCCTCGGTGGCGCGTGATTTCCAAACCACCCTGGACGCGCAACGGGCCCGCGGGTATGAGTTGGAGCGCAAAGGCGCGGGCGTGATCCGACAGATTCGCAACCTCGCGCCCCTCATCGTGCCGGTGACCATTCAGGCCATCCTCAACGGCGAAGACATCATCGATGCCATGGACCTGCGGGCCTTTGGGGCCAAGCCCCGCCGCACCTGGATTGTCGAACTGCGCTACCAAACCCGTGACTACATCCTCATCGCGCTGGGCGTGGCCGTGCTGGCCGCCACCATCGGCGCCAAACTGCTGGGCTACGGCGCGTTTTGGGTCCCACCCGGCTGGCTGGCGGGGTAAGGCCGGCCCCGCGGCGTCACACCACGAACCGCCCCTGTTCCATAATGGGCTCGCCATCCACCCAGATGCTCACCTGCAGCGGAATGACATCCACATGCACCGGGCTGGTCCAGTCTGCGCCCGTGGCGTGAGGATAGGGATTGCCAAAGGCCACATGCACGCCTGGGAACTTCTCGTCTTGCAGCAGGTTGCCTGTGAGTTCGGTGAGGAACTCGTTGGTGCCGATGGCGAATTCGCCGACCCGACGGCCGTTCTCGGCGCTATCCATGTAGGACCACACCTCTTGGGCCAGGGCCGCGTTGGGGTGCTCGACCTTCTGCACCCGGCCTTGGGCCACTTCAATGCGCATGGGCGCGTCCAGCAGGCCATACTTTTCACTGAAATAATCGCCCAATAGATGAACCACCAACACCCCTTCCGCGTCCACTGGCGCGGTGAAAGTTTCGCCCTCGGGCAGGTTGCCCCACTCGCCGGGCCGGTGATACAAGCCTGTCGAGGGCACCCAGCGCCGGGCCGTGGGGTCCAGCCGCACGGTGAAGTCGGTCCCGTCGGGCGAAGTGACATGAATCTGTCGCGCGCCGCGGACCCGCTCGTAAATCTGCCGCGTGCGCGCGGCCACTTTGTCGTAGTCCGCGGTCATGCCCGTGCGCATGAGCAACGGCGTAATGCCAATCATATGGCCGTGGCGCACGCCAAAGCGCTCCCGCAGCAATTGCCCCGCGGCCATGCGAAAGCGCACCTCGCCCGGCTTGCCCTGGGCCGCATAAAAGGTCACCGTGGGCCGAAAGTCCTCCAGGGCGGCCACCAACGCGGGCGGGACCTCCAAAATAGGCCGAGGCGCGAAGGCTTCCAAAGGCTGCACCGCATGGGCCGCGCCCACTTCCGCGGCCGCCGCGGCCAGGGCCTGGCCGATGGGCCAGGTCTCGTTGTCGGTAATGACGAACACCCGGTCTTGCTCTGTAACGCCCATGCATTGGCGCACCGCAGTGCGCGCGCCGGGCATCAGCGTGGGGTCGATTTCGGCCATGGTTCACCTCCAACGTAGGGAATGCGCGAACATGATCGTTTAGAGGGCCTCGTGGGGCCCCAAGGCCAAAGCCGGGCCTGAGGACGCGGCTGCCCCACGCGCGACCCAGGCTTGCCATTCACGGCGCAGGTCGGGGTCGGTGGCCAAAACACCCCGCACCACTTGGGTCACCATGCGGGCTTGGGCCTTGCGCACCCCGCGCATTACCGCGCACAAATGGGTACCTTCGACCGCCACGGCCACGCCTTGGGGCTGTAGCACGTGCTCCAAAAACGTGGCGATTTGTTCGGTCAGCCGCTCTTGCACTTGCAAGCGCCGGGCGAACATGTCGACAATGCGCGGGATTTTCGATAGACCGATGATTTTGCCATTGGGCACATAAGCCACATGGGCCACACCGAAGAACGGCAGCATGTGATGCTCGCACAGGCTATAGAACTCGATGGAACGCACCAGCACCATCCCTGTGTAGTCGCTCGAGAAGATGGCATCGTTGAGCAACTTTTGCGGGTCGATTCGATAGCCCGCGGTGAGTTCCGCGAACATGCGGCCCACGCGCGTGGGGGTGTCGCGAAGACCCTCTCGCTGAGGGTCTTCGCCCAGCAGTGACAGCAGGGCCTGAATATGGGCTGCAATGGCGTCGACCGGCCATTGTTCGTCAACAGGGGCTCGCTCCCAGGTCATGATGAAAGCCTCTCCGCAGGGGTGGTGTAGGCCACCAATTGGGCCCACACGTGGGGTTGGGGGGAAAAGGATGCGGCTTTCGCGGCCAGAGCCGCGGCCCAAAGGCGCAGGGGCCTTTCCTGGACGGGCCAGTGGGGCGCGACCTCGGCCGCGGGCACCACCGCGTGCGCGTAGCGCCATTCGCGCGGGTTGAGCACCTGCACCTCGGCCGCGGGGGCGGCCCGGTAGAGCAGCGCGTCCAAGTCGATGGGGCGCGGCGCGTTGGGGTCCGCGGAGCGCACCCGGCCCAACGCCCTTTCCACCGCGCGCAACCAAGCAACCAGCCGAGGCGGGGCTTGGTCGGTGGCCCACAGCACGGCCGCGTTGAGAAAGCGCGGGCCAGCCGTACCCACCGGTGGCGTGGCATAAACCTGCGACACCCGCAGCACCCGACCTGCGCGGGCCAGGGCAGCCACCCCTTGGGGCAAGTGGGACTCGGCCGCGATGTTCGAGCCCAGCACCACCACGACCAGAGCCATCAGGCAAAGTCCTCCCGGCGGCGGCGGATGCGCACCCCCACCGAGCGGGCAAAGCGCAGCGCGCCGGGCTTCTCAACCTGCACCTCGACCTCGGGCACGCCGAATTCCACCACGCACAAGCGAGCAATCTCCTCGGCCAGCCGTTCGACCAAGTAGAAGCGAGAGCCCTCCACCAGCGCGATGACGGCCTTGGTCAGGGTGCGATAATTGAGCGCGTCGTCAATGCGGTCGCTGCGGCCCGCGGCGCGGGTGTCGGTGAACAGGCGCAGGTTAATGAGCACATCTTGCCGGTCTTTGCGCTCCCAGTCGTTGATGCCGATGATGGTGCGCAGGTGCAAATCGCGAATCTCAATGACATCGCGCATGGGCCACCTCAGCCGTGCACCAGATGCGCGCCGCCGTCCAAAAACAGCACCTCGCCGGTGACTGCGTCGTTGCGCAGCAAGAACAGCAGCGCTTCGGCGATTTCTTCTTCGCGAATGGCGCGGCGGGCTGGCGTGCGGCGCACCAGGCGTTCGAGATACGCGGCATCATGGCCCGGCGGCGGCAACACCGCGCCCAAGGCCAGCGCGTTGACCTGGATCGTGGGCGCGAGTTCTCGCGCGGCCATGTGGGTCAACGTGATCAGGCCGGCCTTGCTGATGGTGTACGCCAAATATTTCTGCCCCGGATAGACCGCGCGCCAATCAGTGATGTTGACCACCTTGCCGGGCCCGGTGGGTAAGGCCTGCGCGAACACCTGGGTGAGCAGGAAGGCCGCGCGCAAATTGAGGTTGAGGTGCAGGTCCCAATCGTCCACCGTGGTGTCACGCACCCGGCCGGGCACGAACACGGCCGCGGAATTGACCAAGATGCGCGGGGTACCTAAGGTGGCTTGCACCTGGTGGAACAACGCCGTGGCGGCCGGCGCCTGGGTGAGGTCGGCCTGGAACGCGGCTGCCTGCACGCCCAAGGCGCGGGCCTGGGCCACGGTCTCGTGGGCTGCGGCTTCAGAGCGGCCATAATGCACCGCGACATGCACGCCCGCTCGGGCCAAGGCCAACACCAGCATCCGGCCTACCCGATGCGCGCCACCGGTGACCAACGCGAGGTGCCCGCGCACCTCCATGTCAGGCCTCCTCGCCGCGGGCCTGGCGCACGATGCGATCGCCTGCGCTGGCCCCAATGCGGGTTGCGCCCGCGGCGATCATGGCCAAGGCCTGCGCATACGTGCGTACGCCGCCCGAAGCCTTGACGCCCAGCGCGTCCCCCACCGCGGCGCGCATGAGCGCCACGTCTTCGACGCGCGCGCCGCCGGGGCCAAAGCCAGTGGAGGTCTTGACAAAGTCCGCGCCCGCGGCTTGGGCTGCGAAACAGGCGCTCGCGATCTCTTCGGGCGTGAGCAACGCGGTCTCGAGGATGACCTTGACCCGCGCGCCGCGTGGGTGGGCCACGCCGACCACCGCGGCGATGTCCTCGGCCACGGCGCGGTAATCGCCCTCCTTGAGCGCGCCGATGGCCAACACCATGTCCAACTCCGTCGCGCCCGCGTCCAGGGCCTCTTGGGCCTCGTGCACCTTGGTCGCGGTGCTCGTTGCGCCCAAGGGGAACCCGATGACGGTGCACACCGCGATGTCGGTCGTGCGCAAAGCCGCCACGGCTTGCGGCACGAAACGCGGGTTCACGCACACCGACGCGAAGCCGAATTCACGCGCGGTGGCGCACAAGCGGGCGATGTCGTGGGATGTGGCCTCGGGCTTGAGCAGGGTATGGTCGATGTAGCGGGCGATGGTGTCGGGCCGGGGCGCGGGCGGCCGCGCGGATGGCAGGGGCGCAAAACCACGAAAGCCCTCCAGCGCGGCTTCAACGCTGGCGCGCACCCGGGCCAGTTCCTCGGGCGACAAAGGGGGTTGGGTCATGGGGACATCTCCTTTTGGGCCGTGCGGCAACCGCCGGTGAAGTGCCCTTATTGTACCCGCGACGGACGCCCGGCCGTCCTCGGAGATTATCCCGTCGATCTGACGGTTCACACCCAACATACCAGGCCCCGGAAAGTAGATCTGCCGACTTTGGAGCGATTTTAACATCGTTCTTACACGGGGCTGATATAGTACCTCCCCGGAGCCGTGCGCTCCTATCCTTCTCGGGCCTGAGCCCGAGGATATCGGAGGTGGGCCATGTGGTTCGACCCCTTTGCCCAACACTTTATCATGACCGCAGCGACGGCCCTGGCGTTGGAGACTCGGCAAAAGCCGCAAACCCACGAGCCCGCGGTGCCCGCGCCGCGGCGAGAGCGCCGCGCGGTTCGGCCGACGAACAAGATGTCGACGCGCAAGGCCACGCGGTAACGCCGCCCGCGCGGCGTTGGCTCAGCCCGTGGCCAGGGGCACCACGGGCGTTTGTTTTTTAATTCCGCCTGGTATACTGAAGGCACCTGGCAAAAGGAGCGCGTCGATGGAGCAAGGCCTGAGCATCGCTTGGCACGGTATTCTCTTGATGGTCATGCTGGTCGGCTTGGTGGGCCTGGTGGTGCCCATCTTCCCTGGCAATGTGATCATTTGGCTGGCCGCGTTGGCCTATGGGTTCAGTGTGGACTTCGCGGGCTGGGGGTATTTCGCGGCCATCACGGTGCTCATGCTCGCCGCTGTCGTTGCGGACAATGTCGCCATGAGCGTGGGCGCGGCCAAAGGGGGAGCGTCGTGGGTGAGCATCGCGCTGGCCATCGGCACGGCCATCGTGGGCACTTGGCTGTGGCCGCCCCTGGGCGGGCTGATCTTGGGCCCGCTGGCCTTGCTGGCCGCGGAGTATTGGCGCCAGCGCGATTGGGATAAAGCCTGGCAAGCCTCCAAAGGCTATCTCATCGGCTGCGGCTGGGCTTTTGTCGTGCGCTTTGGGCTGGGCGTGCTGATGATCGCGTTGTGGGCCTTGTGGGCTTGGCAGGTGTGAGGCCCGTTGGGCTGCACTGCGCCCCGCTCTGTGCGCGCGGCCCTTCTATCGGCTTGGGGGACCCACGAGCCAACGAAAGGAAACGCAAGTTTCCTTTCGGCTCGCAAAGAGAAACTTTTCTCGAGTTTGGTTTCCTTTGGTGCCCGTCGCGGGCGATGTCTGCCATACTTGTAAAGAAACACAAGTTTCCTTTCGGCTTACGAAAGGAAACTTTTCTCAAGTTTTGTTTCCTTTGGTACCGTGCTCGGAAGAAGTTCCTGGATTCGAGGTATTCTCGTCCGCCGAAAGAGATTGTGTATGGATAACGGGCAAATTATTGTAGAATTTCCAAGATCGCCTCAGCACGATAACGCCGCTGGCGTTTATTCCCCACCGGCGTAAGCAGCCCCGCATTTACCAATTTTCTAATGAGTTTGCGTGTGGCTTGCACCGTAATACCAAGTTTTGATGCCGCCTCTTTGGGAGTGATTTCTGGTGACTGGAAGAGGACATCAATAAGGTAGAGCAAATTAATCGAGGCGCGTTTTGAGGACATTTGCGCCCGCCATGCCAAACGCAAATCTTGGAGTCGTTTCACCCGCCATAACGCGTCTTGGGCTTGCTCCACCACGCCTTGAAGGAAGAAGGTCACCCATTCTTCCCAAGCGCCATGGGTGCTCACCCGCAGCAATCGGTCATAATAGGCGTCTCGATGACGCTCGAAGTACGCGCTCAGATAGAGTAGAGGGAGCGGCAAAATTTTCCAATCCACCAACAACAAAATGAGTAGCAAACGCCCCAGGCGCCCATTACCATCCAAGAAGGGATGAATGGCTTCGAACTGGTAGTGAATAAAGGCTAAGCGCACCAGGTCGGGATGTTCATTTTTAGCGTGGAGATATTTCTCCCACGCGTTTAACGAACGCTCGAGATATTCCCCTGGTGGCGGAGGGACAAAAGTGGCTTCTTCAAGGCTACATCCTGGCGGGCCAATCCAATTCTGACGGCGACGAAACTCCCCTGGCTTGGCGCGTTCGCCGCGTACGCCCTCCATGAGAATAGCATGCATTTCGCGTATGAGGCGTAAGGATACGGGGAGTTCCTGTAAGCGTTCTAACCCATATTCCAAAGCACGCACATAATTATGCACTTCGCGCACATCAGGCGGTAAGCCATGACGTACTCCCGCCTCATAGGCATACACCGCGGTCAAATCGGCTTCGGTGCCTTCGATACGGGAAGACAAGACGGCTTCACGACGTAGAAAAGGCCGAATCAAGAGCCACGGATTGTGCAGCGTACGACCTAAGCCGGCAAGTTCGCCGATGGCTCGGTTGGCTTCGGAAAGAATGCGGATGAGGCGTGTTGTATAGTTAAAAGATGGGGGCAAAGGAGCAGGGACAAAAGCCCAATACACGGTCCGGCCTTGTTGAACCCGCACCACTTGCCCCGGTGCTTGAGGAGTAAAGTCGCTTGGCTGCATGTCTTGCTCTGTGGCTCACCTTTATCAATTGGCTTATAAAAGATTGTATCACATCCCCCCACCCCAAAATCATAGTATCATAAACCCACTCGCCCGCGGCGGGCGCCGGCCCGAGCGGAGCCCTTCCCCCGGAGTAAGAACCATGCCCAAACGACGCA
>Ga0256914_1000900_pt1 | contig 28499 bp, 18 predicted proteins | sample HulkmetaG_FD_191571 | JGI IMG/M metagenome (GOLD analysis project Ga0256914, IMG submission 191571) | Hydrothermal chimney microbial communities from Main Endeavour vent field at the Juan de Fuca Ridge, Pacific Ocean - Hulk | ecosystem: Environmental > Aquatic > Marine > Hydrothermal vents ... | reverse complement strand
GGCCCCCCCCAGTGAGCGATCACTGGAACCATCGGCAGGACGCGGGCCCAAGGAATTGGCCTGGAATCCTCGAACCGACTGACTACCTCCGGTATAGAAATACTCGAAAGGTGGAGGCCCGCTCAACCCTTTCAGTCCCCCGCCATAGTTTACTTCACCACGCAACAGGATGGTGGACCTCCTTCCCACGGGAATATAGCGTTTGTGATTGAGCTCCACCTTGTAGTACTCAAGGGTACTACCCGGAAGGGCCACCTGAAGATTCAAACGATTACGCACTCCGTCGGTGGGGAACAATCCACGATTGCGGGTATCGTAGATCCAGCCTACGCTGGCATTGAACACATCGTATTTGTCACCATTCTCGGTAATGAAGTCCAAGAACTCCTGGGGGGTGTTGTCGGTGGTCTTCAGATAGGTGTGTTCATAATCCAGGCCTAGCCGGAAGGTATTGTTCTCGTTCAGGGGCAATCCATAGTTGACGCCACCGCCATAGACATCCGTAAGATAACGGGCCACGTTGGCATTGCCTGCATTGGTCTCCCGGTAAAATGCCCGAAAACCACGGCTGATCCCGTCTTTGGTGTAGTACGGATTGTTATAGGAAAAGCTGTAGATGGTATTGACCCTGCTGTTATTGATAGTCAGGCTGTTAGAGGTTCCCGTTCCCAGGAAGTTGTTCTGGGTGATACTGGCATTCACCAGGGCCCCCTGCGCCTGGGAATAGCCAATCCCGGCACTAAACGAGCCCGAAGGCTGCTCCGTCACGCTAACATTGACATCCACCTGATCGGGTGTCCCCGGAACCGCTGGGGTCTCCACGTTCACCTGGCCAAAATAACCCAACCTGTTGAGACGCCGCCGCGAAAGATTGAGCTTTTCGATGGAAAGCAGACTCCCCTCCATCTGGCGTATCTCCCGCCGAATCACATCATCCCGGGTCTTGCTGTTGCCGGATATCTGGATACGTCGAACATAAACCCGTTTGCCGGGATCCACGAAGAAACGCAGTGCCACCTGCCGTGTTTCCTGATTATATTCTGGAATAGCGTTGACATTGGCAAAAGCATACCCCTCCATGGAGATTCGCTCAGTAATGTCATTGATAGCCTGGGTAACCTTTCTGCGGGAGAAGGTATCCCCGGTATGAAACGGGATCAACGCCCGTAGCTCCTTTTTTGGAAGAATCAGCTTGCCACCCAGCTCAATCTCGCCAACTCGGTATTTTTGCCCTTCATTGATGTTGATAGTGATATAGACGTGGCGTTTGTCCGGAGTGATGGAAACCTGGGTGGAGGTGATGTTGAAGTTGATATAACCACGATCCATGTAATAGGAGCGCAAGGTCTCCAAATCCCCTGCCAAACGTTGCTTGGAATATTTGTCGCTACTGGAGAGGAACGAAAAAAGACCACTTGGTTTCAGCTGGAAGTCTTTCAGCAATGCCTTCTCACTGAAGGCGCGGTTTCCCACGATGTTGATACCGTGGATTTTTGCCACCTCTCCTTCGCTGATATCAATATGGATGGCAACCCGATTGCGTTCCAGGGATTCCACCTTTGACTTCACCCGGACCGCATATTTGCCGTTATTGTAATATTGACGAACCAGCTCCTGCTCCACCTTGTCCAGCAGGGAGCGATCAAACACCCGGCCCTCCGCCAGGCCGATCTGCTTCAGGCTCTTCTTCAGATCGTCGCTCGAAATATCCTTGTTTCCAGAGATCTCGATCTCGGCAATGGAGGGACGCTCCTTGACCCGAATCAGCAAGATATTACCCTGCCTGGCCACTTTGATATCATCGAAGAATCCGGTCTTGAACAGATCTCGAAGCACTTGCTCGGCAAGGCGCTCATCCAACTGATCCCCGACCTTCACCGGCAGATAGTTATACACAGTCCCCACGGCAATCCGTTGCAAACCCTCCACGCGGATGTCCTGGATCACGAAGGGCTCAAACGCTGCCGCGCTCCCGATCCACAGCAACAGTGTGACAAGGCACAGAGTTCGTTTCATATGTTGTCCATCGTTGTGAGCTATCCGTGAACTCTTGATCCCGGTTTTCGCTACTTGAGCAAGCGTACAATGTCGTTGTAGAACGCCAAAGCCATCAGCGACACCAGCAGCGCAATCCCAATGCGCTGTCCCAGCATCTGCGCCTGGTCAGAGAGCGGACTCCCTTTTACTAGCTCGATGAAATAATACAGCAGATGTCCACCATCCAGTAACGGGACCGGGAAAAGATTGATGACACCGAGACTGATACTCACGATGGCCAAAAATCCGATGAACTGCACCAGGCCCACCGCGGCGGTATAACCGGCGTACTGAGCGATAGTGATCGGCCCGGAAACATTCTCCAGTGAGGCCTGCCCCACCAACATCTTACCCAGCATCCGTACCGTCATGGCACTCATTTCCCAGGTCTTACGTACCGCTTCAGCAACCGCTTTTAAAGGAGAATACTGTAGTACGGCGCGATAACTCTCAGGCAACGCAGGGGGAGGTTTGACGCCGGCACCAATCCGACCAATCTCCCCCTGCTCGGTGGAGACGGCTTCTGGAACCACTTTCAGTTCAAGACGTTTCCCCGGAGCACGCTCCACCGTCAAGATGACGGCAACACCGGGATGCGCCTGAACGTACTCTACCAGCTGACGCCAGCGAACAATGGGTTCGCCGTCGATAGCGACCACCCTGTCACCGGGACGCAGTCCCGCCCGCTCGGCAGCACTCCCCTTCAGCACCTCATCGATAACTGGCTCCACCACAGGCCGAAGTGGTGTGATACCCACCTCCTCCAACAAATCCAGCGATCCCTTCTCCTCACCTACAGCCGGCAAGGCCAGGGTAAGGTGGCGCTCGATCCCCTGCCGATCCCGTACCCGCAAAGAGACACTCTCCCCTTTGATCGCCTTGTATAGCAGGGCCTGCACTACGCTGTTCATGGTGGGGGTGGTTTCGTCGTCCACCGCAACGATTTCATCGCCATGCCGCAAACCCGCCACGGCGGCGGGGGAATCTGGACTTACCTCATCCACCACTGGTTTGAGCCCCTCCACACCCAGCACAAACACCAACCAGTAGGCCAGCACGGCAAAGATGAAATTGGCCGCCGGCCCTGCAGCCACGATGGCGATACGGCTGCCCACCGGCTGCCGGTTGAAGGCCTGGGGAAGTTCCTCCTCAGCCACCTCGCCTTCCCGCTCATCCAGCATCTTGACGTAACCCCCAAGCGGGATGGCACCAACCACATACTCCGTGTCGTCGGGATGCTTCTGCCAACGCCACAGGGGTTTGCCAAAACCGATGGAGAAACGCAATACCTTGACACCCAGCTTGCGCGCAACCCAAAAGTGGCCAAACTCGTGGACTGCCACCAGGATGCCGATTGCAACCAGGAACGAAAGCAAGGAGATCAAAAAACCATTCATGCCCTGCTCTGACCCTGCTGTTCATCAATAAGTTGCAACGCCACACGGCGGGCTGCAGCATCATCGCTGAGAATGGTTTCCAGGTCCTCGGCTGGTGAGGCGGAAACATGCTCCAGGGTCGCTTCGATCACCTCCGGGATGGCCATGAAGCCCAGCCTCCGCTCCAGGAATGCCTCTACCGCCACCTCATTGGCGGCATTGAGAATGGCCGGCGCCGTTCCCCCCGCGCGGATCGCCTCATAGGCGAGACGCAAGCAGGGAAAACGGGCAAGATCCGGGGCCTCGAAGTCGAGTCGTCCCACCGCAAACAGGTCCAGTGGCGCAACCCCGGAATCGATCCGCTGCGGCCAGGCCAGCGCATGGGCAATGGGGGTGCGCATATCGGGATTTCCCAGTTGGGCCAGCACGGAGCCATCAGTATATTGCACCAGGGAATGGATCACACTCTGCGGATGCAGTACCACATCGATCTGATCCGGGTTGGCATCAAACAACCAGCAGGCTTCGATTACCTCCAGCCCCTTGTTCATCATAGTGGCAGAATCCACTGAGATCTTGCGCCCCATATCCCAGTTGGGGTGGGCACATGCTTGCTCGGGAGTGATATCAATCAAATGCTCCAGAGGCGTGGTACGAAACGGTCCACCTGAAGCTGTAAGCAAAATCTTGCTGACGCCATTGGCAGACAAACCTCTTTCCCGATTCCCGGGCATGCACTGGAAAATGGCATTGTGCTCACTGTCCACCGGCAGCAGCTCAGCACCGTTTTTGCGCACGGTATCCATAAAGATACGCCCGGACATGACCAATGCTTCCTTATTAGCCAGCAGAATCCTTTTACCCGCTGCGGCCGCTGCCAAGGTGGACTCCAAGCCAGCGGCTCCAACGATGGCGGCCATAACCTGATCCACTTCCGGCAAAGTAGCCACCCGCTCCAACCCTTTCCGGCCAGAGAGTACTTCCACCGGGACATTCGTCTTCCGCAGGCGATCCCGCAATCGCTGGGCACAATCCTCATCCACCATCACCGCATAGTCAGGCCGGTGCCGGATACATTGTTCGAACAGGCGATCGACCTGCCGATTGGCGGTCAGGGCTATCGGCCGGAAGCGGCCATCATGCCGGGCAATCACCTCCAGGGTGTTAGTGCCGATTGAGCCGGTGGCTCCGAGAATCGCGACTCCAATCACAGGCAGACCCCCAAAGTAGCCAATGCAAAAACCGGCGCAGCCGCAGTTAGACTGTCAATCCGATCCAACGCGCCCCCATGGCCTGGCAACAGGGCTCCGCTGTCCTTCACCCCCGCTTGGCGCTTGAACATGCTCTCTACCAGATCACCAATTACAGAGAACAAAACAGTTACCAGACAAACCGTTATAAAATAAAGCTCAAACTCAACATGAATAGGAAAAAGGCGACCAAATATCAACACCACCAAGCCGGAGGTCAGTATTCCCCCCCACAACCCTTGCCAGCTCTTTCCGGGACTTACCCGCGGTGCCAGCTTGTCCTTCCCCCATTTGCGACCAGCAAAATAGGCCCCGCTATCGGCGCCCCAGATCAAAAGCATCAACAACAGAATCAGCCATGGCCCCTGTTCACCATGGCGATGCAGGGCTACCAAAGCGGCCCATGCCGGAACCAGGATTAAAAAACCGAACAGACACTGCCGCCAAATGTGACCCCTCCAGGCGGTTGCACTTACTGGGTACCGGAACACCCACATCCCGGCCAGGACCCACCAGATCAAAGCCAACAACAATACCACTCGAAGTCCCACCAAAGCATCTGACAACCACCAGAGGGGTACAAGTGAAAACAGCAGGGCAACAACATAACCCCTCCGCCGGGAGGATGGCAGCCCTATCAGCCGCGCCCACTCGTACGCCCCGACTGCGACAAAAATTGCCAGCATCACTGCAAACAGCCAACTAGGAAAGTACAGGATAGCGCCGACAACAATTGGCACCAGCACCAACGCGGTTATGATTCGCTGTTTCAAGGATGCATTTTTACTTTGCATAGCGGGCTAATCCTTGCTCCCGAAGCTGCAACACCCCGACAGGATCCTGGGCGTGTTACGGTATGTGTAAAAGGAGGGACCGGAGCGATAGGCGTTCAATGTACGCGGCACGATCCCGCTCTCACGCCCGTGGACTGAAACAGCCCTGCCCCCGTGAGAGACTCACAGTGCGCTCTCCTGCTCCACCTGTTCGCTGGTACGTCCGAATCGCCGTTGACGGGAGGCAAAGGAGCGCAGCGCCTCGGCAAAGCTCTCTTTACCGAAGTCAGGCCAGAGGGTATCGGTGAAATAGAGTTCCGTGTAGGCCAACTGCCAAAGCAGAAAGTTGCTGATTCGCTGCTCGCCTCCCGTACGAATAAAAAGATCCGGCTCAGGCAGCTCTGCAAGCGCCAGACCGGATTGCAGAAGCTGCTCGGTAACACCGTCGGCATCAAGTTCACCGGACTCGATCCGGCGGCCCAGCTTCCGCACAGCTTGAGTGATGTCCCAGCGGCCACCATAATTGGCGGCTATGGTGAAGGTCAGAGTTCGATTGCTTTCGGTATACCGCTCTGCTTCAGTGATGCGTTCCTGAAGCTTGCTCGGAAACCGGCTCCGATCGCCAATCACGCGCATCCGTACATCATTCTGGTGCAATTTCTTGACCTCTTTCTCCAGGGCAGTCAAAAAAAGCTCCATCAGCAAGCCTACTTCTTTCTGAGGGCGGCGCCAGTTTTCTGTACTGAAGGCAAATACGGTCAACGCCTCTATGCCGTATCCAATGCACTGTTCCACTACCCGCCGTACAGACTTCACCCCGGCCCGATGCCCGGCGATCCGGGGAAGTCGCCGCTGCTTTGCCCAACGGCCGTTACCATCCATGATGATAGCCACATGCCGGGGAATGGATGTTGGCGGCTTGTTTGTCTCTCGGTCGGGTTCAGACATGCTCTGGTACAAATTCAGAAAAAACGACTTCTCGTTGTTATCGGTTGTTTCTGCGAAGATCCGGGTTTAGATGGTCATCAGATCTTTCTCTTTCGCTTCTATCAGTCTTTCCACTTGCTCCACGTATCGATCTGTCAGTTTTTGAATCACCTCCTGGGCCCTGTGTTCTTCATCCTCACTGATCTCCTTTTCCTTGAGCAATGCCTTCAAATCATGGATGGCATCACGCCGGATGTTGCGGATTGCCACCCGCGCCTTCTCCCCTTCTTGGCGCACCAGCTTAATCATGTCCTTGCGTCGCTCTTCGGTGAGTGGAGGTAAGGGAACCCGGATCACCGTTCCCGCCGTGGCCGGATTCAACCCCAGGTCAGAGGTCATGATTGCCTTCTCGATGGGCGCAACCATGTTTTTCTCCCAAGGGGTGACACTAAGTGTACGAGCATCCTCCACCTTTATCGTGGCAACCTGGCTGAGAGGCATCTCGCTACCGTAGTACTCTACAGTGATATGGTCGAGCAGGCTGGTGTGAGCCCGCCCTGTGCGCAATTTGCTCAGCTCATGCTTCAGGGCCTCGATGCTCTTCGCCATACGACTGTCGGCATCTTCCCGGATTTCATCTATCATCAGCTCTCTCCACCTTTTGCAATACGGCGCTCAATCGCCAGATGTTGCCTCGATCAACGTCCCCTCATCCTCACCTTTGAGAATACGCATCAATGCCCCAGATTTGTTCATATCGAATACCCGCAACGGCATCCCTCGTTCCCGGCAAAGCACAAATGCGGTCATATCCATCACGTTCAACCGCCGATTCAGCACCTCGTCGTAGGTCAGCCGGCTGTAGCGAACCGCTTCTGGATCATACAGGGGATCCGCCGAATAGACCCCGTCTACCTTGGTTGCCTTCAGCACCAGTTCGGCATCAATCTCGATGCCACGCAAAGCGGCCGCCGAATCGGTGGTAAAGAAAGGATTTCCGGTTCCTCCGGCCAGAATCACCACCCGTCCTTGCTCCAAATGCTGGACAGCACGTCGCCGCTCCAGCGTTTCACACAGTTCAGGCATAGCCAGCGCCGACATCACGCGCGCTGGCGTTCCTCCCCGCTCCAGCACATCCTGCATCGCCAGGGCGTTCATCACTGTAGCCAACATCCCCATCTGATCGGCAGTGGTAGGATGCAGCCCCACTGGAGCCAATGCAATGCCCCGAAAGATGTTGCCTCCCCCGATGACTAACCCCACTTGGGCACCCGCTGCAACAACCTCTCCTATCTCCTGCGCCACCCTTCGGATCACACCGGGTTCGATACCGAAAGGCTTCTCGCCCATTAGCGCCTCTCCGCTAATCTTCAGCAAGACGCGACGGTAAAGAAGATCATTGTTCGCAGCGGCCTGGTTCATCTTACTGCGTCAGCTTCCCTTAACCTGAGCCATCACCTCTTCGGCAAAGTTCTCGCTTTTCTTTTCGATGCCTTCACCCACCTCGAGGCGTACGAAACGCACCACAGAGGCATTTTCCCGCTGTAACAGTTTTTCTACCGTTTCATCGGGATTCTTCACAAATGGCTGACCAAGCAAGGTGATCTCCTTGAGGAACTTGTTGATACGGCCGGTCACCATCTTTTCGACGATCTCGGCAGGCTTTCCACTCTCCTCGGCTTGGGCCTTGAAGATCTCACGCTCCTTCTCGATCAATGCAGGGTCCACCTCGTCAGCGCTGACACAGACCGGCTTGCTGGCGGCAATGTGCATCGCAATATCCTTCGCCAGCTCTGGAGTACCCCCCTCAAGATCCACCAACACACCAATACGGTTTCCGTGCAGATACTGCCCAAGAACTCCCGAGACCTCCAACATCTCGAAACGACGAACGGTGATATTCTCGCCAATCTTGGCCACTAACTCTCTGCGAACCTCTTCTACAGAATCACCATCCAGCGGCAAAGCAAGCAGCTCATCTAGAGTGGCTGGCCGTTTCTCCAGGATCTGCTGGGCAACCGCCTCAGCAAAACGAGTAAAGTTGTCATCGTTGGCAACGAAATCGGTCTCGCAGTTGATCTCCACCATTGCGGCCAACTTGCCATCATCACTGGTCTTGATCACTACACGGCCTTCCGCCGCCGTACGTCCCGCCTTTTTATCCGCTTTGGCCTGCCCGCTCTTGCGCAAGAATTCGATGGCGGCATCGATATCCCCGTTGGTCTCCACCAGAGCCTTCTTGCACTCCATCATCCCTGCGCCCGTACGCTCGCGCAGCTCCTTTACCATTGACGCTGTAATTGACATGCTTTACCTCAAGATATTCTAAAAATATGGTTCAACTATCCGGAATACCCCCCGATTTTATCTGGGGGGATCCCGTCGCCCGTCCTGCACGCCCCACGCGGTGCCTTGGGGGAGGGCGGCCTCAAATAAACAACACAGTAATTCAGGATGGAAAACTCAGCTGACCCGTCCGCCTTCCAGCTCATCCTGCCACTTCTTCAGGGCCTCCCACTCCCCTTTTGCGGCATATCCTGCCTGTTCTGGCCAGGTACCTGGATCAGCCCGGTTGTACTGGGGACCAGCTTCAACCAGCATCTCTTTAATCGCGCCGGCTTCCATTTCGGCCAGCTTGGCGAAAGTATCGACACCATTGTTGACCAGGATTTCGGAAATCTTGGGGCCAATCCCTTCAATCTTGGTCAGATCGTCACCACTCTCGGCAGCAGAAGGATTTTCCGTCTTGACCGTACGCTTCTTTTCCACAGTCGGTTTGCTATCAGCCCTGACCTCACTGCTCTCCTCCACCTCGATAAACTCATCTTCATCACTTCCGCCTGTCGTAGCCACCGAGGCACGACCCGCGAGGATGGCATCAGCAACGTAGCGAGTATAGAGCTGGATGGCACGAATGGCGTCATCATTACCAGGGATAATGTAATCCACTCCATCCGGCGGATAATTGGTATCCACCACGCCAACCACCGGAATACCCAGCGTCTGCGCCTCTCTCACCGCAATCTTTTCATGACCCACGTCGATGACAAACAGGGCATCGGGCAAACCTTTCATCTCTTTGATTCCACCCAGGCTGCGCTCCAGCTTGGCCAGCTCCCGGCTGAGCATCAGCGCTTCTTTCTTGCTCATCCGATCAAAGGTTCCATCCTCCCGCATGGTCTCCAGTTCTTGGAGACGCTTGATGGACTGCTTGACTGTCTTGTAGTTGGTCAACATGCCACCGAGCCAGCGGTGGTTAACATAGGGCATCCCGCAGCGCTTCGCCTGTTCCTCGATAGCCTTCTGGGCGGCACGTTTGGTACCCACGAACAAGATAGTGCCCTTTTTTGCCGCCAGGCTGCTCAGGAAATTAAGTGCCTCTTCGAACAGAGGAACGGTTTTTTCCAGATTGATGATGTGAATCTTGTTGCGGGCACCAAAAATATAGGGTGCCATTTTGGGGTGCCAGTAACGGGTCTGGTGGCCAAAGTGAACACCGGCCTCCAGCATTTCACGCATGGATACGTTGGACATTTTCGATTTCTCCAGTCAGGGTTATGCCTCCACACACCCCATAAACCAACCCACCTCTCAATCTCAAAGACGGGCACCCTGGCCTATGTGTCGGTGCGTGTGTGTATTTGCAGCCATCCCCGAAGTCGGGGACGACAGGATTTGCCAACAGGGCGTGCGCTTTATACCATAATCCGATTATGACAACAATTCACATGGACATTTCGTGATCCCCGTAAGAGATCGCCTTGAACCCTTTGCGGCAACAGCTCGCTCCCGAACCCGGAGACCCGCAGCAGGGGAAACAACACGGTGCTGACCAACGCCCCGCGCGCGGTTGCAGCAAGAAGCGCAAGCTAGGCTTTCTTTGTCATTTCCGGATTCCAGCAAGACATCATACCCATGAGCATAATCATCAAAACCGAAGAAGAGATCGAAAAGATGCGCATCGCCGGGCGGCTTGCCGCAGAGGTGCTTGAGGTACTACGTCCCCATGTGAAACCGGGGATCACAACCGAGGAGCTAGACCGTATCGCCCACGACCACATCACCCGGGTTCAGCAAGCGATACCTGCCCCTCTCAATTATCATGGCTTTCCGAAATCCATTTGCACCTCAGTCAACCATCAGGTATGTCATGGGATTCCGGGACCGAAAAAGCTGAAGAAGGGTGACATCATCAACATCGACATCACGGTGCTCAAGGATGGATACCATGGTGACACCAGCAAAATGTTCTTCGTAGGGGAACCCACGGTGCTGGCCAAGCGGGTGGTTCGTATCGCCCACGAGTGCCTGATGAAAGGGATCGAGATGGTCCGTCCGGGTACCCGTCTGGGAGATATCGGCCACGCCATCCAGCAACATGCGGAACGTAATGGGTGCAGCGTAGTCCGCGAATACTGTGGCCATGGTATTGGTCGGGGATTCCATGAAGAGCCCCAGGTTCTACACTACGGGGAACCAGACACCGGCATCGCCCTGGAGCCGGGTATGACCTTTACCATTGAGCCGATGGTTAACGCCGGGCGCCGTGAAGTACGGTTGCTGGCGGATGGCTGGACCGTAGTAACCAAGGATCACAGCCTTTCCGCACAGTGGGAACATACCGTACTGGTCACCAAAACCGGAGTGGAGATACTCACCCACCTGGAAGGAGAGGCACCCTGATGAACCCCGTCATTGGCCTGCCTGAATCCTTGGATCTGGAGAAACGGCTGGCTGAAGGTGAACCTGCCATATCACTGCTTCGCTCCTTGCTCAGAGAGACTCGGCAAGATCTCGAAAGGCAATACACCGAGGGCGTACCGGTGGAGCAATTGGTGCGCGCCCGCGCCACAGTGGTGGATCAGGTGCTGGGAAGCATCTGGCATAGCCATTTTCTGGAAAATGGGGAAGACGGAATGGCATTGGTGGCTGTTGGGGGCTACGGACGTGGAGAACTGCATCCCTATTCCGATATCGATATCCTCATCCTGCTTGAAAAGGATGATATTTCTGAGCTACAGGAGCGGCTGGAACACTTCCTCACTACATTGTGGGATGTGGGCTTGGAGATCGGCCACAGCATTCGTACCTTGGAGGAGTGTGTCACCGCTGCTGTAGAGGATATCACCATTGCCACCAACCTGATGGAAGCCCGACTGATTGCCGGCTCAAAACCCCTGCTGCATCAGCTCCGGGAACGCACTGGTCCGGACGCCATCTGGCCCAGTAGAGCATTCTTTGCTGCCAAATGGGAAGAGCAGATCCGGCGCCACCATAAATACCATGACACCGCCTATAATCTGGAGCCAAACATCAAGGGGGGGCCTGGGGGGCTGCGGGATATTCAGACCATCGGCTGGATCACCAAGCGCCATTTCGGCACCTCGACCCTGCATGACCTCGTCACTCACCGGTTCCTCACCGAGGGGGAATATCAGGCACTGATGGAGGGACAATCCCTTCTGTGGCGAATCCGTTTTGGCCTGCACACCCTTGCCAAACGAGGGGAAGAGCGGTTGCTGTTCGACTATCAGCGCACCCTGGCCAGTCAGTTCGGTTATCAGGACAACGAACAGGAGCTGGCGGTAGAACAGTTCATGAAACGCTACTACCGAACCGTGATGGAGTTGAGCCGGCTCAATGAGATGCTGTTACAGCTGTTTCAGGAAGAAATCCTGCATGCTGATGAACCGGGAGAGCCGCTTCCCATCAACAAACATTTCCAGGCACGCAAAGGATTTCTGGAAGTGGTCGATCCCAATCTGTTCCAGCGCTGCCCTTCCACTATGCTGGAGCTGTTTCTGCTTATGCAACAGCATCCAGAGCTCAACGGCGTACGGGCCGGCACCATCCGCCTGATACGCGAACACCGCCGCCTCATCGATCATGAATTTCGCACCAACCCTCGAAACCGCAAACTGTTTCTGGAGATTTTGCGCCAGCCCCGAGGTGTCACTCGCGAACTACGACGGATGAACCGGTATGGAATCCTTGCAGCCTATTTGCCGGAGTTCGGTCACATTGTCGGACAGATGCAACACGACCTGTTCCATGTTTACACAGTGGATGAACACACTTTAGTCACCTTGCGTAACCTGCGACGGTTCACGGTTCCAGAGTATGCCCATGAGTTTCCCCTTTGTAATCGCATTATCTCTCACCTCCCACATCCAGAAATCCTTTATATTGCCGCCCTATTCCACGATATTGCCAAAGGGCGCGGTGGCAATCATTCCGAATTGGGAGCAGCGGACGCAGAGCGCTTCTGTATAGCACACCAACTGGGCCCCTACCACACCAGCCTGATCTCCTGGCTGGTACGTAACCACCTGCTTATGTCCATGACCGCTCAGCGCAAGGATATCAGCGATCCCGACGTGGTGCATGAATTTGCCACCCAGGTTGGAGATGTGGACCATCTCAACCATCTTTATCTGCTCACCGTGGCAGACATCCGCGCCACCAACTCCAGCGTTTGGAACAGTTGGAAAAATGCCCTTTTGGTGGAGCTATACAACGCCACCAAGCGAACGCTGCGCCGGGGAATCAGCAACCCCCCGCTACAGCATGAGCGTATTGAGACCATCAAGGCACAGGCGCGCCAACAATTGCGTCAGCATGTGCTTGCCAACCCCGATTTCGAAAGCCTGTGGAAAAACTTTGATGATGACTATTTCCTGCGTTACTCCGCCGACGAGATCGTCTGGCATACCCGTGCCATTCTGGGCTGCAACGAATCAGATCTTCCTCTGGTACTGATGCGCCAGACCACCCGGCGCGGCGGTACCGGAATCTTTATCTATACCAGGGTGAAAGAGAACCTGTTTGCCCACACTGCTTCCCTGCTGGAACAGAACGGCCTGACCATCGTGGACGCACGTATCATCACTTCCCGTAACGGTTATACCCTCAACACGCTGACCGTGCTGGAAGAAAACGGCGAACCCATCAGCAGTTCACGCCGCCACCAGGAGATTCTGACCAGTTTGCAACGGGGACTGAAACAGAAACGGCAAAATACCGGGGTAAACCGGCGCATCCCCCGTCAGCTGAAATGCTTCCCCATCTCCACCAGCGTAAGTTTCATGCCCGACAAAGCCAATCGACGCACTGTGATGGAGGTAGTGACCGCTGATCGTCCTGGTCTGCTGGCAAGACTGGGATTTGCCCTGCGAGAGCAGGGTGTCGTGATCCAGAACGCCAAGATCGCCACCATTGGCGCCCGGGCGGAGGATATCTTTTTCATCACCGACGAGAAAAACCAACCGATAGACAGTCCGGAACGACAGGAGCAACTGGCTACAACCATCAAGCGCTATCTGGATTGCTGCGAGAGCTAGCCTGCACCCCGGAACAATATCCCTCAGGTAATCCCGCTGGACCTTACGACGCCGCCACCGATCTCGCTAACGAATGCACCCTTTCACGGGTCGCCTTGACCGTCGCCATGGATTGCAATTATTTGGGTAACCGGGACTGCACCTTGGTAAGAACATCGTCTACACGGCCGCTTCCACGGATATAGAAACCTGAGATTGACTTCAGCTCGTTGTCCGGCTGGATTGCCTTGAGATCCGCAGCGAGATCCCGGGTGAAGGTACGCCATGTAGCGTCATTGGCATCACTGCCCAGGCTACGGTGAACCTATTCTTCCACACCCATGAAATCATCGTCATCACTGGTGTAATAAATATAGCGGAAACCATCCCGCGTTTGCACAGCGATATACTTCTGAAAGCGCCTCGGGAGAGGTGTGGTAGCCAACCTGCTTTACATCCTCAACCCTGCGGAGGAAACTGCGCCATTGCCGCCATCACCGGCATCAAAATAGCTGGCAAAATCAGACCATACAGGATCGGGCACTTTGGCATACAATAACGGCGATCCTTGGCCATTTTCCCTCTCCCCAAGATTAACCTACATCACGCAGCAAATCGCTATCCCATCCGCCGACCTGACAACCGGGAGAGGTATGACGCACCCCTTTCACATGTTCGGAGTCCTTTCGATGATAGCCAACGCATTCAGGGGGCACGCATGAAATCCAGCAGGCCGGCACCATCCCGAGGTAGATACCAGCTACGAGCAGGCGCTCCCCAACCAAAAAAACCGATACTCTCTACCCCCTCCACTGAAGCCGCGGCGATTGCATCTCGCTGTATCTCTGCGACCGAGGGTTTCAAAAAGGTGGGCCGATCTTCAAACGCTGCCAGACTGATCCAGACCCTCACATCGCCATCCACTGCCCGGATCTTGTCAACCAATTCTTGTGCCGATTCCCTGACCATATCCGGCAACAGCACTCTCTCCCCATCGAGGGAATAATTACTATAGAGATTCAACATTACAATATCCGCAATCCCTGAACCAAAGGGATTTTTCCAGGTAAAATCTCCATCCTCATCGTCCCAATAGTGCATACGAACAAGGATGGGACGCTTGCCGTCCAGTGCTCGCACATCGGTCGCTGCCTGGCGCATCTGCTCAAGCGTAATCCTTTTCTGCGCTCCATTGGGAAGATTCTCTCCGGCTTCATTGGAGATATCATAGGCATAGATGGCTGGATGATGACGGATCTGCTCCACATAGGACTTGATTCGTTCTGCCTGCCAACGAGGTGCCTGCCCGGGAGGCGGGATCATCCCACTGGCATAACCCCACGCTGCGCCGTCGGAAAGATTAACGATAAATTTCAGACCACGAGCATGCATTCGATCCAGCAAAGTCAATAACTGCGTTGCTGACAAAGCATCCATTCCCCATTCGCCGTTTAGTACCGAAAACCCCATCTCTTTGAGCTTGTCCAGGTCAGCATCGCTGATTCCACTTCCTACCAGCTTCATATGCAGCAGCTTTTGGTTCCAATTGTTATTCCCATCGTCGGCAACCAACGACTCGATATTACAGGCAAGCAGAAACAATGAAAGCAGCAGCACCACACCACATGTGCACAATGCTTTTTTTCTATAATATTTCCCGTCCATGGATGACCCTTTTCTCTGGTTCGGCTTTTCCTTTCTACCGAGGGTTACGCCACTCAGAAGCGCCTGGAAACAGAAAGATTGAACCCGCTTCCCGTATAGGCGTCGCCGCCCCGGGTGACATTGTGAACACCACTGACGCCGAAACGCAGCCACCAATTTTCATCCAGCTCAAATTCACCGCTGATGCCTCCTTCCGATGCCAGTTTGAACGCAGTCATCGACTCGTCTTTTGCCACCCCGAGTGCCAGGGAAAAGAAGACACCTCCTAGATCGGTCGCCTTCCAGTAGGCTTCACCAGCAAACATGTAGCGTTGATAGTAATCGGGTTCATAATACCCGTTCTCCTTTTTCGCTGCGAAATCCAGCAGTCCGGAAGTCAGCCCCACATCCACGTTCCAGCGCTGGGTACGAATCATCGCCCGACGGACAGACAACTGAAGATTCCGGCTACTGTTGTCATCAGAGAAACGGCTGGATCCTATTTGCGCCGAAATCCGGTGGTTAAAATCGGGTCGCCAGTTCAAATAGAAACGAGCCGACTCCTCCTTGATATTGAGCGAGAGCGTTTTGGGGGAACTAGCATAGTACTCGTGGAAATAGTCCTGACCGTATTGCAAACGAAGATCCAGGGTATCCAGCGGAGAAACATCGAAGCCAAACCCGGAGACGGTCATTGACCCACCTTCCGCCGCCGCGTGTCCAACATGAAAATCAGCCGCTAATGCTGAAGAAAAACGGTAGCTAGCCCCAGCCTGAATATTCTGGTACTGGGCACCGCTACTACCGTCGATCGCCTCCAAACCACTACCCAGCCGGGCCGAAAACCATTCCTGAACATATTTCAAATTGAGCTGCAACTCTGGTGTAAACGAATAAGTGCCGCCCAAGGTAGTGGAGAGGGCCTGGAGATCTTCTGATGAGGTAACATATGCGGAATCCAAAGAGATCTTCGGGCGATACGATGCCATCACCACTCGCTGTAACAGCCTGTTATCCTCATTGTCTGGGTAGCGACGCTCCAGATTCTGCAGGCGCTCCAAGGCAACGTGGGGTCGCCCGCCAAAATGGGCCGCCAATACACTTGCGTAGTTCAGCTGATAGTCATCGGGATCCTTTTGTAACCCGGGTGCCACTAGTCTCTCCGTCTCCCGAGGACGACCTCCCCACGAAAAGATATCCGCCTTTGTCTTGAGCCAAGCCCCATCTTCCCCAAAACGCTCTCTGTAGCGCTCCAATAGCATGACTGCCTTGCCGGTGTTACCACGCCACGACTCTACCTTGATTTGTTCCATAGCAGCCTCACGGTCATCCGGACGCTGCTGCAAATAGCGCTCATAATAGCGCGCCGATTCATCCAAATTTCCTGCATAGGAAGAGACTCTGGCCTGATTGAGCAATAACTGATCATCCTCTTCCCCCAATGCGGCCAGCTGCCGATATCCTTCCACGGCAAGAGCATGCTGATCATTCCAGTTCGCCAACTGGGTCATGTCCCTGAGGTAGCGGCGATTCTTTGGATCCAGCTCCAATGCCCTTTTAATCTCTCGGTAGGCTCGCTTCGGATCTTCTGCCATGGCATAGAGCCGGGACAGCTCATAATGAATCCCGGCTTCACCGGGCTCAAGTCGGTGCTGAAAAAGATCATAGGGGCGCTTCGGATCAGGAACGACCGAAACACCCAGACTACCGGGATCGCTGTTCGGATGAGGTCCCCAAATCTCTATTCGGGGAATCTCCATAGGATCATCCTTTCCCAAATGTGCTATCCCCCCATGGGCGGCAAAAGCGATTCGGAAACCAGCGGCCTCCAGCTCCTGATGCACCTCTTCCCGATGAAACCCACTACCATACGGATAGCTGAACGAGCTCACCTCGACGCCGGTCTCCGCTAGAATTTTCAATTTGGAATACAGAATTTCCAGTTTCAGTTCCTCTCGGCCAAGCAGCTTCATATCTGCATGACTCTTGCTGTGAGCACCGATGACGAAACCATCGGCAATCATCTCCTTGATCTCAGGCCATACCATGTAGTCCAGCTTCGTCTCCTTGCCTTGGCGGCGCTGAACAAGACTGGCCCGCTGGACGGCACTGTTGCGGATGGCATCCGTAAAAATATAAATATCCGCTGTAAACCCATGCTTTTTCAGGATCGGTCGAGCATAAGTATATAGATTTCGGCAAGCGTCATCGAAGCTGATCATTACGGGCTTGGACGGCAATTCTTGGGTCCCGAAAAGATACCCTTCCAAGTCACGTGAGGTAACAGCGCTGTAACCCAACCGTTTGAGTTCTGCCATCTGGGCATCAAACTCATCAGAGGAAATCCAGTAATCGTTATCTGCCTGCTTTCCAATACAGTGATAGAGAAGAACCGGCACTTTTCTGGATTTCTTACGATTCTGCTCATCGACGCGATCGGGTTTTGAAATAAACCTGGCATAGGCCCGTTCCAACAGAGCTATCGCATCCTTGTTTTTTTTCTGTGCTATCTTCCCATCTACCACCTTCAGCCAAAGCTTGAGATCGTTCGGCCGTTTCTGGAGAAGACGTTCATAGAGATCAGTGGCCCTTTCCTGATCTCCAGCCCATTGGTATGTCTTTGCCAGGGTACCGATGAGCTGCTCCTCATCTGGCATGCGGACAAGAATCTTTTCTAAACTATCTGCTGCCTCCGATGGCCTTTTCGCCCAGTTGGCAATCTGGGCGTGAGCGCGCAGATAGTCAAGATTATCGGGCTCAATTTCCAGCGCTTGTCGCGCATAAACAAGAGCCTTGTCCGGCTGATTTTGCGCGGCGTAAAACCGTGACAACTCAGCATTGAGTTGCGCATTATCCGGATTTAGCTCGTGGGCCCTGAGCAAGGCGGCGTTAGCGCCATTGGAATCTCCTAGTCTGCTCCTTTCTCTGGATAGTGCAAGCCAAATGGATGCACGCCCGGGATGGCGATTCAGATATCGCTGATAGAGATCGGCTGCCTTTGCATGCTCTCCTGCCCATGACCAGCTGTTCGCAGCATTCTGCAACATGGTTTCATTATCTGGCTGAAGCATATAGATGCGCTGATAACTTTCCGCAGCTTCGCTAAATCGTTTCAACCAATTGGCCAGCTGGGCATGCGTCTGAAGATACTTGATGTTATTTGGCTCGGCACTCTTTGCCTTTTGTGCATGGAGAAACGCCTCTTCCGGCCGTCCCTCCATCGAATAAAGGGTAGCCAGGTCAAAATGGGATACAGCATCATCAGGATCAAACTCGATCCCATTTTGAAGCGCATTGATTGCCCCGGAGATATCCTTAAGATGGATCCGAATCTGCGCGATCCGGCGCCAGAGATCAATCCTTCGTGGTTCACTTTCCAACATTCGCCGATAAATGGCAATCGCCTTTTGCCACTCCCCGGCCATCTCAGCCTTTATCCCTTCATCCGGCAAGGCACCTCCATGGACTGGACAACCCATAAACCAAATCAACAGGAAGAAAACGATGGTTCTGAATGTGCTTTGCCTCTTCACCGTTACTTCCGCCATTGGGTGTTCTTTGTTATCCATATATCCTTCGCAAACCGACCCACGGTCAACCAATCATAGAACAGACTCATGTAACGGATAGGCGTCGCTGCCAGCCCCTTGAACAAATACTCCAGACGTCGATCCTTGGCCACATAGATCAGGACCCCTGTGGTTACCAGAATCTCCGCCAGAATGGTTACACTCAACTCCTCCCACAACCCCAGCAGGATCATGATCACGATTGCAGTGGGATAGAAAATCTTCTCTACCAGCGAAAGAAGCACTGCCCATCCCATTGGCCGGCCTAGGCGTCGAACCACATGATCGCCAAACGCCTGCCGATAAGGATCCGGATTGTGACGTCTATCTGGCCCTCTTGTTTCATCTGAAATTCGCTCCACCTGTTTGTAGAATCGGCGCCGCTTGAATGCCTTGAATGGGCTTCTTACAAGATCATCAAGATAGTAGCAACTCTGCAAAAAGGCGGATGACCAGAGGTAAAATTGTCTCGGCAGACGAGTTGCCTCCGGCTCCTGCGAACGCATGTAAACATCGGGCACCTGTACATTTCGATACCCTCGGCTCAATAAGGCGAAACCGATAAAGATATCCTCCGAGTTGGTCAGGTTGTCCCCAAAGACCGGTTCGTAGTGATCGAAAACCTTCTCCAGATATTCACGCCGGTAGGCCACTGCGCATCCAACAGGATTGATCGTGGAACCGAATAACAGCATCTGCCCCCGATTGACGAAACGCTGGACATACATATAAAGGACATCACGGTAGAGATTGGTGAATGCGCGCATGATGCGATTCTTCCACCCGGATTCCAGCTGCAAAACCGCATCGGGGTGCCGAATGAAAAAGCGCTTCACATACTCTTCCCCGAACATTTTTACCCGATCCTTGTCCCGAAGTGGAAGGACACAGCCAAATGCACAACCCACACCCGGAGTCTGATAAAGTGCCTCCACTACTCTTTCGATATAGTTATCCGAATCCAGGATGGTGTCGGAATCCACCACCAGCTCCACATCACAATCGAGTTCTCTCGCTTGGCGTTTCAGCGTAGGGGTCTTGCCGGCGGGATTGCGCCGTCGGATAATCCTTAAGGGGAGACCGGCCACCTCCCCCATAGTGCGTGCATATTCAACAGTATTGTCACTACTGCCATCATCCACCAGAATAATCTGACGGGGGCGTCTGGTCTGTCTGGCGATAGATGCCAGACACAACGGGATGGTAGCCGCTTCATTGAGCGCGGGAATCACAACATCAACAGTGACATCCTTGAGTTGAACCGGAGCCGCGACAGAAGATCTCCCTCTTCTGCCACGACTCACTCCCCATAGACTCAATAGTGTATTAGGCCCGAGAACAAACCAAGGGTATGTCGCCATCGGCTTCCTTCGCTGCGCTGGAGAGTCCAATCAGGTGATTGATGGTATCAACCAATGCGTATCTGGACTTGAAACCGGTAAGTTTCTGTAGTTTCTGCAGCGCGGGACGGCGATAGGCGATCTCATCGAACCCCTTGCCATAGACCTCTTCATAGTCGAGATGCTGGATTGGAGACTCACTGTCTGCCAGTTTTTTGACCAGATTTGCCAGATCAAGGATAGTGATTTCGCTATCACTACCGACGTTGACAATCTCACCGGCACTCTCTTGCGTACTGGCCAGCGCGAACAGCGCCTTGACCGTATCCCTCACATCCATGAAGGATCGCGTCTGACTCCCGTCACCGAACACTGTAATCGGCTCATTATTGACTGCCTGATTGACAAAGCGCGGCACCACCATCCCATAACGACCGGTCTGTCCCGGCCCGCAAACGTTAAAGAAACGTACTGCGGTCACATGCATGTCATGCTCCTTTGCGTAGGAGATGGCGAATGCCTCATTGGCGAGCTTGCTGATCGAATAGTTCCAACGGGTGTTGATCCCCGGGGTGATGAGCAGCTCCAGCTCTTCGTGCAAAGGCAGATGCTCACCATCAATGATAGGACGATTGCCATAGACTTCAGAGCTGGATGCAACGATGATGCGAGGATGCCAGTGACTGTTGCGTGCGGCCCGTAGCAACCTTTCACACCCTGCAATGTTAATTGCCAGTACCTCGATAGGCTGTTTAAGCACCTTGAACACACCAACCACGGCAGCAAGATGGTAGATTACGTCTGCACCACTAACCGCTCTCTCCAAGCCGCTCCATGTCAATACATCCCCCTCATCGAAATGAAATTTGGGATCGTGAAGATAAGCCTGGATGTTTTCTTTGCGACCAGTACTCAAGTTATCGATGACGTGGACCTTGTGGCCTTGATTCAGGTGATATTTGGCGAGATTGGAGCCGATGAACCCGGCCCCTCCGGTGATCAGGACATGCATAGGTTACTCCTTGTACGCTTTGCGCCTGCAATTGCAGCAGACAGAATCCATTCGAAAATCGGGGGTCCAGCGGGGACGTTACCGGCTGGACTTCTAAATTTAACGCCAACTATTTCGGGATTGCAACAAATTTAGAGATAGTTTAAATAAGACTATTTTTACCTTTATCAGAACATCAGAAATGCCCACTGAAGCTGGTAATGGGAGATGGCGTCCTCACCCATTTCCATCCGATGGAATTCTAGTTTCAGCGCATTGCTCTCATCGACATCGTATCTCAAACCAAACACATGATGCGATTGCTCTGACAGATCAAGATAGCCAAAGTAGGGATCATTCTCTTCCCGATTCAATTCGACATACCGGTAGAGAGGTTTCAGACGTTCAGTCAAACGATAGCCAAATTGCAGATAATATGCCGATGCAGAGTAATGCCCGGTCTTGCCCAGAGTATCGTTATTGTTAATGTAATAATACTCTCCGAACATCTCCAGACCGTTCGCCGAGAAATAAAAATCTGCGCCTCCAACAGTCTGTTCCACCAACCGTTCACCAAGCCCACCTCTTGCGCCTATCCCCTCCCCGGACTCCGTTACCGGATTATTCATTCCAAATAACCCAATTTGTAACGGAATGTCTGAAAAACGATAGGCAGTACGAAGCACGAACAGTTTCTCATCACCCGGATCACCGAGCATGTTGATGTGAATTTTCGACTCGTCCTCTCCGGCACCGGTATCCAAAGACATGCCGTTGGAAAATACCGCTGTATAATCCAGCACTCCCCTCCCGAGTGGAGCACTCCCGGACAGCTCCAATCCTACCGATACCATGGGGAAGATTGCCCCTGGCTCCTCTTCATAGCGCAGAAAAAAAGGTCTGGTAATGGTATCCTGCAAAAGTTGCCCGCCATGGTGATAGGTACGGTTCCAGTATCCCAAAGGAGATTCAACGAGACCAGCCTTGAATGAAAGAGCGGGAACCAACGTACGCTTGATCCAGAGGCGCTCCAGCTCAATATCCTCTTCAAAATCCGCGATGATAAATTCGGCAAATGCAGAGGTGTTTTCGCTGATTTTCTGGAAAGCGTAGAGATCGAAGCCTCCCAGGGTGAATCCTTCCGGGTACTCACCGCTGATGTTGGCGCGGGGACTATCCACATCACGCTTATGGTAACCGATGCTACCAAATCCTTCGAACTCCAATGCATATACGGAGCCCATGGCCAACATCATCACCAGCGTGGCAAGGATACGGTTTCTACAAATTGCACCCATGGCTGTTCCCCTTATTCTCGATAATGCCCATCGGGCGTAAACAACACCTTTACAGAACCATCTACTGAACTGCTTTTAATAATACCGATGGCGCTGGTAGAACGTGCTACCTTTTCCTTTACCATCTCCTCATCCTCAACCTCCTCCAATGGTTGATGCCTCCCCTGAAAGCGGATTTTGGCCCAATGAATCTTGAGCTGTCTGGGGCTCTTACCCAGTATTTCCCGGTAGAACTTGCTCTTGGCGGAGCCCTCTTCGTGTGCAGCAATTATGGTTACGCGCTCCCCGGTGGGCAAACGCGGATCCTGAGATAAAAAAATGGCCTTAACCTGTTTTCTGCTCAAGGTATTCAGTGGCAATCCAGGGGAACCGATAACCACCATGGTTGGAGTAATCACACCTGTTTTTGAAGTGTTCTGCGCCAGATCATGCTGGATGACAGGTTCTGGTTTCCTCCCCTGCTGCTGATACGGCTCCACCTGTGGTACAACTATCTGGGGAGGAACAACAAGCGACTCTTCCGGATAGGAAGTGACAAAAAGCGGTTCCTCTTCCGCAGAAACCTTTTGCTCTCTGTGGATCTTCTGTTTCCTGACAGGTCTCTCCTGCAGTACGGGAGCTGCCACTTTCTCCCTGGAAATAGAATATCTTCGTATCCTTCCCTTTTCGGCTGATGACCCTGCTTTGCTTTCGCGTCTCGACGAAGCAGACTTGATCAGCAGCTCCTCCTTCCGCGCCAAGGTTGCAGAACCCACCGAGTCATCCCCCTCCGCCACCTCTTCGCGCCCCAGCCTTTCACCCTGCTGTCCGGTAGTCGACTCTTGTTCCACTTCCGCCCTGGTCCTGGCATTTACAGCCGTCTTCGGTTCCGGCTCCTTAACCACCCCGTCTTGCTCAAGAGCCGTGATCTGTTCAGAAAGGCGAGAGTCTTGCAACCCCGACGCAGAGCGTGCAGAATCAGGTGCCAGGCGTTCTTCCACTCCTGCCTCCTTCACTGGCGATTCATTAGGAATTTCTGTTTCAGCGCGGTTCTCCCTTTCCGCTTCACGCCCGCTTCCAAAATACAAAAACAATACAGATCCCACAGCTACCAGCGTCAGTGCCACAACACCCCACCATATCTTTCTGCCTCGTCCACCGGCAAGTGAACGCAACAGCTGCCGCTCCATCTGAGCCAAATCCTCATCGTAGCGACTGCGTGACTGTGGGTCTTTTAGAACGGCGTAAGCTTCAGAGATACGCAGTCGGCTTTTGCGCTGCGGATCGATGGCATCATCGAACCAGAACAACTCATGTAGCAGGCGATGGTGCTCCTCAATCTGCCGAGAATCTGCACCATTCTGTAGCCCTAAAACCCGGTAGTGTGTTGCATCAGACGTGTGCAGCATGCGTCGCAACATCGCCGCCGCCACATGCAGCACCTTTTTTTTCTCTTCCCGGTTGGTAGCCTTTTGCTTCGCCTCGATGGCCAACTCTGCCAACAAGCGAAGCACATCATGCAGATCCTGGAGAGGAAACGACAGCAGTTGCTCAGAGCCGGCACGGAACTGCGCGATCAACGTCGCCAGGACCTTCAGTGTTCTCCTCCGTTCGATAGGGCTCAACTTCGTAGTTGATGAAGGTTTCGCAGAACCGTTGGCAACATGGTTGCGCAAGCCGCTGGTATCGATACCTTCCGCTTCTAAGATCGACTTCAACAGTTGCGGGGAAAATTTTTCAGTGCTCATGAATCGCCATTTCCTTGCCGAAATCAAACAGCATGCCTGCCTGTAAACAATTGCACATCCCTTGGCAATTTTATAGCTGACGGCCGCAATAATTCTGTAAACTTTTGTCAGCCTTTGTTACAGGCAAGAGAGATGTTGCTTCAACCCGCTTTACAGGCCAAAGCATGAAATCATTGCACCGGATCGGGAGCCGGTATCTTTAAGAACTATCACAGGGGAGGAAAATTCGCAAATTTATACTACAGCATATAGGAACTTAATAATTAGTTTTTCCAGATAAACGGACAGACCGATTGATTCCTGAAATATCTCCTTCGAACAAGCATCAAATGATGGTTTCGCCAGAAGCGGCTATGGGCAAGGGAACCTCCCAAATGGCAAAGTGTGAGACACCCGTTGCGTGGAAAGGATGAAGAAAACTGTCGTATTCGTTGAGACCGGATCCCGCTAGCCGCACCCTGTCACAATCAAATCAGGCAGCAACTAAAGAGCTATCCCTCCAGCTCTTCCCAGCGAAGATAGAGTCGTTCCAGCTCATGTTCAAGCTCATTCAGTTTGGACAATTTTTCAGCCACCTGAAGATGAGATTGTTGATAGAAACCCGGCTGATTGACAAGTTCTTGCAGCCCGGACTTTTCCTCCTCCAGCGCCTCGATTCGTGCCGGAATGGCATCCAGCTCTCTCTGATGCTTGTAGCTCAGCTTGCCACCGGCAGATCTTGTTCTCCGTCCTTTCTTGCCCGCCCCAGCCACGGGTCCACCCCTGTCATCGAAACCCGACCTCTGTTCCTTGCGCTGTCTCAGCCAGTCACTGTACCCACCGACATACTCACCAATATGCCCGTCTCCTTCGAAAACCAGGGTGGATGTCACTACGTTGTCCAGAAAGGCCCGATCGTGGCTAACCACAATCAGCGTCCCTCGATACTCCACAAGCAGCTCTTCAAGCAATTCCAATGTCTCCACATCGAGATCATTGGTCGGCTCATCTAGAACCAGAAAATTGGCAGGCCTGGCAAACAAGCGCGCCAGCAACAGACGGTTGCGCTCTCCTCCGGAAAGAGATCCAACGGGGGAACGCGCTCTTTGAGGATGAAAAAGGAAGTCCTGCAGGTAACCCATGACGTGACGTGAACGACCATTGATCGTTACCCTGTCACCACCGTCAGCAATACTCTCAATTACCGTTTTTTGCGGATCCAGTTGGGCACGGTGTTGATCGAAATGGGCAATCTGCAATTTGGTTCCGAGGCGAAGTGTTCCACCGTCTGGCTTCAATTCTCCCAGAAGCAGTCGAATCAACGTGCTCTTTCCCGCTCCATTCGGCCCAATGATCCCGATGCGATCTCCCCGCATGATGCGCGTGCTAAATTTCCGGATCACCGATCTGCCAGAATATCTCTTGCTGACCCCGATCGCTTCCACCACCAGCTTACCGGAATATTCCCCATTATCCAGCGCCAGGGAGACCTTTCCGGGCTCTTCCCGACGCCGGCTCCGCTCCTGTCGCATACGTTGCAAGGCGCGAACCCGACCCTCATTGCGAGTCCGTCTGGCCTTGATACCCTGACGAATCCAGGCCTCCTCTTGCGCAAGTTTCCTATCAAACCGGACATTGTGCTCCGCCTCAATCGCCAACCGCTCCTCCCGTTTGCACAGGTAGCTGGCGTAGTCACCAGGCCAGGAAGTAAGCCGCCCGCGGTCCAACTCGATGATACGGGTAGCAAGACGCTGCAGGAAAGCACGATCGTGGGTAATGAACAACAAAGCTCCGTCGAAGGAAACCAGAAATTCCTCCAACCAGCAAATAGATTCGATATCCAGATGGTTGGTCGGCTCATCAAGCAACAAGAGATCCGGTTCGCAAACCAAGGCACGGGCCAGCAGCACCCTCCGCCGGTAGCCACCGGACAACTCAGCAAGAACGCGATCCTCCGACAGCCCCAAACGGGAAAGCACCGCCTCCACGCGTTGCTCGATACGCCAGCCATCGGCAGCCTCCAACGCCTCCTGGAGCATAACCAGGCGCTTCATCAGCCGTGGGTCATCCTCCCGTTCTGCTATCTGGCCCAAGGTCTGATGGTATGCAGCGACAGTTTCACCAAGCTCCCCTATCCCTTCCGCCACTACATCGAACACCCTCCGCCCCTCATCCAAAGGGACCTCCTGGGGAAGATATGCGATTCTGAGTCCTTCGCGCCGCCAGATCTCACCATCATCTGCTGCTGTTTCTCCTGCGATCATCCGCATCAAAGACGACTTTCCGGTGCCATTGCGCCCAACCAAGCAGATACGCTCTCCGGATTCTACTGTCAGCCTGACCTTTTCCAGCAAAGGATGGTGACCATAGGCCAGTGAAACATCGTTGAGTGTCAGTAGCAGCACGGTCCCTCCTTCGACTCAAAAGTTGCTGCCGAGGCCGAGATAGAAGCGATCATCTCCTCCAGCATCGAGGCCATGGGCATAGCCCAGCCGTAAGCGCAGATCGAACAGGTAGAACAGGTTAAGATCCGATAAAAGCTCGGCACCGATGCCAGTGGACCGACCCTCCGGCCAGCTTCCTTCGTCCCATGCAGCTCCGCTGTCGACGAACAATAGACCAGACCACTGCGACAACCCGATTGGTGGCGCCATAATCCCTCTTTCAACCAGTTTCAAAGGAAAACGCCACTCCACAGAAGCGAGCTGCATACGGCGTCCGCGGAGCCCGGCCAGTCCGTGCGGATAACCCCTTAGCGGGAAATCGCGCCGGTTCAACATGGGAGGAGTGCCGCCCCGTCCATCCAAGCCCTCTCCCCTGGAACCCCCAAGCTGAAACGGCTTTGGCCATTCGCTCCCCCACCCCAGTACCAGGTGCACCGCAAGCGTCTGCTGCTGTCCCAGGCGAATATACTCCCTCCAGTCCCCAATGAGGACCATCCCGCTGTAATCGCCCCCTAATCCGTCACGATTCTCCAGCACCAGCCCGACTCTTCTACCGTCAGTCGGACTAATGGAATAGGTGTACCAGCGACTGTTGTCAAACGACAATATAGTGCCGACCAGGTTATCCCGCGTGGCGGGTGCCTTCCGGATATCGTCTGCACTCCAAAGGTCTTCCTCCCGTTCACTACCGATCGCCAGTCCGAAATTCCATCGATGATCGAGGCTGCTTACAGGAAAAAGAATCATTGCCTGAAAATCTTCCCGGCGTCGGATATTCACCAGCCTCTCCGTATCATCCAGCCGATAGTGGTTATACCGGCTGGCGAGCAGAGAGAAACGGTTGCTGTACCTGTAATCGAACGCCCCCACCATTCCACCAGCGCCAGGTTCCGTAGCGACATCCAGAGCGTAATGGTGAATGCCGAGCGCATCCTGTCCCGAAGTGGTGAATCCCAGCTCCACGACATCAGAGGCAAGAAAGAGGTGAGGAAACCAGTAGCGAGGCTGGAGAGTGCCCCAAGGAGAATAGGGCGACGCGTCCTTTGCTCGGGCATCGGCACCCATCGCCTTCGGGGGTGGGGGCGTACTGACCGTAACATCTTCCTCTGACACCACCACATCACTTTCGAGACGATGAATCGTTCGGCCGTTGGAGCCCTGATTGAGATAATAGATAGCACCCTCTCTCTCCTTCTGGACGGGATAAAACGCCCCACCAATCACCCGGGTCAGAGTCTCCACCCGACCGCTTTCCAGATGGAGGCGGCACAGGTTGTATATCCCGCTCCGATCGGAGACAAATAGCAGATGGCGACCATCTGGTGTGTACTGTGGCTGACCCACCACTGAACCATCCGCCAGCAAGATCTGCCACCGCAAGAGCTTGAGGTCGAAGCGACGCAGCGACCAACCCGCTTTCCGCTGCCAGAAAGCAGCCACCAGATGGCGCCCGTCGGGAGACCAGTCCAATTGCGAAATCTGCACCTCCTCTTCGCTGCGCCACAGATGGCGTTTGGGGCGTCCTTCCTTGTCCAGAACCCACAGCTCCACTCCTTGCTCAGTTCTCTTCACCACCGCAATGCGTTGCCCCTTCGGGCTCCATGCAGCCCAACGAATACGTCCGCAACGACTCAGACGCCGAAACATGCCTTCCTGGGGATGGTAATGATAGAGATCGTAGTAGACGTTATACTCGTCGCAGATCTCGGGCTGGGTTATCAGTATGCCTGCATGCTGATGCAGATCCAGCCGGGCTCCCCTACGCAGCTCAAGGAGCCAATCCTGCCGCCCGCTCCTCCAGCGTATCAGCCAAGGACGGCGATAG
>Ga0256914_1000899_pt1 | contig 28502 bp, 48 predicted proteins | sample HulkmetaG_FD_191571 | JGI IMG/M metagenome (GOLD analysis project Ga0256914, IMG submission 191571) | Hydrothermal chimney microbial communities from Main Endeavour vent field at the Juan de Fuca Ridge, Pacific Ocean - Hulk | ecosystem: Environmental > Aquatic > Marine > Hydrothermal vents ... | reverse complement strand
ATTCCAGATGTAAGAATAATTCTTAACGGAAAGGAGGTTGACAGATTTGTCGGTGCATTACCTGAACATAAGATAAGAGAGATCCTATCAAAACATATGAAATCTGAGATAGATAAATATATTGAAGAAGCATATATGGAGTATATGGCAGGAAATCTTGAAGAAGCTGAAAAAATATACGAAAAACTTATAAACCAGTATCCAGACAATAAAAAGATAATACTTGAAGCTACAAAGTTATACATAAAAGAAAACAAACTTGATAAAGCAGAGGATCTGTTGAGCAACATTAAAGAATACGATAAGGAATACTACCCTAAAGCTCAAGCTTTAAAAGAATTGATAAAGTTTAAGGACTGGTGTGAGAATCTAAAGTCTGAAAACGAGCTTGACAAACTCTTAAAAGAGGGTGCATGCTCAGCAATCCATGAAGATTACAGATCAGCACTGGAGAAATTTTTAAAAGTTGTACAGTTAGATAAGAAATATAAAGAGGAAGCTGGAAGAAAGGCAATGATAGCTATATTCAATATTCTTGGCGAGTCCGATCCATTAACAAAAGAGTTTAGAAAAAAACTTGCTATGTGGCTTTACTGATAAGGGAGAAAATATGGGAAAAATACTAATTATCTTACTTACAGCCTTTTCTTTATCCTACGGATCCCCTTTTCTTGATAAATTTGAAAAAAAAATAAAAAGTGTGTCTTCTATTAGAGGTAAATTTTTACAGATAAATACCATAGAAGGCTTTGATCAACCTCAGACATTTATAGGAGAACTTTACGCAACAAAGCCAGATAAGCTTAAAATAGTGTATAAAGACCCCTATAAACAGATCATACTTGTAGAAGGAAAAAAAAGTACTATTTATACACCTGAGGAAAAACAAGCTGTTATCTCAGATTTGTCTGACGATTTTCTTATTGTAAAGATATTTAAAATATTTATGGAAAATAGATCACTCAAAGATATATTCAAAGTAAATTACGAAAAGAAAACAGACGAAGGTATTCTGATATCCCTTTTACCTTTAAACGAAAAAGGGATAAAAAAGGTGGAGATTATCATAAAAAAAGATCTGGAAATATATAAAATTAAGCTATACGGCGAAGATAGTATAGTTGAGCTACATTTTCCAGATATTGAATACATGAGAAAAAAAATTGATCTACGTTTAGATCTTCCTGAGGATGTAGAAATTATAAGACAGTAACGGAGAATTATATGAGTCCAAATAAGCTTTATATAGTTGCTATAGGATTGTTCACGGTATTCACGGTAATCACCTTCTTTACCCTTCCAAGAAAGTATGGAATATCACTTTTAATTATTGATATATCAGTAATCATATTTGCATTCCTTGTATGGCTTAATGACAAACATTTCAATGAACAGATAAATGAAAGAGTTTTCTCTATTTCTGATAAAAAATTCATACAGGATGTTATAGTTAGACAGATGAATATGCACGGCATTACCAGAATAATTGAGAAAGATAATACTATCCAGTTCTATAAAGGTAATAAAAAAACTGGCGAGGTAAAGTTTAAAACAGATAACACGGGAAAACCTTTGAAGATAGACGGTAAGTACATAATCGAGGTAAAAGCCCCTGAATACATTCTTCATAATATAGATCATGAAACATGGAGTATTTTAAGCCAGAAATGAAAATAATAAGTACAGAAATAAAAGATCCAGAAAAAATAAGGAAAATTCTTAAGGAAGAAGGATATGAAGATATATTTGTCTGGGAAGATCAAAAAGGATCTTTTTATGACTGGCATACTCACCCTTATGAAGAAGTAAGATGGATATGTAAAGGTGAAATAACTATAGGAACAGAGCATGGAGAAATAACTTTAAAAGCTGGAGACAGACTTGATCTTCCTGCAGGAACAAGACACTGGGCGAAAACAGATACAGGTGTTGTTTATATTTGCGGATCTAAATCTTTAGGAGGAAAACATGACTGAAAAAGAAAAACAAAAAATAGACGAACTTATTATGAAAACATTTACGTTGGCTTATGAACTTGGAACAAATCTTGATGAACTTCACAAACAGTTCAGACAGCTTAGGTACAGTACAAAAGACAGAGATATTGAATCAGCAATAATAAATCTTGAACATGCATCTTTTATGACAGCCCAGTCTATAAATATACTTAAAGAACAGACAAGGAATACTCTTATCCCATTAAAAAAAGCTCATAGATGTGAGGGTTAAATGGAAAGACTTATACCAACCGTTTTTTTAAAGGCTTACGAACTTGTAGATGAAAATACGATGGACAAACTGTCTGATGTAGAAACACCCCTTATGCTTGTTGATATGGTACAGAACTTTAAAGAAAACACATTCTGGATTAAAATCAGAAATGTATGGACACTAATAGGAAAGATACCACCTTTAGTTCCTTCAGAAGGCGATATAGTCCTTTTTAGAGAGAAAGGTCAGTGGGGATTATTTAAATATATAGGTGAAGAAGAAGGAAAAGTAATCCTGAGAGATGGGAAAGATGAGAGGACAACAAAAGTTCCAAAAGATGTTGTAGAATCCTTAGAGCTTTTTGGAAAGGTTATAAGAGTCCAGGAAAAAGTATGAAAATAAAAATCTTATATATACTTCTTATTTTTATTATTTTAACTGAAGGATGTGAGAAAAAAGATAAAACGGACAGTAAAAAAACTCACAGGTATATTCTTATAGATATCAATACAAATCCAGTTCCACTACCTGAGGACAAACTTATTGTTCTAAATTTTATGGCATACTCTTGCTCAGCATGTATAGAAGAAATTCCTGTGATGAAAAAAGTGATACAGGAGGAAGAGTTTAGGGATAAATTTCAGATAATAGGTATGGTCATAGACTCAAAAACTGGAGACCTGTCAGATCCTCTATTTCCTATCTACCCAAATCACAGACAGAATTTTGTAAGATTTCCTGTTCCAGGAACACCCACAACATACATAATCACACCAAGAGGAAAAAAACTAATAATTATTTACGGTGCAGTAACTGAAGAAAAATTCAGGAAATTTCTAAGGGAAGCATTAAGAAAAGCTATGAAATAGCAGACTGTATGGAAATCCTAAAAAAATATTATAATTTTATCTTCTAAAAATTTTTTCATGAGGTAGTTGATGAGCAAAAGAATGGAAAATATAAGAAATTTCTCAATTATCGCCCACGTTGATCATGGTAAATCAACTCTCGCTGATAGACTTATGGAATACACAGGTGCTGTTGAAGAAAGAGAAAAAAAGGATCAGATCCTTGACACCCTCGATATAGAAAGAGAAAGAGGAATTACAATAAAACTTCAGGCTGTAAGATTGAACTATAAAGCCAAAGATGGACTCAATTATACACTTCATCTTATTGATACACCAGGTCATGTTGATTTTGGGTATGAAGTTTCAAGATCTCTAACCGCATGTGAAGGTGCACTACTTCTAATAGATGCTACACAGGGAATAGAAGCTCAAACTATCGCAACTTTCTGGCAGGCTCTTGAACAAGACCTTGAGATCATACCTGTTATAAATAAAATAGATCTTCCATCTGCTGATATAGAAAGAATAAAAGAACAGATAGCTGACGTTCTTGGTTTAGATCCTGAAGAAGCTATACTTGCATCAGGAAAAGCAGGAATAGGAATTCAGGATATTCTTGAAGCTATAGTAAATAAGATCCCCCCACCTGATGGTGAAGAAGATAAACCTTTAAAAGCACTTATATTTGATTCTTACTATGACCCTTATAGAGGTGCTGTAGCATTTGTAAGAATATTTGATGGAGATGTCAAAAAAGGAACAAAAATAAAACTAATGTCAACAGGAAAGGAGTTTGAGGTTACAGAAGTAGGAGCACAGACTCCTACAATGACTCAGCTTGAAAGCTTAAAAGCAGGTGATGTTGGTTACATAGCAGCCGCTATAAAAGATGTTAGAGATATAAGGATCGGAGACACGATCACAGATGCGAAAAATCCCACCGATCAACCTGTTCCAGGCTTTAGACCAGCAAAACCAATGGTATATGCCGGATTATATCCTACAGGATCAACACTCTTTGAGGATCTTAGAGATGCTCTTGAAAAGTACTCAATAAATGATGCTGCCCTTACTTATGAGATGGAGAGTTCTCCTGCTTTAGGTCTTGGATTTAGATGTGGATTTTTAGGACTTCTTCATATGGAAATAGTTCAAGAAAGATTAGAAAGAGAGTATGACATTGAGCTTATTACAACAGCTCCTAATGTCATATATAGAGTTATTACAAAAAAAGGCGAAGAAATAGAGGTAAGAAATCCCTCACAGATGCCCGATCCCTCACAGATAGAAAAAATACTTGAACCTTATATTGAGGCTAACATCATAACCCCAAATGATTTTGTTGGAGCAGTAATACAGCTTGTTCAGGAAAAAAGAGGTATCCAGAAATCATTTGAATATATAGATAAAAAGACGGTTCTATTAAGATACGATATACCAATGGCAGAAGTTTTATTTGATTTTCATGATAAGCTAAAAACTGCGACAAGAGGTTACGCATCATTTGATTATGAGTTTAAAGATTATAGGCCTGGAGATCTAGTAAAGATGGATATAAGAATAAACGGAGAAATTGTTGATGCATTATCATTTATAGTCCATAAAGACAAAGCATACAGGGTTGGTAGAAATATTGTTGATAAAATGAGAGAGGTAATACCAAGACAGCTTTTTGAGGTAAGAATACAGGCTGTAATTGGATCAAAAGTTGTAGCCTCTGCAAGGGTTGCACCCCTTAGAAAAGACGTTCTTGCTAAATGTTACGGTGGAGATATCACAAGAAAGAAAAAACTGTTAGAAAAACAAAAGAAGGGGAAGAAAAGAATGAAACAACTTGGAAAAGTAGAACTTCCTCAGGAAGCTTTCTTAAGCATTCTTAAGGCTGAGTAAATACCTACTCCTCTTCTGTTATCTGGACATACTTTCTAAATTTGTCATAGGCTTTGCCTGATCTTAGACTATCTTCAGCCAAGGAGAGAGCTTCGTCAAAATTCTGCACAACCCCATAAGCAAGAAGGAGAATGCCGGCTGTCAAAAGAGCAAAATCAGTGAATTTCTTGTCCTCATTTTTTAATATTGAAATACATATCTTCCCATTTTCATCAGGAGAAATTCTTCTAAGTATAAACTCTTTTATAACACCTTCAGGATAAATAACAAAATTCTCATCATTCAAAAATATTTTTGTTTCATGATTAGGAAAAGGCTCAACACCTCCTTCAAGACTTTTAAAAACAGTAATTCTTTTAAATCCTGCAAACTTACCTATCTCAAAATATTTAAAGATATAAGGTGGATGAGAAACCCCTGTTACGACCTTATCTGTTTTAAAAGGGTTAAGCATTCTTTCTATAGTGTTGTGGTATGTTCTAAGTCCAAATTCTCTTCTTTTTGGAAGTAAACCATAAAGCTTTTTATTAAACAACCTCTGATGATAAAAGCCAAAACCTGCTTTTTCAAGAGACTTCAATATCGTATCTTTCTTTTCTGGCGTTTTACATCCCATACTTTCAAGTATTTTGTAGTAAGGTATACCATATTTTGCAGGAACATCCTCAGCACCATGCCCAGATATAAAAGCACCTCCTCCAGATGCAATAAAAATAGCTGCAGGAAGTATATGAACAGTTCTGTTCTTACCATCATAATTTATAGCAATATCCAGAGGTTTAATATCCACCTCTAAAAAATCGTTATTTTCCATATTCGCTTTCAAAAAACCTTTCAGTTCCTCAATGGAGGCATATTTGTATCTGATCACAGACCAAAAAGCTCCTGTCTGAATATCTGTAGCTTTTCCATTTAGTATCATCTTTTCAGCCTCATAAGCCTGATTTAAGGTAAGATCTTTTGCTCCTTTCTTTCCGATCCCTATTATTTTCAGATACTCTATCATGACCTCCTCCTTCTTATATTTATTTAAAAATAACATATAATGATAAAATATATCCATGGACATTATAGATGAGATTATCTTAAAGAGTATAAAAAATAAAACCGTATCAGGTGAATATCTCTCCAAGATAACAGGGATATCAAGAACAGCTGTCTGGAAGAGAATTAAAAAATTAGAAAAATCAGGTTATAAAATATCCCACTCGCATGAAGGATACAGACTTTTAAATGAAACTCCATACTTAATTCCTTTTGAAATAAAAAAATGTTTAAAAACTGAAAAAATAGGTAAAACATACGTATTTTTCTTTGAGATAGATTCTACAAACAAATATGGGAAACTGAATGAGTTTCCTGACGGAACTGTAATTCTTGCCGAAAGCCAGACTAAAGGAAAAGGAAGGAAAGGAAGGAAATGGATATCTTCAAAGGGAAAGGGTCTTTACTTTTCTATAGTTTTAAAAAGAGATTATCCAGCTAAAGATATCATGAAGCTGTCCCTATTATTTCCCTTATCTGTAAAAAAAGCCCTTCAGAGCTATGTAAAAAAAAGTATAAAGATAAAATGGCCTAATGATCTTTACATAAATAATAAAAAATTTGCAGGTTTTCTTATTGAGACAGAAATTGAGGGTAGCGATATATGCAAAATAATAGCAGGCATAGGAATCAACATTAACAATAGTTCTGAAGAGTTTGGTGAAATCAAAGAAAAGGCAACATCTTTAAAAATTGAGGAGGGCAAAGAATTAGATAGAAAAAAAATCTTCTGTAGTATTCTGGAAAGTATAGAGCATCACTTAAAACAATTTGGAAATTTTAACCTTACAAAAGAGATAGAAAAAGATCTATTATGGAGGGGAGAAAGGGTTGTTATTGTTGACGAAGGTATAGAAGGCATACTCGTAGGGCTTGATGAATCTGGTGGAATTAAAATATCTAAAGGAAAAGAGATAATCACCATATACTCAGGAGATCTATCATTGAGAAGGATAAATTAAATTAAAACTGTATCTTAAATCGCGACTTCCGATAATAATAAAACAAGATTAAGGAGGAGATTATGAAAATATCTGAGTATCACAAAAAGGGATTAAAAAATTTTGTGAAGGAAAAACCTGACAGTTACAAAATGCTTGGGTCTGCTAAAGAAGGAATTCACAGGATCGAGATATACATTAAAGAAGAAAAAGGGAAGATAAAGGATGCTAAATTCAATTCTTCAAGAAGATGCAAAAAACTTACAGCCATTGCTGATCTTATCACAGAAAAGATAAAAGGAATGAGTATAAATAGATTAAAAATAAATAAGGAAGAAATACTTGAGTTTTTTAATGAAGAAAAGGAAAAAGACAAGATTGTAAGCAGATTAAATTTAATTAAAAAAGCTTTAAGTTGATTTATCACTAAAAAATATCATATTTAATACAGGAGACAGCAGTGTGTATAAGCTTACTAATTGATTTATATCTCACATGATCATAGTTATGCTCAACAGCCTATTGACAAAGAGATTATCAGCTATAGTGAGGTCTTCTACAGTCCTTATAGACATTATGTTGAGTCTGGTATTGGCGATACTGACAATCTCATAAAAGAACTTGATAGGACAACTATTCATTTGTAATACTTGGAATCTGTTTAAAAAACAAGATCAACTCTGTTTCTCTCTTTACCATTTAAAAATGCCCTTATATTCTCAGCAATTTCTTGTATAAGTCTTTTTCTTGCTTCAATACTGGTCCATGCTATATGAGGCGTTATAAGAACTCTCTCTTTGTTTTTTATATAAAGAAGAGGATTATACTGATCTATAGGCTCCTTCTCAAGCACATCAAGACAAGCACCAGAGATCAAGCCTTCATCTAAAGCCTTAGCAAGATCTTCCTCGTTCACTATCCCCCCTCTCCCTAAATTAAGGAGGATAGCGGACGGCTTCATAAGTCTGATCTTATCATAGGTTATAAGATTTTTTGTCCTGTCATTTAAAGGAGCATGTATAGAGACTATATCTGATGTTATAAGAAGTTCATCAAGCGGATATTCCCTGAATCTTTCCTCCCTTTTAACTCCAGAAGTAGAATAGTACACAACATCACATCCAAAACTTTCAGCAACCTGTCCAACCCTTTTTCCGATAGTCCCAAGACCTATAATTCCCCATCTTTTTCCGTTCACTTCTGGAAAAGGTCTTCCAAGATGAGTAAATATATCACTTTCAGCATACTGACCTGATTTTACATACTCATCATAATACCTCAGCTGTTCAAGTATATAAAAAAGCATACCAAATGTATGCTGAACAACACTTTCAGTTGAATAACCTGCAACATTTGTAACAGCAATCCCTTTTTCTTTTGCATAGGGTATATCTATATTGTTTGTTCCTGTTGCAGCAACACATATAAGTTTAAGATTCTTAGCATAATTCATAACCTCTCTATCTATAACAACCTTATTGGTAATAACAATATCAGCATCATAAACTCTATCAAAAACCTGCGTGCCTTTAGTTGTAGGATAGGCTACAAAATCTCCAAAAGCCTCAAAGATTGTAAGATCAACATCATCCCCAACAGTTTTGGCATCAAGAAAAACTATCTTCATGATCTCACCTGTTGTAAAGATCTTCTAAAAGAGCTATTTCTATCTTATTTTTAAGAGATTTTAAAGATCTTACAAAATACTTTTCTGCCTGTTTCTGAATTTCATCCATATTTCCAGAAAAAACTATTTTTTCATCACCTTTATAAACTGTCATAACGTAAATATCCTTCTCCCTGTCATATTCCAGAACAGCTTTTATACCTTTACCTGAACTAAACTCCTCTATAAGTTCTCTCATAACTTTTCCCTCAAATCTTTGAGTGTATATATCAAATAGTCTATATCCTTTTGAGAATGTCTGTAAGAAACTGTAATTCTTAGTCTTGAGCTGCCCTCAGGAACAGTTGGAGGTCTTATTGCCTGTATAAAGATACCCTTCTCAATAAGCAGATTCCTAAGGCGGACAGCCTTATCTTCTTTTCCAAGCACAAGTGAAAGTATAGGTGTTCCTCTATACTGTATATTATACCCAACTTTTTTCAAATTTTCGGCTAAATATTCTGACTTTTTTAAAACATACTCCCTTCTGAAAGGTTGAGAGATCATAATTTTAATATTGTTTACCGATATAAAATTTTGAACTGGAGAAAGGGCGGTTGAGAATATTACAGTCCTCATTCTGTTTATTAAAAAATCAATAACCTTTCTGCTTCCGCAAATAAAAGCACCATAGCTTCCCAAAGCTTTAGACAGGGTTCCTACCTGTATAATATTCTCATCAGGTTTTATGCCAAAATGAAATAAAGTTCCTCTACCATCGCCTAAAATCCCAGTTGAGTGAGCATCATCAATAATGATGACTGCTTGATATCTGTCAGCCAGAAATTTAAGATCAGAAAATTTAACAATATCCCCCTCCATACTGAATACACCGTCTGTAACTATAAATTTCTTGCCTTTAGTGTTGAACCTTTTAAGTTTCTCCTCAAGATCGTTCATATCATTATGCATGTAAATAATTTTTTTTGCTTTTGACAGTCTTACACCATCAATTATTGATGCATGATTAAGCTGATCACTGAATATAAGATCTTCTTCAGAAGATACGGCCTGAATAAGTCCTGTATTAGCAAGATAACCACTCCCCACAACCACACAGGTTTCTGTCTCTTTTAAATCCGATAGAGTTTGCTCAAGTTCCTTCTGTACATCAGTATATCCTGATACAAGCTGAGATCCGCCACTTCCTAAGGATAATCTGCTGATATTCTTACAAAGAGCTTCTTTTGTCTCATCGCAATCTTTTAGACCAAGATAGTCATTAGAAGAAAAATCTATAAGAGATTCAGGAACGATATATCTCTCTCTATATATTCCTCTCTCTTTTATATTTTCCAGTTCAAAATTTAGATATTTATCAAAATCCATCAGGAACCTCTTAATAGTTTTAAAATAGAATAATACATAACTGTAAAAAACAGTATAAACTTAATGTTAAAATATTTTAATTAAACTCTCATCTCTGGAGGCAACTGAATGGAATATATCTATTTTGAAGGTAGATTAGTTCCTGAAGATCAGGCAAAAATAAGCATAAAAACAAACTCATTTCATTATGGAACAGCTATTTTCGAAGGAATAAGAGCATACTACGATAAAGAAACAGGAAAGATGTGGGGACTTTTTTTCAGGGAGCATTATGAAAGACTTTTCCAGAATATGAAAGTTCTAAATATGGAAATTGAAGAAAGCATAGACCAGCTTGTTGAGATAACAAAGGAGCTTATAAGAAAGAATAATATTAAGGACGATATATATATAAGGCCTATAGTTTACTTTTCTGACCTTAAGATAAGCCCCAAACTAATAGGATATAAGTCAAGAATAGCAATTTACACATATCCACTGGGAGATTACATTGATATTAACAAAGGTATAAAAGCTATCGTATCATCATGGACAAGAATAAATGATAATATGATACCGCCAAGACTCAAAGTTGCAGGATCCTATGTTAATAGTGCATTTTCAAAAACAGAAGCCATACTGGCTGGTGCAGATGAGGCTATAGTTCTTAATAAAAACGGCTATGTCTCAGAAGGCTCTGCTGAAAATATATTTATTATCAGAGACAAAAAAATCATAACACCACCGGTATCAGACGATATACTCGAGGGTATTACAAGAAATGCAATAATAACAATAGTAAAAGATCTCGGTTATCAAATTGAGGAAAGACATATATCCAGAACAGAACTTTATATAGCTGATGAAATATTTTTCTGTGGAACAGGAGCTCAAGTTTCACCTGTTATTGAGATAGATCACAGAAAGATAGGTGATGGAAAGCCTGGAAAAATAACTAAAGAGATCCAGGGAATATATTTTAATGCCGTTAGAGGAAAGATAGAAAAATACAGACATTGGGTGATACCTATAGATTGAGGCTAAATAAGTATATTTACAACAGCATAAAAAAAAGGTTTCCAAACTTAGATATATTGGATGAGACAGTCAATATAAACTTTACTCAGATAAAAAAAACCGAACTGTTTGTTGAAAGTAAAAAGATAACAGGAATACCTGTTTCCACAGGTTACAGAGGAAGATCTGTTATAGAAGGTAGAATTTATAGTATAGAAAAATTATCCCCCTCATACATTTTTCAGGATAGTTTTAAAGAAAAAATCATATACATAAAAGAACCTATAAAACCTGAAAAATTAAGGTACATACTCCCTCTAAAACCAAAAGCAGTTATTTTAAATACTGAATTTAAGAGACCTTTATTTATTGAAAATTTCCCTGTTATATATGTACCGAGCATTTTAAAAGAAACAGATATAAGGATAGAAATTACCGTTAAAAATGTAGAAAACAGCACAAAAAATATATACTTTGATATAGGTTACGGTGCATATTTTCTTTTTTTAGTATTCCCTTACGACAGCAGATTCCAGACAAAAGACTGTTTAGATTTTTATGGGAGTTTTCAAGTAACTAAAGAGATAATCAGAAGGCTGCTTGAGGTTAAAAAACCATCTGGATATAGAATAAGAGTTCTTTTTTCTGACTATAAATATGCAGATTACAGACCTTTGAAAGAACATATCAAAAAGATAGATAACGACCTGATACTTTCTATAATAAATACTGAAAACTGTGGACTTGGAAATGAAAAACTTATTGTAAAATCAGAGAAAAATATTATAGACAGATTTCATTTTGATAGGATTAATAGGCTTATGAAAAATCTTAATCTATCCATAAAAACAGATAGATACGAAGGATTATATTTTCCAGATTTTAAAATTCCTGTTGTCTGGTTTGCCTCTCAGCCGAATAATAATATATATACCCTTAAAAAGGAGTTTTTGAATAGAAATCTAATTGAAAGATTCGCCTCAAACCTTTTTTATATTATGAATAATCTTTACAAGGAAATAGGTTGATAATATACCACATATTAGTAAGGCTTTTTATTACCACAGGTGTTACAGCTGCTTTATACATCGGAAATATTGAGTATAAAACAGCCCTAACAATACTGTCTGTTGTATATCTATTCTTGCATATACTGATAAACTTCCCCGAGGAAAAAGATATATCAAAATATATCTCCCTTACAGTAGATGTCTCATTTTTAACATTTATGATATACATGACAGCTCTTCCTTATCTTGCAGTATTTATACTTCCTGTTTTTTCAGATTTCCTTCACAACAAAAAAGATATACTGCTTTACACACTGTTAGGAACGATTCCTGTTGGAACATCACTGTATATATCAAACTTCTCGGAGTTCCTTTTTATTCCACTTATATTAGGTGGAATGGCGGGAATGATAAAACTCAGACAGATTTTTATACAGAAAGAGAGATACTTCAGGCAACAAAAAGATGAGATGGAAAACCTATATTTGAAAAATATAGCTTATGAAGAAAAATTAGATCAGTATGCCAGACTGTTTTCAGTCATTGAAAGCCTACAAAAATTAAAAGATGGAAAACTATTCTTTCAGGGATGGCTTTATGAGTTAGATGAGATACTCTCGGCAGATGGCGTAGCATTTTTTGATTTTAATGAAAGAAAATGTATAAGTACATCTGGAATAAAATGTGAAAAAGAGATACTTAAGTATGTAACAGATCCTATCCAAGAGTTTAAAGAAAGTCCAGTTAATGAGCTACTTGGTTCTGAATATGTTGTAACATTACTTATAGAAAATAACGAAACAATATCCGGCGTTTTAATAATCGCATATAGATTTAAAATAGAAAAAAGGGAAGAGATTTATAGGATAATTCTTGATTATCTTAGATGTTACCTTAAAGAAAAACATCAGTATTTTAATCTGACAGCAAGCTCATGAAGAGTATTAACAAGGAAGTATTGAAGAAAGATAATAACTCCTATAACTATTAAAGGAGCTATATCTACTCCACCAAAATTTGTAGGTGCAATTCTTCTGATTTTTCTATATACAGGTTCTGTAGCACCCCTTAAAAACCTAACAATAGGATTATAAGGATCAGGATTTATCCATGTTATAAGTGCAGATATTATTACAATCCACATATAGACTGTAAGGGCGATGTCCAAGATCCTGGCCACCGCCTCTATAAAATTAGCTATGACAAACATGACTACTCTTTATCTGGATGTTCAATAAATTCAATTATAGCCATCTGAGCATCATCACCTCTTCTTCTTTTATCAAGTTTGTATATTCTTGTATAACCGCCGTTCCTTTCTTTAAAAAGAGGTGCTATTTCTTTAAAAAGTTTTGTTGCTGCTTTTGTATTATTCCTCAATCTTGCGTTGAGAAGCCTTCTTGCTGCCACCGTTTCTTTTTTTGCAAGAGTAACAAGCTTTTCAATAAAAGGCCTTAAAGCTTTAGCCTTTTGAACTGTAGTTTCTATCTTTCCATGCTCTATAAGTGCAATAGCAAGATTAACGAAAAGAGCCTCTCTCTGTTCTTTAGGTCTATGAAAACTTTTAGTTTTTACTCTGTGTCTCATTTCTCTCTACCTCTTAATCTTTTTTTGTTGGTGATGGAGCAAGCTCAAGTCCAAGCTCAGCAAGAGCCTCCTTGATCTCTTTAAGCGCTTTTCTACCTATACTTTTAGCCTCTTTAAGATCTTCTTCTGTCATCTTAACAAGATCGCCTATTGTCTGGATACCGAGCTTTTTCAATGTATTAGTAGCTCTTGATGATATCTCAAGTTCTTCAATAGCGAGGGAAAGCTTATCAGCTTCAATCTTTTCAGCTATACTTTCAGGCTCAGCCTTTTTAACCACCTCAACCTTTCTAACCGTTGGATTAAGAAGAAGTTGGAAATGTTCTATAAGTATATTTGTCGCTTTTGTCAAAGATTCTTCAGGTGTTATGCTTCCATCTGTAGTTACTTCAAGAATAAGTTTGTCATAGTTTGTCTTTTCTCCGACCCTTGTAGGTTCAACATAGAACGTACATTTCTTTATAGGAGAGAAGGCTGTATCAATAGGTATCCATCCAATCTCCGTTGGAGGTTCCATCTCCTCAACCATTACATATCCACGACCTTTCTCTATCTTCAACTCCATCCTCAGTTCAATATCCTTATCAACAGTTGCTATATGGACCTCGGGATTTACTATCTTAATTCCTGCTGGAACCTTTATATCCTTAGCTGTTATCTCTCCTGTTCCTTTAAACTCAAGAATAGCAAAATCACTTTCTATTCCTTCATCCATTCTGAATTTTATCTGTTTCAAATTCAGAATAATCTCCGACACATCCTCTATAACACCTTCGATTGTGGTAAACTCATGTGCGACACCATGAATCTTAACAGCTGTTACAGCTCCTCCTTCAAGTGAAGAGAGAAGGACTCTCCTTAAAGCATTTCCAAGGGTTATACCATAACCTCTCTCAAGAGGTTCCACATAAAGTCTTCCAAAACTCTCAGTTTTGGAACTCTCATCCCAGTATATCTTGCTTGGTGTTATAAACTCTAAAAAAGGCATAGGTTATTTTACCTCCATAAATCTGGGATTTTCCCGTTTATTACATTGAGTAGAACTCAATAATAAGCTGAACATTTACAGGTATTTCAAGCTCTATATCTTGCGGTATTTCTAATACCTTTCCTCTAAAATTGTCTTTGTCAAGCTCAAGCCAGTTTGGAATACTTCTTGGATCCCTACTTTCAAGGTTTTCTTTAAACACGGGGGAATTTCTGCTCTTCTCTCTAAGTTCTATAATATCACCAGGATCAACTCTGTATGATGGTATATCAACCTTTCTACCATTAACTAAAAAATGTCCGTGTCGGACAAGCTGTCTTGCCTGTCTTCTTGTTTTTGCAAAACCAAGTCTATAAACAACATTATCAAGCCTTCTCTCTAAAAGCTGAAGAAGAATCTGACCTGTATTACCAGCCGACCTTGCTGCCTCGTCAAAATATCTTTTGAACTGTTTTTCCCTAATTCCACCGTATAAATATCTTAATTTCTGTTTCTCCTGTAATCTAACAGCATAGTCTGAAAGTTTTACCTTTCTTCCCTGTACTCTTCCATGCTGTCCTGGAGGAAAGTTTCTTTTTTGAAAAGATTTTAAACTTCCCCCAACAAAAACACCTAATCTTCTACTTACCTTTGTTAATGGACCTAAATATCTACCCATATATTAAACCCTCCTTTTACTTGGTGGACGACAGCCGTTATGAGGTATAGGAGTTACATCTTTTATCACTTTTATATTAAGACCTACAGCCTGAATTGTTTTTATAGCTGTTTCTCTACCAGCACCTGGACCTTTGACCCAGACTTCTATATCCTTCATTCCAAACTCATCCATAGCTCTCTTTGCAGCCTTTTCAGCTGCTTTCTGGGCAGCATAAGGTGTACTTTTCCTTGTTCCTTTAAACCCTTCAGTTCCTCCTGAAGCCCATGTCAGGACGTTTCCCTCTTTATCTGTAATAGTTACAATAGTGTTATTAAATGTTGCCTGTATATGAGCAATTCCGTAAGGAACCGTTCTTTTAACCTTTTTAGCTGTTCTTCTTCTTCTTGCCATGATACCTCCATCTAATTATAAAGTTATCTTCTCTTTCTACCGCGTCTTGTTTTAGCATTTGTTTTTGTTCTCTGTCCCCTAACAGGAAGACCAAGCCTGTGTCTTATCCCTCTGTAACAACCCATATCCATTAATTTTTTAATATTAACAGCAACTTCCCTTCTAAGGTCTCCCTCAACTTTATAGTTCTGTTCTATAAACTTTCTAATAGTATTAAGCTCATCAGGAGTTAGTTCCCCAACTCTTTTCATTCCGTCTATTCCTGTTTTTTCAAGAATTTCCTTAGCTCTTGTTTTTCCTATCCCGTATATATATGTGAGAGCTATCTCAAGCCTTTTTCTATCAGGTAAATCAACACCAGCTATACGAGCCATCTTTTCCTCCTAATTAGCCTTGTTTTTGTTTGTGTCTTGGATTTTCACATATAACCATTATTCTACCGTTTCTTTTAATAATTCTACATTTCTCACATCTTTTCTTAACGGACGATCTTACTTTCATATCTCCACCTCACATTCTAAAAATTATTCTTCCTCTTGTTAAATCATAAGGGGATAGCTCTACTTTTACCCTATCCCCAGGCAGGATTCTTATAAAGTGCATCCTCATCTTGCCTGAGACATGTGCAAGCACTTCATGACCAGTGTCAAGCTTCACTTTAAACATAGCATTTGGAAGCGCTTCTTCTACAGTTCCTTCCACAACAATACCTTTTTCTTTCTGTTCTTTCTTCTTCTTTTTTCCCATTACAAACCCTTTAATCTAATTTTGAAAGTATGTCTGGACCGTTCTCAGTAACAGCTACAGAATGCTCAAAATGAGCAGCAAGCGCTTTTTCCTTTGATACTACAGTCCAGCCATCTTTCAATTTACGGTAGAAGTTTTTTCTTCTACCAAGTGTTGCCATAGGTTCTATGGCGAGCACCATACCTGGCTTCAGCAAAACATCCTCAGCATTAGCCACACAGTTAGAAACATGAGGTTCTTCGTGTGGCTTACGCCCTATTCCATGCCCTCCGTAATCACATATCGGGGCTAATCGGTAGGCTTCCAACGTGCCTTCTATTGCAGCCGCAATATCTTTTACCGTATTGCCGGGAATACATTTCTCAATCCCTGCTCTTAACGCTTCCTCTACACCTTCAAGTAATCTCTTTTTTCTGTCGCTTATTTTATTACCTAAAACAAAAGAGATCGCTGCATCTCCATACCAACCATCAACAACAACGCCAAAATCAAGGCTTACTATATCACCTTTTTTAAGTATCCTATTCTTCTTTGGGACACCGTGAACGATCTCTTCGTTTATAGAAACACAAACAGCAGCTGGAAATCCATATAATCCCAAAAATGCTGGCTTAACGCCTCTCTTTTCACACTCTATCCGTGCTATCTCATCTATATCAACACCTGTCATACCAGGCTTTGTTTCTTCCTTTAAAAGCTGCAATATCTCAGCAACTATTCTGTTGCTGTATCTTAATTTTTCTATCTCTTCTCTTGTTTTAAGTTCTATCATTACAAACTAATATTATATCACAGATGTAATATCTTTGTAAACTTCATCAGGAGGTTTTGAAGCATCAACGACGAATAATTTATCCTGTTTTTTGTAATATTCAATAAGTGGAGCTGTCTGCTGATGATATACTGCAAGTCTTTTCTTTATTACTTCCTCTCTGTCATCTTCTCTCTGAATAACCTTAACTCCTTCAGGTGGTGGATTAAACTCAATATGGTAAACCTTACCTGTTTTTGGATCCACCCTCCTTCCAGTCAGTCTTCTGAGTATTTCTTTATCAGAAAGATCAAATAGTATAACTTTATCAAGGGTTCTGTCCACCTCAGAAAGCATTTTATCAAGCGCTTCAGCCTGTGGAATTGTTCTTGGAAAACCATCGAGAATTATATCCTTTCCTTTTAAGCCTCTTAATTTCTCTTCTATTATAGCTATTATAAGATCATCTGGAACAAGCTTACCGGCTTCCATATATTCCTTTGCCTTTTTTCCAAGTTCTGTACCGCTTTTGACAGCCTCTCTTAATATATCACCTGTAGAAAGCTGGACAAAGCCTCTTTCCTCAACAAGCCTCTGAGCCTGAGTACCTTTTCCAGCACCAGGAGGACCCAAAAATATTAACGTTTTAGCCATATTTAACCTCTCTTAAGGAATCCTTCGTATTTTTTCATAGCAAGGTGTGCTTCAATCTGATGCAGTGTATCAAGAGCAACTACTACAACGATCAGTGCAGATGTTCCTCCAAAATAAAATGGAACATTCAACCATTTTATGAGAAACATAGGGAGAACAGCTATTGAGGCAAGAAATATTGATCCTGGAAAAACAATTCTTGAAAGAACATGGTTTAAATATTCCGCCGTCTGACTACCAGCTCTAATACCGGGAATAAAAGCCCCGCTCTTTCTTAAGTTATCTGCAATATCATTAGGATTTATCAGTATAGCTGTATAAAAGTATGCAAAAAATATAATAAGTCCTACATAAAATACAAAGTATATATAACTTTGAGGAGATAGGTGATCAACTATCATCCTCGCTATTTGGCTTTGTTCAACAAACATCTGTGCAATTGTTGCCGGAAACATTAAAAGGGCAACAGCAAATATAATTGGGATAACACCAGCAGGATTAAGCTTAAACGGTATGTAAGTTGCTGTTGAGCTGCCAATACCAACATTTCTTCTCGCGTACTGTATGGGTATCCTTCTTTCAGCCTCCTGTATGTAAATAATGCCTGCAACAACAACTATTATTATCGCTAAAGCCACGCCAACTTGAAAAACAGTAAGATCCCCAGCTCTTAAAAGCTCGTATGACTGGATTATTGCATTTGGAATGCTTACAACTATACTTGCGAGAATAAGCATGGATATACCGTTTCCTATACCAAACTCCGTTATCTTCTCTCCAACCCACATAAGGAAAACAGTTCCTGTCGTAACTATAACTGTTGTCATAACTACAAAAATAACGGCATTTTCAGAGATCAATGTCTGACCTGTTTCCGTCTTTAGATTACTAATCCAGAGAGAAAGAGCAAAAGACTGAAATCCGGCTATACCTATTGTAAGATATCTTGTATATTGTGTTATCTTCCACCTGCCATAATCACCTTCTTCTTTCTGATACCTCTCAAGTGTCGGGATTACAGCCGTAAGAAGTTGCATTATTATTGCAGCAGAGATATATGGCATTATACCAAGGGCAAAAACGGATAAACGTCCTAAAGCACCACCAGAGAACAGGTTGTATATATTAAATAACGCTCCCCCAGCAGCATTAAAGTAATGTTGTAAAGCCGCTGTATCTACACCGGGCACAGGTATATGTGTTCCAAGTCTATAAAGAGCGAGCATCAGGAGAGTAAATAATATCCTCTCTCTGAGCTCTTTTATCTCCAGTACATTCTTTATTTTATCTATCAATAAAGGCCCTCTCTAATTGAGTAGATTATTCGATTATCTCACAGTTGCCACCTGCAGCTTTTATCTTTTCAACAGCAGATTTTGAGAATTTGTGTGCTTTTATATTCAAAGGTTTTGTAAGTTCACCTTCTCCAAGGATTTTTACAGCAGATATACAGCGTACAAGTCCCCTTTCCTTAAGAATCTCAGGCGTTACTTCTGTGTTTGCCTCAAAAACTCTGTCAAGTGTCTTAAGGTTTACTATCTCATAATCTTTTTTGTTTGGATTCTTGAATCCTCTTTTTGGAACTCTCATTATGAATGGTGTCTGACCACCTTCAAAAAATGCTGGAAGTTCTCCGTAACCCCTTCTGGATTTTTGACCTTTATGACCTCTTCCTGAAGTTTTGCCATGACCTGATCCTATTCCTCTACCAACCCTTTTTTTCTTATGGGTTGCTCCTTCAGAAGGCTTTAACTGATGCAGTTTTATTCCCATTACTCTATTTCCTCCACTTGAATCAGGTGTTTAACTTTATTTATATTTCCTAAAACCATCGGATTTTTATCAAGGATTCTCTCATCGTTAACCTTTTTTAACCCAAGAGATCTTACAGCTTCTACCTGATCTTTTCTTTTTCCCGCAAGACCTCTTACAAGCTTTACCTTTATTTTCATCTTTTCCTCCATTATTTTACTATTGGAGCTGAAGCATAAATTCTGTAATTCTTTCTTATCTTATCTTCATCAACTCCCCTTACTGCAGCAACCTGTTCAGGAGATCTTATCTGAAGCAATGCGTCAAAAACGGCTCTTACAGTATTATTTGGGTTTGTTGTCCTTCCAATAATCTTTGTAAGAATATCTGTAACTCCAAGCAGTTCAAGTACAGGTCTAACTGGTCCTCCTGCAACAACCCCTGTACCCTTCCTCGCTGGTTTTAAAAGCACAACAGCAGACTCATACTTTCCTATCACATCGTGTGGTATAGTTCCTTCTATTAGAGGAACTTTTATCAGATGTTTTTTTGCATCAGCTATGGCTTTAGCTATAGACGGTGGAACCTCATTAGCTTTTCCATGTCCAAAACCAACATGTCCATTTCTGTCGCCAACTACCGCGAGTGTTGAGAAAGAAAATCTCCTTCCGCCTTCAACAACACGGGTTGTTCTTCTAATCTCTACAACTTTCTCTTCAAGTGTAAGTTCTGCAGGATTGATAGGTTCTATTTTCTGCCTTTCTTCAATTAGTTTTTCTATATTTTTTACTCCCATCTGACACTCCTTTAAAATTTCAGTCCTTTTTCTCTTGCTGAATCTGCAAAAGCTTTAACTTTTCCATGGTATATAAAACCGCCTCTATCAAAAACAACATTCTGAATACCCTTTGAAAGAGCCTTTTCTGCAATAAACTCACCTAACTTTTTTGCCATCTCAATATTTTTTCCACCCCTTACGCCATATTTCTCAACAAAATCCTTGTCTATTGTTGAGGCACTTACAAGGGTCTGGCCTGACTCATCATCTATTATCTGTACATAAAGGTTATTGAGACTTTTGAAAAAAGCCATTCTCGGTCTTTCAGCTGTTCCAAAAACCTTTTTTCTTATTCTTTTATGTCTTATTAATCTTTTTTCTCTTCTTGTTTTTACTGCCATCCTATACTTACCTCATCTATATTTATTTACCTACAGATTTTCCAGCTTTCAGCTTAACAATTTCTCCTTTGTATCTTATACCCTTTCCTTTATAAGGATCTGGTTTTCTAAATTCCCTGATCTTTGCCGCAACCTGACCAACTTTCTGTTTATCAATTCCTGAAACCTTTATAATATTTCCCTCAACAGATATTTGAACGCCCTCTGGCGGTTCAAAATATATGGGATGGGAGTAGCCTAACTGAAGTTCTATAGCTTTTCCTTTCATATTTGCCCTGTAACCTATTCCTACTATTTCAAGCTCTACTGTAAAACCCTCAGTTACACCTTTTACCATATTGGCGAGCAATGCTCTTGTTGTTCCATGTATAGCTCTCATGAATGAGCTGTCATTTGGTCTTTCTATCTTTATCTGATTTTCTTCCAGATCTATCTTTAAATCTGGATTGAATTTGTAAGATAGTTCCCCTTTCGGTCCTTTTACAGTAACAAAATTTCCCTCTCCTACTTTAACTTCAACTCCTTTTGGTATATCAATAGGTTTTTTACCGATCCTTGACATCTATTTTGCCTCCTTAATGGTGAGTATCTTTATTACCATACATAGCAGAGAACTTCTCCACCAACCTTTTCTTTTCTTGCTTCAGCATCTGTAAGTATGCCTTTATTTGTAGAAAGAATCGCTATCCCGAGACCCTTCCTAACATATGGAATCTCATCTGCTCCAACATACTTTCTTAAACCCGGTTTTGATACTCTTCTTAAACCTGATATGGCTGGTTTTGTATTCCTGCTGTCAAGATATTTTATCTTGACTATTAACGTACCTTGATTTCCTTTTTTATTCTCTTCAGATATTGTGTAGTCTTCTATATATCCTTCTCTCTTTAAAATCTGGGCTATCTTTTCTTTTATTTTGGAGTGTGGAATATATACTTCACTCTTTCTTGCTGACTGAGCATTTTTTATTCTTGCAAGCATATCTGCTATTGGATCAGTTATCATCTTTTGCCTCCTTACCAGCTCGCTTTTTTAACTCCAGGGATCTCACCTCTCAATGCTCTTTCCCTGAAGCATATTCTACACATATCAAACTGTCTCAAATATCCCCTTGGTCTTCCACATAAAGGACATCTTGCATGTTTTCTTGTTTTGAATTTAGGCTCTTTTAGAAAAGATTTCGCCCAAAGTGCTTTACGTGCCATATTTATTAATCCTCCTTATTGAGCTCTTATAGGTAATCCAAGTAAAGAAAGCAGCCATCTCGCTTCTTCATCTGTTTCAGCTGAAGTTTCTATGATAATATCCATTCCTCTAATTCTATCCACTTTATCATAATCTATTTCTGGGAATATTATCTGTTCTGAGAGTCCAAATGCATAATTTCCTCTACCATCAAATGATTTTGGATTTAAACCTCTAAAATCTCTTACCCTGGGAAGAGCAACTGAAATAAGCTTATCTAAAAAATCCCACATTCTTTCTTTCCTTAATGTAACCCTTGCTCCAACAGGGAGACCTTTTCTTAACTTAAATCCAGCTTCTGACTTTTTAGCTCTCCTTATCTCAGGTCTCTGACCTGTAATCGCTGTAAGATCCTCTACAGCTCTATCGAGCTGTTTAATATCCTGAACAGCTTCACCTACACCCATATTGATAACGATTTTTTTGATTCTCGGTATCTGCATAGGTGATTTATATCCAAATCTTTCCATAAGTTTCGGTGCAACTTCTTCTTCATACTTCTTTCTAAGTCTTGGTGTATATTTCTCTGCAACAGCCATTACCGTTTACCTCTTACTTTTTTTCTTTCTCATAGATAATATCTATTGTTTCTCCTGTTTTTTTATTGTATCTTTCTTTAATTATCCTATCACCTTCTTCTCTAATTCTTATCCCAATCTTAACTCTTTCACCTTTTGATTCATCGTAATATGCAACATTTGATATATGAATTGGCCTTTCTATCTCAAAGATTCCACCTTCCCTCATACCTTCTATATGCTTTACATGTTTTTTCCCAACATTAACGCCTTCCACAACAACCCTTATCTTATCAGGGTTTTCGTTTCTCAAAATCTGTTTTATCTTTCCAACTTTACCTTTTTCCTTACCTGCGATAACTATTACCGTATCACCCTTCTTTAGCTTTGTTTTAACCATCTTTTATATTACCTCCGGTGCTAAAGACACTATTCTGTAGAACCCTTTAGCTCTTATCTCACGGGCAACAGGCCCTAAAATACGAGTTCCTATAGGTTCAAGGTTGTTGTTCAAAAGAACCACAGCATTATCATCAAACTTTATATAACTTCCATCCTCTCTGCTCACTTCTTTTGCTGTTCTTACCACAACAGCCTTATATACTTTACCTTTTTTTGCTGCACCATTTGGAAGCGCATCTTTAACAGTTACTGTTATAACATCGCCAAGTGTTGCAAAATCAGTCTGCTTTCCAAAATTAACCTTTTTTGGTATTCCTATACACTGAACCTTTTTAGCCCCGGAATTATCAGCTGTATTTAAGTAAGTTCCTCTACGTATCATTTCCTACACCTCTTTTTGTTTGGATAGGCTGTCCCCGAAAGCGAGGACAAAACAATATTTTATAATTTTTAGAAAGGAAAATCAATATATTACTTTTGGGGTAATATTTCAATAACAACCCATCTTTTTAGTTTTGAAAGAGGTCTTGATTCCCTGATCCTAACGATATCACCAATCTTACATTTGTTTTCTTCATCATGAGCGTAGAATTTTGTTGTTTTTTTAACCCTTTTTCCATAGAGTGGATGTGGAACATATCTTTCCACAGCGACAACAACGGTTTTATCCATCTTATCGCTTACTACCTTTCCTACAAACTCTTTTCTTCTTGATTTTACTTCCTGAGTCATTATTTACCTCCTGTCTTTGACAGCTCTCTTTCTCTTAGGATTGTTAATATCCTTGCTATATCCCTTTTTGTTGACTTTATCTCACTTGGTTTTTCAAGTCCACCCACAGCATTCTGAAATCTTAAATTCATTAACTTTTTTTTCAGTTCTGTAAGCTTATCTTTTAGCTCTTCGTCCGTTAATTTTCTCAGTTCTTTTGCTTTCATTGGCCTACACCTCTTCCCTTGCTTTCACAAGTCTTGTTTTAATAGGAAGTTTATGTCCTGCTTTTCTAAACGCTTCTGCTGCAACCTCTTCTGGAACACCTGAAAGCTCAAAAAGAATGTGCCCTGGTTTTACTACAGCAACGAAATGATCAAGATCCCCTTTACCTTTTCCCATTCTTGTCTCAGCAGGTTTTCTTGTAACTGGTTTGTGAGGGAACACCCTTATCCACACTTTTGCTCCTTTTTTAGCTTCCCTTACTATAGCTATACGAGCCGACTCTATCTGTCTTGATGTCATCCAGCATGGCTCAAGTGCCTGAAGACCGTACTCGCCGAAAGCAACATAATTTCTACGGGAAGCCTTCCCTTTCATTCTTCCTCTTTGCTGTTTTCTCCATTTTAACTTCTTTGGCTGTAAGAGAGACATCTATTTTTCCTCCTGTATTTTTTAAACTGTGTGAAGTTCTTCTTCTATCTTTTTAAGAACTTCTTCTTTCTGCTCTGCAAGTTTATCACCTTTGTATATCCAGACTTTAACACCTAAAATTCCGTATTTTGTGGAAGCTCTTGCAGTTCCGTAATCTATATCAGCCCTTATAGTCTGAAGAGGCATTCTACCTGCCATAAACCACTCTTTTCTTGCTAAATCGACTCCGCCTATACGTCCTCCAACCTGAACCTTTATTCCTTTTGCACCAGCCTTCATAGCATTATCTATAGCTCTTTTCATTGCCCTTCTATGGGATACTCTTCTCTCAAGCTGTAGAGCAATATCCTCAGCTACAAGCTTCGCATTAAGTTCAGGTTTTTTAACCTCATCTACATTTACTGTAACATCCTTTGCATTCGTAACAGCCTGAAGAACTTTGTTAAGCTCTTCAACCTCTGCACCTTTTCTGCCTATAACAATTCCGGGTTTTGAGGCTAATATTTTTATTCTTACCTTTTCTCCAAGTCTCTCAATTATTACATCAGCTATTCCTGCTTGTTTATATCTTTCCTCTACAAATTTTCTGATTTTTACGTCTTCATGTAAAAGCTGACCATATTTTTTCTTATCTGCAAACCACTTAGATTTCCAATCTTTTGTTACACCTAATCTAAACCCTATTGGATGTACTTTCTGACCCACTTTTATTCCTCCTTATTCCCTTTCAGCTAAGGTTATATAAATATGTGAAAAACGTCTCTTTATCATCGTTGCCCTTCCATATGCTCTTGGTATGTATCTTTTAAGTATAGGTCCATCTTCAGCCCTTATCTCCTTGATATAAAGGTTATCAATATCCATATCTTTCTGCTCAGCGTTAGAGATAGCACTTTTTAATAGCTTCTCAACTATTCTTGCTGCTCTTTTATTAAGCCCCTGAAGTAAAGCAAGGGCAACTCCAACATCTTTACCTCTAAGCAGATTAATAATCTGCCTTGCTTTTGTCGGAGAAGTTCTTGCATATCTCAAAACTGCTTTTGCTTCTTTTTTTGTAGCTTCTGCCATTTTTTTCACCTCTTATTTTTTCTTGACTGCTTTTGCAGATTTGTCAGGATGTCCTCTAAAGGTTCTTGTGAGGGAAAATTCCCCAAGTTTATGTCCAACCATCTCAGGCTGGATATAAACAGGTATAAATTTCATTCCATTGTAAACAGCTATTGTATGTCCCACCATCTCTTCTGTTATTGTACAGGCTCTATCCCATGTTTTTACTATCTTCCTTTCACCTGTTTCATTCATTTTTCTTATTTTCTTTAATAATTTTTCATTTACGTAAGGATTTTTAAATCTTTCATTCCACTTCCCTTTGTATCCCATTACTATTTACCTCTACGTTTGATTATGAATTTATCAGAGTATTTGGCACCGCGTCTGGTTTTGTAACCTTTTGTGGGCTGACCCCATGGCGATACAGGGTGCTTGCCGAAGGTTTTTCCTTCACCACCACCGTGAGGATGATCAACAGGGTTCATAGCAGTACCTCTAACTGTTGGTCTGATTCCAAGCCATCTTGCTCTACCAGCTTTTCCAAGCTTTATAAGTTCATGTTCAGCAAGACCCACAGTTCCCACAGTTGCCATGCATCTTTTATGTATGAGTCTTATTTCTCCTGAAGGAAGTCTTACCTGAACATAATCTCCCTGTCTTCCAAGTATCTGAGCCGACATTCCAGCTGCTCTTACAAGCTGACCCCCTTTTCCTGGAGTAAGCTCAATATTATGTATAAAAGTACCTACAGGTATGTTCTCTAAGGGTAGTGCGTTTCCTACTTTTATTTCAGCATCAGGTCCAGCAACAACAGTGTCGCCAACATTAAGACCTTCAGGCCATATTATGTACCTTTTTTCTCCATCAACATAATGTAGCAGTGCGATCCTTGCTGATCTGTTAGGATCGTATTCTATTGAAGCTACTTTAGCTGGAACACCCCACTTATCCCTTTTGAAATCTATAATCCTGTAGAGTCTCTTATGTCCTCCACCTTTGTGTCTTACCGTTATTCTTCCCTGATTGTTTCTTCCAGCCTTTTTCTTTAATGGTTCCGTTAAGGATTTCTCAGGCTCTTTCTTTGTTATTTCAGAAAAATCATAAAGTATCGCATGTCTTGTCCCATTAGTAACAGGTTTTAGCTTTCTAACACCCATTTTTATTTCACCTCTATATTAATTCTGCTATATTTATTGGTTTTTCCGATTCTATTTTTACAACTGCCTTTTTCCATTTTTTTGTGAAACCGGGCTTACCAAAACCCACCCTTTTTGGTTTTGGTTTTACTATAATTGTTCTTACCTCTTTAACTTTAACACCAAAAACCTGTTCCACCGCCTTTCTAATCTCTATCTTATTTGCATCAAGGGGAACCTCAAAAACAAGCTTGTTTTCCTTCTCATTTTGAGCAACAGCTTTCTCGGTAAGCACTGGACGAATAAGTATATCGTACGGAGTTCTTGCGCTCATTATCCTAACCTCTCGTTAATTTTTTCAACTGCCGATTTTGTTATAAGAACATGATCAGCATTGAGTATATCGTAGGTATTTAATCCCTCAACAAGAAGAACCTTTGCTTTTGGAAGATTTCTAAAAGACTTAATAACATTCATATCTTTTTCCGAAAGAACAAGTAAAACTTTGGATTTATCAAGACCAAAATTTTTAAGAACTTCTACAGCCTTTTTAGTTTTTGGTTGATCAAAACTGAAATCTTCAACCACTGTAAGCTCACCATCTTTTAATTTCATTGTTAAAACACCTTTAAGTGCTTTCCTTCTTACTTTCTTGGGAAGAGCATAATAGTAATCCCTTGGATGGGGTCCATGTACAACACCACCACCTACAAAGATATTGGCTTTTCTATCACCATGTCTTGCATTTCCAGTCCCCTTTTGCGGTAGTATCTTCCTTCTGGATCCTCTAATCTCTGATCTTGTTTTTGTACTTGCAGTTCCTGCTCTTCTCGATGCAAGTTGCCATTTTATAACTTCCCATACCGTATGCTCTTTAACTTCTGTATTAAATACAGCATCATTCAGTTGAACAGTTCCAACATTCTCCTTTTTTATATTAACAACATTAGCTTCCATTTACTCTTACCTCTTTGAATTTTGATTTAAGAAGCATAAACTGCTTTTGCTCTCTCTAATTTTCTTTTTCCTTTTCTTCTGTAAATAATTACAGACTCTTTTAATTTGACTATAGACTTTGGAGCTCCAGGAACAGAACCCTTAACAAGTATAATGTTTTTATCAGGGATTATATCTACAACTTCAAGTCCCTGAACGGTTATTGTTTCATTTCCATAATGCCCAGCCATTCTTTTAGTTTTCCATACCCTACCTGGATCTGAACAGGCACCTATTGAACCTACAGCTCTGTGATATCTCGAACCGTGAGACTTTTTAAATCCTGAAAAATCCCATCTTTTCATAGCTGAAGCAAAGCCTCTACCCTTTGATTTTCCCGTCACATCAATAAGATCTCCCTTTTCAAAGACATCCTCAATTTTAATCTCCTGACCAGGTTCAATCTGTTCTTCTTCTTTAAGTGGAAACTCTGCAAGGTATCTTAAAGGCTTGAGCCCAGCTTTTTTAAATATTGAAAGCATAGGTTTTGGCGTTCTTTTTTCTTTTTTCTCACCCATTCCTAAAACAACTGCAGAATAACCATCTTTATCTTCTGTTCTCACAGTAACGACATAATTAGGTTCAACCTGTATAACTGTCACAGGGATTGCTTTACCCTCTTTGAAAACCCTTGTCATTCCTATTTTTTTACCAATAATGCCCTTTGGCATGATTCTCACTCCTTCTCATTAACTTAGTTTTATTTCTACATCAACTCCTGCTGGCAAACTGATATCCATTAATGCCTCTATTGTTTGTGGAGTTGCATTTTCAATATCAATAAGTCTTTTATGAATTCTCATCTCAAAATGTTCTCTTGACTGTTCAAATTTGTGTGGTGATCTGAGCACACACCACACTTTTCTCTGTGTAGGAAGCGGTATAGGGCCCTTTATAACCCCACCGCTTCTTTTAACAGTATCTATTATTTGCTTAACAGACTGATCTAAAACTTTATGATCAAACGCTTTAAGTTTTATTCTAATCTTTTCCTGAACCATTCTTTACCACCTCAATTATTCAATTATTTGAGTAACTACACCAGCACCAACAGTTCTACCACCTTCTCTTATAGCAAATCTCATCTGTTCTTCTATAGCTACTGGCTCCATTAACTCTACTGTCAATTCTACATTGTCCCCT
>Ga0256914_1000898_pt1 | contig 28579 bp, 27 predicted proteins | sample HulkmetaG_FD_191571 | JGI IMG/M metagenome (GOLD analysis project Ga0256914, IMG submission 191571) | Hydrothermal chimney microbial communities from Main Endeavour vent field at the Juan de Fuca Ridge, Pacific Ocean - Hulk | ecosystem: Environmental > Aquatic > Marine > Hydrothermal vents ... | reverse complement strand
GTTCCAATAAGACTTTAGGAGAATTGAAATGTAGTGAAGGATGAAGAGCCGCTAAAGCTCCCATAACAAGATTAAATGGGACAGAAAAACGTTATAAAAGTCTCATAAAGTGTTCCTTTGATAATTTAACGGTGTAGTGGTGAGGTTTAAAGCCTGGAATTAATGATTTTGAAACTAAAACTACTCCCTCCAACCCAGATGGCTCTACTCTGGATATAAATTCTATAATCTGGTCGCTGAGGCTGTAAAGCCACGCTGTCACATAATCGACAAGAGCCTCTGTATTCAGAAGGGATATTATAGAAAATGGTCTGCTAAGCATGGTGTTTTCGAAACTAGCCAGAGATGCTCGAATTATACGGTTCATCATCTCTCTACCGAATTCATGATATAATCCTTCAACTGTTGCCACAAGTCCGATTATAGTGGTTTTAGGTGGGATCTGCTCATTTATTATCTTGTATGTTCTGAGAAGTTTGGGTATTCCGGTATCATCACTCCAGTCTTTTATTTGAAACACATATGGCCGCTCTTCTGGGATTCCATATTTCGAACCAAAGAGATCAATTATATAGAGTTTTCCATTTTCTCCCTCTTTTTTGATGTCTAATCCAACATACTTTGCCCTCAACTCCACCTTTGAAATAGGGAGGGTTGTATTGAATATAACTCCAACTGCGCCATTCTCTAATAAACTTTTAAACATCTTTACACCCAATGTCCAGCCTAACGATCGCTTATCATAGGCTATCAACAAATTGCCACCGTTTATCAATCCTCCGCCGAGTGCGGAATCCACATCTGGAAGGCCTGTTGTAATCAGATTATTCATCATAACACCCCCTCCTCACCATATGGTGGTTTATTCTTCGTACCGGGGATATAAGAACTTTTCGATTTTTCGAACTTAAAGATATTAAAATTATAAGCTGGCGATAACGAAATTTTAATTACATAAAAATTCATATTCAGAGAAAGAAGGCAAACTGGAGCCGGGACCGGGATTTGAACCCGGGACCTGCGGATTACGAGTCCGCCGCCCTGCCGAGCTAGGCTACCCCGGCGTGTCCAAGAAATAAACACCTGAGGCCATTTATAAGCTTTTCTTTGATCTCTTCAGGGGTTTCCCAGAAGCCTCTGGAGTATGCTGGAATAGATAGATGGCTTAGAGGCTATTATCAAGACTATGGTGGCAAATATTAGGCCAAATGCGGTAATTTTTCTCAATTCCGAAATTTTGATAGAACGGATGCTGGAAGGTAACTTAGCATTGTATCCTTTGGTTATCTTAGCTATAATCAAAGCGAGGATAATACCCGTAATGATGTCATATATCCAATGGTGTCCAAGGAATAGAGTTACTATCGGTATCATCATGTTAAATGCTATTATACTCCGGGCAGTCCAGCTTTTCCGGTATTTCCACAGTGTTACTATGTTTGCTGTTGCTATTGAATTGTGAAGGGATGGAAGAACAAACTCCTGCTGGGTTAAGTATGTACCTGCTGGGGATTCTACAGGCAGATTATAAACAACATGAGGAGCGTATACATGGAACATACAGTACATAGCCCCGGAGATGACGTACAGCTTTAGATATCTTATAAAGAGCTCATCAGAGGCTTGGATATCCCGTTTATACAGTAAAAGAAACGCAACTGTCAAAGCTATAGAACCAGAAAAACCTAAAAAATACACGCTTTTCATAAAGTAATAAACCAAAACATGACTTTTAACAAGGAAGAGGAGTCTGCTCACAAACTCATACGATGTAAAGGGGAGTTTAAGAAACTCTCTTGTTATATCAACACTATGCTTCCCGAGAATTGGATACAGAAGTCCAAAAATAAACCATCCAAAATATATTATCAAGAATGCATTTAACCTTGCTAAGACTTCTCGATCATGCAGGATCTCCTTCACCCTCATGGTAGTAAAGTTGGTACTGAGGTTTTTAAAAATTTCGAAATATGAATCTATACTTTTAATGCATACCGAAGTGTCACCCCTTGGGTCACTCATTAGCATATCCAAGAGAAAACCGGAGAGAAAATAAACTCCAGCTATGTACCTCTACATGATTCGATCGGCGTAGGACAAATTAAATAAAGGGTCTTGAGTATATTCCAGATAGCAGTGAGAAAAATGGATACAAATCTGAAAAAAGTTGCTCTAATTCTACTCATTATTTACATTATTGGATTGTTCTTCATATTTAGGCCTCCAGCTGAACAGCAGAGAGAGAGTGAGACGCCGGAAGCAATCCCAAACGATAAAATGCTTATAGCCAAAAATCTTGGATTTCTGAATGATGGCAGGATTGACCAGAGGGAGGAGAGAATCATAAAAAGGATTATGCCACTTTATAAATATCGAAGGAGCCTCTTCGATGACGTCAATGTCACCAATCCAGAAAAATTTGCTGATTTGTGCTCCAAGGTTTATAACACTCTCCAGACAATCCCACTCCTCTTACGTGATGACATGCTTAGATTTCTCTTCGCGGAGAGCCCATATACTCTGGAGGAATTCTCAAAACGCGTAACAATGTTTGATATTAAAGTACATGAGTTCATGAACTTTTATTCACAGCTACCCTCAAACATAAAATACGGGATTGAAAATTCCAAAGAGATTTACAAGGTCAAGAGCCTTGACGAGTACATATATCTCGTTAGCGAACTTAGGAATTCCCTGGCAGGCCTTCCACCAGAAATAATAGATGCAATTGACGAGATGCAAAACATAACTGACGGCTTTGAACCAAGGGAGATAAATGTTTTCCTGCGAGGACTCCAAAGCATCAGAGAGGAACTCATGATAAATTCAACATTTGATGACTGGTTTATCATGAATTCAAGGTACTTCAAAATCACGGACATAGCAAGAACATTTGGTGAATTTACGAAGGAACAGAAAACTGATAAAATTCCTCCTAAATTCAAAGGGGATGTTCGAAGTCTCCCAAATGGAACCATGCAGTTCGAAATAACAATAACAGACAATGCTAACCCACCTAAGAAGGTTGTTATCGGATTGAACGGGGAGGAAAACGAGTTTAACCTTACAACAGATCGTCTAAAGAAGTTCTGTCTTATACGCATATTCAGGAGATGGGAGAAATACAACATCTCCGTAGAAGTTTATGATGAAAAGGGAAATGTAGCACGCACAAGCTTCGGGTTCCTGCACTATCCTGAAGTATTCAGAATCAGCTTCAACAACTCTGGATATTCATTCCAGAGAGCAAGGCTTTACAGCAAACAGGAGATTAGATTCATGTGGATTAAGGCCTCAGAATACAAACCCCTTCAGGTATATCAGGAGTTTTATCCTGACCTTGGATTTACACGCTACGGTAAAATCGATCTCGGTAGCTTCATGAAGTTCGTATATGAAGACGCCCATACGAAGTTCTTCACCTTCTACAAAAAGCCCCTGCCATTTTACTCAATAACCCCCCTCCATGTAGTCTATTTTGTTAATTATTATGTGCATTCATACTCCACACCCATAATAGGAACACTCCACTCCGGGATCTGCGGCTATGATGCTGAAACTCAGGCGGTTCTGATGAACAGGTTCTTCATGGATTTTAACCTAAATGCATGGGCGGTTCCGATTCCAGCCTCCCTCAGAAGCAAGATGCTGAACCATATTGAACTCATAGTCCTCTGGAAGGCACCTCTCCTGGTGGGTAGCAACTACAGGGGAGTGTATCTTCTGGGGAAAGATCCATACATGACGTCAAATGTCTCATACTATCCTTTCAGATCAGACTGGCCTAAGAAATATGCAACTGCAACTGTTGAGATAATGAGACTCGGTTTGCTTCCCTACCGGCCTGAGGAATGGACGATGAAACACTTTTACAGGAGGTTTAATATTTCCGTGGTTCCTGATTATCCTCTAAAGAACCTGATGAACGAATTTATCTCGGGATACGAGTTTTTTAGCCCTTATATTGCTTTTAGATTTGACTACGCCTATGTACAGCATCTCTTGAGCATGGCAAAGAGGGGTGATCTGAGGCTACGTGATGAATTTAACAAATTGGAAGCCGCAAGAGCGCTCTGGTATCGTATAGATGGTTATAACATGTATTACGTTACGGGTTACTCACCGGACTATATCGTCGTTGACAGGGATGGAAACTTCTATTATCATCACATGAGGCGATCTAAGATTTTTTCATCGGAATAACAAAAAGCACATATACCCCTAAAGAAATCCCATTCTGGTGGTGACTATGGAGATTCCAAACTATGGAAAAATTGAGGCCAAAGCTGTGCTCTTTGACCTGAACGGAACCCTTGGAGTGGAAGGTGTTGTGGATGAGGAAGTAAAGCACCTTCTGGGGAGGTTGGCAGAGATTTACGAGGTGGTCGTGCTGAGTGCTGATACCTTCGGAACACTTGAGGAGCAGTTTAACGGTCTACCCGTTAAAATCGAACGGGTGAAAGATGGAAACGAGAAGCTTGAAAAGGCCATGGAATATAAGCCCTATATAGCGGTGGGCAATGGAAATAATGACATCAGGATGCTCGAAAATGCCGAGCTGGCCTTCTGCGTAATTGGGAAGGAAGGGGCAACACTGGATGCTCTTCTGGCCAGTGATGTGGTTGTGACGGATGTTAAAGATGCCATAGTCATGCTGCTGAATGAGAAGAAGCTCACAGCAACACTGAGAGGGTGAGCATGAAGATCTGGAGTTGTTCCACATTGTAAAGAAATCGCTGAACAGGGGGTTACAATAGGCTGGTGGGCTTCTTACAGGTTCTCATCAGGGCTTTGAACTATGGGGTTGTGTAAATCGGGGCAAAATAATCCTCTCTATGGTTTTTCTGATTTCTCTTTCAGAACCTGCTCCCAAATCTTTATCGCAGCCCATTTATCCAGAAATTCGTTGAAGGTTCCGCATTTGGGAGAATAAACACACAGAGGACAACCATCCTTGCACTGGCAGTTATTCAGATGTTCGTAGCTTTTTTCCATTAGCTTCTCAGCGTTTTCGAAGAGGATTTCAGCCAGCCCAAATCCTCCTTCATTGGCATCGTAGATAAACACAATAGGTTTTCCTGTGTGCTGCGATCCGGAGAAGTTTGCATAGCTGTATCCACCAAGCTCACGGTTATCGACGTATGTGAAGATAGGGGCTATTTTAATCATGTTGTGCTCCACCGCATGAAGTCCTGAGCCTACCCCGTCCTTGCTGTCAACCATCTTCTTTACGGCAAATGCCAGCTCATCATCCTGAATCCCTGCCATATGGAGTGCATCTCCAATAGCTTTTTTCAGATGGTATGTCGTAGACCCAAGAAGTTCAGGAAAGAGTTCCCTTCTGCTGAGTCTCTGATACAGCGAGAATGCTATATCACCAGCTCCCCTATCAACTGCAATTCTAAAAAATTCCTGAAATTCTTCATGAGGAACTCTTTTTATCCCCTCAGGAAACACAAACCAGATACCCTTGGTTTCAAACTCCCGTTCAAAGGGCGTTTCGAATTCCACCCTTGCAAATTTCTCCCAGTTTAGAATCGAGAAATCTTCCTCTGTCTCAATTCTTTCCCCACTTAAAGGCGAATATATCTCGCCCTTCAGAATGCCTGCATCCTTAAGTTTAAGCAGCTCAGTGACATATTTTGACGTATCTTTGCCCTTGATTGCATAGCCCCAGTAGGAATGCCTAACCTTCAGTGTGCCCAGATAAATCTCAACTTCTTTGTAAATCTTGCTCCTGTTCACTTCGAGAATTTTGACTTCCTCTTTTTTGCTGGCAAATGTTTCAACGTCCCAAAATCTGTTCATTCTTTCAGCAAATACAAAGTGAAACTTTCCGATGCTTAGAGTTTCCTTTACCATGTAAAGCTCGCCGCGGGAAAAATACACCATACCCGGGAGAAAGGAGCGGTAGTACTCCTGTTTATCGGCCTCTTCTATTATGTAACCTTTAAGTTTAAGCCAGTTTATGAAGCGTAGAAGCTCTGAAATTCTCGACTTGCTTATTAAGCCAGATTTTATCCACGGTTCATCAACAATGAGATAGTAGCTCTCATCGCCGGCAGTTCTCAATGAGGAATAGCTGAATGAAGGCTTTAAAACCCTCACTTCAAGCTTTTCTGTGAGAGGATTTTTCCTAAGCGAGGCCTTTCTCTCAAGAACAAGTTCTTCCATAATGCCCCTCTCAAAGTCATCGAGCTCATCCCATTCCAAAATTCCAAGTTCAGTAAGGAGATAATGCAGGTGTTTCTTTGCAACTTCCCTGTTATTGAGATTCATGGGCATGTATTCGATTATTCCACTCTCCAGCTTTTCAACAAGCTCATCTGTGTGTTCTTTGTAGTAATAATCGAGCCCATTCTTACGAAGTATAATCCCATTCAAAGCTTCCCTCTCTGCTTTCCTTCCAGCCCTGCCAAAGCGCTGGATAAGGGAGAAGAGGCCATCTGGAGGAATCCCGTAGTTGAGCACAGCATCGAGATCACCGATATCTATGCCAAGCTCAAGGGCGTTCGTTGTTAACAGGGCTAAAAGCCTGCCTTCCTTAAAATCCCTCTCAATCTGCCACCTGATGTTTCTGGGTAGTGTCCCCTTATATGTGGAGGTTATGGAGAAGACTGGGGAATTCAGGAGAAACCTCATGAGCTTCTCGGTTCCCCTGCGTGAGTCAAAGAATACGAGAGTTTTTATGCCCTTTCGTGTCAGTTTTTCAACTGCAATGCGAAGCAGCTGTTTATCATCCAAATTCTTCGGTTCAAAGAGCACTAAAAACCTCCTTGGGAATGGATTTGTGGCCTGATTTATTACATCAAACTCTGTTCTGAAGAAGTTCTCGGCAAATTCCTTCGGTGTTTTCAGTGTTGCAGAAAGTGCTATAATTTGGGGTTTAGCACCCAATCTCCTGAGTCTGAAGAAAAGCCGTCTGAAGAGGTAGGATGCATTTGTGCCAAAAACACCCCTGTATATGTGAAGCTCATCGACGACGAGAAATCTCAGGTTCCTCAAAAGCCATTCGTAATCTCTCCAACGACGCAGAATGTTGTAATGGAGCATGTCCGGGGTCGTAAAGATAATGCTGGGCTTCTCTCGGATTATTCTGCGCCGTTTTTCCCATGATACGTCTCCGGTAAGAATCCGGGCATCTATGAATTTTTTCGTGAGACGGAAAAATGCAAGATTCTCCACTGAGAACTTCTCAAACTGATTGTTGATGAGAGCCCTTGTCGGATAAATTAGGAGGTAAGTGTGATGACGGTTCGAGAGGTAGTCATCAAAAATTGCCAGCCTAAAAATCTCACTCTTTCCACTTGCCGTTGGAGTTGTCACGACAATGTTTTTTCCGGAATAGAGACTTTTAAGTGCTTTGACCTGATGAGAGTAAAGCCTGAAGCCGAGCTCCTTGATGAGGCCATTTATCTCAGGGTTGTTAAATTCGAACTCCCCATATTTTCCCTCCTTAGGCGGAAAAACACTCACATGAGCAATTTCACTTTTGATGTCCTTCAGTGCTTCAAAGATGCTCATGGAATAAGATAAATCGCAACCTTTTAAAAATCACTCCCAGAATCAGAGACGGTGAGAAAAATGAGAATTGCGGTTATCGATTATGACAGGTGCAATCCAGATAAATGCGGTCATTTCCTGTGTGAAAGGGTATGTCCTGTCAACAGGATGGGAGGAGAGGCCATAATAATTGACGAAGAAAACTACCGGCCGGTAATTCAGGAAGCAAGCTGTACGGGCTGTGGAATCTGCGTCCATAAGTGTCCCTTCAACGCTATAACGATAGTAAACCTCCCGGAGGAGCTTGAAGAGGGCTGTGTGCACCGCTATGGGACAAACGCCTTCGTCCTCTACCGGCTGCCTGTTATCAAAGAGGGCATGGTGGTCGGCATACTCGGACCGAATGGAGCGGGTAAAACAACCGCTGTGAGAATCCTGGCCGGTCAGCTTGTTCCAAACCTGTGTGGTGATAATGAGAGCTGGGATAGTGTGATAAGGATGTTCCGGGGTAATGAGCTTCAGACATACTTTGAAAAGCTTAAGAACAACGAGATACGTCCCGTGGTCAAACCCCAGTATGTTGACCTGATCCCAAAGGTAGTTAAGGGAAAGGTCAAGGATCTGCTCAAGAAAGCCGATGAGAAGAACGCTTTTAAGGAAGTTGTCAGAGAGCTTGGGATTGAGAATGTCCTTGACAGGAATATAGACCAGCTCAGCGGCGGTGAACTTCAGCTGGTGGCTATAGCGGCGGCACTCCTCAGGGATGCCCAGTTCTACTTCTTTGATGAGCCTTCATCATACCTCGATATAAAACAAAGGTTGAATGTTGCAAGGATAATCCGGAAGCTTGCAGAATCTGGAAGGTCAGTGTTGGCAGTTGAACATGATCTGGCCGTTCTTGACTATCTGAGTGACATCATTCACGTTGTCTATGGAAAACCCGGAACCTATGGCATATTCTCCAAGCCCAAGGGCGTGAGAAATGGTATCAACGAATTCCTCAGGGGCTATCTGAAGGATGAAAATGTGCGCTTCAGACCGTATGAAATCCGCTTTACAAAGAGCGGAGAGAGAAAGAGTCAGGCAAGTGAAATTCTGATCGAATACCCACACCTTGTTAAGGATTATGGGGGATTTAAACTCGAAGCCGAACCGGGTGTGCTCTACATGGGTGAGGTTGTTAGCATCGTTGGTCCAAACGGCATAGGTAAGACGACCTTCGTTAAAATGCTTGCAGGTGTTGAAAAACCAACGGAAGGAGAGGTGGACTGGGAGCTTAAGGTTTCCTACAAGCCCCAATATATAAGAGCCGATTATGAAGGAACTGTACATGATCTCCTTAGTAAGATAGATGCATCCAAACTCCTCAGCAATTTCTACAAGACAGAACTGCTCAATCCTCTCGGCATACCGGACCTCTATGATAAGCAAATAAATGAACTCAGTGGCGGTGAGCTTCAGAGGGTTGCGATAACCGCATGCCTGCTCAGAGATGCTGATCTATATCTCCTCGATGAGCCTTCGGCATATCTTGATGTCGAGCAACGCTTGGCCGCTTCAAGGGCGATAAGACATCTCATGGAGAAAGGAGAAAAAACAGCTCTTGTTGTGGAACATGATGTTCTCATGATTGACTACATCAGCGACAGGATAATGGTCTTCGAGGGGAAGCCAGGCAAATATGGCAAAGCTCTTCCGCCAACGGGAATGAGAGAAGGAATGAACAGATTCTTAGCTGGAGTAGGCATCACCTTCAGGCGTGATCCAGATTCGGGAAGACCAAGAGCAAATAAAGAAGGAAGTGTAAAGGACAGGGAGCAGAAAGAAATTGGTGAGTATTACTATGTATCCCCCTAATTTTGGATTTTAGGTTAGCTTCTGCTCTTTTGTGTATTTTGTTTGGGATAATTGTTTGGGATATGAGAAGACCGAAAGCTTTTTAAAGATAAATACATATGTAATATTAAAGTTACATATGTGGTGTTGGTGATGAATATGGAGGAGATAATAAAAAAACTGAGATTATATGTGGATATTCGATTAGGCAGAGAGAAAAACGCCCAAACAACCGTAGTTCCCCGGAAAAATTGCAAGGGGAGGTGTAGATGATGTGGAAATCAGCTCCGGCTTGGTTTAGGGGAATTATAGATCTGGCATTAAGTGTGGTTTTTGCCTTAATTGCAATTTCGGGAATAGCTCTCTACCTTGCTCCATCTGGAAGAATCGCAGAAACTTTGGGATGGACATTCCTGGGACTTAATAAAGACACTTGGACGAACCTCCACACATATTTGGGTTTTGCAATGATAGGCATAGTTGCAATACACCTCATAGTCGGATTTAACAGCATGATAACAATGCTAAAAATGGGCTTTAAAAAAGCCAAAAAGAAGACCGTAGTCGGATTGGTGTTAATGACACTCATCATGACTGGAGGATACTTCGTATTTGGAGCCCTTACTGGAGAAGGAGAAAGCGATCATGAAGGGACAGGCTCTGCAGTGATCAGTAATTCCAGTGTGGAGATAACAGGTAGCATGCTGAAGAGTTACACGCTCGATCAGCTTGCTAAAGCATATGATGTTCCAGTGGATAAACTGGTAGCGGTTTTAAAGAGTGACTATGGAATAGAGGCTCAGCCTGATGAGTTACTGGAAGCAATTGAAGTAAAAAATGGTCTGGATAGAGAGGTTTTTAAGGAATATCTGGCCGAGGCAATAGAAAAAATCCGAAATAACAGTTAAAATTGCGAACTTCAGTTTATTTCTTTATTCTCTGAATCTATTCCTTCTTTTCTATGCAGCTGTAGATTGACAGAGTTTTGTGTTTTTGTTGTATTCTTCATAGAGCATTCCGATGAACCTATAAAAAGTTAAATCTTCTATAATCCCCAGGATATCCTGTGTCGGGCCTAATTAAACCTACATAAACGGTAACAAACGTTTTTTAACAATCATGCATGGAAATGGCTGTTTAATAGACTCAATTTGAACAAACGCTAACGTTAATGGACGATTACGTGAAAAAAGCTTAAATAGGAGTTTTTACTTAGAAATAAGCGAGGTGATGTAATATGGTGGGGAAAAAAGCTCTGGCATTGGTCTTTAGTTTGCTGATATTAGCAATGCCACTGACATTCAGCAGGGTATCAGCAACAACCCCCAGCGTGGTAATTTTGGTCAGTGACAACGAAGCTGATTGCACGCTGGCTGAGTATATATCAAACCTGACAGGGATTCCGGTAGTGAAAACACCGTGGGGGGTATATGATCCAAACATCACAACGAAGATAGTTAGCTACGCTCCTGATGAGGTAATAATAATTGGAGGGCCTGCCGCAGTTCCCGAGGAATATGTAGAAGATCTCCAAAACCTCAGCATAACTGTAGAAAGATGGTGGGGCACAAACAGATATGAAACTGACCTCGCTGTTCTCGGAAATGCGACAAAGAAATTCCAGCTTCAACTCCAGAACAGGCTTATAATCGTGGCAGGGAACGATACAACAGCAATCCAGCATGCCCTCAAACTGGCAATTAAAGAAAAGGCCATGATTGTATTTGTAAACAGAACAGCAAATGTTAGCAGACTTATGGTAAAGTTAAAGGTTAAAGAACCCAAGATGGCACTCATCGGAACCCCGCTCTCAAACAGAACTATAGAGAAAATAAAGAAACAGATAGAAGAGCACTTCAGAGGATGCAACTGTTCAGAAATAAAGCTGAATATAAGTGCTGAAACCGCTTTGCAGGCCATTAATACCACTGAAGAGAAGCTAAAACTGGCGGAGAGCATGTTAGAAAACGCTACCTCTCCAGCAGCTGAAAGAATGTTTGAGTTGGCTGAAAAACAGCTGGAGGAGGCAAAAAAAGCCTATGAGGCTGGCAAATACGGAGAGGCATATGGTCTTGCAATTGCAGCAAGAGCCAAAGTGGATTTTGTAGTCAGATTTGCTGATATGGATTTCAAAAAGAAGCTCCACAGCCACATGGATATGATGCTCAACAGAGAACTTGCCAGACTTGAGATACAGGTAAAGTTCATGGAAAAGGCAGGGATAGATGTCCAGGATGCTGAGAAGTTGATAGACTCAATAAAAGGGGCAATTAAAAGCGGGGATTATGATACTGCACAACAGCTTATGGCACAGCTCAAGAATCTTATAAAGGAGAAGTATAGGGCAGGCAAAAGCATCATTAAGGAAAAGCATCAACCTGTGAAGAAACATAAACATTGATCAAAATCACCTGCTTTACACCTCCCTCTATTTTTCTTAATTTTATGAACATCAAGTAAGTTCTTTCTTGCACCGAAAACTTTATAAAGGTAAGATACATATGTAATATTGAAATTACATATGAAGGAGGAGATAAACATGAGAAAGAAAAAAATGTTTGGATTGGGTTTGCTTGCCCTTGGGGTGTTTGGTCTGATAATTGGAGTAGCTGCAGCAATGCCGCCATGGACAACTTCATGGGATAGGGGTCAAAACACCAGCACAACATCCTACTTGAGCACATACACAGGAGAATTGAATCAAGATGAGATCGATGGCCTACTTTGGATGAGAGAAGAAGAGAAGCTCGCGAGAGATGTTTATTTAACACTCTACGAAAAGTGGGGTCTTCCAATATTCAATAACATTGCCCAGAGCGAACAGATGCACACTGACATGGTGCTTAGTTTAATTGAAAAGTACAATCTCACAGATCCAGCAACTGAAGAAGTCGGAGTTTTCACTAATCCAGAGCTTCAGGCTCTTTACAATCAGCTGGTTGAGATGGGAAATCAAAGTGTTGAGGATGCCCTAAAGGTAGGCGCCCTCATAGAAGAAACTGACATCAAGGATCTTGAAGAGTGGCTGGCTAAAACAGACAATCCGGATATTCAGCAGGTTTATGAGAATCTCATGAAAGGTTCGGAAAACCATCTAAGAGCATTTACAAGCACATTAGAGGGATATGGCATAACCTATGAACCCCAAGTGATCAGTGAGGACTACTATCACGAGGTTATTTCAAGCACAAACAGTCATGGTTATGGTAAGATGGGTGATGCAACCGTCCAGAGAGGGCATGGCAGGATGAGCGGTCGTGGCATGATGAACTCCCAGAGTACAGCCCATGCAGATGGAAGCTCTCTCAGCGAGATAGGCCAGATGCTTTATAATACATATCGCTGGATGAGAGGATTTGCCTACAGATTCGCTCATGCCATTTGAAACTTTTCCTTTTTTATTTTAACTCCAACGGGGGGAAGGTGATGGAGGCTAAAGCTTGGCATTTTGTTGAATTTGGAGAGTTACCCATCGAGGAAATTGATGTGGAGGAAGTTAAGGAGGATGCGTTAAAGCTGTTAGCCGAAACCAAAATTGAGAAATTTGAAACCAGAAAGGGAGCCATTTTGAAATTAAATGACAAATATGGTAATTACATAGGGAAAATTGCAGGGGATTATCCCTTGGACAAACTAAAAATAGGTAGTGCATATCAAACTCCATACGGCATCAAAGTAACCCTTGACTACAATGAAATCATAGTTGGATGGTTATATCTGGAGGGATGACAAATGCCCAGAGGCTTTGGCGGTCCTATAATGAGACATCGAGGGATTGGCTGGATGTGGTGGGGTCTTGGGGTATTTGGAATGTTATTCCTTTTCGTTCGGCTGATATTTCTCTTCCTGCCCTTTATAATGCTGGGCATGCTAATATACCTGATACTCAGGCACTAATTCGAAAGCTTTTTATTTCTCTTTTCAGATTATGTAACATAGCTCTGTCTTATGTCAGTATTTTAATACGTGATTAAAATGGTGAGAAGTATTCAGGAGATAACCACTATTGCAGATGCCTTGAGTTCCCCGATTAGGGTTAAGATATTAAAGATGCTATGCGAGAAAGAGTGGTATGTGTATGAGCTTGCCAAAACCCTCAACATATCGAGGCAACTGCTCTATCTCCACTTAAAAAAACTCGAAAAAGCTGGCCTAATTGAAAGTGAGCTTCGCTTAGAGCCAAACGATCCAAGGGCTAAAAAATACTATAAAGCAAAGCCTTTTAGGCTCATTGTCGATAATGAGGTTATAAAAAATTTGAAGGAGGAGTGAAAAATGGCACCCTACTTCGGAACGCCAAGTGGATGGATTTCCATAACTTTGGGACTAATCCTTATTGTGATAGTTGTGTTTGCATTCTATCAGATGAACAGAACACTAAACGAGCTTAAGCTTGAGCTTACCAATCTTAGGAATACCTTAGAAGAAACAAAAAGACACACAGAAGATGTCAAGAAAAAGCTTGAGGAAGTCTGAAGGCTGATAGCATGCTGCCCGGCAAAGTTCCTCCTGAAAAGCTGAGAGAGTTAGTCTTTAATCACCTCGGTGCTGAAGGAGAGAGGATTATAATCCGCTCAGGCTTAGGGGTGGATGCAGCAGCTATAGAATTTAATGACACCATTTTAGTGGCATCAACTGACCCGATAACCGGTGCCGAGAAAAACATTGGCTTCTATGCAGTTCATGTAAATGCCAATGACGTGGCAACATTTGGAGCAAAACCAAAATGGTTCCTCGTGACTATTCTCCTACCAGAGGACTCCAGTGAGGAGCTTTTAAGGGATATAATGATGGAGATTCACAGCAACTGCCGAAAGCTCGGAGTTGCTGTTGTTGGAGGCCATACAGAAGTAACTCCCGGGCTGAAAAAACCCATAGTAATCGGCACTATGCTGGGAGAGGTTAAAAGAGAGAAAGTCGTCCTGTCAAACGGAGCTAAAGCTGGAGATGCTATAATTCTGACAAAAGGAGCAGGCATTGAAGGGACAGCAATAATAGCGAGTGAGAGACAGTGCGAGTTAGAAGAGGTATTTGGAAAAAAATTCGTTGAGAGAGCAAAAGCCTTTTTGGGGCGCATTAGCGTTGTGGAAGATGCTCTTATTGCCACTGATGTTGGTGTTCATGCCATGCATGATCCCACGGAAGGGGGAATTGCAAACGGTCTCCATGAGATGGCTGAAGCCTCAGGCTTAGGGTTTGAGGTTTATTATGAGAAAATCCCCATAGCTGAGGAGACCAAGAAAATATGCGAGTTTTACGGCCTTGATCCACTGGCTCTAATAAGTTCGGGGGCACTGATGATAGCCGCAACACAGGAAAATGCTCATCTGATTGTGAAAACCCTCAAAAGAGCAGGCATAGATGCGGAAATTATAGGAAAATTTCTGAAAGAAAAGCATAAAAGAATTATAGTCAGGGAAGGAAAGGAGAGGGTGCTGAAACAACCGCCAACGGATGAACTCTGGAAGGTAATTTAAAGCTCTACGGCGATGTTTATACTCTCTTCTTCCTCAAGTGTCTTCAAAAGGGAGAGTATCTGCGATGGCTCCAATTGAATTCTACGCAGATGCTCATAAACCTGTCTAATCTCTTCCTTCTCACTTCCCTCTTTTCTGTTGTAGAGATACATCAAAACTGCAAGGAGAACTCCACGAAGGCTCTGCTCGCTTAGAGGGATGGCTTTCCAACCATTATCATTTACATACACGGTTTTCGGAGTTTCAAGCCCCGTAAGCTTATCAACAGAGATGAAGTTGCTCCTGCCAGCACGGAGATAGTCAATGAGGACATCATCACTGAAGCCCGCTCTTCTGAGACCATCAAAGCTGAGCTCAAAAGCTTTTAGCAGGGTGGAAAGTTTTTCAACTTCATGAATCTTGTCCTTTGATAGCAGTGAAATCTTAAGAGCGCTCCGTTCGGGAGGTTCGTGCTCTAAATTAATCTTCAGGAGAATTCTATCTGCAAGTCGGGAACCCTCCTCAAAAGCCTTTAACACTACCCAGATTGCTCCATTTGTAAGGATTCCATATTTAACGCCTGTATTGAAGCAGTATCTGCCAAGTTGTCTCAGGGGTTTTTCGTTTTTTACAATATTAATTCCAAGATTTTTAGCCTCAACATAGGCAAAAACCTTTCCATCGAGAATAAGAGCATAATCTGCCCTACCATCTTCTGTTTTCTCCTCAGGACGGACTTCAAAAGGGTTATCCCATTCCCACCCGAGGGTCCTGAATATGTGGCCGATTAAATGCTGTTTTACGGCTTCCTCATTTCTCACATAAAGCTCTCTGTGAGTGTGAATCTTGAGTAATATTTCCTTTATTGTATCCTCAAGGACGTGCATCTCAAGCACCACATATTTTTATTCCAAGAACTTTAAATATTTCCCTATGCTTGCCGTTAGGGATGACTTCACCAGAGACGATGCTATTTCACAACCTCTGCAGAGAGTTAGATGAAGTTTTTTATATTTCCTGTGTCATATCCCTATGGTGGTTACATGTGTAGGATTCTCTTTGCTGTTGGCAGTGGCTACGAGATAGAAAAGCTCCTCGATGCATTTGTCCTCTCATCAAAAGATGACCCGTACAAGGCCAAACGGCACAGTGGAAATCAGCATGGAGATGGTTGGGGTTATATTCTCCTGAAAAATGGTATTATTGAGCACTACCGAAGCATGACTCCAATTTTCCAAGATGAGAGTGTTCATAAGCTCAAGGACAAACTCTCGGGTTTCACAGTATTCATGGCACATTCAAGAGCCGCAAGTCAAGGGGATAAAAATCTCTTCAATGTGCAACCATTTGGATTTTCGAGTAGGAGAGGCTTCAGCTTCTGGTTTCTTCACAATGGAGACTTAAACAAAGAAAAGATAATTGATATAGCTGAGCTTGACATAAGACAGCTTAAAAAAGCCTCTGACAGCTTTGTTGCGGCAGTTTATTTGTGCAGATTTTTAAAGGGAACTGCAGAAGAAAATCTTTTGGTCATGTTTAGAGACCTCAAAAAAACTGTGAACACGGCTTTAAATACTGCAACTCTTATGATAGATCCGCAGGGTAAGATTAAAGCATTTATAACAGCCTATATGGTAAAAAAACTTGCGAATATCCAGTCTGAATGGAACTATTATCGTCTGCTGAAATTGAGGAAGCAAAATCTTTTTGCAATTGCATCTTCAACCTTTGAATTCTACTCTAACGAACCCTTTAAAGCCGTGGAGAATGGAGAAGCTTTTTATATCGATATAGCATTTGGAGAGGAGAGTTTTGAAGTTAAAAATCTGAAAATTTGAGGGAGGTAACAAAATGGAGACAAATGCACCTATTAAAGTATATATGACCCGGAAGCTTATAGGAGTTAGTCCAGAGGACAGTGTCAAGAAGGCCTGTGAAGTAATGGTTGAATTCGACATAGGTTCCCTCGTTGTTGTTGAGGGAGGAAAAGTTGTAGGCTTCTTTACAAAAAGCGACATCATCCGCAGGGTTGTCATTCCCGGTTTGCCAAATACAACTCCTGTGAGACATATAATGACAGAAAACCTGATAACAGCTGACATAAATACCCCAGTGAAAGACGTCTTGGACATAATGGCAAAGAAGGGCATAAAACACATCCTGATAGAGGAAAATGAAGAAATTGTAGGTATTTTCAGCCTCAGGGATCTTCTGGATGTTAGCAGGAGGAAGCTTGAAACTGCCATAGCAGTGGAGTGATGGGACATGATCAGGATAGCCCACATAAGTGATACTCATATAACTCCAGATGCGGCATTTAAAGCCTATGCGTTCGATTTAATTGCAAATGAAATCAACAGAAGCGATTTTGATCTTGTTATCCATACTGGTGATGTCACGAATCAGGGGCTTAGGGAGGAATATGAACATTCCAGCTATCTGCTCAAAAAAATCCAAAAGCCCCTTATCGTGATTCCGGGAAATCATGATGCCAGAAACGTTGGATACAAGCTCTTTGAAAAATTTATAGGCCCCCTAAACGGGGTCTATGAAAACGGTGATCTTGTGATAATCTGGCTCGATTCGACAATTCCCGACTTAAGCGATGGTCGGGTGGGGGGGTATAAATTCAAATGGCTCAAGGCAAAGCTTGAGGAATACTCCCATAAAAAGCTCAAAATAGTAGCTGCTCATCACCACCTTTTACCCCTGCCTGATACTGGTAGAGAAAGAAACGTGCTCTTTAATGCAGGAGATGTTCTTGACCTGCTCCTGAGGCATGAGGTTAACCTCTACACCTGTGGTCACAAACATGTGCCGAATATCTATAAGGCTGAGGATCTCATCATAGACAATGCCGGATGCACCTCATGCAGAAAAACGCGGAGAGGAGATGTCAACAGCTACAACATCATAAAAATGTATGATGATGGAAGAGTAGAGGTGAGGATACGAAGAGTTACAGGGGATGAAATCAAAAAGGAATACCGGGCGCTAAAACCAAAGATCTTCATACCAAGGGGAGAGAGGATAATGAGGATTGTCCAGATGAGTGAGAGCAACGTTTCTGACCGGGTTTATTTCAGAAGAAAGGTTCTTGAAAATGCTATAAGAACAATAAATGAGAAACTAAAGCCTGATCTGGTGATTCACTGCGGAGATATCGTGGATGTCGGGATAGAGCGGTATTATGAGGTGGCTCACGAATTTTATGAGAGAATTAAAGCCGAGAAGATCATAATTCCCGGTCATAACGATATAACTTATCTCGGGTATGATCTGTTCCGTGAGTACTTTGATGAGCCACAAATATTGGAATCAGGTGATTTTGTTTTCATTCCAATACTTTCAGCCCAGTATGAGACTCCAATAGGTCTTGTGGGGAGGATGGGGCAGGAAAAGCTGAAAAAGCATTTGGAGGAATTCAGAGAGAAGTTCACCGTTGTGGTTATGCATCACAACATAATTCCCATCCCAAGGAGCAGAGAAATCGGTTTTCTGGAGGATGGAGGAGATGTCCTAAAGCTTCTAACATCCAGAAGGGCAGATCTTGTTCTGACAGGTCATGGGGGTAATGCATTTGGTCTCAAAATCGAGAACACTCCCATAATAAATGCAGGCTCAATAAGCTGGGAGCTCCATAGAAATCCCTTCGGAAACTCATACAACGTTATAGATATCTACAGAAATATGATAGTTGCCTTCCAGATTCAGGCAACCTGGAATGCCGGAAAACTTTTAGGTGTGTGGAAGATAAAAACTGAGGTTAAATGGAGCTAAGTTTTAAATCTCTATTCCCCTCTCCTTCATTCTCTCGGCAACACGTTCCATCAAATCACCCATAATCTTGTCAATTGTATCCTCAAGCTCCACGTTCTCCACAACAGGTATGTTATGCTCCTTAGCATGTTCCAGTATAAAGTCCTGTATTTCCATTATGGCATCGAGGTTTCTTATGTAATAATCCGCAGGTCTCAGGCTGTATCTCTCCCTCTCGTAAAATCTTGCTTCAAGAGACTTCCTGCTTTTTACCGCAACAACATACATAAAGCTTCTGTCATTCAACCCTATATAGCCGGGAACAAGATGGATACCCTCAATCACAGTGTTAAATCCTTCTGTGTATGCTCTTTCAATAACTGCATTTATCCCAACAGCCACATGCCTGACCTGTGTTTCAAAGCCATAGATCAGAGGTGAAACTCCCTTCGGAATCTTGCTCATGACATTACGAGCCATGAATGATGATGTGTGCAGGGCTGGAAGGAGTTCTCTCGCTATTATTTTCCTCATGACTTCTCTGATTGTATCTGTTCCTATCGTTGTTCTTATACCGAGTCTGAATGCCAGCTCGGTTGATATTGTTGATTTGCCAACACCTGTTGTACCTCCTATAAGAAGAATCATCGGAAACTTTACCTTCTTTATTTTGCGCCAGAAGAGATACTTTCTTGCTTCATCCTTCAAGCCTCTATCCAGTAGTTTGTGATATGTTATCTCCCTAATTTCATCCTTCGTTACTATTTTCTTTCCCCTCTCTGAAAACGTTTTGATGACCTCGGTGGCTATTGAGTATGCTATCCCTACATCTACGCCAGCCGAAGTTATTGATCTCGTCAGTATCCCCCGTGAAAACGGAAGCTTTGTTTTCTTTTCAGGATCTACAACAATTATCATCCCTGCCCCTCCAGTATGCGATTTCCAAGTCTCAGGATGCTTTCCCTTAGATTTTTATCATCAAGATTTACAGGCTCATTGTCCATAAAAACAACATTCTTGCCGTCTTCCAGTGCTTTTCTGGTAACCACATCAACGGCTGCAGCCTTGAGCTCAACCAGTACGGTATCATAACCCCTGAACCTCCTCATGTCCTCAATAAGCTTTTTTCTGTTTGAGAGATGGCCGGAAAACGCCACAACCTCCACATCGTAGTGCTCCTCCAGATATGAAGCTGTCTTTTGCAGTCCTTTCCTGTTTGCAGTCATTATAAGGAGAACCCTCTTTCCTTCAACATTACCCAAAGGGCGGGGTATAAATTTCGTAAGATGAACCTCTGCTTCAGGATTTATTTTTGAAATCACCCGTTTAATGGATTCCAATTTTCTTCTGCTTATTAGATCCGCCATGGTGACCACAATTAAATTGGCAAGTTTGATCCTGAATGGTCCGAAATAACCCCCCACAAAGCCTATTTTCTGAGTTGCTCCAACAACCGTTACATAGCCATCCGCCTTAACTGCTGGAAGTGTTGCTCCGCTTCCCTCAAGAATAATAAGGTCATTCTCAAGTTTTTCTGCAATCTTTATTCCCTCCTCCACAACATCAAAGAATGAAAAGCCTGCCATTCCCCCACCACAGCGTCGGCAGCCAATTGTCAATACCCTCGATGTCAAAGCATCCTCAAAATGATCTGACGCGGCATGCTTCCCTTCTCCCGCAACGCTAAGCAGGAACTCGGGAGTTATTTCGAGCCTGTCTCCCGTGATAATTTCGGGTTTTTCCGGCCCTCCTCTACCCATTGTGAGAATGGCAGGCTTTGCAATTTCTTTCAGTGTTCTTGCCACAAATCCGCTGATGGCAGTCTTCCCAACCCTCTTACCCGTGCCTATAACAGCTAAACTGGGTTTGTTTATTCTCAGGAGAGTTTTGGGCCTGAATTCGAAATCAGCCCCGATATATGCTATCCCATTGGCGAGTAAAAAGGAAGCAATCCTGAACCGGTCCTCATAGGTAAGAATCGGCTCATCACTCAGGTCAACAACCTCATGGATTTCGTTCTCTGCTATAGCCTGAGCAATTGCATCAATATAACTATGACCGTAATAGAGTTTAACACCAATCTTTTTTTCAATCTCGCTTAAATCTCCAATCTTTTCACTTCCTCCAAGGAAGACCGCACAGCATACATTATCCAGCTTCTTCACAGCCCACGCCGTTACATCGGGATAATGTTCTCCATCAATCAGAACCATTTTCACCTTCATCCCCCGATGTAAAGTTATCCTTTCCCAAGATTAACCTTTCGATAGATTTTTAATGCTCCTCCCGAAATAACTTCCGGGTGATTTTCTTGGCATTACGAAAGATTGGAGATGGCTTATATCTGTACCCGGGCAGTCCTTCCACCATGATCAAGATTTACAATGGAAAAGCAGTTATAGTTGATCCCGGTCAGGGGAGCGGGAGGCATAAGGATCTCAGGAGAGAGATGAGAAAGCTCAATCTGGAAATCCATGCCCAGCTGACAACCCATGGCCATGCAGATCATGTTAAGGTCGCCCCTAAGATGGGAGCTCCACTCTTTGCCCACCGCTTTGAGTTCAGCATTATTGAAAGCCCCCTCAATAGAGAAATCCTGACTTTCGGCTCAAAGGCTCCGAGGGGTTTTTTGGTGTCGCAGTTTGAGGAGGAAGTTAAGGTTCACGGAATATTCGAGTGGAATGATGTTGTATTTGGTCTCAGTACCCTAAAGCTGAACGGCCATTCTCCCGGAATGACAGGTTTCCTTGATGAAGAAAATGCAGTTCTCTATGCAGGAGACAGCTTCTTCGGTGAAAGGGTTCTCAAGACAGTTGGTATCCCCTATCTGGTTGAGCCAGAATTATTTAAAGATTCAATTAAACAATTACATCATTATGCAGATGAAGGACTGCTACTAATACCCTCTCATGGAAAGGTTGTGAAAGGAAGAGAAGCGATGGAACTCCTTGATTTCAACTTTGAACGGGTTGAAGAGGTGGAAAGAAGAATTTTAGAGCTTTTAAGAAAACCCAGGAGCATTAATGAGCTCGCATATAGATTGTCAGGATATTTTGATGTATCCCCAACTCCTCAGATTCTGGCGTTAAACCTCGTCCCCCTGAGGGCATTCATAGCGAAGCTGTATAATGAGGGAAAAATTGAGGCTTCAGTGGACAACGGTTTGAAGTGGAAGACGGTTTGAGAGAAATTTACTTAAACCTTAATCCCTGACTTTCCTCATACCCCGTTTTCCCCATAACAGAGGTAATAATACGGACAAAATTTGCACATGAAGTTGTTCCAGCCCTTAGGAGGTTTATCTTTCTCATAGTGCTTTTTTATTGTATAGAACTGCTTTATAATATCTTTAAAAATGCCTCTGTCATAGGGAATCTCAAAGGCCTTAAAGTTCCTGCCCCTCACTATCGGAAATCTGGAGAAATCAATGCCATTTATAACCTTTGCGGGCTCATCATGAAGCTTAACGTAGTATAGATAACCGTACTCCGCCTCGGCCCATCTGAGATATATCGTAAGCTGGGCGAGGTGGTAGTCATGAGGCAGTCGAGGAAGACTTGTTTTCCCCTTTATCTCAATTGGGAAGTCTCTGATTGCGTCAATTCTACCGTGTATCTCAAATCCGAGGTTTTGAGAGCGTAGAATCATCTTTTTTTCAAGCTCAAAGCCGAAGCGTTTTCTCAGTATATCCCCAAGAACCTCGTGCGTCTTAATGCCTTGATTCAATCTAACTTTAATGAATTCTGGCCATCTTTCGGGGTAGCCCTTAAGCCTGAAGTATATCCTTCGAGGACATGTCAATGCTTCACTGGCATAAAATTCAAGCAACTCACCTGACATTTCATTCACCCCAATGAGGGCGGTTCATCGGTCCGCGAGCCTCCCCGCCCAAGCGTCAGCTAATACCGACGTCATCATTACTCAGACTGGGCAAGGGTCGTCATCCGCTACCTATACGGAGTAAGCAGGTGGCCTTAAAACTTTTGGGGAAGAATCATGGAGAAAGGAGAAACCCGAAATTTTGAATTCAGGCTTTACTCTTCCTGAGAATGGAGCTTCTTCTTATTGAGTAGCTCAGACCATATGCAGGCCACAGTCCGGGAGGCATTGCGTAGTGATGTAGATTTCTCAAGATTTTTTCGGCATCTTTTTTATTTTTTGCCCTAACAGTGAGCTTTCCCTTTCTAAGCTCCACCTCACCGTTGGGGAGTTTGATACGTAGCATATCCCCATCTATCTCTGGCTTTGCCCGCATCAAAAGGCTCCTAAAATCTTCATATGCATCCTCCGTAATTTCCTGCTCAAGAATAGCCTCTCTTTTTGATTTAAACAGTTTGCCCAACCAACTACTCGAGCCTTCATCATCCATAGTTCAACTCTACCTCCGGTCAAGTTCTCAAACTATATTCTATCTTTGGGGTTTTTAAGCTTTTTCAATCGCTTTTTGCCGAAATGATAAAAGCTAACAATTTCTCTATGGGAGCAGAAGGATTTTTAAATCCTCCTCAAATTTTCCTTTGATGTCCAAAAAAAGCACGAGAATGATAAAACCCCGAATAAAGGAAATTCTGAGTAAAAAAATTCCCTTGGGATTAGTTGAATTACTCCCCAAGCACTGGGTTCAAATTGGTGATGTTCTGATACTTCCTCTGAGGGAGGAGCTCCTGCCCTATAAACATGATATCGCTGAGGTTTATGCCCAAATTCTTGAAGTTAAAACTGTCCTGAGAAAAGGCTGGATTCTCGGGGAGTTCAGAGAGCCACACTACGAGATAATTTACGGACATGATCCCGTGACGATCCACAAGGAGAATGGTATTCTCTACAAACTTGATGTATCGAGGATAATGTTTTCCCCTGCCAATGTTAAAGAGAGAATCAGGATGGCGGGCATAGCAAAGTCGAACGAGCTGGTTGTTGATATGTTTGCTGGAATTGGGCATCTCTCCCTTCCAGTAGCAAAGCACTGCAGAGCCAGAGTGATTGCGATTGAAAAGAACCCCTATGCTTTCAAATTTCTCGTTGAGAACATCGAACTCAATAGGGTGCAGGATAGGATGACGGCATACAACATCGACAATCGTGAATTTCCAGGCGAAAATATAGCGGATAGAGTTCTGATGGGTTATGTAATCAGAACGGCCGAGTTCATACCGAAAGCATTAAGCATAGCTAAGGAAGAGGCGATAATCCATTACCACAACACTGTCCCAGAGAAGCTGATGCCAAGGGAACCTTTCGAGACATTCCGAAAGATAGCAAGAGAAGAGGGCTACGAAGCAGAGAAGCTTAGAGAACTGATAATAAAACGCTATGCTCCCGGCGTGTGGCATGTTGTGGTCGATATCAGGGTGTTTAAGAAATGAGTCCCCCTAATTTGATCTCAACGACATCTCCTTCCTCAAAATTTCCCCCGATCAGTTTTATCCTCTTCTGATTGCAGTAGATTCCAATTCCTTTAACCTCCTGTTCGTTGGCCAGAACCCGAAAGTGTGATTTAAACAAACTTATTCCGTTTGGAAGCTCCTTTTCAGCTGGCAGGCTCAGACCAAAAACCTCAATCTCTTTAGCATGACTAAAAACCGCCCCATAATGATAGTGAGGCAGACCACCCTCAACCGGAATCCCATTGAATTCAAGGGGTGTCAGATTTTTCCTTCCTGTCTTTACAGCTTCCAGCCAGAGATAGCAGGAGTTTTTCTCCACAACTTCAAATTCATTTCCCCTCACAGCTGGTACAAGCTTGAGGATTTTGGGATACATTAAAAAACCTCCTCTCGCCCTATACCTATCCCTGCAGTCTCTCAGCTCAAAGTGCGCATGTTTATCGCTCCATGGCCTGAAGAATCCAGAAACAATCATGGGACCAATCTCATCATGGAGACTGAGTTTTTCTCCTATTTTTACCGAAGGCATCACATGAAGCACTTTGAGACAGAGATTATCCACCTCAATGATGATTAGATAATCCTCCCTAACCGGAACATATCGAGGAGTCCTAATCTTTCTTATCTCTATTACTCTGCCTTCTTCAAAAGGAAAGAGGGCTTTGTCTGGAAAATAAACATCAACTGCAGTCCCCAGTCTGTGACCAGCATAAGGCGTATTGAAAAAACTGAACCATGCATTCTCTGGAATTTTAAGGTTCAGCCCTCTAATTTCTGCTATCTCCATTCCCATCATCCCAGAGAGGGGCCCAATCTTCGCATATTGAATTCATGTGAGTTGTCATCATATGCTTTCTGCAGATGCCCTGTGTTGGAAAGTATGAGTCAATAACTCCAAACCATAGACAGTTCCTACATACCATCAACTTCTTTTTCATAAGACCGCCCCCAACGAAAATGTGTGAGTTCCCAAATAAACTTTCCTCTGATATGTTAATGACTTAGCTTAATCCAATTTATTGGGTAAAACGCTTTTTTTTGCGAAGGCCTTATATCTTTCCAATCGAAAATCTTTCGAGGTGATCTTGATATGGATACTAAGGGTGGTTATTGGGGTAAGATTCTGAGGGTAAATTTAACAACAAAAGAAGTCAAAATTGAGCCTCTTCCAGAGGAATTTCCAAGGAAGTACCTTGGAGGAGTTGGTTTTGGAACAAGAGTACTTTATGACGAAGTTCCGGCTAAGGCTAACCCTCTTGGTCCAGAGAACAAGATGATTATCACCCCGGGCCTTTTTGTTGATACTGGGATTGGGACTGGTTCAAAGACAGCATTTAACTTCAAGAGCCCGCTTACAGGAGGCTACGGCAGGGCTATGGCGGGGGCCGAGCTTGGTGTTCAGCTGAGAAGAGCCGGTTATGATATGCTCATCATTGAAGGCCAGAGTGAAGAGCCCGTTATTCTTGTTATCAACGATGACGAAGTGACATTTGAACCTGCAGATGAATACTGGGGCCTGACGACAGGTGAGGCCAGAAAGAAAGCCCTTGAGAAGTACAAAGGCTATGCAACAGCCTTTATAGGACCTGCAGGTGAAAAACTAAGCCTTATTTCAATCATTGAGACAGACGAGAGGCAGGCAGCAAGAGGTGGTCCAGGAGCAGTCTTGGGAAGTAAGAAACTCAAGGGAATTCTCATCAAAGGAAGCAAGAAGCTACCCATAGCAGATGATAAGAAGCTTCGTGAGCTCATCAAGAAATGGGCGATGGTCTTTAAGGATCACCCTGCTACGAAAGCCGATATGGACTATGGAAGCGGTGAGTTCCTCGACTGGATGAACAGGGAAAGAGGAACATTCCCAACAAGAAACTGGCAGATGGGCTTCTTTAAGAAGGCCTACGAAAAGGCCAAGGAGGAGGGCAGAGAGCACATTGGTATTGATCCATATTTCTGGGCTCCAAAGTACAGAGTTGGAAGGAGACCCTGCCCAATGTGTAACAAACCATGCTCCCAGTATGTTAAGGTCGAAAGCAAGAAGTGGGGAACCTTCATGGTCGATGGTCCGGAGTATGAGACCCTCTATTCCTTCGGTGGTGTGCTTGAGATAGAAGACTTTGAGACAGTCGCATATCTCAACAAGATCGCTGATGAATATGGCCTTGATACAATCTCCGCCGGTGTTACAATAGCCTGGGCAATGGAGGCGTATGAGAGAGGATTGCTCACAAAGGAGGACACCGATGGATTAGAACTTACCTTTGGAAATGGAGATGCCGCTGTTCAAACTCTCAGGAAGATGGCACTAAGAGAGGGCAATCTTGGAAAGCTCCTTGCTGATGGTGTTAAGAAAGCCAGCGAAAGGCTCGGTAAGGACAGCTGGAAGTTTGCCATGCATGTTAAAGGCCTTGAGCCACCGGCTTATGATGTCAGAGGTATCAAAGGTATGGCATTGGCCTTTGCCGTCAGCGTTAGGGGCGCTGATCATCTTACAGCTGGAGCCTATGGAACAGAACTTGTTGGAAAATGGTGGAAGTTCAGCAACATTGATAGGACCAAGGGTGAGAACAAGGGATTCGAGATTGCCTTCCATGAGAACCTCATGGCAATTTATGATGCTACAGGTGTCTGTAAGTTCTCGAGGCACATGTACTTCCTTGAAGGCTTCCCTGAGCTGGTTGAAGCTGTTACAGGCATGAAGATGAGCGAAGCAGAGCTTATGGTTATAGGCGAGAGAATATACAATATTGCCAGAGCATTCAACGTCAGAGAAGGCTTCAGCAGAAAGGACGATACGCTCCCGTACAGGGTCATGTGGGAGCCAATCCCAGAGGGACTCAGCAAAGGCCTGCATGTGCCACCATGGGAGCTCGACAGAATGCTCGATGAATACTACCAGGCCAGAGGCTGGAGCAGAGATGGAATTCCAACAAAGGTTAAACTCATCGCTTTAGACCTGCCAGACATTGCTGAGGACATTGGTGTAGGGATCTGATCTCGGTTCCTTTTCTTCTTCGACAATTTTTTGCCTGAGGCTCCAACCCTCAAGGGACGGTGAAAGATGATCAAGATAAAGCTGATGGGTGCATTAGCTTACCTCGCTGGCAGTAGGGAGCTCAACGTAAGGATAGATAGAAGAAGATGTCGATGAAATCCTGCGTGAGGATCCAGATACGACGAATTCCACGACAAGATGATGGGGTTTTGCTGACCAAAAGGAAGGCAAAAGAACTAATTGGTCAGAGTGACTCCAACCGCCACCAAAAATACACCAACAATCAAATGATATGTCATCAGGAGCTCCGGAGCAAAAAGCAAGGCTATGCCCACTAATAAAACCACCAAAACCCGCGTAGTCCCAGCACGCCAAGAACCTGTTTCAGGGCGATAATACTCACTGCCACCAATATTCCCAGTATTACGAGGTTTGCCCAAGGATTATCATGGCCACCACCTTGATTGATAAATTTGCCATATGTTTATAATGACAGTGTCTCAAAAGAGGCCGAATTTTGCCTTCTTTGTTAACTTCTTAACATTCCTCTATTATTCAGCTCTTTTTGTTAACCAATTAACCACAAGCCTTTTATATGCCTTTGATGTTAATCCGTTAACATGATAAAATGGGCATACTAACGCCGCCTTTATGATGTACTTCAAGACCCTCGTGGCTATAGCTGACTACATCCTCTGGCGCGACCTGAAAGTGTTCCCGGACAACCACAGCGAACGCTTCAAGCTGTTAAAGCCCCGTTATCCTGACCTGACAACATCCTGAGTTACTACTTCCCCTATTACCGTGACACCTACACAAAAAAGGGGTGATGACCGCATTTTGATGGCGATTAGAAATGACGTTATCAGATTTAAAGAAAAAATTGAGTGAGCTCGCCAAGGATTTTAAGGATGAAAACCCGAACGTCTGGGATATCTTTCTTTATGGCTCCGCAGTTAAGGGGAAAGAGAGTCCCAACGACATAGACATCGCCGTGATTTTGACTGAGGGAGACCCATTCGAGGTGGCGTTCCGTTTTAAGACGGTGCTGGAAGATAGAGGATTCCCGCCCGAAGAGCTAGACGTTAAGGGTTTCCTTATAAACGAACTTCTCAGTGAGAACAACCTGATGAGCTTTGCGTTGCTCGTTGAAGGCTATTCCCTTACCAAAAACGAATTCCTCCATAAAGCGCTCAATGCCAAAGGCTACACTCTCTTTAGATTCTCATATTCAGGTCTCACCGGTAGCAAAAAGGTGAGGTTCATATACAGTCTGAGAGGAAGGAAGGGACAGGGGGGAGTGCTCCAAAAACTCAACGCCGTCGAGCTTGCCGCGGGAGTAATCTTAGTGCCAGTAAATGCGACGTTTGAATTCAAGGAATTTCTATCGAGATGGAGGATTGAATACGAGTATGCTCCACTCATAATGCGTGAGTTTTCCCCGGGTGGTATCTTCCATTGAATGAAACCCCCGAATACCTCCAGTGTGAGAAGCCCATCATCGAGCGGCTGGAATTGAAGGGCTGGAAGTATAAGAGGGGCATCGAGGTTCTCGAAAACGAGAACGAGCCTCTCTTAATCTCAAGGCTAAAGAATGCGATAGTTAGGATAAACGGAGTTAGCGAGAAGGAAGCGGGGAAGGCAAT
>Ga0256914_1000897_pt1 | contig 28586 bp, 24 predicted proteins | sample HulkmetaG_FD_191571 | JGI IMG/M metagenome (GOLD analysis project Ga0256914, IMG submission 191571) | Hydrothermal chimney microbial communities from Main Endeavour vent field at the Juan de Fuca Ridge, Pacific Ocean - Hulk | ecosystem: Environmental > Aquatic > Marine > Hydrothermal vents ... | reverse complement strand
CTGGATCATCTAAGACCTCCACTCTTTTTTGAGGATTAAAAAGGACATTGTGAAATTTGTTACAAATTGGAAACCTGTTTATCTTATTTCCCTTTTTCTGTCAAAGATTTTTTTCCTAAAAAAATACGCAGATTAATTCCCTACATTAAAGAGTCTGCATAAGTTCAAAAAGAGGGAGACCCTTTCTTGTTATTTTTTTCACTTAAAGTGCCCTCATCCACTCAGGTTTTAAGGAGACCCTTCCCTGAAGGGCCATATCTATAATCTTGAGCCCCTCCTCTTTCTCATAGGGAAATCTTACCCTTATGGGCAGATAGTTGGAGGCGTGGTTAGAGATAAAAAGCCCTGAAGAAAGCTCAGTATATTTCAACATCTCTTTTAGTTCCCGAAGCATCTGATATCTATCTGGCATCTTGAACTCTCCCCTCTCATATTCCTCATACAGAGGCGTTGAGGGGATAAGCATAAGGGTGAGGGCACCCACATAATCAGGGTCCATAAGAGAAAGGAGTTCCCCTGTCTTTCTGGCATGCTCAAGAGACTCCTTTACTCCGGCTATTCCAAGTAACACTGTTACAGAAAGTTTTATCCCTGCCTCCTTCACCTTTTGGGCCACCTCCACATAGTCTCTGGAGGTAGCCCCCTTTTTTATCCTCTCAAGGACCCTATCATCTCCACTCTCTACCCCCAGATACACAATCCCCAATTTTTTCTGTTGCAAAACCTTTAACTCTTCTACGGTCTTTCTCTTAAGACTCTTTGCATTTGCATAGGTCCCTATCCTCTCCAGCCAGGGAAGGTGCTCGTTTATGGTATCTATAAGGGGCACTAATTTCCGCTGGGGGATAATAAGGGCATCCCCATCCATCAGAAATAGTCTCTTCTGTCTCCTCATATATCTGGATGCAAATAATATGTCGTGATATATAATTTCCCACTCCTTTATTCTAAAGCGCTTCTCCTTATAAGAACCACAAAAGGTGCATTTATTATGAGAGCATCCAACTGTTACCTGCAATAAAATACTCTGGGCCTCGCTTGGGGGCCTTATACAAAAGCCCTCATAATGCATCCCATCTTCTATAAATTCCATATCTACCTCCTGGCTAGTAGTGAGCTTGACGCTAGAAAATTAATATTATACTTTCATCATGGACTGTATCCCTCTCTGGGGCTCTATTTACAGATAAGGACAAAAAAATCAACTTAATATGGAGAAAAAATGGACCTTCCTCACTTTTGTAAGGAAAAATTAATAAGTGCAGAGGAAGCTGTAAAAAAAATAAAAAATGGCAGCAGGGTCTTTGTGGGGACAGGCTGTGGAGAACCCCAACACCTTATTCGCACCATGGTGGGAGATGCCTCTATACAGGATATTGTGGTGTATCAGATGCTCTCCTCCACCTTTGCCAATTATATTCACGATCAAAACTTTCTGAGACGCTTTTCTCTGAAACTCTTTTTTATCAGTTTGAGGATGCGGCAGGCGGCATTTGAAGGAAAGATAGACTACATTCCTGCCTATCTATCTGAGATACCAGAGCTCTTCTATTCAAAAAGGATAGGGCTGGATGTGGCCCTTATCCAGGTTTCTCCCCCAGATGAATTTGGCTATTGCAGTCTTGGTATCTCCGTTGATATCACCCTTGCAGGGCTCAAAAGTGCAGATATAGTAATCGCCCAGATAAATCCTAAGATGCCCCGCACCTGGGGGGATAGTTTTATCCACCTGGATGAAATAGACTATTTGGTATATTATGATGAGCCCCTGGTAGAGGCAGTACCAGAACAAAAAAATCAAGAGGTGATCAAACGCATTGCCTTTTATGTAAACCAGCTCATTGATGATGGAGCCACCCTTCAGGTGGGTTTTGGACACCTCCCCAATGCCATTCTTCCCTATCTATCAGACAAAAAAGACCTGGGAATACATACACAGGTAATCACCGAGGGTTTTCTCCCCCTATTTGAAAAAAAGGTAATAACAAACAGGAAAAAATCCTATCTCCCAGGGAGGGTAGTTGCCTCCCTGTGTATGGGGACAAGACGACTCTATGACTATGTAAACAACAATCCCATGTTCTACTTTCGTTCCTCTGAATTTGTCAACGATCCTAACGTAATAGCCAAAAACGACAACTTCATCTCCATAAGCTCTGCCCTGGAGGTGGACCTAACTGGTCAGATATGTACAGATTCCAAGGGATACCTTTTCTACAGTGGCATTGGAGACCAGGTGGACTTCATAAGGGGCTCCAAGATGTCAAAACAGGGCTTTTCTATAATTGCCCTCCCCTCTACTGCCCAGGGGGGGAAGGTCTCCCGTATAGTGCCTCACCTAAGCGAAGGTGCAGGGGTAGCAACCACCAGGGCCGATGTGGACATAGTAGTAACAGAATATGGTATTGCAGAACTCTATGGAAAAAGTATCTATCAGAGGGTAATAGAGCTCGCCCAGATCGCCCACCCAAAATTCAGAGAGGAGCTCATAAAGGAGGCAAAGAAGAGACACTATATCTTTCCAGACCAGCTTCCTCCCAGGAGAGAAGACCTCATTTTTCTGGAAAGATATAAATATCATCTCACCCTCCCCAATGGAAGGAACGTGGAGTTTCGTCCCCTCCTGCCCTCAGATGAATTTGCCTCTCGCAACTTCTTTTATTCCCTTAAGGAATCCACAGTATATTACAGATTCTTTCAAAAGAAAAAGGTCTTTTCCCGTGAGATGCTCCAGAGAGAATGGGCACGGGTGGACTATCGTAAGAATATGACTATCGTGGGATTACTTCAAAAGGGTAGGAGGAAGGAAATAGTAGCCATTGGGTCCTATGCCCAATCTGACATAAGTGAGGAGATTGCAGAGGTGGCATTTGTGGTGAGAGATGATCTGCAGAATATGGGGATAGGGTCCTATCTCCTGATGATACTTGAAAACATAGCGAGGGAAAATGGATATAAAGGGTTTATGGCCACTGTGCTCATAGACAACACCAAGATGATCCATGTATTTAAAAAGAGATACCCCCATGCAAAACTAAAGAGGGGGTTTGGGGGAGAAGTGGAGATTTTTATGGATTTTCCCCCAAAAGGAGAAGGTGAAAAGGAATAGCGCTCAATAAGAGTTCTAAGGCCAATAAAAAAGGGGGAGGTGAAGAGCCTCCCCCTTTTTCTCTTCCTGGTTATTCCTCTTCAGCTACATAAAATGGCCACTTATGGAAGAACCACTCATTCCACAGCAGGGGAATAATCCACCAGAAGTTCCATATAAGGGACTCTCCATGAGGGAAACGATGAGAAAGCTCTGTCATGTGAGGATTCCCAAGACCCCAATGTCCAAAGTTTGCATAGTAGTAAAACCAGTAATTTATTGCGGTAAAAAACAAGACCCCTATGGTCCTGAAGAAAAATGCACCCCAGCTATCCTTATCCGCCATGGGGCACATATCATCAAAATAGTGATGCCAGATGAGAAAAGGAATAAGGGTAAAGCCTGCTATCTCTGCAGAGTGTAGCCAGAGGAAGCGCATCACCTCAGCATGTCCCTTGGCATGTTCCAGGTGATGGAAGGTCTCCGCGGGTATCCACAGATACACTATCTTGGTGCAGATAACAGCCAGAATATAGGCCCCAATAAAAGATGCTATCATGGAAATAAGACCCTTCCAGGGTTGACCAATATTCATGGCGCTCCAGGGCTTCATACGCCATACATTGGGCGTCATAAACAGGATAATAATGGCCCATTCCCACCATCCAAAGACCCAGTGTACATGGGGAGTTCCCGCTATCTTGGTCCACCAGGGGGTATTCAGGGCCACCGTCTTATAGATAAGTCCCAGAAATGGAACGATTAATATGGTATAGGCAAATAAGGTAATAAGAGATGCCCACCCCAGTTCTGCCAATCCTGCCTCAGGCTGTTTAAGGGCCCCTGGCAATACTGGCCACTTCCCAAAAAAGATGGTCACCACAGGATAGGTATAAAAACCAATGAGCACAAAACACACTATGGCAACCTGTGCAAGGAATCCTGGTTTCCCTGCGGCGGCAAGATTATAATAACTTAAGAAATTGAACCCAATACCCAGGACGCGGTAGAAGATGATGTCAATAACAAACCACACCAGCACCACATTGGCAATGGTCATTACTATCCCCTTGAGGGGTTGTTTGAGGTTTTGAAAAGGCCAATCCCCCAAAAACATGTGCTGCCACAGCCCCACCAAAATCATCATGGCAAGGTACATCACAAAGGGATAGGGAAACCACTTGATAGGCCCCCTGGGGTCACTAAAGATGTACCAGGTAAGCCATGCCACCAGGAAAAAACAGATGAAGGAAATAATTCCTGTTACTGGTTGGCCCCAGCGAGGTCTAAGCTGTCCATGTGCCATACAAACCACTCCTTAATGCTTAAAGGTTAAAAATTTTAAAACTCCCCCTACCTTAACTATCCTAAATTTAGTGTAGGGATCCCCCCCACACTGTATAAAGCTACAGTGTCGTCTCTTCCTCTGGGGCCCCTCACAAAGGGGCCCCTGTTGTTAAAGGATTTTATTTACCTTAGACAAGAGAAATTAAACTATTTTTTCTTTCCCTTGGAACTTAGCTCTGGGAAGTCCCAATAGAAGTATTCGTTTTCTCCCCTTTCAACGCCCTGCTCTTTTTTCTTTATCTCCTGCTCCCTGAGTTCTATCCTCCTGATCTTACCACTTATGGTCTTTGGAAGCTCATCCACAAACTGGATAATTCTTGGTATCTTGAACTTGGCAAGGACATTTATGGTGTGTTTAAAAAGCTCAAGGGCCAGTTCCTTGGAAGGAGTATATCCCTCGTTTAGGATCACAAAGGCCTTTACCAGTTGATACCTGTGGGGATCAGGAGAACCTACCACTGCGGCCTCAGCCACTGCAACATGTTCCACAAGGGCGCTTTCCACCTCAAAAGGACCAACACGATAGTCAGAGGATTTAATTACATCGTCGGCCCTTCCCACAAACCACCAGTAGTTATCTTTATCAAAAAAGGCCCTATCCCCTGTATAATAATAATCACCCACAAAGACCTCTTTCATCTTCTCTGGGTTGCCAATATATTCCGTAAATAGACCAATGGCTCTCCAGTTCTTTAGCCTCACACAGATATGACCAGTCTCATCAGGCTTGGTGATCTCATTACCCTCATCATCCACCAACACAACATCATACATAAACGAGGGTCTTCCAAAGGACCCAAACCTCATCTTGCCCTCCATCCAGGGCGCATTTCCAATCATTGCTGTGGACTCGGTCTGACCATAAAAATCCCTTATCTCTGTGTTGGTATATTTCTTCCACTGGTTTATCACCTCGGGATTTAAAGGCTCTCCTGCACTCACAGAATACTTTAGGGCAGAAAAGTCAAATTTCTCCAGGTCTAGATTAATAAACATCCTCCAAGCGGTTGGAGGGGCACAAAAGATATTGACCTTGTACTTGGATATGGCCTCCAGATACTTGTTGCCATCCAGGGCAGTAAAGAAGAAACCTGTGGCAGTACCACCCACATTTAGGGGGGCAAAAAAGGAGCTCCATGCCCACTTTGCCCACCCAGGTGCACTGAGGTTATGATGGATATCACCAGGGGCAATTCCTATCATCACCGAGGTGGATAGATGTCCCACAGGATAGGAAGTGGCAGAATGCCCCACCCTCTTGGGTAGGCCTGTGGTCCCAGAGGTAAAGAAACAAAATAGGATATCGTCTTTCTTTATTTTTGCCGCTTCCGCCTCACCAGATTCTCCTTCTACCTCAGAATAGGGTATCCATCCTTCCCTCTCTCCCAGGACCAGCTTTACCTTGGGCTCCTTACCTGTATTCTTTAAGGTCTCATCCATCACAGCCGCAGACTTTTCATCCGCCACAATCACATCAGGGGGATAGGTCTCAAACCTAAACTCCAATTCCCTGGCGGTCATGGTAGTAGCTGTGGGAACCACCACCAATCCCCCTTTCAAACACGCATAAGAGGCGAACCATGTCTCAGGTACAATAGGGATCATCATATACATATTATCTCCCTGGTTCACCCCCTTCTTCCTCAACAGATTGAGGACCTTATTCCCATTTGCTGCCAGCTCTACGTATGTAAATTTTTTATCTTCCCCTGTTTCTAGGTTCACCCAGATAAGGGCATCCTGTTCCCCTCTTTCCTTTACATGTAGACCCTCAAATATCTCTTCTGCCCAATTAAAATATTCTGGAAGTTCCGCATGGTTCAAATCGTCAAAAAATTCCTTTGCCGCCTTTTCCCTGGCCTCAAGGTCCTCCATCTGATTAAGTTCCATTACCTTTTTGTAATACTCCTTCATCTCCATACACTACTCCTTATCTTTGGGGTTTAACTATTATTTAAATCCATACTCTTGCGATAGCGACACAAAATTTTTATTGAATATATAAACCTCGTTCAGGCTCCGGGATGAAAAAAGAGGGGGTAGTTCCCCCTAAACCTCCTCCCGTAAAAAACGCTCCCTTATATCTTCTGCATAATTATACGGACTTGCCTCCTTTTTTACAATACCTTTTATCATTTTTTCCAGCTCCCCATCCTCCTCTAGTCTCTCCAGGATGGGGTATAACATCTGAGATTTAACCGCATTTATAAGTTGAACCCTTGCCTTTCTCCGCTCCCTTTCCTCAAAAATATCTTTATCCTCTAAGAATCTAAAATGTTCCTCAATCTTCTCCCTAAGTTCATCCACCTGCTGGGCAAACTTTATGGGATTGGCAATACTCTCTAGCTTCACAATGGGGGGTCTCCAGTTTCCCGGAAAGCTCTGTACCATGTCCAGGGCCCTCATAAGGTCCATATATAACTTGGTGGTATTTGGATGGTCTCCTTTGTTTATTACAAATATATCTGCTATCTCCATAATACCCGCCTTTATAGTCTGGACATCATCCCCCATTCCCGGAGTTAGCACCACCAATATGGTATGGGCATTATTCATAATGTCCACTTCTGACTGGCCAGTACCCACTGTCTCAACTATAATAATATCTTTACCCATAAAATCCAACACATAGATGGCATCCTCCACAGCCGCAGAAAGTCCTCCCAATGCCCCCCTTGTGGCCAGACTCCTGATAAAAACCCCATCATCACCCGCATGACTTTGCATCCTCACCCTATCTCCTAAAAGGGCACCACCAGTAAAGGGACTGGTGGGGTCCACAGCCAGGACCCCCACTGTCTTTCCCTTTTTTCTAAAGCTGGTTATCAAAAAGTCTGTAATAGTACTCTTTCCCGCTCCAGGAGCACCAGTTATCCCTATTACCTTTGCCCCTCCTGTATAGGGGTATATCCTCTTTACTATCTCCTTTGCCTCTGGAATCCTGTCCTCAATGTTCCTTATGAGGCGAGAGACTACTCTCACATCCTTTGCCTTTATCCTCTCTATGATCTTTTCAATCCTGGAATTGTCCATACCCCTTCACCGCCTTCAAGTTTATAACACCTTATCTTCCACCTTTACATTCTTGTCAATCCACTCCTTAATCTCTTCCAGAGGCGTGCCAGGTGTGAATACCTCTTTTATACCTGCATCATAGAGATATTGGAAATCCTGTTTAGGGATTATCCCTCCTCCTATTACCACAATGTCATCTGCCCCCTTCTCGCGAAGGAGTTTTACCACCTTGGGAAACAGCTCCTTATGGGCACCAGAGAGACAGCTAAGTCCAATGAGATCTACATCTTCCTGAAGTGCGGCCTCTACTATCTGCTCAGGGGTTTGATGACAGCCGGTATATATCACCTCATAACCACAATCCCTGAAAAACCTTGCCAGTATCCTGGCCCCTCTGTCATGACCGTCCAGCCCTGGTTTTGCAACCATTATACGCAGTTTTCTCTTCGCCATCCCCTTCTCCTTACTTTTTCAAAATCCCCTTCTTTGGATTAGAAGAATCCAGGATCCTTATATTCCCCATATACCTCCCGATATACATCACAAATCTCCTGCTCTGTGGCAAGGGCCTTCACTGCCTCAATACAATAGGGCATCACATTCTCATCCTTTTTACATGCCTGTCTCAACTCATCTAAGGCCTTTTTTACGGCCTTATCGTCCCTTCTTCTCTTCACCTCGTTTAGTCTCTTTAGCTGTTCTCTCTCCACACTCTCATCTATCTCCAGAATAGGACACTCCTGAGCCTCATCTGTCACATATTTATTCACACCAACAACGATCTTCTCTCCCTTCTCAATCTGTTGTTGATAGTGATACGCCGCATTGGCAATCTCCATCTGGGGATACCCCTGTTCTATGGCCGCAAGCATACCTCCCATCTCATCTATCTTCTCAATATACTCCCATGCGGCCTCTTCCATCTCCTTGGTTAGCTTCTCCACAAAATAAGAGCCCGCCAAGGGATCTATAGTATTGGCAACCCCTGTTTCTTCAGCAATTATCTGCTGGGTTCTCAAGGCTATCTGCACTGCATGTTCTGTGGGAAGACAATACACCTCATCTAGGGAATTGGTGTGGAGAGACTGGGTTCCACCAAGTACTGCAGCAAGGGCCTCCACTGCAGTCCTTACCACATTATTATAGGGCTGCTGGGCCGTTAAAGAACACCCTGCAGTCTGAGTATGGAATCTCAGCCACCAGGACCTTGGATTCTTTGCCTTATACCTGTACCTCATCACATGTGCCCATATCTTCCTGGCCGCCCTCATCTTGCATATCTCTTCAAAGAAATCTATATGAGAATTGAAGAAAAAGGAAAGCCTTGGGGCAAACTCATCAGGATGTAATCCCTTGGTTTTCATCACATGCTCCACATACTCCATTCCATCCCGCAGGGTAAAGGCCAGTTCCTGCACTGCAGTGGCACCCGCCTCTCTTATATGATAGCCGCTTATGGAGATGGTATTCCACCTGGGAACATACTTGGTGCCAAACTCCACAGTATCACTTATGAGCTTCATAGAAGGCTCAGGGGGAAGCATAAAGGTCTTTTGAGCAATAAACTCCTTCAGCATATCATTTTGAATAGTCCCTCCAATCCTATCCAGGGATACTCCCTGTTTCTGGGCACACGCTATATACATGGCCCACATCACCGTGGCAGGTGGGTTGATGGTCATGGAGGTGGTCACCTCCCCCAGGGGTATCCCCTCCACCAAGACCAAAAAATCCTCCAGGGTATCTATGGCCACCCCACACTTCCCCACCTCTCCTGCAGATCTGGGACTATCTGAATCATATCCCATGAGGGTGGGGAAATCAAAGGCTGTACTGAGACCTGTCTGCCCCTCCTTTAGAAGTAAGTGCCACCTTTCATTGGTGTCCTTTGCAGTACCAAGACCTGAAAACATCCTGTAGGTCCAGAGCCTTCCCCTATAACCTGTATGATGAATCCCTCGTGTATAGGGATACTGACCAGGGAAGCCTATCTCCTTTTCAAAATCCAGGTCCTTTATGTCCTCAGGGGTATAAAGCCGTTTTATCTCTTTGTCAGATACTGTGGAAAATCTATCTTTCCTCTCCGCCCTCTTGGCTATTATCTTCTTTACTTCATCTTCCCACTTCTTTCTTAGAGAAGAACACTTCTCCAGAAGCTCCTTGGCAAAATACATAAAAACCTCCTGATGCCTCTTAGACTTAGAGCCATCCTATTTATCATAATCATAAAATCCCTTTCCAGTCTTCCTCCCCAGACGACCTGCAGCCACATAGGACTTCAGTAGGGGACATGGACGATATTTAGGATCACCATAGCCCTCCACCAGGACATTGAGAATGGCCAGGACCGTATCCAGACCAATAAGATCTGCAAGTGCAAGGGGGCCCATTGGATGATTCATTCCCAGTTTCATAATATTATCTATCCCCTCCTTTGTGGCCACCCCCTCATAGAGTTCCCATATGGCCTCATTTATCATCACCATAAGGACCCTGTTAGATACAAAGCCTGGAACATCTTTACACTCCACAGGAACCTTCCCCATCTTTTCACTAACCTCAATTATTGTCTCAGTAACCTCCTTTGAGGTCTCAAGTCCATTTATTATCTCCACCAATTTCATCACAGGAACAGGATTCATAAAATGCATCCCTATTACCTTATCAGGCCTATTGGTGCAGGCCCCTATCTGGGTGATAGGGAGAGAAGAGGTGTTAGTAGCCAAGATGGTATGGGGAGGAGCAAGCTTGTCCAGTTGAGAAAAGACCTTAGCCTTTATCTCCATATTCTCCACCACCGCCTCCACCACGAGATCACACTCTTTTGCTGGTTCTAGATTGTCTGCCAAAGATATCCTGGATAGGATCTCCTGTTTTCTGCTTTCATCTATCTTTCCTTTAGCAACACCCCGACTCAATATCTTCTCAATATTGGCATATCCCTTCTGGGCAAGCTCCATAGAAATATCATTTAAGACCACATCATATCCTGCCTGGGCCGCCACCTGGGCAATCCCATTTCCCATCTGACCAGCACCTACTACCATTATTTTCTTTATCTCCATTGTCATCCCCCCTTATACTTTTAGGCTTCCACCTTGATTAACATTGCATCGCCCTGGGCAAGACCAGAACAAATACCACACACGCCAATTCCCCCTCCTCGCCTTCTAAGCTCATAGGCAAGGGTCATCACTATCCTTGCACCGGTGGCACCAATGGGGTGACCATATGCAATTGCCCCCCCATTTACGTTCACCTTGTCAAACATCTCCTCCTTGGAAAGCCCAAGGACCTTTCTCGCACTAATGAGAGTAACCGCAGCAAACGCCTCATTTATCTCAATTAGGTCCATCTCAGAAATGGACATCCCATTTTGTTCCAATACCTTTTTTATGGAAAGCCCCGGGACCAGGGCAATATCCTTGGTGCGCTGAGAGACCTCTGCATAATCCAATATGGTAAACAAAGGCTTCAATCCAAGCTCATCTGCCATCTCCCTGCTCATCAAAAGACATACGCTACCTCCATCATTTATGCCTGGGGCATTACCCGCAGTAACTACCCCTGGCTCACCAGTTACCGTACTCCTATGATTAAATACTGGCGGAAGCTTTGCCAGGGCCTCCATGGTGGTGTTGGGACGAGGTTGTTCATCCTTCTCAAAAACCTCTAATGCCCTGCCCACCTTCACCTCCACAGGAAATATCTCATCCTCCAGCCTCCCATTTTCCATGGCATCCTTTGCCGCCATCTGAGAATGATATGCCCATTCATCATTGTCCTGCCGGGTAAAACCAAATTCATCACTGGTCTCAGAGCCATGAATTGCCATGTGCCTGTTGTAAAATGGATCCCAGAGTCCATCATAAACCATAAGATCCCATACATTGGCATTTGGTAGTCCCATACGATGGCCAAAGCGCATGTCCTTTAAGGCATAAGGACAATTGGACATGGACTCCTGGCCCCCGGCGATCACTATCTCCGCCCTTCCAGTCTGGATAAGCTGTACTCCCAGGTCCAGGGACTTTATCCCTGAAGAGCATACCTTGTTTATGGAGATGGAAGGGATATATTCAGAAAGTCCCGCCAAAATAGCCGCCTGACGGGCTGGCACCTGACCACAACCTGCAGGTACCACCTGTCCCATAATCACATAATCAATATCTTCAGGATTTACCTTGTTTGCAACCCTACGCAAAAGCTCCTTTATAGCTAATGCACCAAGCTCACAGGCATCATATTGTTTTAACTTCCCACCAAATCTACCAAAAGGAGTTCTACATGCTTCTACACATACTACTTCTGTTATTTTTTCTCTTTTCTTTCTTTTTTTTCTCCCCATCCCTTTAAAATCAACTTCTCTCTTTCCAAATTCAGCTATTTTTGCGTCTTTATAGATGTCTGCTCTCGTTACTTCTAATCTCTGAATATACTTCTCCATACTACATCCTCTTTAGTATTTTAAAGGTTAATAATCTTTAACATAACCATCTATTTATTGTCAACAAGTTTTGCACTTTTAGCATTAAACACTAAAATAAATATTTAATGCTTAATGCCAAAAGTAAAGGGGCAGAATATCTGCCCCTTTACATCTCTGCGGACTATACCTTCTTTCCAAGCTTGCTAAGTGCTTCTTTTACTTCATCTACAGATGCCTCTTCTTCAATGGTGGATATATCTCCAATATCCTCATTGCTCCATACCTTTTTAAGTACGCGCCTCATTATCTTACCACTTCTGGTCTTTGGAAGCATGTCCACAAATTCAATCCCCTTAAACACCACAATTGGACCCAGGGAATTTCTCACGTGCAAGACCAACTCCTTCTCCAGTTCCTCAGAGGGCTCATATCCAGACTTAAGTACCACCAAGCCAAGGCATATCTGGCCTCTAAGTTCATCAGGGACTCCCACCACAGCGGCCTCACCCACAGCAGGATGATTCACCAGGGCACTCTCCACCTCAATGGTGCCTATCCTGTGATCAGATATCTTTATCACCTCATCGGCCCTTCCAGAGAACCAGACATAGCCATCTTCATCTATCTGGGCGGCATCACCGCAGTAATAAGATCCAGTAGTGGCCAGGGTCTTTTCCCAATATTCCTCCTTATAGGCCTCAGGATTTCCATAGAGGGTGGCAGTAAGACCTGGCCATGGCCTCTTGATAATCATGGTACCCTTTTCCCCTGGAAGCAGGGAACGACCTGTAAGCTCGTCCACCACCTCTGGAACAATACCAGGGACAGGGTAAGTAGAAGAACCAGGCTTAATGGGAAAGAGTTGAAGCCCGTAGGGATTTGCAAACATAGGCCCTGAGGATTCCGTCTGCCACATATGGTCTATCACAGGGATCCTATCCTTAAACACCTTCTTCTGAAGCCATTCCCATACTGGTGGATTCAACACCTCTCCTGCACTAAACACCCTTTCCAGGGAAGAAAGATCGTGTTTTTCCGCCTGCTCTATTCCCAGCATGAGCAGTGCCCTTGCACCTGTGGGAGATATCCACCAACCAGTGGCCTTATATTTTTCAATTATGGCCCACCACATGTCTTTTTCTGGATAATTGGGGGTGCCTTCATAAAGAATGGAGGTACAGCCACCGAGAAGGGGCTCATATACATTATAGCTGTGTCCCACTATCCATCCAATATCAGAGGTGCAGAACCACATATCCTCAGGCTTTCTTCCATATATCCACTGTCCCATACAATAGATGTAAACCTGATAACCCCCATGTCTCTGAAGCGTGGGTTTTGGCTTCTTGGTGGTTCCAGAGGTGGGCAGGATAAAGAGGGGATCATTTGCCTCCAACTCCACATAAGAACCATCCTGTCCCTCTCCTTTTTCCAGGAACTCCTCCCAGGAGATGTCTCTTCCCTTCTCCATCTTCACATCATACTTATCAAACTTATATCCATCCCTGGAAAATACCGCCACAGTACCCACCTTGGACTGGGATAACTCAATTCCCTTGTCAAACATCTCCTTAAGCATCACAGGCTTACCTACCCTGGATCCCACATCCTGCACAAGTGCCACTTTGGGCTGGGTGAGATCTATCCTATCAGCAATTGCCTTGGAGGAAAAACCTGCAAACACTGCCACATGGATGGCCCCAATCCTGGCACATGCAAGCATAGCCGCAGCCGCATCTGCAGACATGGGCATATAAATCATCACCCTATCGCCCTTTTCAACTCCCACTCCCCTTAGGGCAGCTGCATATTTCTCCACCAGGGCAAGGAGTTCCCTATAGGTAAACACCCTCTCACTGCCCCTTTCTCCACTAACTTCAATAAAGGCAGGCTTATCCCCATATCCCTTTATTATCTTGTAATCCAAACAGTTATAACAGATATTGGTGGTCCCGCCCACAAACCACCTAAAGGTGGGATATTCCCACACAAAGGTCTTTTCCCACGGCTTAAACCAATGGATATTCTCCATGGCCCATACCGCGGCCTCGTTCCAGAAACCAATGGGATCATTCTTTGCGTACTCCCACATCTTTTTGTAATCTCTCAAAAACAACTTTCCCATACTCTCCCCTCCTATTTAAAAGGTTTTGGGTTAATAATGTCTGGTTATCAAACCTTAAAGACCTCCAGGGCAAATTCTCCCAGAGAGCCCAGGTCCTCACACACGTATATCCCCGCCTCTTTCATAGCCTTTATCTTGCCCTCAGCAGTCCCGCTCTTGCCACTTATAATGGCCCCAGCATGTCCCATACGCCTCCCTGGAGGAGCAGTAAGACCTGCAATAAAGCCGATAACCGGTTTAGACATATTTTCCTTCACAAACTCCGCTGCCTTCTCTTCTGCATCCCCTCCAATCTCTCCCACCATTACCACTCCCCTGGTATCAGGGTCTGCTTCAAAGGCAGAAAGGGCATCTATAAAATTGGTACCAATTATGGGATCTCCCCCAATCCCCAGACAGGTGGTCTGCCCCAGCCCCTTTTGAGTCAACTGATAAACCACCTCATAGGTAAGGGTCCCTGACCTGGATACCACACCTATGGGTCCTCCTGCCTTATGGATATGACCTGGCATTATACCCACCTTACACTCTCCAGGGGTAATAATCCCAGGACAGTTGGGACCAATAAGACGGGTCCTCTTCCCCCTCAGATAGTTCTTCACCTTCAGCATGTCCTGGGCAGGGATCCCCTCTGTGATGGCAACCACCACCTCCACAGATGCATCCACTGCCTCTAAGATGGCATCTGCGGCAAAGGCAGGGGGGACAAATATCATACTACAATTGGCACCTGTCTCCTTAACTGCCTCCTCCACTGTATTAAATACTGGCACCTCATCCATCTTCTGTCCACCCTTACCCGGTGTAACACCTGCCACCACCTTTGTGCCGTAAGCTATACACTGTCGTGTGTGGAACTGACCCTCTCTTCCGGTTATGCCCTGAACCAGCACCCTTGTATCTTTATTAACAAATATACTCATAACATTCCACTCCTTATACAATCTCTGCTATCATCTTTGCCGCTTCCTTGAGGTCTTTTGCTGTCCTGAGATCAAGACCAGACTGTTTAAGGATCTTCCTCCCCTCCTCTGCATTTGTTCCCTCCATCCTCACCACAACAGGGACCTTTACTCCCACCTTTTCTGCCGCGGCCACCACTCCCTTTGCAAGGACATCACATCTGAGTATTCCCCCAAAAATATTTATAAATATAGCCCTTACATTCTCATCGCTCAATATTATACGAAAACCATTTTCCACCATCTCACTGCTGGCACCTCCACCTACATCCAAAAAATTGGCAGGTTCTGCTCCCGCCCTCTTAATAAGGTCCATGGTGGCCATGGCGAGTCCTGCCCCATTTACAATATTTCCCACATTTCCATCCATCTTTATATAATTGAGGCCATATTTGGATGCCTCCACCTCCAGGGGATCCTCTTCCTCAATATCACGCAACCCTTTTATCTCCTCATGTCTAAAAAGTGCATTATCATCAAAGTTTATCTTGGCATCCAGGGCAATAAATTCACCCTGTGCAGTGAGCACCAAGGGATTTATCTCTACCAAAGAACAATCATAAGAGACATATAACCTATATAGTCCCCTCATGATAGCCATAAATCCTTTTTGTCTCTCCCTTGGAAGACCAAGTCCTGCACATCCCCTTCTAAGATGTTGGGGCCACAGCCCAATTAAGGGATCCACTGCCACCTTAACTATCTTCTCAGGGGTCTTTTCCGCCACCTCTTCAATATCCATTCCCCCTGCCTCGCTCATCATAAGGACAATCTTTTCCGTAGAACGATCCAGGATAACAGAGACATAGTATTCCTTTTCAATATCCAGTGCCTCCTCCACCAGCACCTTTCTCACCAGCTTTCCTTCTGGACCTGTCTGGTGGGTCACCAACCTCATCCCGAGGATGGAAGAGGCCAAGTCCTTTACCTCCTCTGCAGAGTGGGCAAGTTTCACCCCCCCTGCCTTGCCCCTTCCCCCAGCATGTACCTGAGCCTTTATCACCACCGGGTAGCCACCAAGCTCCTCTGCTATGGAAAGGGCCTCCTCAGGGGAAAAGGCCACCTTTCCCCGGGGGACAGGGATATTAAAATCTTTAAATAAGTCCTTTGCCTGATATTCATGTATCTTCATAAGACCACTCCAGCCCTTTTACTACTCTTTTGAACAAAACTCCGTAAGCACCCCATGAGTGGATTTTGGATGCAAAAACGCCACCTTCTTTCCCCCTGCTCCAGGAACAGGTTCTTCATTTATAAGTCTACACCCTGCCTCTTTAGCCCTGGAGAGCTGTGCCACAATATCGTCAGTATAGTATGCTATATGATGAACTCCCTCCCCATTCCTCTGAAGGAATCTGGCAATAGGACTGTCCTCCGCCATGGGCTCAAGCAATTCTATATGGACATCCCCCACCTCAAAAAAGGCAGTCTTTACCTTCTGAGAGGGAACCTCTTCTACCTTCTCACATTTTATACCAAGGGCCTTCTCATAGAACCCTATAGCCTCATCTAGGGATTTTACTGCTATTCCTATATGATCAATCTTTTTTAACATCTGCCATCTCCTTACTACATTGGGATGTTTCCGTGTTTCTTGGGTGCCCTAGCCTCTCTTTTGCTCTTTAAAAACTGAAGCGCAGCAATGAGTTTTGGCCTTGTCTGTCTAGGAAGAATTACCCCATCTATATAGCCTCTCTCAGCGGCCCTGTAGGGATTGGAAAACAACTCCTCATATTCCTTTATCTTCTCCTGCCTCTTCTTCTCTGGATCCTCTGCGGCCTTTATCTCCTTGCGATAAATGATATTAGCGGCCCCTGAGGCACCCATCACCGCTATCTCTGCAGTGGGCCAGGCATATACTATATCTGCACCTAGGTCCTTGGAACACATTGCAAGGTATGCCCCTCCATACGATTTTCTCGTTATAAGAAGCATCTTGGGAACAGTGGCCTCTGAATAACACCACAGGAGCTTGGCCCCATGCCTAATTATGCCCCCCCACTCCTGATCAGTGCCAGGGAGGTAACCAGGGACATCCGCAATGGTGAGTAGGGGGATGTTAAAGGCATCACAAAAACGAATAAACCGCGTGGCCTTATCCGATGCATTTATGTCCAGACATCCCGCATATACCTTTGGTTGATTAGCAATTATTCCAATAGGATATCCATCCAATCTTGCAAAACCCACAATAATGTTAGGGGCATAATATTCATGGGGTTCAAAAAAATCACCATTATCTACTATGGCATGGATCACATCCTTCATGTCATAGGGCTGGTTGGGATTGTCAGGAATAATAGAATCCAGTTCAGGTGCCTCCCTGCCACTGGGATCATTTGAGGGAAGAGGGGGTGGATCTTCCATATTATTGGAGGGTAAATAGGATAAAAGCACCTTTATCTTCTCTATGGCATCTGCATCACTCTCACATGCAAAATGGGCCACCCCACTCTTTTCATTGTGGACCATTGCCCCTCCAAGTTGTTCAAAGGTCACATCCTCTCCTGTGACAGACTTTATTACCTCAGGCCCTGTAATAAACATATAGCTGGTATTCTTTACCATAAAGATAAAGTCTGTCATTGCAGGAGAATATACTGCACCCCCTGCAGTGGGACCCATTATTGCAGATATCTGGGGAATGACCCCAGAGGCATTGGAATTCCTGAAAAATATCTGTCCATATCCAGAAAGGGCATCCACCCCCTCCTGTATCCTGGCCCCTCCAGAATCATTAAATCCTATAACAGGCACCCCTACCTTTAGGGCCAGGTCCATAATCTTACATATCTTCTTCGCATGCATCTCCCCCAAACTGCCTGCCCTAGAAGTAAAATCCTGGGAATAGGCACACACTGGTCTCCCATTCACCAGACCATAGCCTGTTATCACTCCATCTGCAGGGATATTCACCTTATCCATTCCAAAAAAGGAGCACCTGTGTTTTACAAACATATCCACTTCCTGAAAGGTACCTGGATCAAAGAGTAGATCCAGTCTCTCTCTGGCGGTCAATTTTCCCTTGGACTTATGTTTTTCAACCGCCTTTTCTCCTCCCAGTTTCTTTACTTCCTCCTCAAGCTGTTTTAGCTTTTCTATCTTTTCTGCGGTGGTTAGAGACATACTAACTCCTCGTATATTTTAAAGGTTTAATCCCGGTATTCTCCAAATACCTCTCTGAGTACCCCGCAAATCTCACCAATGGTAGCGTATTCACGCACCGCATCTACAATATAATCCATGAGATTCTCATCTCCCCTGGCTGCATCCTCAAGGGCCTTTAAGGCCTTTTCCACTTTGGAATTATCCCTATTCTTCCTCACCTCCCTCACTCTCTCCACCTGTCGCCTCTCAACCTCCTTATCTATCTTAAGGATAGGCACCTTTACAGACTCCTTACTCTGAAACTCATTTACACCCACTATTATCCGCTCCTTACTCTCTATCTGCCTCTGGTACTCATAGGCGGAATCCTCTATCTGTCTCTGGATAAATCCACTTTCAATGGCAGCAATCACTCCGCCCATGTCATCTATCTTTTTCATAAGGGCAAAGGCCTCTTCTTCTATCTTATCTGTAAGTTCCTCAACAAGATAAGAACCACCTAGCACATCTATAGAGTTTGCAACCCCAGATTCATAGGCAATTATCTGCTGGGTCCGCAGGGCAGTCCTCACAGAATCCTCTGTGGGAAGGGTAAGGGCCTCATCTTTGGAGTTGGTATGTAAAGACTGGGTCCCTCCTAACACTGCGGCCAAGGCCTGAAGGGCCACTCTCACCACATTATTGTCAATCTGCTGAGCAGTTAAGGTATGGCCCGCTGTCTGGGTATGAAAACGAAGCATCCATGACTTTGGATCCTTGGCACCAAACCTCTCCCTCATTATCTTGGACCACATCCGACGAGCCGCCCTGAACTTGGCCACCTCTTCAATGATGTCAGTGGTGGCATTGAAGAAAAAGGAAAGTCTCTTTCCAAATACATCCACGTCCAATCCTGCATCTATTGCGGTCTCCACATATGTACATCCATTGGCAAGGGTAAAGGCCACCTCTTGGACAGCCGTGGAACCCGCCTCCCTTATATGATACCCTGAAATAGAGATGGTATTAAACAGTGGTGTATTTTTACTACACCATTCAAATATATTGGTTATTATACGAAGACTTGGCCTTGGAGGGAAAATATAGGTCCCCCTTGCCACATACTCCTTTAATATATCATTCTGGATGGTCCCTCTGAGTTTTTCCCTGGCCACCCCCTGCTTTTCTCCAACCACCACATACATGGCCAGAAGCACTGCCGCAGGGGAATTAATGGTCATAGAGGTAGAGACCTTATCCAGGGGTATCTGATCAAAGAGGATCTCCATATCTGCAAGGGAATCAATGGCCACTCCTACCTTTCCCACCTCTCCCTTGCTCATGGGATGATCTGAGTCATAACCAATCTGCGTGGGTAGATCAAAGGCAACGGAGAGACCTGTCTGTCCCTGTTCCAGCAGATACCTATATCTCTCATTGGTCTCTCTGGCAGTGGCAAAACCCGCATATTGTCTCATGGTCCAGAGCCTGGACCTATACATGGTGGGTTGGACTCCTCGGGTATAGGGATACTGACCAGGAAAACCCAATTTCTCCAGGTAGTCCTCATCTATCTCCTGAGGAAGTGCCACCCTGGGAAGGGGGAGCCCCCCAAGGGTCCTGAACTCCTTTTTCCTCTCTGGGAATCTCGCCAGGACCTTTGACAATATCTTATCTTCCCACTCCTTATATTTTGGATGCACAGACATAATTATCCCACCCCTTTTTTCATTATGTTTAGAGTTGAATAGAACTGGTTATCTTCTGGGCCATCTCCTTGGCAATTATCCGGGGATCCACCTTCAGGTCCACCTCTCGTTTCTCTGCCCATTTCTCTAATTCATCCCGTATCATCTCTATAATCCAATCCACTACTTCTTTTTTCCTGGCCTCCCATCTGCGCCTCTGTTTCGCCCCGGAATCTGTCTCCCGTTGATATATGCTCTCCATCACCTCATATAGCCTATCCACTCCTTTCCCCTCTGAGGCAATGGTCAAAATGACCTCTGTTCCCTTTTCTCTTGCTATCTCGCTAAGTTCCACTGCCAACATCTGAGCCTCTGGTTTATCCGCCTTATTTACCACCATCACATCCGCAACTTCCATGAGTCCAGCCTTCAGGGCCTGAATGTCATCTCCCAGACCAGGGGCAGATACCAAGGCAGTCACATCAGCTATCTTTATAATATCTATCTCAGACTGTCCCACTCCCACGGTCTCAATAATTATTGGATTACATCCTGAAGTGGCCAAGATTCTAGCAACTGCCCCTGCAGAGGCACAGAGACCTCCCAGTCTTCCCCTGGTAGCCATGGACCTTATCACCACATCATTATCCAGGGCATGGTCCATCATCCTGATCCTATCTCCATGAATAGCACCCCCTGAGATAGGAGAGGAGGGATCCACAGCAATGACCCCAACCCTCTTTCCCATTGACCTGCAATGCCCAATGAGTTTGCCCGTAAGTGTAGATTTACCTGCCCCAGGAGGACCTGTAATCCCAAAGACCATGGTCCTCTCTATGGCCTCATCATCCAGTCCCTGAAGCAACTCATCTATTCCTTCATCGCCGTTCTCCACAATAGTAATGGCCCTTGCAATGGCCCGGGGGGAATGTTCCCTTATCCCTTGTAGGATCTCTTTTATCTCCATCTACCTCTTCTCACACAGTTCTCTAAAGGTTTCTATTATCTCTTCCATAGGCGTACCTGGGGTAAACACCTTTTTTATCCCCCTCTTTTCCAGCTCTTCTATATCCTCCTCTGGGATTATCCCCCCCCCAATCACCGGGATATCCTCAGCCCCATGCTTTTTAAGGGCCTCCACCACCTCAGAAAACAACTCCATATGGGCACCGGAGAGGGAAGAAAGACCCACAACATCCACATCCTCCTGAATAGCCGCCATTGCAATCTCTTCAGGAGTCCTTCTTATGCCAGTATATACCACCTCAAAACCACTATCCCTCAGGGCCCGGGCTATACATTTAGCTCCCCTATCATGCCCATCCAGCCCTGGTTTTCCTATGAGTACCCTGTAAACCTTTTTCTCTCCCATATAAGGCCCCCAAAAAAATCTAAATGTTTATCTTCTTTACGAGATTCTTCACGGCATCCACAGACCTGGCAAAGGCCTCTTTCTCCTCGGGTAATAACTCTATCTCTATTATCTCCTCTACCCCATTTCCACCAAGTTTTACAGGAACCCCCACAAAATAGCCACCCACATCATATTCCTTATCACAGTAGGCGGCACAGGGCAGAATACGCTTCTTATCCTTTAAAATAGACTCTGCCATCTGAACTGCCGCAGCAGAGGGGGCAAAAAAGGCACTCCCTGTCTTTAAAAGACTCACTATCTCTCCACCACCTTTTCTGGTCCTCTCCACCATGGCATCTATCTTTTCTTTGGAAAGCAACTTGGTAATGGGGATACCTGCAACAGTGCTATACCTTGGTAATGGCACCATCTGATCTCCATGGCCCCCCAGGACAAAGGCAGTGACGTCCTCCACCGAGACATTTAACTCCATGGCAATAAAGGTCCTGAAACGGGCAGAGTCCAATATCCCTGCCATACCAACCACCCTGTTTACGGGAAATCCACTCACTTTATGGGCCACATAGACCATGGCATCTAAGGGATTGGATACCACAATGAGTACTGCATTGGGAGAATATTTGGCAACCTGTTCCACAACCCCTTTTACTATCTCAGTATTCTTGGCCAACAAATCATCCCTGCTCATACCAGGTTTTCTGGCAAGACCAGCGGTTATAATTACCACATCAGAATCTGCTGTATCCTTATAGTCATTGGTACCAATGATCTCAGAATCAAACCCCTCTATAGGAGAAGCCTCTCTAAGGTCCAGACCCTTTCCCTGGGGCATCCCTTCCACTATATCCAATAAACATATATCTCCCAACTCCTTACTGGCGGCCCAATGGGCTGCGGTTGCCCCTACATTTCCTCCACCAATTATGGATATCTTTTTTCTCCTGTGCATATCAACACCCCTGATTTTTCTATGGTTAAACCCTATCCTATCACCACCAATACCTGCCCCTTCTGGACATTTTCCCCTTCTTTACACCTTATCTCCTTAACTACTCCTGAGGCAGGTGCAGTAATGGAATTTTCCATCTTCATGGCCTCTAAGATGAGGAGTACATCCCCCTCCTCCACCTTGTCTCCTTCCTTCTTCTCCAGCCGGATGATTATACCAGGCATAGGTGCCTCAACTGGAGTGCCTTCCACAGGGGCACTGACCTTCTCCGCCTTTTTCTCTTCCTTTTTCTCCTCTGTCTTTGCAGGCTTAGAGGGAGCGGCAGGTTTTGCCACAGGCGCAGAGGGAGCAGATGGCATCTGCTGGGGCATGGCCCCCATGGGAGGCATATATCCTGCCATTGGCGAAATAGAGGTCACCATAGGTGTCCCTCCAACTGCCTCTACCTCTACCTTAAAGTATTCATCGTCCACAAACACATTAAATGTCCTTATGCCCTCTCCCTTTTCCGGGGCCTCTTTCTGGGGCCTTTCCACCAACAACCCCTTCTTTGCCTTCTCTATGAGTTCCTGCTCCTTCTTTACATCCTCCAGGGTCTTGGGCTTCACGTCCTCAGGGATCTCCTCCAGCCCATATTTCCATCTCAAGAACCTCTTACCTGTGGTTGGATAAAGTGCATATATGAGGAGGTCATCCATATCCTTGGCAAGGTCACCAATCTCCTTTTTGGCCTTTTCCAGCTCTGGCTCAAGGATATCCGCGGGCCTACCTGTATATGGAGTCTCTCCTCTGGGATATCCCTTTAATGCCTTTTTCTGTACCTCAGGATCAATGGGCACAGGGGTTTTCCCATAAAGACCATAACATAGATCCTTCACCTGGGCGGTTATCATCTTATATCTCTCATCTTCTGTATCAAACAGGACGTTATTCACCGTCTGAGTACCCACTATCTGAGAGGTTGGGGTCACTAGGGGCACCTGACCAAGTTCCTTTCTCACCCTTGGCAACTCTTTAAACACCTCTGACAGCTTATCAATGGCATCCATCTCCCTGAGCTGATTTACGAGATTAGACAACATTCCACCAGGTGTCTGATGTAGAAGGACATTTACATCTATTACCGACATCCTATCATCCAGGAGATGCCTATACTTTGGAGAGATCTTATTGAAATATTCTGCACACTTGATTAGCTGTTTCAAATCCAGTCCTGTATCTCTATTTGTCCCCCTTAAGGTAACCACCAGGGGCTCCACTGCTGGATGAGATGTCCTATAGGCCCAAGGGGATAGACAGGTGTCAACTATATCCACCCCCGCCTCTATTGCCTTCAAAAGAGACATATCCGCCATTCCAGAAGTAAAATGGCTATGGAGATGAATGGGGACCTTCACGGTTTCCTTAAGGGCCTTGATGAGGATATAGGCATCATAGGGGGCGATCAATCCTGCCATGTCTTTTATGCAGATAGTATCTGCCCCCATATCTTCCAGTTCTCTGGCCTTATCCAGATAATATTGCAGATTATAGACATCTCCTCCCATCCTCTCTTCTGTTAGAGAGTAACAGATAGTACCCTGAAAGTGCTTATTGTGCTTCTTTATCACCTTTACCACTGTCTTGAAGTTCCTGAAATCATTCAGGGCGTCAAATACCCTGAAGATATCTATACCATTTTCACAACACCTCTCCACAAATGCCTCTGCCACATCATCTGCATAATTTCTGTATCCCACCAGGTTCTGTCCCCTCAGGAGCATGGAAAAAGGGGTATTTTTTATATACTTCTTCAGGGTACGTATCCTCTCCCAGGGGTCCTCAGCCAAAAACCTATGCATGGTATCAAAGGTGGCGCCCCCCCAGACCTCCATGGAATAAAAACCACACTTGTCCATCTCCTCTGCAATTGGAATAAAATCTTCTGTCCTCCCCCTTGTGGCAAAAAGGGACTGATGTCCATCCCTCATAGTAAGGTCCTGTATCTTTACAGGATTGGTAACCTCCACCTTATCTTCCAGAGTGCCTGCCAGGACTACTCCATGTTTTTCAACCATAACAAACTCCTTGCTTTAAGATTTACACATCCTCATTTGCCAGTTAAAACGTCTCTCCATCACCATACACCTTCCAGAAAAGGACCAGGGGCTAGTTATAGGTAATACTGGCCTCTGCTCCACATATACTGGAGGTGCATATACGCTCATGGCCTGGAGAGAAAGGGCCTCCTCTTCCAGATACATGTGTATAGCGGCAGATATTGCCGCCACTATCTTTTCTTTTCTATCCATAAAAAACTCCGCTACAATTTAGGTTTGATGTATAGCTCACCTCCATAAACATCGTTTATTACAAGGGTGGGAAAATCCTCCACCCTCAATTCCCTAATGGCCTCTGGCCCCAAATCTTCATGGGCAATCACCCTTGCAGACTTTATCCGCTGGGATAACAGGGCCCCTGCCCCCCCAGTTGCTCCAAGATAGACCCCCCCATATCTCTTAAGGGCTTCCTTAACCTCCTCAGATCTCTTACCCTTTCCAATAGTGGCCCTCAGGCCCAATTCATAAAGCCTAGGTGCATAGGGGTCCATGCGATAGCTGGTGGTGGGACCGGCTGCTCCAATGGGCCTGGAGGGGGGAGCTGGAGTGGGGCCCACATAATATATCACAGCACCCTCCACAGGAAAGGGGAGCTCTTCCCCCCTCTCCAGCGCCTCTATCATTCTCTTATGTGCCGCATCCCTGGCGGTATAGATGGTCCCCGAAATGAGTACAACATCTCCCACCCTGAGTTTAAAGACATCCTCCTGTGTTAAGGGTGTGGTGAGTCTATAGGTATTCATTAAAATATAACCTCCTTATATCTCGCTGAATGACACTGGATATTCACCGCCACCGGTAGAGAGGCAATATGACACTTAGAGACATTTATCCTCACACCAAGGGCAGTGGTCTTACCTCCTAGACCCATGGGACCTATCCCAAGAGAATTAATGGCCTCCAAAAGTTCCTGTTCTCTCTCTGCCATCTCTGGCTCAGGATGAGGCTCATCAAGGGGCCTAAAAAGTGCCTTCTTTGCAAGAATAGGGGCCTGATCAAAGGTCCCCCCTATCCCCACCCCCACAATGATGGGGGGACAGGGATTTGGCCCAGATTCTGCCACCCTCTTTACCACAAACTCCTTTATACCATCCCATCCAGAGGCAGGGGTGAGCATTGTGCACCTGGACATATTCTCACTTCCCCCCCCCTTTGCCATGAAGGATATCTTAAACACATCCCCTGGGACCAGTTCATAGTGTATCATGGCGGGGGTATTATCCCCTGTATTCTCTCTGGTAAAGGGATCACATAGGGACTTTCTAAAATAGGCCTTCTCATAGGCATCCACCATGGCCCTGGTGAGCACTTCTCCAATAAACCCCCCTTCTATCTTTACATCTGCCCCCATCTCCACAAAAAAAACACCCACCCCTGTATCCTGACACAGGGGAAGTCTGCTTTCCCGGGCAAGTCTTGCATTCTCCAGAAGTTGAGAGAGTATTTCCCTGGCGGTCTGAGACACTTCCTCTTCATAGGCCCGCTTCAGGGCACTTTCTACATCTGGAGGCAGGTTCACCCCTGCATCCATTATCACCTCTCTCATCTTCTCGTATATCTCACCTGCATCTATAATACGCATATCAACGCCCCACTACTTCTTTTTCTTTTTTGAAAATACGGAAAATAGCTTCCCCACCTTGCCCCCAAGGGAGGCCATTGCCATCTTCCTGCGCATGATGCCCAGCTGATCCTGAAGGGGGATCTTCTTGGGACATACATCCTCACACCCAAGTAGCCCCATACATCCAAAAACACCCTCATCAGTACCAATAACCTCAAAATATTCCTGATCACTTCGCTCATCCCTGGGATCAATATAGAACCTGGCTATCCTGTTTATGGTAGCCGCCCCCAGAAAGTCCTCTCTCATCCTGGCAGTTCCACAGGCCGCTATGCAACATCCACATTCTATACACCTGTCCAGTTCAAAGATCTCATTTGCCAGGTCATTGTCCATCCTCTCTTCCAGGGCATTGGGGTCAAATTGTTTGGTGGTATGCACCCACGACTCAATCCTCTTGGCCACCCCCCTAAACCATGTGCCTGTATCCACTGAAAGGTCCCCTATTAATTTAAAGACCGGGAGGGGATGAAGGACTATATGCTCTGGTAGGTCCTTGGTCTTTGTGTGACAGGCAAGACCTGGTCTCCCATTTATCACCATGGCACAGGAACCACACACTGCGGCCCTACATACAAAGTCAAACTGGAGAGAGGGATCCTGCTCCTCCCTTATCTCATTCAAGGCAATAAACAGGGTCATATTGTCCTTCTCTTCCAAAAAATAACTCTGCATATGGGGAACAGAGTCCGGATCCATGGGATTATATCTAAATATCTCAAAATGAAGTCGTCTGCTCATAGCTTCCTCTCTGTTTTTTTCTATTCATCTTTGCTTATTACCTTACCCTCACCATAGCCCCTGTCGCCAGGTGGCAAATAAAATACCTTAGACGCAGGTTCATATTCCAATGTGGGTAAATCTTCCCCTTCCTTCCATGTGGCAAGGGTCCTCGTAAGCCACTCTTTATCATTTCTGGCGGGATAATCTTCCCTGTAATGGGCCCCCCTGCTCTCCTTTCTCTGCAATGCCCCATAGGCAATACACAGGGCAACCCTTATCATCCCTGGGAGTCTAAGGGCAGCAGCAAGCTCTGGGTTCGCACCTATACCATTGGACCTTAACCCCACACGCTTGCTCCTCTCATGCAGTTCCTGCAATGACTCCACTGCAGAGGTAAGGTCCTTTTCATTCCTAAATATACCCACCTTTTCCATCATTATTTCCTGCAGTTCAGCACGGATCTTATAGACATTCTCCCCACCTGTAGAATTCTTGAGGGACTCAATCCTCTCCTTCTGTTTCCTCACCGCACCACTCACCTCACTGGTCTTGATATCCACCTCATATCCTTTTAAGAACTCTACCACCTTCTCTCCTATAATCTTCCCTGCCACAACGGTCTCTGCTAGAGAATTTCCACCTAACCTGTTAAATCCATGCAGGTCCCAACACGCGGCCTCCCCAGCGGCAAACAAACCCTTTAGCCCATAGGCGGCACCGTCTTTGTTGGTCCTTACTCCTCCCATACTATAGTGCTGGGTTGGCCTTACTGGAATAAGCTGATGAATGGGATTTATCCCCAAAAAAGACATACAGATATCATAGACCTCTCTGAGTTTGGTGGTAATATGCTTTTCCCCTAAGTGCCGTATATCTAACCAGAGGTGTTCCCCATAGGGGCTCTTTACCCCAAAACCCTTTCTTATGTGTTCTGTCATACGACGAGATACCACATCCCTAGAGGCAAGCTCTGCCTTTTTGGGCTCATAATCTGGCATGAATCTGTATTCATTCTTGTCCAGAAGTACGCCTCCATCCCCACGGCATCCCTCTGTGACCAATATATCAGTGGGGACTATGCCAGTTGGATGAAACTGGACCGCCTCCATATTCCCCAGCGGTACAATCCCCGTATCCAGCGCAAGGATGAGGCCAGCACCCTCATTTATAACCGCATTTGTGGTGGCCTTATAAAGACGACCATACCCCCCTGTGGCAATCAGCACTGCCTTTGCTAGATATACCAGTAATTCCCCTGTCCTCAAGCACCTGGCCACTGCTCCAAAACACCTCTCTCCATCGTGAATAAGAGATAGGGCCTCCACCCTATCATGTATATTTACCCCCAACTCCAGGGCCTTATTGTCCATGGTATATAACACGCAATGTCCAGTACCATCAGCAGTATAACAGGTCCTCCACTTGGCAGTGCCCCCAAAGGCCCTGGCGGTGATAAGCCCTGCCTTTTCTTCCTTTTCATATACCTCTATCTTCTTTCCGCCCTGAAAATACGTGGCCGGCCCAGGAACCACCCTGTTCCAGGGGACTCCCCAGAAGGCAAGCTCCCTCATCACTATAGGTGCAGTGTCCACAAACAGCCTGGCAACCTCCTGATCACATCCCCAGTCCGAACCCTTTACAGTGTCTTCAAAATGTACATCTGGTGAATCCCCTTCTCCCATGGCACAATTACCTAGAGCGGCCTGCATCCCCCCCTGGGCGGCACAGGAGTGGGAACGTCTGGGAGGGACAAGGGATAAAACAATACAATCAAATCCTGCCTGGGCCGCCTCTATGGCCACCCGCTCTCCCGCAAGACCTGCGCCTATACAAAGCATATCAGTATAAAAGGTCTGCATATTATCACCCCGTATCTTTTTAGGTTATGCCTTTAAAAAATAAAATCTGAGCAAATTTATGATCTCCACCCCAACATATATCCCAATGAGATAATAAATTACCCTTATTACCTTTGCCCTTGTGGCCCTGGTTACAAATCCCCACTTTACCCCTATCCTATAGAGGCCAATACAACCGTGGAGTGCTGCAATAAAAATAAGTAGGAGATAAAAGAC